>TARA_R110002051_G_scaffold146786_2_pt1 | contig 84722 bp, 77 predicted proteins | sample TARA_R110002051 | Tara Oceans TARA_R110002051 (sample SAMEA4397023) | marine metagenome | biome: Polar Biome; feature: [MES] marine water layer (ENVO:01000295) within the mesopelagic zone...; material: water (ENVO:00002006), including particulate matter (ENVO:01000060) such...
TCAGCGGTGGTATCCGCTCCAGTTTTCTCTGGTCCGAAGCAGAGTAAGGCATCCGGGTTGTCGACAGCTATGGACGCCTCTGCAAAGCAAGGATTTTCTAAAGTTGGTTTCAAGCAGTATGTAAGGGTATGTGCACCTGTTGACTTAGCGCACGTATTACGGCACGTCTAACGACACACCGCCGGATTCGGTCCGGACTCGAAGCAAATTTCTCTTTGATTACAGAGGCCTTTGCTGGTTGGCACCCGGCCCTACCGTCGGAGCCAACATCTCAAAAGCCGTTTAGAAATAACGGTTTTTGAGATGTTCAAACAAACCGTTCCCGTTTTTTTAACTCTTGGTGCCCTAAGTCAGAGCGTTGGCTAAACAAAGAGTTCTGAGCAACGAATGGGACGTATTCCTTACCTTTCAAAACGTGGCAGTCTTTGGTGGTTTCACCGCCGCAATCCCGCTTTCTATATAAACGCATTAAAGCCAATAAAATCAACAACTTATAAAAATAGAAAGCACCGTCCAAAAGGCACCTCGCAATTTGCCTGCAAACTTCAAACAAATGCGAAGCACAACTTTTGAGCGTTGTCCGCCGTCAAAATTTTTAGAACCAAGTGCGGCTTAAATTAAGAGAGTGTGCGGCTCATCTGAATTGTTTCGGTATGCGGCGTGTTATCCGTGCTGCAAGCGTTGCGTTTCGAGTGTCTGTTATTTGATCCTTTCCCGTTGCTGTAGAATGGCTTTGTCGCGGCCGAAGTTGACGTCGGCTGGTGTGACGGCGTTCAGGCTCTCGTGGTTGTACTGATTATCGAAGGCTTCAATTTGGGTTTCTGGATCGCCGGGCTGGACGTAGTTTTCCAAAAAATTGCGGTTGTTCTGGGTTTGGTGCCGGCGCTCGTTCTTGCCACGAGTTTGCGGGAGAAACGGCGCGCCACACGAGTGCTTCATACCTTTGTCTTGCAGCCATGCCACCAAGTCACCCGAGATATAGTTAGTGACGTCGTCACTCAATAAGCGCGGTTGGTGGACGACTAACTTTGCCCGATGGACCACACCGTCGCGTAGAGTATATCCGGCTTTTACGCTAATACGACTAAAATGGAGACCGTGGTCAGTCAAAGATCGAGGCATCCTAATTTGAAATTTTAGGCCGCAGGCGACAATCAGCTTAAAACCATTAGGAATGAGCGCGTCACCATCACTTTACGCTTGCCCTTCCAGCGCAGGAAGGTGGGAGACGCAAACAAAATTGAGGAAACGGCTTTTCACGAGCGTGCAAAACCTCGTAGCCGAAAGTTGAGTGAATGCAGGTCAAAAATTTTAAGTGGGCGAAGATGGTCGCTTTGATCGTGCTCGGTATGATCGCAATTATTGGCTTACCTTTGCAATTAGATCAGGACGAATCACATGACACTCTTCGTGTTCATATCGTGGCCCTCGAAACGAATCCGATAAGCAGCAATTCCGAATGCCATGTCAGCGGAACTTGCTCACCAATGCAAACTTTACAAATTTCTTTCGTAGTTTCTGCGACCCATATCGTAAATTTCAAGTCTTGGCCTGCGGCTGTTTCAAAACATAAAACCCATGCAAGAGCGCTGGATACACCTCCACCACGAGCCTGACCCCAGGCGCGTCCGGTGTTTAGAAAAATAAAATAAGTAAACAGGTGTAAAAATGAAAAGAAACGCTCTCTTGGGCGCGATCGTTATATCAACGGTCGGCGCAGCAGTATTTGCCCATAACGGTGCAACAGGATTGGTTTTGGAACGTATGAATGGCATGACGGCGATGCGCAGCGTCATGCGCGACCTTGCCCCGATGATGCAAGGCAGCGCGCCATTTGACATACGTGTAGTGCAGACCGCTGGTGCCACCTTGATGGCGCATTCGGGTGACAATATGAACAACCTGTTTCCACAAGATGAGGTGCCTGCTGCCTCTTACGCAAAAGACGAAATCTGGACTGACTGGGAGAAATTCGCCGCCCTCTCTACCGATCTTCGGACGTATGCGATGGGTCTTGCGGTTGCGGCACCAAATGGTTTGACTACCCCCGGGATCACGGACACGGCTGCGGTGCAGGACGGCATGGCCGACGATATGGCCATGCAAATGGACCAGCCCGACGAAATACTGTCTGTAGCAGAGCTTATGGGTGTCATGCCACGTGGAAATTCAATTGGTTCTGGCATGATGATGTCCGGGGGGCAAAACTCTCAAAACGGAACCACGACCGACTTTGAAACCTTCGCCGCTGACGACGTCTTTGAAAAGATCAGCCAAACGTGTGCGTCTTGTCACGCCCTTTTCCGACGGGGCAACTAGGATGCGCGGTCTCATTCGAACGGGCTTGACGCTCGGCCTCTTGGCTGGCGCGACCGTTGGGGCCATTTCTATATGGTCAATCGGCACCCCCACCGAATTGGGAATGCTAACAGGTGATGCGAAAAATGGGGCCTATATTGCACGCTCCAGCGGCTGTGTGACCTGCCACACCGACATTGAAAACGCGGGGCTTGCGCTTGCGGGAGGCGCACCGCTTGATACGCCATTTGGTAGTTTTGTCCCTCCCAATATCACACCTGACTTTGGTGCAGGTATCGGCGATTGGACTCTGGACCAATTTGCAGTAGCAGTCAGGCAAGGCATCAATCCAGACGGCAAAGCGTATTATCCAGCCTTTCCGTATGAGTTTTACGCGGCGTTTTCCGATCAAGATGTGGCTGACCTGTGGGCGGCTATCGCCTCCGTTCCTGCGGTCGCCACCGCAGCGCCCCCCCACGATGTCGGCTTTCCGTTTAATCAGCGATGGGGGCTAAAGCTTTGGCGCGCCGCATTTATGGCGCCTGTCGAAATGTCTCCCGTGATAGGACAGACAAATAGCTGGAATCGCGGACGACAATTGGTAGAAGGCGCCACGCATTGCGCGGCCTGCCACACTGGGCGCAATTTCTTGGGGGGCTTGAAAGCCACCGAAACCTTTACGGGCAATTCCGACTTGCCGGGTGACAGTTCTGCTCCCGCTATTCGGGCCTCGGATTTGCGCAACACTGGTTGGACCACAAAAAGCCTTGAATACGCGTTGCGCACTGGCATTATGCCAAGTGGCGATGTCCTTGGTGGGAGTATGGCCGAAGTTGTTCAGGCGGGCACCTCTTACCTGACCGACCAAGACCGTGCCGCTATTGCTAGCTATCTTATGACCCCAAAAGATGGAGAAGACATGACGGGCGAAATCTCCATTCCCGCGGCCAATAGCAGCGCGGCGGACGACATGTCCGGGATGGTGATGGAATGACGAAATCAATTGCGATGGCAATTATTGCGATTTCAATCGCCGCGTTTGTATTTGCGCAAATTTCACAAAGCCCTTCAAGCGGTTCAAAAATTGTTGAAATAAGCGAACAAATGCCCGATGGGCGTGTTGATGTTACTGTGGTTCAATTTGAAGATCTTCGTCTAACGATCGAAGTTAAACTTACCTCGCCGACAAATATTATTGACCTCTCGCAGCTGCAACCAGTGGCTATTCTGGCAATGGAAGCGATGCACATGGACGGGATATCACCGACGCTTGCGCCAATGCGCGAGGGGGGCTGGATCGGGAGTGCTACATTGCCTATGTCTGGTACGTGGGTGATGAGCATTGGCTTTGGCGAAGAGTTTGTCGAAGCTGTAGTCGAAGTCCGGTAAAGGTAAAAAATGGGAAAGTCCCCAAAACAACAAATTGAACAACAGCGAACGCTGACCCGGCGGGCGTTGGTCGTGGGCGGCGTACAAGCCGCGATTTTGACCGGGGTCGGGGCGCAAATGGCCAGAATGCAACTGCGGGATGCTGATCGATACCGCATGTTGGCCGAAGAAAACCGGATTTCATTGCAACTAATCGGCCCTACTCGTGGCCGTATTCTTGACCGTACAGGCCAAGTTATCGCGGACTCAACCCCATCGTATCAAATTACGATCGTGCCGGAGCGTGCAGGCGACCTTGAAGCCATGCTGCGAAATCTGCAACAAATTTTGAATCTCGATGATGAAATAATAACGTCGGTTTTGGAAAAATCGAAAACGACCAGCTCGTTTGTGCCTCTGACTGTCGCCGACAACGTGACTTGGGACGACATTGCAATTGTGTCTCTCAATTCGCCTGCTCTTCCGGGTGTAGATACTGAAATGGTGCGCCGCAGAGATTATCAATTCGGACCCGACTTTGCGCATGTGATTGGCTATGTTGGACGTGTCAGCCAAAAAGATTTGGATGAGGCCGCCGGCGAAGCGCCTGTCCTCTCTCTGCCCGGCTTTCAAATCGGAAAACTAAGCATCGAAAAACGTTTCGAACGAGAATTGCGCGGCGAGCCTGGGACCAAAGCAATGGAGGTGAATGCATCAGGTCGCATTATCCGAGACCTGTACCAAGATGCCGCAAAAGATGGTCGCGATATTCAGCTCACAATTGACCACCACCTGCAGAACTTTGCCCTAGCGCGTCTGAATGGCCAAAGCGCCGCGGCGATTGTTATGGATGTCAACAACGGCGATCTACTAGCCGCTGCGTCGGCACCTTCGTTTGATCCGAACATGTTTGTATCAGGTATCTCATCGGCAAACTATTCAGCGTTGCGTGAATCTGAATTCCGCCCGCTATCTGACAAAACGGTTCAGGGCGCCTACCCTCCTGGATCAACCATGAAAATGTCACTCGCATTGGCGACGCTAAAAGCCAAAAAAGTCACGCCAGAAGAAACAGTATATTGCCCCGGCTACGTAGAGATTGCGGGGCGACGGTTCCACTGCTGGAAGCGCGGTGGCCACGGCAATATCAACTTGCGTGGCGCATTGCGCGAATCTTGCGACGTATTTTTCTATGAAATGGCACAGCGTGCAGGAATAGACGACTTGAACGCAATGAATAGCCGGTTTGGACTCGGCCAACGCCCCGAACTGCCACTCGCGGGAATCGCAGCGGGACTAAACCCGTCGCGCGAATGGAAAAAGTCCCAAGAGCACGGTGGCGAATGGCTGATCGGCGATACCATTAACGCGTCCATTGGTCAGGGGTATGTCTTGGCAAGTCCCATGCAACTTGCCACTATGGCCGCGCGGGTCGCAACAGGGAAAATCGTTCAACCTCGACTGGTTCGCAACCAAGGCCCCACTTCAAATTCTGATGTAGAATTTGAATCAATGGAACTGGACCCCAACGACCTAAGCATGGTGCAAGAAGGTATGTTTGAAGTCGTAAATTCAAGCCGCGGCACCGCCAAATCATCGCGCATTGTCGAACCGACACAACTTATGGCCGGTAAAACAGGATCAAGTCAGGTGTTCAGCATCACAGCCGCAGAGCGGGCCTCTGGCGTGAGGTCACAAGCGGAACTACCTTGGAACAGGCGTGACCACGCCCTTTTCACGGCCTTTGCCCCTTATGACAAACCCCAAATTGCGGTTTCCGTCGTGGTCGAGCATGGCGGCGGGGGGTCCACCGCGGCCGCACCTGTCGCGCGTGATTTGGTGCTGTTTCACCTGAACGGGGGGCTCCCGCCAATTACGGCCTATCCTGAAAACCAGCGGTCGCGTATGGCAACCGACTTAGCCGAAATTAAAGAGCGAATTATTCCATCCGACAACGAAAACGGCCCAAGTCCGACATGACTTTAAACACACGGTCCTGAAATCGCTTTCTACGACATAACGCCGATCGTAGACGAAATAAAAAAATCAAACGCACCGGAAAATCTTCTTTTTATAGTATTCACATCAAGCGGCGTAACCGATAGCTTTTCAATTGAAACTGCATGATGCATAAAATTTTAACGCTTGCGTCCTTGGGATCAAGACTAGCCACGAAAGGGCGTATAATGACTTACAAAGCGATCACTTTACCTGCTGGATTTCTATTTCTTGGGGCTTGCGCCGCGCAATTAGGCGAGCCCACAGCCCCGACGCCGACAGCCAATGAGTTATGGTTCGAGCAAGTGGCAGCTTTGGCTGGTCCTAATCAAAACGTTGAAACCATGCGGCTACGCGAAGAGGACAACTGCTTTTGGGTAAGCTACGAGGGCGTGGTTGAAGTTACAGAACTGCCGCTGCGGACCGCTGGAGGCCAGCACATTTGCGCACCAACCCCAGCAGAACCCGCCACGTAAATTAGCTATGAGGTGTCACACCGTCTTCAGTTGGATATAGAAACGCAGTCGACCCTGTCTCAACTTGTTCATACAGACCAAGGATATGCGCCATCACCATGCGCACACAACCCGAGCTTGCTCGCGAGCCGATTGACTTTGGTGATGGGGTTCCATGAATACGCAAATATGTATCACGATTACCGACATAGAGATAAAGCGCACGTGACCCGAGTGGATTTGTCGGGCCTCCGTCCATACCATCTTCGTATTTTTTGTACGCTTCAGGATCACGCTTGATCATATCCGGCGTTGGTGTCCAGGTCGGCCATTTGGTCTTACGACGGATCGTATACTCACCAGGTTCATACAGGTTGCCACGCCCAATCGCCACGCCGTAACGCATCGCCACGCCCCCAGGTCGAATGTGATAGAGATACCTAGCTATAGCATCAACATGAATATCCCCAGGCAATAGCGTGTCTTTTGCCTCTACAAGCTGCGGCAAAAACCGCGGATGAAAGCCCCAGGGATTTGAGGTGAACGGGTCATAATTGGCAGGTGTTACACGTGCATCCCAATCGTTCCACATTGACTGATTTGATGTCGGCGCTGCAAAAGCAGGCGTTGCAATCGGGACTGAAAAAAGGGCTCCAGTCGTTTGGATGAAATGGCGTCTTGTAAGCATTACTACTAATTCCCGTATTATCTTTAAGCACGTCTGATACGCACAACCTTAGTTATAACTCATCATTTTATCACTTCAACTTTTTGGCATCCAGCCCTGCATTGAATTCAGGGAACCTTATCACCGTTTCGCTCCAAGGGAATTCAAAATTGGGCAATCTGGACGATGGTCCCCCGCACAGGCTTCAATCAGATGTGATAGTGTTTCTTGCATGTCTCTTAAATCGGCAATCTTCTGTTCGATTTGAACCAGATGGTCCCTTGCAATCGTTTTTACATCGGAACTCGATCGGCTTTGATCTTCATAAAGCTCCAACAAATTGCGGCAGGCCTCGATCGTAAAGCCAAGTGCCCGCGCTTGGCCTAGGAAGGCAAGTTTATGGACCTCTTGTTGCCGAAACGCGCGGTAGCCATTTGTGTCTCGCAAGGGTTTGATCAATCCGATATCTTCGTAGTACCGGATTGTTTTTGCAGGAAGGCCCGATCGGCTTGAGACTTCACCAATATTCATGACACTACTCCAATCGCATTTAGGTTTACGTCCGCCGGAACCGGCTGAATAACAGGTTTTTCTGGTGCAATACGGCGCAACCGTAAAGCATTTGTTATCACAAACACGGAGCTAGTCGCCATCGCGCCCGCTGCAAGCATTGGCGACAAAAGCATCCCTGTGGCTGGATAAAGCACACCTGCCGCAACTGGAATAAGCGCCGCATTATAGGCAAAGGCCCAGAACAGATTTTGACGAATATTGCGCATTGTCGCTTTACTGATTTTCAGCGCGTTTATTGCAGCCGTCAACTCGCCCGACATCAACACCACGTCAGCCGCCTCAATGGCAACATCTGTGCCAGTCCCGATTGCAATACCCGTGTCGGCAGCCGCAAGTGCAGGCGCGTCGTTAATTCCATCACCTACAAAAGAAATTTTACCATACGACGACCGTAGCACCTCAAGGGCCGCAACTTTGCCGCTTGGCATGACCTCGGCGACGATGTGGTCAATTCCGAGTTGCTGCGCTATCGCCTCGGCCGTGACCTGATTATCCCCTGTAATCATAGCAACTTTCAACCCAAGAGAATGAAACGCCTTGATCGCTTCTGGTGTTGATGGCTTGATCGGATCAGACACACCAATTGCCGCAACAACCTCGCCATCGACCGCCGCAAACAGCGGTGTCGCACCACTTTTCGCAAGCTCACGTCCAGACTGTTCCAGTGCTCCTAGCGAGACACCTTCCTGCACCATAAAGCGATCAGCCCCAACTAGGACAGTTTTTCCTAAAACCGTGCCACGCGCACCCATGCCGGTGATTGTATCAAAATCTACGACCGCTGGTAATTCAACTGCCCCAACTGCGCGCACAATGGCGGTTGCAATGGGGTGCTCGGATTGTGCCTCAACCGCACCAACCAGTAGTAGAACCTCGTCGCGGCTCCAACCGTCAGCAAGCAAAAGCGATGTCAACTCTGGCTTCCCGGCGGTCAAAGTACCGGTTTTGTCCAATGCAATCACCTGTGTTTCCTGCAGACCTTGCAACGCATCGCCGCGCCGGAACAACACGCCCATCTCGGCCGCGCGACCAGTGCCTACCATAATTGATGTGGGTGTGGCCAAACCCATTGCGCAAGGGCACGCGATAATCAGTACAGACACACCTGAAACCAACGCCAACCCAAGCGCCGGATCTGGACCAAAGATCAGCCAAACTACGACCGTGAGCGCCGCCAACCCCATGACGATCGGTACAAAAACACCTGTTATCCGGTCCACCAAAGATTGGATGGGTAGTTTGGCTCCCTGCGCGTCTTCGACCATGCGAATGATCTGCGATAAAACCGTATCAGCGCCAACCGCCGTGGCACGGTAGGTCAAGGCGCTCGTGCCGTTGATTGTGCCCCCGACAACAGAGGTACCCGCTGATTTCGAAACCGGCACAGGCTCACCCGTGATCATACTTTCATCAATAAACGACTGCCCGGTCAGGACATCGCCATCGACGGCTACTCTCTCGCCGGGACGCAAGTGCAACACGTCGCCACTCACCACGTCGCTCAGTGGCACCTCGACGACAGCCCCGTCGCTTTCGACAAATGCCGTAGCAGGCTGTAAACCAACAAGCCGCTGGATTGCCGCACCCGTGCGGCCTTTAGCGCGCGCTTCCAGCCAACGGCCCAGCAAAATGAGCGTGACAATCACCCCTGCGGCTTCAAAATAGACAGTGCGGGTGCCTTCGGGAAACAGTGAGGGCGCAAAAAGAGCCAGCGTCGAATATATCCACGCCGCCAATGTACCTATCGCCACGAGCGAGTTCATGTCGGGCGTGCCGCGGAAAAATGAGGGCAAGCCTTTGGTGTAAAATCGCAAACCTGGCCCAAACATGACCAAGGTAATCAACATAAACTGGATCGTCCAGTTGACCTGCAAATCCAGCGTTGCGTCTACCCAAGGCCGCACGCCGGGGATGAAATTGCTTAGCATTTCCACCACGAACACGGGCATTGTCAAAACCCCCGCAAGAATTGTAGCGCGCGCAAATTTGCGCTCTTCAGCAGCCTTGCGGTCTTGCTGTGTCTCATCATTGTCTTGCGGCAAGGATGTCTCATAACCTGAAGAAGTCACCGCCTGCGCAAGTTGCGCAGGTGTCACGGCACCTTCCAAATAGGTCACGCTGGCCGTTTGGGTGGCCAGATTGACCGAAGCCTCAAGCACACCGGCCTGCGCCTTAAGCTCGTTCTCAACCCGCCCAACACAAGACGCACAGGTCATGCCATCAACTTGCAGCCGTGTCTCAGCCTGACGCGCGGGATACCCTGCGCTCTTTAGCTGTGTCACTATTTCAGGCAGCACAGCCGGTTCGGCAGTAAAACTTGCGCTCTCTGTGGCCAGATTGACAACAGCATCTTGAACGCCTTTGACACCAGAAATGGCGCGCTCAACGCGGCCGACGCAAGATGCACACGTCATCCCGGTCAGATTTAAACGGTAAGTAGATGGCATTTTCAGAATCCGATTCTATTTGTTCTACCTTCCAGTTAATGGTTCCAGCAAATGGAAGGTCAAGAGGTAATAATTATTTTATCCATGCTTGACCTTCCCATGCTGGAAACCTCACCTGTGATCTATACACAGGAGAACATCATGAAATTCAACGTCCCCGATATGAGCTGTGGCCACTGCAAGGCCACCATTGAAACGGCAATCAAGTCTGTCGACGAGACTGCAAAGATCGAAATCGATCTCGCATCAAAGACTGTCGACATCACAAGTGCCGTGAACGCTGGCGATTTTGCCGAAGCGCTCGAAAGTAGTGGCTACCCGTCAACTGCTCTGGCAGGCTAATCGGCTATTCAGCCGCCTCGGCTGCGGCCTCACGGGCCGCGGCCACATAGGATTCAAGTTCTGCGGTATCTGCAAAACCAGCCACTAAGGCTTCACCAATCACAAATGAAGGTGTGCCACCGAACCCCAAAGCCGCCGTTAATTCAACTGACGTTTGAATGTGCTCGTCAACTTCCGGCGCATTCATATCAGTGCGGAGCTGGTCCAAGTCCATCCCTATCTCGGCTGCAATCTTAAGAACACTTGCTTCTTCTGCACGTCCGCGCAGCCCCATCATTGCCCAATGAAATTCCTCGTATTTGCCCTGTTTGCGGGATGCCAACGCGGCGCGAGCGGCAAAAACACTGCCCTCCCCCAAAATCGGCCATTCGCGGTAGACAAGCCGGATGTTAGGATCAGCGTCGAGCAAAGCCTGCACCTCTGGCATCACGCGCTTGCAATAAGGACAGTTGTAATCGAAGAACTCAACAACAGTGATATCCCCGTCAGGATTTCCCAGCACGGGTGCGTTCGGATCACGTTCTAGCTGGTCGCGATTGGACACAAGCATGTTGTCGCGCTGCTCCGCTTCAAACGCATCGTCCTGCGCTCGTAGAATGGCCACGGCTTCCATCACGATCTGTGGATTTTCCAAAATCGCCTGCAAGGCAAGATCTTTGATTTGCTGTTCGGTAAAGTCCTGTGCAATCAGTGGTCCCGCAAGAAAGGCTGCAACAGCCGTCGCGCTCAATAATTTTTTCATCTTCAAGTCCCGCCTAATTTTTCACTCTCGGTACGCTCCGCTTGCGTCTCACGCATTCGCTCCGACCAAGTCGACTTCATATAATTGATAATGCCCAAAATCTCCGCGTCAGACAACCTATCATCAAAACTGGGCATTCCACTATCATACGCGATTCCACGCTCAGCCAAAGCCGCAGCCCCGCCCAATTTGGTGTAGGAGAACAATAGGCCGTCGCCGTGATGCCATGTATGTCCCTCTTCATTATGCGGAGGTGCCGGCAACCGGCCATCGTCACCTTTCGACCGCCAATTGGGCTGCCCCTCTAAATTAACCCCGTGGCAGGACGCACAACTCTCAACATATAACACGCGGCCCTGCTCGACGCCAATTTCGGCAGTTTGAATAGTATCCTGTGTAAAAGATGGAACAACGCGAGTTGTCACAAATGCAGCGATCCCCAAGCCCGCAGCAATGCCTAGAATGATATATACTTTATTCATGCACGCACATTCATCCATGTTTTCATGCCCGCATCTTGATGCGAAAGCATATGACAATGATACAACCACTTGCCCGGATTACTTGCAACAAACGCGATATCAGCGTTTTCCAGCCCGCCAACATACAGCGTATCCCGCGCAGGCCCAAAACTTCCATCCGGCAAAACTGCACGGAAATGCTGGCCATGAAGGTGCATCGCATGTGGAAACGACGACTCATTCTCGATTTTCAACCGCACAGTTTCCCCAAGCCCAACATCTATAAGCGGTTCATCCGTCATCCCCACGACGCCGTTAAAGGCCCAGAACTGGTTCTCTGCGGCCATTTGGCGGAACGTTTTGACTTCGCCGTTCAGTTCAGCCTCCTTCAGGCTACCCATAGCGCCCCCCGCCAACACGAGCTTGGCCTGCATCGCACCACCCAGATCAATGATCCCGCGTTCGTCATTGGCCGGTAAGGCACGCGGTGCAGGCCGTGCGGCCCGATTGGCCTCGCCTGTCACCTCAAACCCAACCTGAATCTGCGGTTCTTGCTCGGATGCCCAAATAATCGCAGCCAACTCGCCCTGCTTGGCGGTCACATCCACGATCAAATCCACGCGCTGCGCAGGGGCCAACAAAAAGAAATCTTCGACCTTCTCGGGTATTGCCACCGGCATCCCGTCATAGGCCACTACCCAGCCTGACAGACCCTGCAGGCCCAGCGGGAAAATCCGCGCATTGGACGCATTGATCAACCGCAACCGCATCCTCTCGTTTGTTTTAGCTGGTAATACTGGTTGAAACAGGCTGTTGGTTGTTACAAAGTTTCCCATCCGCCCACCATGGCTGCGGTTCATCGGGGTTTGAAACTCAGGGTCGATCTCGCCGGTTTGCTGTATCACCCAATCATCAATGATCAAAACCTCTTCGCGGTCGATATCTAGCGCATCGGCCTCTTCGACAATCAACGCGCCGTACAACCCGCGATCCATTTGTTCGGTGGTGTTGAAATGGGAATGATACCAGTAGGTGCCCGCGTCGGGTGCAATGAAATCATAGTCAAACGTCGCGCCCGGGGCTACCGCATCTTGGGTCAAACCGGGCACACCGTCCATCGCGTTATCGTTTCGGATACCATGCCAATGCACTGCTGCAGGTTCGGCCAAAGAGTTAACTAAACGGCGCTGCACCCTTTGCCCTTGCTTTACACGTATCTGTGGGCCGGGCGACGTACCACCGAAGCCCCAAATTTCGGTCTGTGGATATGGCTTGGGCAGGATTTGTGCCATGCCGATTTGTGCCTCAAGCACCTCGAAACTACTCTGCGCCGAGGCAAACCGCGGGAGCGTCATGGCGGCAGCCCCAAGTAAGACACTGCGGCGAGAAGGCTGAAAAAATCTATTCATCAAGTCGTTCCACTAAGTATGTTTCACCGCGATGTGCATCAAAATATGCAGGAAAACCCGACTACGTAGGACATCATTCCGCGCACCAACACTCGGATTGCACGCCTCGCCAAGAATATGCCGAGCCTGTAAAATCAACGCAAATTCGGCAGTGAAACCTCGCGCTGACATTGACCTCTAGTTCGCAGTTCAGTTTATACCGTTAGCTTGCTGCAATTCACGGACATATGCCACGATGTAGTTGACATCAGAGCGGGTCAAACCCTCAATCTGGGGCATGTTGCCAAAATCCCAGTGATGCGATTGCACCCCATTCTGTGTTGCTCGCCAAAAGGCTTCATCACCGTGGTGCCCTGGTTCATAGGTGACATGCACCAAGGGCGGCGCAAAGCCTTTTTTGCCATCAGCATTCACACCGTGGCAAGCAGAACAAGCGCCTTCAAAGGCAGTTTTACCAATTTGAGCGTTCTGCGAAAGCGACGCGGGGATGATCACTTCTGCAATTGTATCCCCAACTTCAAGGCTGCTTGTATCAGGGATAGCCATGCCATCCACCACCGGCGTTGACGGACTAAATAGCAAAACAGCAAGCCCCACCACAGGGACACCAAGAACCACATAGGTCCAGATTGATCGCGACATTCGGAATTCCTTAAAAGTCTATTATATCAGCTTAACCTGCGTACCGACAGGTGAACGACTATAAACTTCTTCTATCTGCTCATTGTAAAGGCCAATACACCCGTTCGAAGACTTGCGTCCAATCTTACGCGTATCTGCCGTGCCGTGAATGCGGTAATATGTCCATGACAAATAAAGCGCGCGGGTGCCCAACGGGTTAATCGGGTCACCGCCAGGAATTGTGATCGGCCATTCAGGATTGCGCTCCCGCATGGACGGTGTTGGCGACCAGCTAGGATTTTCACGCTTTTCCACCACTTCGGTGTAGCCACGGCGGGTCAAATCATCCGACAACGGCACAGATGTTGGATAAATGCGCATTTCGCCGTCCGCCGTCCAGTGCTGTAACACGCGAGATACTGTATCGGACAATAAAATGCCTTTTCCGATGGAATCAAAGTGGTCCTGCCAAGCATGAATACTAAATCCCGCCAAATTGCGTGTCACGCCCTGCGCGGACACTGCTGGCGCGGCCAAAGTCGCAGCCGCTGCGACCAAAAACTTACGGCGCCCTAAACTTTGAAATTTCATTTTAACTCTACCTCACATTTTTTATGCCGTATTCGGCCTTCCAGTAGGGCAAGGTCAACCGATTTATGCTTCACTTAACCGTGACTTACTTTGGCTTGACCTTCCCTTGCAGGAGGAACCCATTAGCATCTAATCATACACAATACGGAGCGCATATGAAAACGTCACGAAGGAAGCTTTGATTTGATACCTGTTGCGTTGTCATGACAATCCTGCTGGTTGATCATAAAACCACCGCAGACGCAGCTGTCTTAATGCGCATATGCAAAAACTGACCGGTCTCAATGTGTTTCGAAAAAAATGGTCATATGAAGGATAATCGCGGCATGAGCCTCAAGAGAATGATTTACGCTATTTTGGCCATCTGCCTTTGGGCAACGCAAGGGGTTGCTGCCGCAACCGATGCCTACAAATCATCTTCCGTCGAGGCGCGACTTATCACCGCCGAAAACGGCGTGGCCCCCGGCACAAGCGTTTTATCCGCAGCTATTAGCCTCAAACTTGCGGATGGCTGGAAAACCTATTGGCGATCGCCTGGCGAAGTCGGGCTCGCGCCGGAAATAGACTGGAGCGGCTCAACAAATCTCGAATCTGCCACCATGCTGTGGCCCGCTCCCACGCGATTTCGCGCATTTGGCATCGAAAACTTCGGGTATGCAAAAGAAGTCACTTTTCCCGTCCAGATCGCGCTAAAGAATCCAGGCAAGCCCGCTTCACTCAAAGCCGACGCGTTTTTGCTTATCTGCTCGGATGTCTGTGTTCCGCAAGATTTTTCGCTCATACTTGACCTGCCAGCCGCGACCGGCGTCGATCAGAAAAGCGCCGAAGAAATCGCAGCCTGGTCCGCCAAGGTTCCGTTGGACGACGTCAATACAAGAATGAACGCGACTGCTAACATATCGGAGGACGAGACCGCGTTGACTGTCGAATTCGATGGTACCACGAGATGGTCGAAAGCCGATATTTTTCCTGAAATGGGCAATGGCACCGCTTTCGGAGCCCCCGATATTCGCAAAGCCGCCGACGATAGCGTGCTGTGGGCCAGTTTTCCCATATTTGGTGAACTGCCTGCTAATCCGGCGCTGTCACTTACTCTGACCACGCAAGACCAAGCAATCACATTTGAAGCAGTCACCCTTTCGGACGCAACTATTGCTCCACCCTTCAAGGTCGCCAAAGCTAGCGCCAGTGTTGTAAAACGACTTCAGATGCTATTGATCGCCTTCTTGGGCGGCCTGATCCTCAACCTGATGCCCTGCGTACTGCCGGTCTTGTCGATCAAGTTTTCCTCTGCTCTTAAAATGTCAAACCGCCCTCTCAATGAAGTCCGGTTCGGCTTTCTCGCAAGTGCGGCGGGCACCTTGGCCTTCATGCTGCTGCTCGCACTTGGCGTTCTGGCCCTGCAACTGGTTGGCGTTTCCGTTGGCTGGGGAATGCAGTTTCAAAGTGCTGGATTCCTGATTGCGCTTATTCTGGTGCTGGGGCTTTTCAGTGCCAATCTGTTTGGTCTGTTTGAATTTGGCCTGCCGCAGGGGCTGATGACCCGTTTGGTGCGCGACCAAGGTAACGGCTACGCGGGCGACTTTGCCACGGGCCTGTTTGGGGCCGTGATGGCCACCCCTTGCTCTGCGCCATTGCTCGGCACCGCTTTAGCCTTTGCGCTAACAGGACAACCGCTTGATGTGGTGCTAATTTTCACTGCGATGGGTATTGGCCTTGCCATGCCCTATTTGGCAATTGCAGCGCGGCCTGCATGGATCCAGCGCCTGCCAAAACCGGGGCGGTGGATGATCGTTCTCAAGGTCGTTCTCGGAGCCTTGCTTTTAGCGACACTGGTTTGGCTGATGTGGGTCTTACAATCGGTCGCCTCGCCCGCTGTGATGATCGGTGTTATCGTGGCCCTGATTGCGATCCTCGCCTGCATTCTGTGGAACACCCGCGCGTCCAACCTGCTACCAATCGCGGTCGCGACCGTCATCGCAGGCGGCAGCTTCGCCCTGCCTGGCATCGTTGGCGAAACAGCGCCCGGACAGGTTGTAAGCTTGGATTGGGTGCCCTTTGATCGGGCTGAAATCCCCCGCCATGTATCGTTGGGCCACACCGTGTTTGTTGATGTGACAGCCGACTGGTGCCTGACGTGTAAGGCAAACAAGGCGCTCGTGCTCGACCGCGAACCTGTCGCGTCACTTTTAGCCGCGCCAAACGTGATCGCGATGCAGGCGGACTGGACTCGCCCTGACCCCGCAATCCAACAGTTTCTGGAAGCAAACGGACGTTTCGGAATTCCGTTCAATATCGTTTATGGGCCCTCTGCGCCGGAAGGTATCGCGCTGTCAGAGGTCCTAACAAATGACAGCGTCACCGCGGCCCTAGCCCGGGCACAGACAGTTCAATAGCTGATCAAGATTATCACATAGCGTCAAATACCTGTGGCACGTGGCCGTGACAACCATACGTCACTCTTGGATATAAGAGACGGTGGCCTCCGGCACGTCGACATAAACCGTCCACTTGAAGGTGCATACTTAACTTTACGCTCGTGGTTACACCGCCTGCGCTATTGTGTGGCTGCAATTCCCTCTGCCACTTGCGCGCGACGGGGGTCGCTCATCGGTAAATTGGTAACTAGCCCCGATGCCTGTTCGTAAGCACTTTGCGCATCATCGCTGCGCTCTAAAACCGAATAGGCACGTGCCAGTTGCAACCAGCCGTCCAGATCATCGGGCTCGTCGGCCAGCCGTGCCGCCAGTCGCTCAACCATTGACGCGATAAACGCGCTACGGTCGGCCTCTGACAAATCTGCGGCGCTTTCGACGTCGTCCGCTGACGGCCCCCGAAGCTCGGGGGCGTAATCTGCCAATGACAATGGGGCAGCACCAATGTTTGGCGCAATGAAATTTGCCAATCCAATATACGATTCCATCCACGGATAAAACCCGTCGGCCAGATCAAGAAGTGCGGTCAACATCGCATGAGCCTCTTCAAACGCGCCGGCCTGCTGCATCGCCAAGGCCTTATAATAGGTGGCGGCCGGATTGTTTGGCTCAAACATCAAAGCCTGATCAATCGCACGCTCGGCCCGCGGTGTCACGGTACCGCCCTCGTCCATCACAAGCGCCTCTGCATAGCGCGAAAATGTCCCAGACGTTACATCGGGCCGTTGCGTTAACCGTCCGAATGCATCCGCCGCATCGGCATATCGTTCCATGCGCATAAAGGTCTCGCCAAGCAAAATCCAACCATCAGAAGGTCCGCCGTTTTCGTCCTCTAGCAATTTGGCACGTAATTGCGCAGTGAGCGTATCAACCTCTTTTTTACTGGCAACTTCTTCAACGCGGTCTGCGTAAGGCACGCTCGGCATCATAGGAGAGCCAAGATTGAAATACAGAGCAACACCGGCCACAGGCACCAATATCGCCGATATCACCAGTGCGGCCTGACCACCCCGGCTGTCAACGACGCCCGTACTATCCGGCGCGCCAACTGCGATGATCCGCCGCTGAATTTCAAGACGCGCAGCACGCTCTTCATCTTTTCCGATCACACCGCGCGCCAGATCACGGTCCAATTCACCCAATTGATCATGCAGCATAGACAATGTGCTTTCATCACGCGTCAAATCGTCCGATTTGCGGCCCAAAATAGGATAAACGAAACCGACGACGACAATGGCTATTAGAATACCGCTTAACAAAATCATCATTTGCTGTCTCCTGCCTCATGCCGTGCGACTGCCTCATTTATGAGTGCCAATTCGGCCTCATCAAGATCCAAAACATCACTCTCTTTGCGTTTTGCCAAGCGACGGAATATGCCAAAAACCACAAATAACCCGATAAGTGCCGCCGCAAAGGGTGACAGCCAAAGCGCATATGTCGTGGGCTTCCAAGGTGGCCTGAAGAGCACATAATCACCATAGCGGGCAACGACATAGTCATAAACTTGGCCATCGGTATCACCTGCAACCAAGCGTTCGCGCACCAGCAATCGCAGGTCGCGGGCGACACCGGCATTTGAGCTGTCAATGTTCTCATTTTGGCAAACTACACAGCGCAAGTTTGTGGAAATATCTCGTGCTCTGGCCTCTAGGACAGGGTCGCTCAAAATCTCGTCAGGTTCGACTGCCAAGGACGCGCTTGCAACAAACATCAAGATCAATGCAATCCGTATCATGAGGGACCTCCGCTTGCATTTGAAAGCGCTTCTCTCACCGCAGCCATCGCTTTATCGCTGTAAATCGGACCAACGTAGCGAAACACAACCGTGCCATTTGCATCCACAATGAATGTTTCAGGCACGCCCGAAATACCCCATTCAATGCCTGCGCGCCCGCTCTCGTCGGACCCGATACGGGCATAAGGATTGCCCAGTTCATCTAGCCAATCGGCGGCATCTTCGGGCTTATCTTTGTAATTAATACCCATCAGAATCAAACCGTCCTCTTCGACCATCCGGCTTAGGACCGCGTGTTCAGCGCGACAAGGCACACACCAAGATGCAAAAACGTTCACCAAAACCGGACCCTGGTTCTTCAGAAGATCCGCTGTCGCCAATGCAGGGGTCCCGGTCGCTGCAATCGCAGGTAAATCAAACTCCGGCACCGACTTTCCAATCAACGCTGACGGGATCCCGTTTGGATCGCGATCAGGATCAAGACCCCACAATGCAGCGACCCCAATACCGATCGCTGCAAGCAGCGGTAAGAACACGAATAATCGCTTCATAATCTACTCCGCAGCCACAGTGTCAGGTGCCGCTTGAGGCCGTCTACGCGGCGCGCCAACCCGTAACCTGCGATCCGAAAGCGAAATCAAACCACCCAGCACAAGCATCACAGACCCAAGCCAGATGAACCCGACGAAGGGCTCATACAAGATCCGCAACGTCCACTTTCCCGTTGCACTTTCATCCGCAGGCTCTGTTATTGAGGCATAAAGGTCACCAGCGAATGTTGACCGGATACCGGCCTCGGTTGTCTGTGATTGCGCAACCGGATATGTCCGCCGTTCCGGGTTCAAATACCCCAAATCCTTGCCATCGCGCATTATCTTGAGCGCCCCGATCTGTGCAACATAATTTGGCCCTCGCACCGCGGTGACACCTTCAAATGTGACATCAAATCCAGCAATGGAGACCTGTGCCCCGGGCGCGACAAACAGAATTTCCTCTGACTTCCAAGCAGAGGAACCGATGAGCCCAAGCATGACAACCGCCAGCCCGAGATGGGACAGGGTCATACCATGCGACGCGCGTGGCATCCGGCGCATCCGGTCAACGCTATCGCGCAAGGGTTCCTGCCCTAGTTTGATCCGAAGCGCCCATTCACGCAACGTTGCAAACAACAACCAAAATGCGATCCCAACCGACACAACTGCCAAAACTGGTCCACCTGTCTGTACATACCAGACAACCAGCATCGCCAAGACGGACAAGCCCACAACCCATTTTACCCGTTGAACAACACCAGGAAGGTCCGCACGTTTCCACGAAAGAAACGGGCCGATTGCCATGATAACCACCAATGGCAGGGCAATAGGAATAAACGCCGAGTTGAAAAATGGCGGTCCAACGGAAATTTTATCCCCCGTTATGGCCTCAAGAAACAGAGGATAAAGCGTACCGAACAACACCACAGCAGTTGCCAAAGCAAGCAGCAAATTATTAATCAATAGACCGCCCTCGCGGCTGACAGGTGTGAACAATCCGCCCGGCTCCATTTTCGGAGCACGCACTGCGTAAAGCGTAAGTGAGCCGCCGATTGACACTGCCAAAAGACCCAAAATGTAAAGCCCCCGTTCGGGATCAACGGCAAACGCGTGCACCGATGTCAACAATCCGGATCGCACGATGAACGTGCCCAACAACGACAGCGAGAACGTCAAGATCGCCAATAGGATCGTCCAGCTTTTGAAAGCTCCGCGCTTTTCGGTAACAATAGCAGAGTGCAACAGCGCAGTGCCTAACAACCATGGCATAAAACTTACATTTTCTACCGGGTCCCAGAACCACCATCCACCCCAACCAAGTTCGTAATAGGCCCACCAAGATCCCAATGCGATGCCTGCGGTCAATGATATCCACGCAGCCAAAGTCCATGGACGCACCCAGCGTGCCCAAGCCGGATCAACCCGGCCTTCAATCAGTGCCGCCACCGCAAAACTAAACACAATCGAGAAACCTACATAGCCGAAATACAACAACGGCGGATGCAATGCTAAACCCACATCCTGCAACAGCGGGTTCAGGTCATTCCCGTCAAGCGGTGGTGGAAATACACGGTCAAACGGGTTCGATGTGAATAACATAAAGCTTAGAAAGCCGATACTAATCCAAGCTTGCACACTCAAGGTGCGTGCCTTCAATGGCAACGGAATATTTTGCCCCAGCACGGCAACTGCTGCACCGAAAACGGCCAAAATTAGCGCCCACAACAACAAAGATCCCTCGTGGCTCCCCCATGTGCCGGCGATCTTGAACAACATCGGCTTCAACGAGTTGGAATTCGCTACCACGTTTACCACGGTAAAATCGCTTACAATGAAGGAGCGCATCAAAGCGGCAAATGCCACAGCAATTAAAATGCATTGCAATACCGAAGTCGCCGTGGCGCTACGCATCCACATCGCGTTTTGCCTTGAGGCGCCGTAAATTGGAATAATACCCTGAACGATTGCCGTCATTAACGCGAGCGTCAAGGCAAATTGACCAATTTCTGGGATCATGCGGTATCTCCTCTTTTGGCGCATCTTGAACGGTTCCGGCACAGTAAGGTCAAGGCGAAACTTTCCCGGGCCTCTAGGCAATCACTCACAAAAGCGTCATTGTCGGCAATGTGGATTTCACCTTGCACTTGACCTGATGGTGCAACAGGCAACATAGGTAATTTTCCGCATCTCGGCCACCAAAAAACCCACAGCTGCTAAAAAGGTTTTCGCAAATAATGCGCCTCAAGCTCGTTCTTGTTTTAGTATTCGCAATCGCCATAGGTGGCGTGTCCTATCTTACGTGGGAAAACCCTGATATTGTAGCATATTTTTCAGATCCGGAAGTTGCGAAACAACTCGTCGCAGATCTCGGGATCTTCGGTCCGATAGCTGTAATCGGGTTTATGACAGCTGCAATTATCTTTAGCCCTATCCCCAGCGCGCCAATTGCGATCGTGTCCGGGATGGTCTTTGGTCATATTGCAGGCGCGATTTATGTCATTGTGGGGGCTGAAACAGGCGCCGTAATCGCATTTATGATCGCGCGCTCACTGGGCCGCGACTTATTGGCACAGTGGTTCGGCGATAAGGTTGATGCGGGCCTAATGGGATCACAAAACGCCCTGATGTTTGCCGTTTTTATCAGCAGGCTCATCCCGTTCATTTCTTTTGACCTGATGAGCTATGCGGCAGGGCTTAGCGCGCTCAAGTTCTGGCGGTTCGCCATTGCGACCTTTGCAGGAATTATTCCCGCCAGCCTGTTTCTGACACACTTTGGCGGCGCTCTGGCAAATGGCAGCGGGCAAAGTGCGATTTTCTCGTCGCTTGCGCTCGGCGCAGTCACAGGTATCCCGCTCGTTTACATGGCGGTCCGCTCAAAACGTAAATCATAGCCATCAAATCAAATTCGAGATTGCGACAAAAAGATGTGTTGTCGCATTGCGCCGCAGCTAAAACCTCGGCTCACCTCAACATCCTTACTTTACACCTACGACAAAACCGGACCAGACACTGCAAGTCCAATTTTAATTATATTAAACACAAAACCCATCGAAAGTGGTGCACTGATAGGGCTTCGAATGATTTTTTCGCTAATCCTATACCAGGTGACATTCGTAGCGTAGAAAGCAAGTGGTTGAGTGGCGATCGTGTAGGAGGCAGACAACATGCAAATTAAAACCACAGCGTTGAAAGGCGTTGTTGTCATCACACCGACTCGATTTGGCGACGACCGCGGATTTTTCTCAGAAACCTGGAATAAAAGAATTTTAATTGAGCACGGGCTTAATTTTCCGGATTTTGTTCAAGATAATCATTCCTATTCGAGCCGGTCAGGGACCGTGAGAGGACTTCATTATCAGTCACCGCCAAATGCACAATGTAAGTTGGTGCGGTGCAGCCGTGGGTCCATCTTTGATGTCGCAGTGGATGTGAGAGCCGGCTCGGCTAGCTATGGGGACTGGTATGGACGCGAACTGTCATTCGCAAACGGTGAACAACTTTGGATCCCTGCCGGTTTCCTACACGGATTTATGACACTCGAACCTGACAGTGAAATTGTTTATAAATGCACAGATTACTATAGTCCAGAATCTGATGGGGCAGTGAGATGGGATAGCTGTGGCATTGATTGGCCCGTGAATTGCGCATTGGACTCTATCTCCAAGAAAGATTCCGGAGCGCTGCCCTTTTCAGATTTTAAAACACCCTTCACTGGTGAGGAATACTAGTTGAAAATTCTAGTTACAGGCGGAGCAGGCTTCATTGGATCTGCGGTAGTTCGGCGAGCGATAGCTGAGGGACACGAAGTAATAAACCTCGATGCCTTAACCTATGCCTCATGCTTAGAAAATGTTGCTTCGGTTTCTGAGAATGCACGCTATCACTTTGTAAAAGCGGACATCAGAAATCGTGCTGCACTGGATGACATATTTGAAAAATTCTCCCCCACCGTTGTAATGCATTTAGCTGCAGAGAGCCACGTAGATAGATCGATTGATGCTCCAGCAGACTTTATTGAGGTCAATATTACGGGTACATTCAATATGCTCGAAGCCGCTCGGACCTACTGGGTAAAACAAGGCAGGCCAGAAAATTTCCGGTTCCACCACATATCGACTGATGAGGTTTTTGGTTCACTCAACGATGACCCCAACGAAAAATTTACCGAAGAAACCCCGTATGATCCTCGGTCACCCTACTCTGCCTCTAAGGCCTCCTCGGATCACTTGGTTCGGGCTTGGCATGAGACTTATGACCTTCCAGTCATTTTGACTAATTGCTCAAATAATTATGGGCCATTTCATTTCCCGGAGAAGCTCGTACCAGTCATTATATTAAATGCATTGGCTGGCAAGCCGCTTCCGATTTACGGGAATGGGACAAATGTGCGTGATTGGCTATATGTCGAAGATCATGCCGTCGCGCTTTTATTATCTGTCGAGAAAGGAATTATAGGACGATCATATAATATAGGTGGGAAAAACGAGCGCTCTAATTTTGAGATTGTGAAATTGCTCTGTAAAATTCTGGATGAGAAGCGCCCCAAATTGATAGGTTGTTATGCTGATCAAATTGAGTTCGTAACAGATCGCCCCGGACATGATGCACGATATGCAATAAATCCGCAGCGAATCTATGAAGAACTCGGATGGAGGCCATCAGTCACAGTTGAAGACGGTATGGCTATGACTGTTCAGTGGTACCTCGACAACGAAGAATGGTGGACGGCTCTAAAGCAACGTCAGGGCGTAGGTGAACGACTTGGAAAGATTGAATAGCCCTAAGACCGTAGGCCCGTTCCTTCGCATTTAGGGAAACTAAAAGACCCCGACGTGTTCGTGTTTTATCGCCAGTATTATTTCTTAGCATAGAAGCTTCTGGGTTTTCTCATGCGGCTTTTCGTGTTTCCACCTGATCAAAGTATGCGATGTTAGGTGTTTGATTCAAAGGCTGTGTGACTGCGCTTTGAGCTGTGGGCGCCAATCCAGTTTTCGATGTTCCGGTTTGTTGGGAAACCGTCGGCGATTTCATTCAGATGGACTGCGTCCTGTTTCAGGAGTCGCCACAGCCGCTCGGTGTCAATGTTGTCCGTTGCTCGGCAATGGTTTGCCTGCGAACCATGTGAGGGAAGACAACGGCCCCACCCACCCGTTGACATCTTCTTGATGCCGGCCTTTGTCAAAGTCGTGATCCAGCCTACACCTGTATATTAGGAAGGCCGCTAGGTCAAAATATTATAGGTCGACCAGTCCATAATCGCCACCAAATGCAAAAACTGATCTTGACTAGAATGTAATTAATGTCACACCGCCAAAGCTGATTGGGACGCGTGATTGCGAGCTTTCAAAGTTCTAGGAATAGATCCGATGTTTAGGATGCTTTCAGCAGGTGTGTGGGCCACTATAGATGATCTGCAACCTCATGATGTTTATCAGGCGGCGGACACGGTGCCGCCGACCAGAGAAGCCAGACGGAGGAAGGTAAGTCTAATCTGGAGGGTTCCGGAGAACGGGTATTCAGTGAAACCCTATCAATTCCATGCATCAGCGTAAGTGTCTCAGTTTTTACCCCAATTGGTTTGTATATCGACGAGGGCATGATCTTTAGAAGATGACACTGCGCGTTAGGCTCAGTTTTGCGTTCTCTTTGTGGATCACCTCGCGGCTCTTTGATGAGCTCACCGATCAGCCCTGTGCATCTAAGATCGGACCATGGCCCCCAGTGGGCAACGTAAGCCCCTCGCAGCTTAATTCTCCACGGCCAACTGACCTATATTCGAGTGCAGATATTTGATCTTGCTGACCGACTTTGCCAAATGACCTCAGGCGGTCGCGCGTCCATTGCGGTGGCACAGCGACGCATTGATGGTATGCGCGAGGGCATCGTTCCCTTGTCTACGCGCCGCGCGCGCCAATGCCATACCATAAGCTGACAGCACCCTGTCCTCACGCCAATGCACGTCGAACCCTCGCAGCGCCGCAGCGGCGAGGCGAGCACGTGTGCCGGACGTGTCCTGCATCAGTGCCATTGCCGCGACGAGATCGTCCTCGGTTTCAAAAAGAAGCCCCCCGCCTGCGGCCTCGATGATCTCGGGAAAAGGACCTAGTCGCCGGGCAATGACTGGCGTGCCCATTCGAAAGCTTTCGATCAGGATCGCCCCGAAAGTTTCGTAACAAAGCGACGGAACGAGGCTGGCAATCGCCGACGCGTAGTAAGCTGACAGCGCCTCCGGCGTGAGCCGGCCGAGAAAGTGCACGTGCGGATTGCCTTCCGCTTGAGCCTTAAGGGTTTCCGCGTAATCGCCGTCGCCAGCGATCAACAGATCGGCCTGCCCATGGCGCACCATCGCAGGCAGAAGATCCTGAACGCCCTTAATCTTTTCCAAACGGCCAACAAACAGGAAATAGGGTTTTGGATGAACCAGCGGGCTATCGGCACTGACAGAGGGGGTCGCTAGCGGTGGGAGGAAAAGCGGTAACACCTCCATGTCCTGTTTCAGCCCATAGGCGCGGTGTTTGTCGCGGCTAAACCGGCTTTTAGCGATGATCAGATCCATATTGCTCAACTGTCGGCTCAGCACACCGGTGGTGCGCCACAGTTGTGGTGGGCGACGATGGGCGAGTACGCAACGCAGGCACTGCTTCGTGTCGCAGGGCTTTTGATCATAGCGCCATAGCACGTGGGTCGGGCAGACCAACCAGTGCTCATGTGCCTCATAAACACGCAATGAGGCCGCATTATCTAGTATGCCGGGCGCGCCCATCAGTGATACGTTGTTGTGCCAAAGAATGTCGGGACGCTTGTCTGCAACAATCCGCCGCAATCGTTTTGCATGAAGCACTGCGCGCCCGGTCTGCTGAACTAGAAGATTAGACATCATGCCCAGTCGGCTACGCAGGCCGATCACTTCGACCCCGTCCTGCAACGTCTCGGCCTTGAACGTCGCTTCTGGTATCTGCCCTCCAAGTGACACAAAGGCGTTCTCGTCGTGGACCACAGTCACTTCATGTCCGCGGCGCGCCAGGGCTTGAGCCATGCGCTGCACGCTGACGCCGTCACCGCCAAACGAATAGGGTGGATAAAACGTGGTCAGCATCAGGATACGCAAAGAGGTCATGCGGCGACTTTCGATTGATATACCCAGTTGACTGGCTGGCGTTAGTAAATGCAATGCCTTAAATGGTGGGCTCCATCGTTACTCGGTACGTCACCCTAATAACAAATTGACACCTGCCGTTGTGCATCCTAATCTTTGGTTATTGATCCGAAGGCCAAGAAAAACAATGATTTACGCGGTAGCCAGTATCAGATCTGCTGATCTTTCTTTATTGAATCATACGGCCTCCGAGGGCGCGCAAGGATGAAATCACTGCTTCGCAAGCTGCACATTCCCGTAACCGCCCGGGATTGGCATTCTCTGGTCGCGATGGCCTTTCTGCTCGTCCTGATGTTCTTGTTCGTGACCGGGACACTGTCGGTTTTTGGCCGCGAGATCGACTGGCTCGTTACCTCCGAACAGCGGGTAACTGTGCAAACCGCGGGAAAGGTATCTTTTGGTGCCGTGTATGATGCGGTCGAGGCGTCCTATCCCGACGCTCGACAGCTATCTATAGTACGCCCGTCCGGCGCGCGCTTTGCTGATCAGGTGACCGTGACCACCCAAGGGCAAGGTCAATCACTCGTCTATGTTGATCCGTACCGTGCCACGGTGCGAGGTACCGGCCCCGTCAAAAACTTGTGGCTAACACTGCGCGAGTTGCACCGGGGCTTCTCCTCTGAGCGGCGCAAAGTGCAATTTGTCGTGACACTGATGACACTCCCGCTTGCAGTTACTCTTGTTACAAGTCTGATGTTGCACCGCAATTTCTATCTGGGCTTTTTCCGTCTGCCGCGACGTGGTGCAAGGCGTCGCGCACAACTCGGCGACCTTCATCGACTGATTGGCGCGTGGTCGGTGGTTTTTCTGACAGTGCTTGTGGTGACCTCGGCCGAATTCATGATTGAATTCATCGGTCTCGGCGCAGGCCCCTATCCATCCTACAGCGAAGCAGTAGAAGCTGGAGCGCGCCCGCTACCTGCCGGATTCTCCGGGGCCGATCTAGATCGGGCCGTGGTGCAGGCAACGGTTGTCTTTCCGGGCCTAAATGTATCCGATATCGCCCTACCAGCAGTAGCTGGGGAACCACTTGCAGTGCGTGGTGAGCTGACCTCGCCGATGGTGCGGCCAACGGCGAATTCGGTCAATTTCGATCCCGCTACACTAGCTTTTCGAGGCGGGCACAGGGCGGAGACAATAGGAGCGTCAAATTGGATCTTCGAGGCGATGCGTGTGCTACATTATGGCAGCTTTGGCGGTCTGACGAGCCGGATCCTTTGGCTGGTATTCGGGGTGGGGTTGTCAGTACTTGCGGCACTGGGTGCTCTAATCTACGCAGAGCGACTGACCTTCATGTCCGAACGTTCGGATAAATATCGGCGCCGTACACGTTTGGGCCATATCTGGGTAGGAATGGGGCTCGGAAAATGGTTCGGGCTGGCCGTATTCGCGGCAGCAACGTGGTGGACAATACGATAGCCTATGCGTTTCCACACGCATCCTAAAGCGGAATGGTTGTCCATTTGCATAGCTTCTGATGGCCCCACTTGTCCGGGGTGGAAATGAGCCTGTGAGTTTGGTAGCATCGACACGTAAAGTTATTTTAACAATGTTAGGATTGTAATGATTATTTCTGAGGACTTCAAACTCAAAGATGCCGAGAGCTATGATGATGTAGCCGCCGCATTCGATGGCCTAGCGCGCCTCTATGCGACCGCGCCGGCCCGCGCCCTTGCACAGACGATCGACATCAGTTCTCGGCGGCAGATTATTGACATGGGTTGCAGCACTGGCCTCGCCGCATTCGAAGCGGCAGCCGCCTCTGGGCCGGAAACCACAATCACAGGCATTGACCTTTCGCACGGCATGTTGGCCGAAGCCACAGCCAGAGCAGAAAAAGGTGGAATGTCTGACCGTGTTCGCTTCCGTGTCGGTGATGCCGAAGCGCTCGATCTGCCAGACAATTTTGCCGATGGATTCATCTCGCTTTATGCGTTTAGCCATTTTCCCCACCCAGAGAAGGCGGCAGCAGAAGCGTTTCGCGTGCTCGCACCAGGCGGGAGGATCGCTATTGCCATCGGCAGCGGACCACAACTCCTGACCAGCAAGGGCATGATGCGGGTTGGGGCAGCATTGCGCCGCAAATGGAACGAGATGCGTGGTCGCGAGCTAACGGCATGTGACCAGATTGATCGGTTGGTGCGGCAGCATCTCCCTGTGCTTTCAGAAGGTAAAGTTGCGGACTGGGCCGCTGGTCGGCGGGACGTGACCGGGCTGCTCGAGCAACTGATACGGACAGCTGGCTTTGAGGACTACCATCGCGACTGGGTGGGGACCGACTACAGCGTGCCGGATGTAGATGCGTTCTGGACGCTGCAAACCACAATTTCAACTTATGCACGCAAACACATCGCGGCTGCCAGCGTGACTGAGAATGTGCGGTTGAAGGAAGCGTTTTGGGCAGAATGTGAGGCTGTTTTACAGCGGCAGGGGCGACTTACTTACCGGGTCGGAGCGGCGATTATTCGTGCGCGAAAAGCCTCTTGATACCCAGAGGTTCCAAACCGTGCATCACCGGCCGCTGCGGTTTTGGCCGACTATGCAAATTAAAAGACAGCAGACGACGCGTAGACCATGAGTTTAGCAACTGCCCGCGACAAGGCAACAACGGAAAGTAGAAGATGATTGCCATCGGGTTGATCCAGATCGCTATCCTGCTCTTCTCGCTGCTGCGGGCCAAAGGGTTGGCATTGATGCTGGGTCCTGAAGGCGTAGGTGTGATTGGCACGATGGACCAGTTAGTGGTCACGGTCACACAGGTGGCCGCTTTTGGTATACCGATTGCTGCGATGAAGTTCATGTCTGCGGCCCATTCTACCGGCCAAGACGCGTTTCGCGATTGTTATGCTGCATTCGTCCGCATCATTATCGGACTGGCGCTGCTAGTCACTGCGCTCGGCATCACCGTCCTACTGTTCGCTCCAGATGTATTGCCCGCCCTCGCCGATCACAGCGAAGTTCTTGTCGCTTCACTGCTTAGCGTGCCGCCTATGATGCTGACCATCCTGATTGCTCATACGCTGGCCTCGGCACAAATGGCCCGCACTGCAGCGATATACAATTTATGCTTTGTCTCTGGTGTAGCAATGGCGGGGCTCACGGGCGCATGGTTTAGCGGGCTCGAAGGCTTTTATTACGGTGCTGCTGCCGCCGGTGCGACAACGGTCTTGTGCGGCATGGCGTGGTTGTGGCGGTCACTGGGGCTTTCGGTGCTGCGCAGGGGCGTATCAATCCGCAAGGAACTGACAATGCGGCCCAAGGTCTTTAGCACAGCCCTGACTGCCTCGATTTCGCTAGTTTCCTTGTCGGCCACTATGCTGTTGATCCGCTATGTAGTTCTTGACCGCTTGGGTGAAGAGCAGACCGGCTATCTGCAAGCGGCAATCGCACTGGCCCTCAGTATCGGCTCGGTTCTTGGCACAATCAATGCCCTGCAACTTGCCCCAAGCATGAACCGCAGTCAGCCGAATGCAGAGCGTTTCCAGCTGGCTGCTGATTTTGCCAACCGTGTGGCTCTGTTGATGGTGGCCGGTGCGGTGCCGTTGGCCCTATTTCCCGGATTGGGATTAACTGTACTTTTTTCCTCCGAGTTCATACCAGCCAGTATGGCACTAATTCTGTGCTTAATTTGGCAAGTCGGCCACCAACTCCGAGCCACATGCCTACAGCTTTTGATCGGGACGGACCACCCGCTGTCGGGCGCATTGGCCAGCGTGTTAGCGCTCGGTGTGACCATAGGTACCCTTTCCCTGCTGGTAGGTTCGCTCGGAATTCTGGCTGCACCTGCGGCGTTGATTGCGGGAGACATCATTGCGATAATTCTCATGCTTGCCCGGCTGACGACGTCGGTCGCGATGCCCGTGCCTTGGGAGGTGTTAGCACGCTTTATCGCAACCTCTGCAGCGATCCTTACTGCGGGCCTGCTGTTCGACCCTGGAATTCTACTTCCAGATATTGCGGGACTGGCGATGCGCCTGCTTTACATGATGGGAGCATTTGGGTTGATCTGGATCACCATGCCTGCATATCTGTCACCTACTGCTGCGGTGGCATGGCTGCGCGACAGACGCAGCCATTAGACTAGCGCTACCCTCAGTGACTTCACAGCTTAGTGCCAGAGGCTCGGTAATAAGCACCCGCGAAGGGCATCACGGGTGCAACAATTGATGATTGGGTCACCCAGTTATAAATCCGCGCTAACTTCGTTTTACGACTGCTAAACTGCGCAATTTCCTCCTCACTAATCCGAGGAAATTCAATGTCCAGTTCGATGCCAGCATTATTTTGGAACAGGCGCCTAATCTCCCCGGTGCTTAGCAGCCGACAATAGGTATACTCCCGTCCCGACATCAGCTTCACCCAATCTGACTGCCAGCGTACTGGAAGATAGCCGACACCCCAGACATGCGCATGAGGTTCCGGCGATAAACTGTAACGGTTCGGCGTCACCATCGCGACTGTACCGCCGGGTGCGAGAACCCTCCCGATCTCAGAGGCATAGCGGTTTTGATCGCCCACATGTTCGATAACGTCGTAAGATACCACCGATCCGATCGCACCATCCTTTAGCGGTAACTGTTCCGCCAAGGCTCCTGCAAGCACCGGTTCAACCCCAAATGAACGCGCCCAATGTTTGGCAACCACCAACCATTCGAGCGACACGTCGATTCCCTGCACCACCTGCCCGCTCCGTGCTGCCGCCGCCACAAACTGCCCCGGACCGACCCCAAGGTCGAAGACTGGGTTTTGGGTTAACGGAGCCAGCCAGCCTGTCATCTCACGGTCGCATTTCTCAATCCCTGCCAACACTTGGCGCAACCGGTACTGGCTCTTTTTTTCGTCAAACTGCCGCGAGTTTCGGAACACATCAAGGATCGCGGCAGACAGACCATCCTTGCGGGCGATAGCGTCAATGTGCCGCGCGCGTTCACGGTCATGATCAAAATCGATCCACGCGGGTGCATCGACACGAAAATCAGGCATTTCGGCCACCAGCGGGTAGCGCCGGCCGCAGCCCTTGCAGGTCAGGTTGTCTGCGGCACTAACGAAGTCATGGTGGCACATCGGGCAAGCCCAATTCCACTTTTGCGGCCCTGCTGTTGTCTGTGCTGAGTCTGTCGTGTTCATCCGATCGCTCCGTTAAGTGGTTCAATACAATCTATCACAGGTCTTACCGCGGCCAGCCCAGGATCCAGCGGCCTCGCCGGCCGACCACGCGAGGCACAACGCCGACAACGCGGCAAAACCGCTGGCGTCCAGTCTGTCTGTCCCTGATGCACGCAAAGCCGCGCCAAGGTGCCGGTGCAGCAGTAATAACGGAACCAGCGGCGCACCAAGCCGGTAAACCCATCGTTGCCGCGGACCGGACAGCGCTGCACGCGTACCACCAAAACAGCGCGCATACTCAAAGCGGCTGGTGAGCAGTGATCCCAGACGGTATTGCGTCGTAATCTGCACAGTCATATCGGGAACCATAACGATAGCAACACCACCGTCGGTCAACCGCGCCTGACAGAATGGCTTGTTTAGCCCTTCGGCCTCAAGAATGTCACCGCAGAGGTCGCGCAGGGCGGCCAAGGGCAAGACCATGTTGTTGCCCGGAAGATCCCTTCCGGACCCGCGCGTGAGGGCCGCATGGGAAAACGCTGAATACTCGAATGCATAGGCCGCGCTGTCCGCGGCTCGACAGGGACCAACCGTCACCGCCCCGCCGAGTGCCGAACCGGAATGCGCTGTCACAGCCGCCAGCGCTGAACGAAGCCAGCCCTCGACCGGCAACGCTTTAGGTTCGAGAAAGGCGACAGAGTTCCCGCGTGCCACAGCCACCCCTATGGCCTTGAGCCGCGGCATGTTCAATCCGGGGCGCAACAACCGCCTAAGCCGTTCGGGAAGGTTCCCGCTCGGGTCCAAAGCATCCGGTCGACCGTCCACGAGGATGATCTCGGTCTGTGCGCAAGTTGCCGGATCCGCCGTCTCAAGGGCAAGCGCCGACAGCACCGCATCGGGCGCCTCGTTAGGGTGGCGCGCGATCAAAACCACCGATAGCACCGGTGCCTTAACTGGTGTTGCGGCCTCCGGCATGCTCATTCCAGTGTTTCCATCACTACCCGCTGACCATTATCAGACGCGCTGTAAACAGCTTGTGCAATCTCGATCGCGCGATAACCGTCCTGCCCGGTGGCAATAACGCAGTTCGCGCTTCGCCCTTGGGTAAGGGACACGAAATCTTCCATCTCTTCCACCAAAGTCTGCACCGCCGTGGTTTGCCAACCCTTGAACTTTTCCGCAAATATCTGCGGCAAATAGAAGTTGCGTCGCTTGCGCCGCGCGCCGCCCGGTCTGTCCATCGTCACCTCCATGAAATACATTGGCGCATAATAGGCCCGCGCCATCCCCAGCGTGCCATAGGCTTCAACATAGAACTGATAACCTTTCCATTCGGTCCAACTGGCTCCAACGCTGCCGATGACTCCAGTCTTCCCACGCAACAGCGCCAGAGCATTATCCTCGGCGCGGTCAAGTTGCCATGTTTTGTCCTGTGTCAGGCCATAGACATCTTCGACTGGGCCCATAAGATGATGGACAAGGTCGATCATGTGAATGCCGTTGTCCAAAAGTGCGCCTCCACCCATCACGTCCTTGGAGTACATCCATTCAGCCTTGAACTCCGACAGGCCAGTGTGCCCGGAATACCCACGCACATGCGATAATTCCCCAAGCCGCCCAGACGCGATGCTGGCGCGCAGTTCTTTGATGGCGGCGAAATAGCGATGGTTGAAACCGACGGTGAGCACTCGATCCGCATCATGCGCCGCCGCGATCATCCGTTTGCAGTCCTCGGCGGTAGACGCCATCGGTTTTTCCACAATCACATGCTTGCCAGCTTGCACCGCTGCGATGGCCATCTCAGCATGCCTGTTGGGGGGGGTGCACAGGATCACGGAATCGACCTGCTCATCAGCGAGTAAATCGTCAAAACCGGCATAGGTGCGCGCTGATCCAGCGAGGGCGGTGGCACGCTCCGGCACCATGTCATAGACCCCCACGAGGGAACCGCCGCTCAATATTTCGATGGCGGCTTTGCGCAGATGGGCGATAGTGCCTGCGCCGACAATGGCAAACTTCATGGAACAATCCTTTTGCTGTAGGGGGCGCTTTTTGGGCGCTGTGCAGTAATTTCGAATATTGGCCCAACCCGCAGCAGCACTAAGCGGGATAGGGCGATGGCACAGAGCCGTCGGTACACGCCCAAAGCAAAGCGCTTTGGCGCTCCGAACGAGAGACCACGATCAGGCGAGATCGTCATCGGCCCTGTACGGATGCCTGTAAACTCTGCCGTGGCCAGTTGCTGCGCAAGCCCTGCGGGGGACTGCATCGCCAGAAAGCGCAGCGTGTCAAGACCGCGCCGCCACACAACATAGCGTTGCCTGAGTGACGTTGGCAGAAAACCCACCCCCCACAGACCTGCAGGTGGATAAATCGCGAGGGTAAACCGGTTCGCACCGGTCGCATATAGCCGCCCGCCCGGCACTAGCAAGGACCGGATCGACCGTGCACCCGCTGCCGGGTCAGGCAGATGCTCAAACAGATCGGCGGCGGAAATACGATCAAACACCGCATCCGCGAAGGGCGGGTTTGCGATGTCAGCACAGACCAGTTCGCCGACCAACCCCTCTTCAGTTAGGCGTTTCTGCGCAATGACCAACCACCGCAGCGCGATGTCGATGCCCGTAACAGCCTGTCCCGCCCGCGCCGCCGCTGCTACGGTTCCGCCTGCACCACAGCCTGCGTCCAGAAGGCCTGAAAGTTCCGTTCCGCTTAATGGCAGTTCCTCGAGCATTGTACGTCCCCGCGCTTCACCGGCGATAACGTAGTCGGAAAAGTGGGCAACCATGCCGGACGGCACATCGTCTGTGATCCTGTAGTATTCAGCCACGGTTTCAGCAAAGCTGTGGGTCTGGGAATAGTCGTGCAGCCGCGCAGCCTTGGCACGCTCTTGATCAAGGGTCAGATAGCGGTCTGATGCAAGACGAAAGTCAGGAATGCCGCACAGGATCGGATACTGCGCTTCGCAGCGCCCACAGACATGGGCCGCGCCATGCCGTTTGACCGCAGTGCGACACCGTGGGCAGACATAGTCACCCGCACTCCGGGACAGTAAATTACCCGTGCGGACTGTCATCGCCTTTCTCCAACTGAAGGTCTGCGTAGTGCATCTGCATAACCACATACTTCACCCAGACACCAACTGGCCATGAAGCCATAGAACGGCGCCACCGCCTGTGGCAACGCTGAACGAAGCATCGGGCACAAGAGCACTTTTCGGGTCTGTTTAAAGGCAAATACCGGAAAGGCAGCAGGCGAGACCAAAAGCATTGCCCATTGTGCCCAGCGGGGCCGGACTTCGCTGCGGTGGCGCCCAAAGACCCGACCATGTCGGCGCCTCTGCAGCCGGAATTGTGCAGCCGAATAGCGGTTGCGGTGAATAGCAATCAGATCGGGAATATTTTCCATCATCATTCCACTTAAAAAAAAGCGGCGGTGATAACTTGGCTCCCAAAAACCGTCTGGCAGCAAGTCAGTGCATTGCATTACAGCCTTGTGGCGGTAAATGGCGTTGTCGGCCGACAGGTCGTATACTTGCTCTCGCGCCCGGCCAGGACCCGCACCAGCATACCGCAACAGATGGACCGCACGCGCCACACGATCTGCAGAAGGATCCGCGATGATCACGCCGCCAAAGGCGGCATGATGTTCAGTAGCCTCGCTCTTCACAAGCATCAAGGCGCGGGATAACCAGTCCACGTCGGGTGGACAGTGGGCTGTCAGCGTCGCCACCCACTCACCCCGGGCTGCCAAAAACCCGTCTCGCCACATCTCGGGGATCAGGGCCTCTTGCGCGCTGGTGACGGCACGCAGGTCGGCACGACTGCGCAGAAGTTGGGTTATTTGAGCCGGCAATGGGTCATCCGGCGCGTGGCAAATCAAGATCTCAACGCCCGAAGTTGGCGGCAGTGCGTTAAGAATATCGGGCAGGTTGGACTGTGCGCCTTGCACAGCGATCGAAATGCTAAGCACGATGTCGGACGCATCTCGATTTGCCACCCTGTTCATTGCGTCGTGGATCTGCGTTTGCGACTGGTCTGCACACAGCGATCCAATGCGGCCACAGTCAGATCCGCAGCTTGATCCCACGTGTTGCGGGCAGTTTCCGGGATGGCATTTGCCCGCAGATCAGCAGCTAAGGTTTCATCACGGGCAACACGCACAATTGCTGCCGCCATGTCCTCCACATCATACGGATCAAACCCAATGCCCGCCGTACCCGCCACCTCCAGAACAGCACCTCCCGCCGCTCCAAGAACTGGTGAACCGCACGACATCGCCTCCAGTGCAGGAAGGCCGAAACCTTCCGACAGCGAAGGCAACACCAGTGCAAGCGTTTCGGAATAGAGAGCCGCCAGATCAGCATCCGCGACATAACCTGGAAATCGGACGTTTGCCGCCAACCGAGGCGAAGCGTCCATCAGTTTGCGCAGTTTGTCGTATATTGAAAGGAACCCGCCTCCCTTTGGGTCGCCTGACATGACGAGGATCATATCCGAAAGATCGGGCTCCGCTAGGACACGGTCAAAGGCTTCAAAAAGCCGGACCAGATTTTTGTGAGGGGCAAATCCACCGACATAGGTTAAGAACCGCGCATCCGGAGCAAGACCAACTGATTGGCGTGCTGAACGGCGCCGCGCGGCCTCCGTTACCGGAGCAAAAACAGGAGCTGCACCTTCGCAAATCACGTCGATCTTGTCGTTTTTGATGTTAAGGAACTCAACAATCTCGGCCTTAGCGCTTTGGGATACGGTCAATATCCGGTCCGACCCCCTATTGGCCAACCATGTTTTAAGCGTCCATGGCAGCCTTTGCCGCCAATTGGGAAAGACCAGTGCAGGAAAGTGTTCGGCAATGGCATCATGAAAAGTGACGACATTGGGCACCCCCCTTGGCGGCGGAAACCACGAATAGACCGCCGGATAGAACAACACATCGGGCTGGGCGGTAGCCGCTGCATGACGAAAGGCCAGCACATCACGAACACCCCGCCGGGCATCGGCGGTGGCGGAATCTATAACCCGTCGTGACGTTTGTACCCGCATCAGGCTGGCAGAGGGGCCCAAACCGTCCAACGTTAAATCATCATCTGCCAGCAGCACATATTCGTTCACCCTGTCGCGCCGGATCATCGCGCCGACCAATTCGCGAGTGAATCGGCCGAAACCGCGATTATTTAGCCAACACGAGGCATCTACGGCAATACGCATCAGTTCCAACTCCCTTCGCTCATGCCTTTGCCCGCGATCTGACCAGTCAACTCGCCCAATGCCCAAGCCGTTGCCATAAGAACAATCCATGGCACTTCTGGCAACCACTGCCGAACCGGGCCGGCAGCACGGGCCGCGCGAAGTGCGCGCAGGCTCAGTACCGGCATCGCCAGTCCGGCCTTTAGCAAACCAAGAGCTAGGTTGCCTCCCCGACCTGACCCAAAAAGACGTCCGTGGCCAAAGCGGGTTGCAAGCCGCGCACCTTGTGGATCGGGTCGAGTGTAGATCGCCGTCAGGGTCGAAATTCTGCGGATTTTGCCGCCCCGCTTCACGAGACGCCGTTCCAGATCGTGTTCGACAATGCCTTCTCTAGGTTCGAGTGTTTGATTGAGATAAGCCCGCCGGACAGCAAACGCATTGCCCGGCAGATGGTGCTCTGGACCGGTACCGTCAAAGCGACCATATTCCAACCGACCCAGTGCGCGATAGCGCGGAGTAAGGCAAGCCGAGACTGCCACACTGCCACAAGCCGCAACCACATTTGGATCACTAAAGGCTTCGCATATTGCAGCAGCCCATCCATGCGCGAGACGTGTAGTATCCTCGATCAAAAGCACCACTGGGGCCCCTGCCCCATCGGCGGCCCGACGGCGGCGCTGCGGTACCATGTCGGCCCCACTACTTCGCGAAACAATCCGCACAACCGCTGCCTCTGCGGTAAGTTCAACCGCACACATCCGGGCCGCTTCAGGGCCAAGTAGTTCTATGACGGCCACGTCAAACGGAAGCTCCGTATCCAAAGTGGGGAGTGTGATAAGTGTTTGTGCAGTTTTCATTTCTCCCCCGCCTCCGTTTGGGTGGTTTGCGACAGGAAAAAATCTCGTAGCACAGCCACCGCGATGGTCTGCTCGCACCCAATCGGTGCCTCAGTGTGGCCTCCAGTCGCGGCATAAAACGCCGCCGTCAGGTCTCGCAATCCCGGATAGGCTAGCTCGCGGCGCAGCGCACGCCCAGCCATGTTGACCGACGCATGCCCCAGCACGGAAAGCGCATCCCCAAATGGGCGCAAAGCTTTGCTGCGGCGGCTCGCAATGCCGTCGCGAAACCGGGCATAGCCATGAAAGAGGTCGGTATCCCATGCGCCCTTGTCACCATAAAGCACAAGCGACGCCTCAGTCGGGCGCGCGGCTAAACTGATCGTTATGCGTAGCATCACCTGCCCCACGGATACTGTCACCTGCCAACCAGCGGTCCCAACCGGTGCTACATTCCAGTCCAACGCTTCGAACGGCACATCGGGCCACAGCCGTTGGGCAATCGCAATCGGATGCGGCAGGATATCAGCTGCAATGTGCGGTAGATCCTCGACGGCAGCACCAACGGCCCCTGCCGAAAAATATTGGATCTCTACCAGTTCCAACGCCCCGATGCGATGCCGCTGTTTGATAATCTGTTCGATGGCAGGTTGAAACGCATATTGATGTACCGGGCACAGCAATACGTCAGCCTTTCGGGCCAAATCACAAAGTTTACGCGTCTCTGCGGCGTTCGAAGCCAGTGGTTTTTCTGCGAACACATGAATATTATGCGCGATGGCGGAGCGGATAATGTCACTATGGCTCGCGCTTGGGCTGCACAGATGCACAACCGACGGACTGACTGCCTGAAAAAGGGATTCCGGGTCAGCAAAGATTGGCACCCCATGCCCTGCCAACGCCCGCGCACGATCCGCATCTGGGTCAGCCACAGCAATCACATGCGCACCCAGCCGCCGCGCAGCATGTGCATGCCAACGCCCCATTAGTCCAGCCCCCAGGATGGCAACTTCGGGCGCAGGCACCGTGGCACCTGAAACGGGCGATATTGACCACGAACGGGAAACTTCGTAGGCAGTTTTTGTCCAGGACCTACGCAATTCTCATGAACCGCCGCTTTCTATCTTCCGGCACCGCAGAGCGTGCGCTAACGCAAGCCATCGCGACCCGACCACCATTCAAAGGAGACCGAATATGACGCGGAAAAGAAAATCCGGAGCAACGCTGGAAACGACCCCCAAGACGCAAGCCGAACTTTCTGTCATCATTCCGTCGGTCAACAGCTACGACGACCTTGAAGGATGCCTGCGTGCGCTTCGAACAGAACAAGGCGCCACGCTCGAGATTATCGTTGTTGATCGGCTCGGTGAACACGTGCGCCACTTCGTGAGGCGTGAGCATCCCACGGTGACTGTGATTGCAGTTGCCGGTGAAACAACTATCCCGCAGATGCGCGCCTTGGGTATTCGGCGTGCGAACTGTCCGGCGACGGCGATGATCGAAGACCATGTAATCGTGCCCCAAGGCTGGGCGCGGGCGCTGCTTGATGCCCTGAGTGGTGAAGGTGATCAGGTCGGCGCAGTAGGCGGTCCGGTGGACAACGCAGCGACGCACGGCCGTATCGATTGGGCCGCGTTTTTGTGTGAATACAGCTCGACCCTGCCACCGCTGCCTGCGGGCCACGCCGATTGGCTGCCCGGCAACAACGTAATTTATCCAACCGCAGTGCTGCGCCGACACGACGCCGTGCTCGACTGCAACGCATGGGAGGGCGCACTGCACGATGCTATCCGTGACGGTGGGAATCCTCTGGTGATGCGCCCCGAGATCGTTGTGGGTCACAAGATGCATTACACGATAGGGCTGTACACTTCGCAGCGCTATCTCTATTCGCGCAGCTACGCTGGTGCCCGCGCTGCCGGTATGCCATTGGCCAAGCGCCTTGTCGCCGGTGGAGCCGCCTTGATCGTGTTGCCACCATTGATGTTCTTGCGCACTGTCGTACGCGTGCGAGGCAAGCCGCCGTATAATGCGCATCTCGTGCCCTCGCTGCCCATTCTCGTCCCATTTTGTATTTCGTGGGGTCTGGGAGAAGCGGTCGGATTTTGGTTCGGATCCGGAGGAGCTCTCGCAAAAGTGCGTTGAGTATATGACCCATTGACTGCTTTTAATTCCTGTCATATCCATGAACATTTTCCGCATGATTTCTGCCAAAAAGGCGCGCCCTCCCGGCCGCTTAATTCGTAAGCTGTAGAAATGTGCCTCCAGCATCGCTTGACTCATACGCGGCCAACATTAAAGCGAGCGTATTGAGATTGTCCTCTGCGCTGCAAGGAGGTTTTTTGCCTTCTTGTATTGCTGCGAGCATTGCCCGCAGTAACTTCGCAGTAGAGTGTCCAAAAAGGTCTGATGGGTCGGTCGTCAGCCGGCGACGCTTCTCGCCATGGTAGATATCAGCAGACGCACTGGCCGCTAAATCTATCCGGGCAAACGGCCGTTTGGAACCGCTGCGCAGACCGAAAGAGGCCTCTGCTTTGCCGCCTAAACGGGTCTCGATGCATGCCTTGCTTCCATCGAGCCGGATGTCCAGATAGCGGTGTGGCCCACGTGAAAGGCGGTCAAGTGTGATATGCGCCACCCTGTCACCGGAGAACTCCAGTTGGATCAGATTCAAATAGTCCGCACCTTCCGGACGGCCAGGCTTAGGCATTCGTGCCGAAATCGCGTGTGGTTCTTCGCCAAAAAAGAAACGGCACAGATCAAGCGCATGGGTGCCAAATTCGAAACATGTCCGCTGCTTAGCCTCACCGCGCCAGCCCTTTTCGGTATCTTCTGTCACGAAGAATGTCTGGTGCATCGACACGAATAGTAAGTCTCCGAACGTATCGCCTCCGATGAGCTTTTGTGCTTCTTCATGTACGTTCATAAACCGGAATTCGTTGTTTACAACGACGTGCCTGTCCGCAGCGCGTGCCGCATTCACGACCGTGAGCCCCTCGTCCAGCGTCAACACAAAGGGCTTTTCACAAAAAACGTGGGCGCCTGCGGCCAATGCTTCAAGAACGATGTCATAGTGACTGTCGGGCGGAGTGACGACTGCCACGATGTCGGGACGACTGACCGCAAGAAGATCGGCGACGCAGCCGTAGACAGGAAAGTCGAAATCAGCCACTTCCGCAATCGGATCCACACCACCGACCACCTGCAATCCCGGCGTCTTCGCGATGGCAGGCAAATGAATTCTGCGCGCGGCGGACCCAAGCCCGACCAAAGCAATCCCAAGTGCATCTGTCATTTGAATCCCTTCCTGCCGAGGTGCTTCAGGCCGTCAATGGGGCTTTGCTACCTGTGGCCCCATCGCCCTTGATCTGAAACTCCTCGTGGTAGGATCGCTCAACGTTAACATCCCAGACGTTGTGGTTCTCACCCACGATATTGCGCGCAGCTAGCATCGCGGACAACATGGAATGATCCTGGTTGTTGTAGCGGTGCAAGCCGTTGCGACCAACCGTCTGAAAATTGTCCAGTTTTTCAATCCATGCACGGATTGTCGCCAGAGAGCTCTGGTATGCCTCGTCGTAGACAGGATAGGCTTTTGGCTGACGGATGATCGCCGAGCCGATAACGCTGTCAGCCGGAGCAAGGCCCAGTTCCTCAAGTTCCCGAGAGGCAAGTTCGGTCAGCGCCTTTTCATCCATTGTCCAAAGGCCATCGCCCGTCTGGCAGAAATATTCCATGCCAATCGAGGCCGTGGACTGATCAGGTAACATCTCGGCAGACCATGCGCGGAAGTTTTGGATACGGCCACATTTGATATCAGAGCTGTGAATGTAAATCCAATTGTCCGGAAATGGGTCACTGACGTTCAAAACCAGCGTCACGATCATGAAATCGCGATAGCTCAGCTTATCGGCCGCATCGAGCACCTCTTGTGGCGGGGGAGGCTGGATGCACTGGATCAAATCGCGCATTGCCATTGTGTTTACGAATTCATCCGCCTCAAAGCGCGTGGTCTTGTTAGCTGCATCTGAAGCTGCATCCGCATCAATGTCCCAACTCTCAAGGTCAATGGACGTGATACGGCTGCCGTCGCGGTTGACCTGAACAACCTTGGTGTTCATATGAACTTCGCCACCTCTTTCAATAACTTTCTCGGTGCAACGCTCCCACATCATACCGGGCCCAAGTCTCGGGTATTGAAATTTCTCGATCAAACTGGCGGTATCATTCGATCCGGTCAAGGCGTTCCAGACAGCCTTGGGAAGCGAAAGGTTCTTGATCCGCTGTGCTGCCCAGTCCGCACTGATAAGCTTAGGATCGATGCCCCAAACCTTCTCAGTATAACTGCGGAAAAAGTGCATGTAGAGACGCCCGCCAAAACGGTTAATCACCCATTGCTCGAATGTCTTTTCGCTTTTGTAGGGACGCACCTTCCACTTGGCGAACGAAATGATAATGCGGAACGTCTCGTAAATTCCGATATTCTTAAGCGCGTTGAAAATCTTGAGCGGGTAGTCGAAAAATTTTCCACGGTAATAAATGCGGCTCAGGCGCGGAACTGTGATAAAATCGCCGCCCAAAACTTCATGCCACATCTGCTCCACTTCCTCAACTTTGGTGAAAAACCGGTGGCCACCAATGTCAAAACGGTACCCTTTATGCGACTCTGTGCGAGAGATGCCGCCAACGATCTGACCTGCCTCAAATACGACGGGCTTATGTTCATCACTTCGACGCTGCAATTCATAGGCAGCGGTTAAACCGGCCGGACCTGCACCGATAATTGCGACTGTTTTCAGATCTGTTGTTGAGCTTCTCAAAGTGATCTCCTAAAAATTGTATAGCGTCGTATGTATCTGGTCAGAGTTAATTTGTAGTATAATCGATTACTGGTAAATCTAAGTCATTAATATGTTATTAATCATTCATAGGAAATGATTTCTATATATTTCTACAAAAATGATTCGCGGACGTGCCGAATTACGCGGCGCAAACGAAGATAATTTGCCCCCCGACCGTCTAGATGAGCATGCCAATGGCGCATATTGTTAAAATAGAACATTTCGATTCGCGGCAAGTTGTGAGGATCGCTTGACGCTCGTGCGGTCGCAAGCTCCGTCCCAACCGATGTTTTATGATGACGTGCAATTACCTTGCGCGCATCGCAAGAGCTGCGGCCATAGGGCGGCGCAAAATGCACTGGACGAAACCCAATTTCGGCCTGCATACGCAAGCATGCTCTTTCTGTTTCCTCTGCAACTTGGTTAATGTTCAATAGTGACAGGTCGGAATGGGCCGCCGTGTGGTTACCAAAATCCACCCCCTCAGAAGCCAGTCGCCGCACCTCCTCCCAAGACATCAGGGGGCGGGGTGGTCGATGGGCACCTTTCCAGTTCTCTGCCCCGTCAATGCAGTCTGTCGGCAGATAAACCATCGCCGGAAGGTTCAAACTACGCAACACCGGCCAGGCGACATCAGCAAAATCGCGAAAACCATCGTCAAATGTTATTGCCACGGCCCGACCATAGCCCGTCGCCAAGTGGCCCGGCACATCATCCATCCGCAGCAGCGTAATGCCAGATGAAGCTAGGGCGGACATTTGCGCCTCAAACTGCCTCGGGGCGATCGACGTCGGGCCAGGGGCGTTCGCGATCGAGTGATACATCAGAATATCGACCGTTCCGCCAGACACCGGCGTTCGGGCCACTATGTCGGTAACCACTTCATCGAGCATTCAGTCGATCCCGTCGACGCAGAACGTGATACTCAAACAGACACCATACAAAGACGCTGGCGGAATAAACGTAGTAAATTTGATGATAGAACAGCCCCCCCAACGCGAGCCCCAGGCCCCCGTTCTTGAACAGGTAGCGCGCAAACGTCCAGTTCAGGAACAGGACGAGCAGCGCCATCGCCAGTGCCAGCGGCCACAGACCGGGCGCAAAAAGCAAAAGCAGTGGCTGCGCCAGCAACGCGAATGCTACGCCCGCTTTCAACCGCTCGATCCAGCTGGTGTTCAGATCATCAGTCAGGCCCTCGCGCGAAACCATTAGTCGTGACCATGGAAGCGCACGACAGAAGATGTCTGTGTACATAGCGTTGCGTATCGTCCAAACCTTAAGGTGCTTGGCTTCAAGCTCTGGCAGCAAGAGGATACGCCCGCCCGCGTGCCTAATCCGGTAACCCAATTCGATGTCCTCAATCGAAGGAACGGCATAGGTTTCGACATCAAATCCGCCAATTTCGAGAAATAGCTCCCGGTCGACGGCACCGCACCCTGCCCAAAACGTCTGCGCTTCCCGCTTAGCGCGCTGATGATAGAACCGGTGCATTAGGTTCTTGTAACGGGAGAACCAAGGCGTGCCGGCAGGCGCATCGTCGTAGGATCCAAAGACGGCCTTGACGCCTGGCTCTTCGAACGCCTGCCGGATGATGGCACCACCGCCCTCTTGGGCAATCACGTCGCTGTCAACCAGCCACAGAATGTCCCCTACGGCCTCGGCCGCAGCAAGATTACGGGCAGCACCCGGCCCACCGTTCTGCGGAGTTGTCAGAACTCGGGCTCCAAGCTCTCGGGCAACCTTGGCTGTATCGTCAGGTGAACAATCGTCGATAACCAACACTTCGGAAACCTCTCCCGAGTGCTGCATCGCTAGCAAAGGTGCAAGGACACCAGGCAAAAGATGCGCAGCGCGGTAGGCCGGTACAACGATACTGATGCTGCGGATTGGTAGTGCACTGCTCGGGGTGGACTTGGTCATTTGAGATTCCTTTACTAAACGACGGAAAGATCGTCGGTGCTTTCACCGTCTACCCGGCGCCGCGAAATAAAAACCGCTCCCGCAATCACGGCAGCGACTGGTAAAAGCCAAATAACGCGCGCTCCATAGCGGTTCGCAGGCTGCGATAACACACCGGAGACAAATGCATTCACGATGATGCCTATCAAGATCATGATCACGAATGTCGCCACCGGCCGTGGCAGGCGACCGCTGGCGAGAAATCCCAGCACGCTTACGGCTGCAAGCGCATAAAGTAGTGACTGAACCCGGTCCGCAACCGCGAGCCAACGGGTGTCATCGGTCAGTCGCCCCGGCCCAAAATCCCCCCAGGCCATGCCCGTCGCCCCATTGCCTCTATTCACGATCTCATCAGTTTGAAGGGTCATATTCACGCTGTTGAGGGTCAGCTGACGGAGAACGTTATCGGCAAAGGATAGCGATGTTTCAATCGGGCGGTTAAGCAATACATCAATGAAAAACTGGAATTGTTGCTGAGCCACCTGAACCTGATCATCTGCCGCCATCAGTTGAAACGACCCATTGGACGGATTACTCGAAAAGGAGATGTTCGTTGCCGAGAAGCGCTCCAGATCGTCTGAGACTGACAGAGCATCTAAAAGCGCACAGGTTGGCTCGGGTTCGGTCGGGCATTGTTCGGATAGATAAGCCAATCCCGGTCCGTCCTGAATCAATTGTGCCGTTAGGAAAGGCCGATAGATGACTTCAGCGTCTTCTACCTGTTTTGCCGCCAGGCGTAAGAATGCCTGTTCACCGATACCCGCAAGCACCACAACCAACATCAATGTAGGCGCCAACCAGCGGCGCGGTCCCCGAAATGCAATGGCCCCTAGTACAACAATTGGCAGTAGAATCAAACCGGTAGCCAAATGCGACATACTAACTGTGATCGCGAGGCTCCCAAGGCTTGTGACTAAAAACAACTCCCACGCCCGCATTTTCGGCGCGTAGGCCGACAGCAGCGCCGTCACCGCGAGTAGGATTGGGGACAAAATGTCCGGCATCAAAAATGCGACATAAAATGGCAATGAGCCAAGGGACGCCAGCCCAACCGCGACAAGGGTTATGCTGGAAGGGCGTGGGGCATCCTCGATACCGCGCATCGCCAGCCGACAGGCCAGCCATATTGTTCCGACAGCCAGTATAGCGTTCATCGCGACTAAGCCATCTACGGCACCTAGCCAAAAGAAAATGCCGGACAACAGTGAAAAGACCATTGAACGCGAGCCATCGACAGTTTCGACGTTGCCGCCAGGCGCAATTTCCTCAGATGTTGTCGAAGGGATGACCGTCATATCGTGAAGCGGGGCCAATTCCAACCCGAGTAACGACAACAGTTGATGGCCACGCTCAACATAGTCGAACGTATCGAAATAGAAGGTAGCACCGCCGTTAGCGAGAAAGACCCACAATGACAGCAACAGAGCAAGAGTAATCGCCCCAGCCCCGCCCCCAACTCGTCCCCAAATATTGGTCATGGCTTTAGGCCCTGCCGCCGCGCTGCGCTGTGGAACTAGCGACAGGCTTAGATATAATCTCCGTGAAATAGGCGATGGTCGTGTCCAGCCCTTGTTCAAGGCTGATCTGCGGTTCCCATTTGATAACCTCCATTGCAAAGGAGATATCCGGACGGCGCTGGACCGGGTCATCCATCGGCAGCGGTTTCCTTACAAGTGGGGCCCCGCTGCCTGTCTTGGCAAGCACGATTTCGGCAAGTTCAAGAATGGTCAGTTCGCGCGGGTTACCAAGGTTCATCGGCCCGGTCACATCGTCCGGCGTTGCCATCAGGCGCACCAGTCCATCAATCAATTCCGAGACAAAACAAAAAGAGCGGGTCTGATTGCCCTCGCCAAAGATCGTGATCTGATTTCCTTTCAATGCCTGAACGATGAAGTTAGAAACCACACGACCGTCGTCGGGCAGCATACGCGGTCCGTAAGTATTGAAAATCCGTGCGACTTTGATCTTCACACCGTGCTGGCGGTTATAATCAAAAAATAATGTCTCGGCGCAGCGCTTGCCTTCGTCATAACATGCGCGCAAACCGATGGGATTGGTGTTTCCCCAATAGTCTTCGCGTTGTGGATGCTGCGTCGGATCTCCGTATACCTCACTGGTGGAGGCTTGCAAAATTTTTGCACCTACTCGCTTTGCCAGACCCAGCATATTGATGGCACCATGGACCGAGGTCTTTGTGGTCTGTACCGGATCGTGCTGGTAGTGGACTGGCGATGCCGGACACGCGAGATTATAGATTTCATCCACCTCAACATACAGCGGAAAGGTCACGTCGTGACGCATCAACTCAAAGCGCGGATTCTCCAAAAGGTGGGCGACGTTCGACCGCCTGCCAGTAAAAAAATTGTCTACACAAAGCACTTCGTGGCCCTCTCCCAGCAGCCGCTCACACAAATGCGAACCCAAAAAGCCAGCCCCGCCAGTCACCAGAATTCTTTTAATATTGGAGTCCATTTCTTCTCAATTATTTACTAGAGCGCGCAGCTCGCGCAGTTAAAAAAGTAAAACTGCCCCGATTGTAGGACGCAATGACAGTTCCTTGGATGGCAATCTCGCCACACATATCACTCGCGCACTATGACCAACGTGACTCGAAGCACTGATAACAGCAAATGTGGGAATAAAATCTCCCCAAGTTCCGATAGCATACTGCCGCATCCAAGTCGAGAACGGCAATGTTTTGAACCCTTTCGCTGAACTATGTCAATGTTCAACTCTGATTTGCATCTCGCCACGCATCTGGATCTCAAAGGACGCTACGACAGTTTATGTAATCCCAATTTCATAACCCATTGAAGGTTTATGTTGGTGCGCACTCCGCGAGGTATTTCCTAGTTGAATATTTGGACGACGGCAGGTCGCTGACATATCCTGGCGCTCCCCGCATCTCGCACAACGCGGTAATTAGCATCTGGCGCGCCGGTTGGTATTCTTGACCGATCCTTTTTGTTAGCGCGAACAAGGATCGCGTACCCAAGTTGGCGTGCTGGCTTCAATCCGAACGTGGCGACTAGGGTCGAATGTTGTGACAAGATCAAAAGTGATCGGTCATCGCGCGACACCGGTGGGAGTTGCGGAATTGATTGCGCGTTAGCGCCCAAAATGGTTGAGCTGCAATTGAGAACACGGAACATTTTTCCGTCATGGACCGTCACGTCTCTTTTACCAGTCTATTCAGTGTTGCTCCATCATACCCGATTGATCAACGCCGTCCGCACAAACTTCATAACATGTGGAATTGTTTCACCGCAGCAGCGTGACAATGGCCGCCAAATCAAACGCCGTCGTTCAGAATTCGAAACAGCGCGTAAGACCGTTATCGCAATGATCACCAGATCACTGAACTCGATCTTAAAATCGAGAAGGTTCCACTGCCAATTTCCCAGGCCATAAGACTGCAAGTTATGCTATGTTTTTGCAATTCAAGCAATCGCCCTCACGCACAATACTCCATTTAGAAAAGTCTTTGTTGCGTCGCGCAGATAGCATGACTTAGAAGTCCCGCTCTATCTTGGTCAAGCACACACTAATAACTCTCACCTCACTTTACGGTAACACTCATTCCGGCAGACAAGGCAACACCTTCAAGTCCATCAAGACCAAAGTCCACGACTGGGTAGTTAAGATAGGCCGCCGCGGCCCAATCTTGCGCCGGACGCATAAAGCCACCACCGCCACCCATCCCAAACGACACCACATCACCGCTGGTAATCGCCTTACCGGGATTGGGATAAATTAGAACCTTGCCGTCGGGTGTCACCTCTGCGCGCTGTGCTGCTCGACCATTGATTTCAAAGCCCAGCACGTCCGTCCAGTGCGGCTGCGCAGTGCCCAGAGGGGGCAGCCCGCGCGCGCGACGGGCAGTTGTGATGGGACCTGCACTGCTCGATAGCTCTAGCGCCTCGCCTCGCCACTGTATCCGGTCAAACGCGGGAATAGCGTAGCGCAAATGGCCAAACCCCACGAGGGCCGCATTGGCGGTGTGTTTGGCAAGCCGTTGCTGCCCATCTGGAGTGGCATAAGAAGGGTGCGTGCTATCAGAAAAAGCCCCGGTCGTCGCATCCACGAACCCATTGGCATAGTCGAGGGGTTGCGGGAGAGCGACGTCAACCAAAATACCTTTCAATTGCGGGGCCGCCTGAAACGCGGCGACGCCTGCGCGGGCGCGTTCAATCCCTCGCATTCCGAATTCGACCTTTCCGTCAAGCTTAACCGTGGCACCTATCAACGGCACGTTGCTGTCAAACCGGTGAGGCCCGAATATCCCAAGAGCTGTTTGCCCGACGACGAATAGTCCCTCTTGCCCACCCGAAACATCCCACAGGAAATGATCCACCGGCACGCCTTTGCTGTCTGGTGCCCCGCGCTGAAAGTCGCGCCCTTGCAAATTCACGCCTGTATAAAGCGGCATGAACCGCTCAGCCCATTGCGTGCCAGTTCCGCGATCTCCCGCGAACCAACTCTCGAGTATCAGACCGATATTTACACCATCGACCGAAAGCGCGGCAACGGTGTTTTCAAGGTCGCCCCAGTTGCGACGGTCGTCGCCGTCGTTCTGCAACTGCGACCGAGAGGTGCCCGATTGCGTCAAATCCACAACATGCAATTTACGCCCTTGGGGCGCATTGGCAATCCAAAAGGCAGCCATAGCATTCATAGCGTGTGTTGCATCCGCCCCGGCGAATGTTTGCACGAGGCCGCCACGGGCGCCTTGCAACGTAAACTGGACCTGATCGCTAGTCAGCGGCGGGAAGGGCATGGCCTCGCGGTCGCTGAAATAGGATGCCCAAAGACGTTCAAACTCCGATTGGCCAAAGATCGCCGCGACATCACCGGTTCCAAAGCGGGTTGTGGCGGCGACCTGTCCTGCGGGGCTGCGTGCCTCAAGCCGGAACCAATCAGCGCGTGCGTCAAGTGCAAGAGATCCCGACCAACGCCCACCGGAATCCACCTGCCCCATCGCCGTCCAGACCCCCGCAACATCGGTGCGGTCGTTGACCCAGCGAGCCTCAACAGCGTTTCCAGACTGGCCGGTCCCTGTCACCGGGATATCCGCGCTGTTGCGTCCGAACGCAGCACCGACGTCGAACAAGACACGGTCACGCGAAAACGCATCGACCGTCAGCTGTTCTGCGAACGCCTGCGTAACAGGCAGCCATATCAGACTACAAATGATCCAAATAAATCTCATAATATGTTCCTGACTACCTTGCGGTCGATGCCCAATATTACGCAACCTTAGGCAAAATCATAGGCGTTTGGAATATCCAAACCAGCGGAGCAGAGGGCAGGCCCTCAAACAGGTGAATTTGTCCGCGCAAGATGAAGCGGACTTGCGATTTTGCGGTATCAAGGGCGTCCTGTTTGAGGTATATGTTTGAGCTATTGACCCCTTCAATGCGATGGAGTGCTTTCTTATGAATTTTTTTCCCCTTCGATTGACGTATTTGATGCTAGCCCTCCAATTTGCAGCAGTCCCATCCGGTCTGCAGGCCCAAGACGGATCCGCACAAGTCGTGGTCGTAGCTGGCCCGCAAGAACTTTCGGGGGCGCTGCGCGCCGCGCGCACCTCTGAGGTGTCCACTACCTTGCAATTGCAGCCAGGCGTTTACCCTCCCTTCAATCTGAAAAACGTCACAGCCCCGCTGCGGCTTGAAGCTGCCAACCCGGACGAGCCGCCCCGCCTGACGGGCTTGATAGTTACAGCCAGCGCTGACGTCTCGTTTGCAAACATCGTGTTTGATTTCGTTTATGACGCGGGCAAATCAAAGATGTGGACCAGCGCGTTTCAATTTGAAAACACCAAGCGTCTGGTATTTGACCGCGTGGTGGTGGACGGGGACCTGATGACAGGCAGCGGCACCGACGGCGACGGCTATCCCGCTGGACGCGGCCTGTCTTTCAAACGCACCCAGAATGTCACGATTACCGACAGTGAAATCAGCGGCTTTTGGGTGGGGCTTTCGGTGATGGAAAGCAGCAATTTCACCCTGACCAACACGCAGCTGTACGGGATGCGCAAAGACATTTTAATTTTGACCCAAGTGCAGGATGTGACAATAGACGGCAATTATTTCGGGGCCTTCAACCGCTCCTTTGCCTTCGACGACCATCCCGACATGATCCAAATGTGGACAGGTCGCACCACCGCACCATCTGAACGTGTTACGATCCGCAACAATGTTTTCAATTCCGGCCTCGGTCCATGGAGTCAGACGATTTTCTTTGCCAACGACAAGGTTTCTAAGGGAGAGGCCGGTCCAGAGATGTATTTTCGCGATTTGGTAATTGAAAACAACATGATTATCAACGGGCACCTCAATGGATTGGTCGTGGGCGAGACCCAAGGCTTGCGGATCAGCAACAACACCCTGGTGCGTAATTTTAAATCAAACGAATCTGGCATGTCGGATGCTCTGGCCACACCACGGATCCGTGTCGCAGGGCGCAGCCGCGACGTTGTAATTGAACGCAATGTTGCCGCCTCCCTGCCCGAAGCACCCGTTGGCGGCGACTGGAATATAAGCGGCAACGCCATCGTTCAAGGCACCGAACGCCTCTCGGCGGGCTACTACGGCGCGGTCTTCGTGGATGCACTGTCTGGTGATCCGCGCGACCTTGCCTCTTATGACTTCAAGCCAGACGGGCCGTTGTATGGCCTTGGGCTGGGTGCTCTTATTACGCGTGCGGGTATTTCGGACGAGTAGCCGTGACAGATTACGCACTCTCCAAAGGGATCATCCCCTCACTTGACGGACTGCGCGCAGTTTCGATCGCAATTGTTTTCGCCGGGCACGCGCGGCTGAGCACCGCTATTCCCGGGGGCTTGGGCGTAACGGTGTTCTTCTTTTTATCGGGTTTTCTGATCACCACATTGCTGATCCGCGAATACGACCGATATGGCTCCGTGTCGTTGCCAGCCTTCTTTGCGCGGCGCGTAATTCGGCTCATGCCACCGCTTTTGACCACACTTTTTGCTGGCGCCGTATTGGTTTGGCTTGGGCTGTCGGTCGGGGCGCTGGACGTCAAAACACTGCTCAGCCAGATACTGTTTTACTTCAATTACTACGCGGTCTACGGCGCGGGTGAAGGCGAGAGCTATGTCCGGGGCTTTGCAATCCTGTGGTCCTTGTCGGTCGAAGAACATTTCTATTTTGTTTGGCCGTTTGTGTTCCTCGTCGTGGCGCGACAGGGGTTCAGTATTCGGTTCATCGTGGTCTTGCTCGTCGCAATTCTGGCATGGCGCAGTTACCGCTACCTCGTCTGGCTAGACTCAGCGTGGATGATCTACACGCTAACAGACACGCGATTTGACAGCATCCTATACGGATGTCTTTTGGCCGTGTTGCAACGACGCGCAGTCACAAATCGCTTATTCCCCACGACGCGATGGTCACAAATATTGATCCTTGGCAGCGCCTTCGCGGTAATATTCTTCACGCTGATTTGGCGCGAACCAGTGTTTCGCTCTACGCTGCGCTATTCGTTGCAGGGACTGGCGCTGATGCCCCTGTTTCACTATGCGGTCACGCAGCCCCGCATGAAGCTTTTTCAGCCTCTCAACTGGGGCTGGGTGCGGTGGATTGGCGTGATGTCGTACACCTTTTACATTTGTCACTACGTTATTATTGGCATGTTTACATATCTTGGACTTTTCGAAGCCAACTACCCAGCTTTCGTATTCGCGTCTGCGAGTGCGGCTCTACTTTGGTCTGCGGCGGTCTACTATCTACTTGAGGTGCCCCTAAAGCCATTGCGCAAACGCCTGATCGGGCACCCGACGCTCGCGCCGGTGGGCCAGCCATGACGCAGACATTAACCCGCGCGAACATCACAAAATCAGGGCTCACGGAGGGCACGCGCCGTAAGCTTGTGCGCCTCATTGTGGTCGCACTATTGATCCCGCTGTCATTTGAGGTAGCAAGCTTTCGTTTGACGCCCTCGTTGTTGGTGATGATTGGTCTGTTTCCTCTTTTGACCGTGCAATACTTCAAGAAGGCCGTCGTCTGGCGCCTACCGGATTTTTTGTTTTTCTTCTTTGTGCTTTGGCAAGGATTGACGATCTTGATAAATAACCCCGAGCGCGTGGTGGCCTTCACAGGGCAGCAGGCCTTGCTCACGCTGGCGGGATTTCTGGCCGGACGCTTGTTAGTCATCAACCGGCAGGACTTCTACAATCTTATCGTTTTTGTGGGCGTGGCTTCAATGATCAGTATGCCGTTTGCTTTATATGAGTCTGTGTTTGATGATCCTATCATTTTGCGATTGATTGCCGATTACACGCCCTTCGACACGTTTCGACAAAACAACTACGAGCCGCGACTGGGCCTATACCGCGCTCAGTTTGTATTCGCCCACCCCATTCACTTTGGTCTATTGGGAGCACTCGCATTGGTGCCGTTTCTTTACGGCCTGAAGGGATATCTTTCTGCCGGCGCGCGCATTCCGGGTTCGATGCTAATTGGAGCTGCTTGCTTCCTGTCGGTTTCCAGCGGGGCTGTGCTGTCGGTGATGTTGCAACTCGTTTTGTTTATTTGGCACAGTGCGGCCTCGCGGTTTCAGCGCCCTTGGCGTACGGTCCTGATCAGCGGCAGCCTGATTTATGCGGTGCTCGAAGTTGCCTCGAACAAAAGCGCCTTTGTCGCAATCAGTAGCCGCCTCGCGTTCAATTCCAGTACCGCCTATTATCGCACGCTGATCTGGGAATTCGGCACCCAACAGGTGCGCCGGACTCCATTCTTTGGCAACGGATATAACTACTGGGAACGCCCGTTCTGGATGCTGTCTTCCAGCGTCGACAACCACTGGCTGTTGCTCGTAATGGTCCACGGGATACCAGCGGTCCTCCTGTTTGCGGGTTCGATGATCTATGCCTTCGTGATGGTCAACCGACCCAGCGATGGCGGTTCTGCCGTCCAGCGCTTGCGGCTCGCCTGGACCTTAACCCTCATCGGCTTTGCCATGAGCGCGTCGACCGTTGCGATCTGGGGTGAAATCCAGTTGCTATTCATGCTGATCTTCGGTGCTGGTTTCTGGATGATCGGGCCCATTCTCGACCCAAGCGACCAAGACGAGGTAGAGGAAACCGCCCCATCGCGTGCGCCACAATATACACGGTTTGCGACCAAGACCCGCGCTGTTGGTCAGTCCGTATCGCGTCGAACCACTCAGGCTGCCGGCGCTTCTCGCCGTGACATCTTGGTAAATAGCCAAAACAGGAGGCCGCAGTGATCGCCACAACGGACGCCCCTTCCCCTTCGCCCCGAACGCAACACGCGAGCGGAGCCGGCCCCGAGCTGACTGTCATCATTGTCAGTTATAACACCTGCGCGTTGACGCTCAAAGCGATTGAGACGCTTTACGCGACTACGCTGAATACGCGGTTCCGTACGGTGGTTTATGACAATGCCTCCTCTGACGGATCCGCAGAAGCCATCGCGCAGACGTTCCCACAGGTGGAAGTCATTGCGTCGGATGAGAACCTCGGTTTTGCCAAGGCCAACAACCTGGTGGCAGCCAGCGCCGTGACCGAATGGCTCTTGTTGCTCAACCCCGACACTGAATGCCATGCGGGCGCGGTCGATAACCTATTGCGGTTTTCCAAGGTTCATCCGCGCGCGGGTATCACCGGCGGGCGGACGACATTTCCCGACGGCTCTCTCAATGTGGCGTCGTGCTGGCAGCGCATCACTCCGTGGTCGGCGTTTTGCAAGGCTAGCGCCTTGTCCTCGATCTTTCGCAACAGTGCGTTTTTCAACCCCGAAAGTATGGGGGGCTGGCAGCGTGACAGCGTGCGCGAGGTCGATATCGTCGTGGGCTGTTTCTTGATGGTGCGCCGCAATCTATGGAACGAATTAGGCGGGTTCGACCTGCGATACTTCATGTATGGCGAAGAAGCGGATTTGTGTCTGCGAGCAGGCGCCATCGGCTATCGTCCGATGATCACACCGGATGCGGAAATCATGCATCTGGTCGGTGCTGCTTCAAAAACCGTGGCCGAAAAGTATACGCTCAGCGCCAAAGCCCGCATGACGCTAATGCAAGATCACTGGCCCGCTTGGCAGGTTCCATTCGGACGCGCGACGCTCAAAGCCTGGGCAGGTAGCCGTGCGTTTGGGCTCGCAGTCGTGGCACGCCTGACAGGGCGTAAGAAAGAAGCTGCAAAAAAATGGGCCGGCATCTGGGCTGCTCGACACGATTGGTTGGCGGGGTATTAAGGCCATGACACATTCCGTTTCTTATGTGCATAAAATCCGGCGTAGCCGCACATCACGTTTGTTACGTCTGATTGGATCCTGTCTCGATCCGCGCGCATGGGCGCATGCGATAAAGATCGTGAACTATTACAATTATACCCACGTCCAGGAGCTGCGCAAAGCACGGCTACACAAGACTGCCAATATCTCGCCCAATACCGCGTTCGCGAATGCCCAAAACATCGAAATCGGCCCCCGCGTCACGCTGGGCGCGCACTGTCGCATCTGGGCTGGTCCAGTGCGCGCGCGGGTGGTGATCGGAGAGGATGCTTTGTTTGCTCCGGACGTCATGGTGACCGCAGCCACCTACCGCTACAATGACGGCGCACCTGTCACCGCACAAGCCATGGACGAGGCCGATGTGGTGATCGGACCTGACTGTTGGATCGGCAGGGGTGTGACCATATTAGCGGGCACGGTGCTGGGGCGTGGTGTTATTGTGGGCGCCCACTCGGTAGTGCGCGGCACATTTCCCGATTATGCAATCATCGCTGGCAACCCTGCAAAGGTCGTGTCGGATCGGCAACCTGAGCGGAAGACACCGCTCTCGAAAGCGTCTACAGCCACGTCCCAGCCCAAAACCCCTCCTCGCACGCAGAGCCAATAACCGCTTGCTCACACTTGATCGGGGCGGTTTAATAATGTGGACCCTCAGCGCCGTGTTGATCGGCTGATTGGCCAATGGGTACCGGATACGATACAGGGTGGCGAGCTTAATCAAGTAGCACCCTCGACAATTCCCCCTCGCTACCGTCGGCGCTGGGAAAACTCACAGGCCTGGCTAAATGATAGTGTTGCTCAGCATAGCGGGAGGTGTGTGGATCACCGGTGACAATCGCTTGCGCGCCGTGCGCCCACTCACGAGTAGAGCCCGCGACGGTCGAGTTAGGTCTATCAATCCATCGCAAAACAACACCTGCCCCCAACCACCTAGGCGTGGCATTGCTCGGATCAGACGCAGATTGGATTGCTAGGATGTAAACACCGCCTAGCATTAGCGCGATCTACTTTTTACGACCGTCGTCTTCAGCGAGCGGACTGCCGCACACTAGCGCCTTGGGTTGTTGACCCGATCCCTCGGGCCGTTCACCTTTGGTAAGTCTGTTGTAATCAGCAATAGCTGGCCTGTTTCCCTATTGGTATGACCGACAGCACCTCAACTGTGCTCGTTGTCGCTTGCTAGATCAAGCCGTGGCATCTGGTTCAACAAAAACGGGCGACGAGTGGATGGATGAAGTGTTACGCGGGTGGTGCGAGCAGTCGATGATTGTCATAGGGAGTTGCAACACAATACTCTGAAACAGCCGTATGTCATATCTGACCAAAGTCCGTGGCCTGCTAAGCTTTAAATACCTTGGTGCAACATAGCCTACACAAGCTTGCCCATTTGGATCTGCGATGGTCACGTGTGAGGTGCCAAGTTCAAAAGTCTGATACTCTGAAGGGCGATCTCGGACCAAATTATGCTGGCCTGCAGGCTCCCCTCGTCTCGAATTTGACATTGGAACTTCGAGACCAATCCGAGGCGGCTAAGACCGCTCAATAATTAGGTATATGTCAAAAGGTTTGGCGTTAGCTGCCTGTGCCGCGCATAACCACGCCAAATGTCTTCCAGATGAGGACAACGTCATTCTTGAAACTCAAATTGCGGCAATAACTGGTGTCATATTTCACGCGGTCGATAAAGCAAGTGGTACCACGGCCATATACTTGCCATGTACCCGTGATACCCGGACGCACCGAATAATACGCATTGCCGCCAGCCACGTTGTACAAGTTCGCCTGATTGGTCATAAATGGCCGCGGCCCGACAAAACTCATTTCTCCACAGATAATATTCCAGATTTGAGGAAGCTCATCCATGCTGGTAATGCGCAAAAAGCGCCCGATACGGGTTATTCGAGGGTCGTCATCCAACTTTTGTTTGTTATGCCACTCGTTTGCCAACTCGTCGTCTGCGTCACACATCTCTTTTAAGACGTTGTCTGCATCCAAAATCATTGTACGGAGCTTCCAGCAGCGAAATTCCTGCCCATTATGGCCAATGCGATCTTGGGAATAAAAACCTGGTCCCCCGTCACAACGCACCAATATCCATAGCAATAAGATGACCGGCAGCAGAATTGGCAAAAGTACGATTGCCGCGACGAGGTCAAATATGTGCTTGCCGATATGGCGGTAAAAACCTTTACCTAAAGAATCTTTGATCATAGGACTACGGGGGGTATTTTCCGCGTCAAAATTATGCTCAACGTTTGACATTACACCTCCCTAAAGCCATTTGCAGAAAAATAGGTTCGAGATCGATCCTAAACATTCGTAAAAACTGAATCTAAAATAAGCAGTGAATTTATCTAGACCTCTTTATAATCAAAAACCTTCGACAAATCTATCCCTCAAGTCGAGTCAAATTTAGGGCGTTTTTAAGATGTAGCTGAAAGATCATCAATTCTCTGGGTTTTTTTGGCATTTTGGCGAAAAGCGGCGATCATTTTTTTATCACTGTTTTCATTGGGGAAACAATGACTTCGGCGATAAGGCATTGTTTAGGTGAGCAGCGAATCGCGCGAACTTACTTATTCACGAAATATTAGGGTTACAAATCCGCTCGGATTGTGGACGTTTTTGAAAGAGTGATTTCAACCTTGCGGCGCGCATCTGCTGTCGTCGATAACTTCGAATTTTACAGCCCCCGTGGTGATCCGAGCGACCGTGAGACGCCCGGTCGCATACGCGCCCGTATCAACCGAGATCCGACCACGTTGCGCGACCCCTTCTGGCACCACCGTGTGACCGTGGACGACCCACATTCCATCTTTGCGCGCGCGGCTATGAAACCGGCGGTGCCCCCACCGCAGCGTATGACTAGCCTGAACTTCGATCTCTTGATCAGGATCGGCGGCGGCATGGACCACGGCGACATTGCCTGACACAAATCGATCGGGACGCACGTTTAACCATTCGATTAGCGAGCCACCCATCGCCGCGACCAGCATATCGCGTAGTGCAACAGGGTCACTCTCCCCCGTCCGCGCATCGACTCCGAAACTCTCCATCGTGGTGCGTCCGCCGTATTGCAACCAGCGTGCGTAGTGTTGCAATGGGTTATCCAAAAAATTCAACATCATATCTTCGTGATTGCCACCAATACAGATGACGTTAGGGCGCGATCGAAGAAGGTGCAAAACATCGGCGCTTTGTGGACCGCGATCAACATAGTCTCCGACACAAATTACCTGTGCGTCCCCTGCCCTCTCGAGAGCACGCGACAACAGCGGGGCGCAACCGTGCACATCACCGATCACGACCAGAGGCTGGTCCGGTCTGAGCGAAGACGGGTCGAACGAGGCAAAAAAGCGAGACAGCATGAAGGACAGGACCTAAGTTTAGAACTCACCCTTGATACGAGCAGTGCGACGCAAAGAAAAGAGTGTGGTTCGGTTGCCCCGATAGGCGGTTTCACTCTGTTTCAAGGCTGGTTAGCCGTAGCGGGACAGATCAAGCGCGTTTCGGCTGATCTGCGCAAGTCGCACGTTGGAGGCGTTGAATGTCCCGCTGTAGTGCCGCGCCACATAAGCGCTGACAGGATTACGACTTCCCAACAAGGTCGAGAATGGTGGCTTCTTCAACGCAAAACCTGCCAGTTTGTAGAGTCCTCGCGGGGTCGTCCCCACCGAGAACACAGGACACGGCTGAAGCGTGCTGGTTTGGACATGATTGATCCGGCGCAGCGTCGGTAAGGCATATTCGGGATAACTCACACCGGTGGGTGCCTTGGCAGCAGGTGTCAGGCCCGCAAACCGATCCGCACCTGCGAACTTCGCAAGTGCCGCGACCGCCGCATCCATATCCAATTTTAAGCTTTCTTGGGTGAGCACATAGACTCGATCTGCACCAAACAAGTTTTGGTAATGGGACACCAGTTTGTCGTATTCGAAATGTTCGGGCGTAAACGCAAAATATCCCAACTCTGCGCGCCCCTCAAAAAACTGGTCATAAGGCATCGTGCCACCACGCAGAACATATTGTGCATAGACGGAGGGCAGAATTTTGAGCTGCGCCCGAATAGAGATCAGGATGCGCGCATCTGGCGCAATCTCCTTGAGGCGGGCAGCATAAACATCGCTCTGATGGCCGCCTTGGAACGGGTGACCGGACAGGATTTCGGATGAGATCACAGGGACCTCTCCAGTGGCCAAATCTGCCATTCCACGCGCGATTATATCTTGCATCGGCTGGGGAGAAAAGCGAAGGCCATGAGGCTTAACCACATACTCAAATGCATCTTCGTGAAAAGCAATCTGGCGAAATCCGTGTTCGTGGGTAAACAATCGACGTTGCGCCCATGTCGTGGCTGTTTTGTGATAGCCGATATGGAGTAGAAGAGGTGCTGTCATCCCAAAAGCTCCGTCATGACCGTTTCGCAAAAATGAAGCGCCGCAGGTCAGGCACCGCAACGCAGAGGAGCGCCAGCAACAACGGGCAGGCCCAATAGGCAGCGCGGGCAATCATCGGAGCGCTGGTATATGTGGTTGCGGCTGCAGCCCCCACGATTGCCGCCCCGATCCCCAGCGCAGGCAGGCTGCGCCGGACCGTCATAGTAAACCGCCATTTAACCTGCGTCACAGCAACGAGGAAACCTAACACTTCGGTGCAAATCGCGATCACCAACAGCGTCACCAATCCGCCATTGTTGTGAGCCACCGCCCACCACGCGACCGGCAGGCTCAGCACGCGGATCAGATTAGACAGCATGGCGTTTGTCGTATTCCCGCAAGCCAGTGCAATGACATTGGGTCCGGTTTTGAGAACACGGAGCCCTTGTTGAACTCCAAATAACACTAAAATGGGCAGAAGCGACGCAAACTTGGTGCCCAATACCGTCGAAATCAACCAAGGCCCGAACAGCAAGATTGCCACCACAACAAGTGACCCGTTCACAATTGCCGCCTGTATCATGGCGTGCGACAAGTTTGCAAATTCAGCGGGCGCAGTGTCGCGGATTTTGGCCGCGCGGCTCATGTCTGGTAAAAACAGGTTTTGTGCTGATTTAGCCATGACCAAAGTGGGGGTCAGCGTCAGTGTGACGCCCATTGCAAAGACAGCCAAGGGGGCCATACCAAGTTCGCGAGCGACGATTATTTTGTCACCTTGGAATGTTGCAAACAACAACACTCCGTTGACCAAAAGGGGCCAACCAAACGACAGTGCCTGCCCAATGATCGCACGGTCCAGAGACATCCTATAGGGGCGCTCGGCCATCAGATGTGAGGTGGCGACGGCCACAACGGCTTGCACGATCAGCGCATAGAGCATCACACGGTAATCATTCATCCATACAGCCAGCGGCCAAATTGCCAGAAGCGACACCAGCGCTGGAACTGCACTGGTCATCACCATCGGCAAGAACCGCCGTTCGCGGTTGAGGCGGTGAATATCGAAGTGTTGTAGCGCGTTGAGAACGGGCACCAAAGCCATCACCTGATAAGCCCAAGCGACATCCGGGATTTTGAGAAACGTCGCAACTGCATCTGCAAAGACGAACAAAGTGACCCCGGCAATCACGCCGCGCAACACTTGGAAACCTTGTAGGGCGGCTTGAAATTTCGGGTCGTCGCCTTCGCGCGCTTGCACGATCATCTGTTGCAACCCCAATTGCGACGCCATTTCGACAACCGCCATAGCGACCGCAAACGTGGCAGCAATCCCATAGTCCTCGAACGGGATCAGGCGGGCGACCAACAGGTTGCGGGCCAAGAGCATCATAGATGCCGCAGCATGGCCCGACGAAATAAGAAGAACTTTACGCAGCATTCCTAGGTCCCGATCACATCTGTCGAAACTTGCGCATCGCCTTACGCTTGATCCGCCCGAGAGGACTCACAGCCGCCGTCAGCGCGCGGTCGCGCTGCGCCATGAACGCCGCTGAAATTTCAGGAACGGGCACTTCGGGCTCTTTTGCGTCGACCTTGTAACCAAATCGCTTGAAGTCTGCAGCATAAATCTCGGCGATGAGATCGAGGTCACTGGCGCGCGGCGTCACTCGGACTTGATCAACCTTAACGTATTCCCCACGGGTGTTCTCAGTAATAATCGCGCGCAGCCCGCTTTGTGTTCCCGCCAAGGCATCAAACCACGGCACTAACACATCCAACCCGTGTTCCATATAAAATATGGTGCCGCCATCGGGTACTATGTCACTCATGGGGCGGGTGTGGTTATCATAAGCGAAGGGCTTATCCCTATGCATCCCAGCCAATCCGTGTAGCCAGTCGGTGAAACTAGTACCCGTTGGTATAGATTTTTCAAGCTCCAACTGGAAATGATAGGTGCTAACAGCGCGCTCCACTGGATGACGCACGATTGAAAAGACCGCTGAAAAAAAGGACAGAGGGATCAATCGTTCGAGAGTGGCGGCATCTACGTGTTGCGGCGAGGATGCGGTCCATCGCTGGGCAGGCGCCTGTTTGAAATAGGCGTTATCATGAAACGCCAATGCACCGAACCTCTCACGAATGTAATTGGCAATTGACGAGCCGCCGCACTTAGGCACATGCGCATAATATACAAGCTTTTGGTCGATCTTGAAAAGTGGCATTCTCGTCCAACAATATGTGCTATTTATATTTATATGCGTAGTTGTAACCGCTATATTCTGACGAACTGAGCCGGAATTTATTCAAAACAACACCCAACACATTCGTTTGTGCCGCAATCTCGCGTTCACAGTGGTCGATTTCAGCTGCCGTGCTCTGCTCTGCAGCGGCAACAATTAGGACGCAATCCACATGCTTCAGAAATGCTGCAGTATCATCATTGAGTAGCGTAGGCGGCATGTCAAATAACATCATATCAGGCTGATACTGCGTCTCGATATTATCAAGGACGAGCGGTACATTTTTATCAAGCAAAATGTCGGAAGCATTTTCGACCGATCTGGCACTATTTACCATGGCCAGCCCCGGCTTGGCCTGCTTCGCAGCTTCGGCAAAACCGGCCTGCCCTGTCAATAGTTTCTCGACCGCGGAGGCGGATTTATCTTCGGATGATAGACTCAAGCCCATGAGCTTGCTTTGGCTGGGTCGGCGCATGTCCAACTCGACCTGTACTGTTCGCGTATCACGCTGGCGTGCCATGCTAAACGCGAGGTTCAACGTTAGAGTGCTCTTGCCACATGATGCCGTCGGTGAGGTAATTGCTAAACGGCGCCAGCCATTTTCCTGCATCAAGCGGAGCGTTCGCGTACGCATGATATCGAACGACACCGCCTCGGGAGTCGCCGCTTGTGATGTATAGATTCGATTACGACGCAGAATGCTCGGCTTGAGCTCCAACATAGGCAGTGCGGACCAGAGGTTTTCGACTCGCTGGCCGTCGCTCATAGATGACGTTTGAACTGCTTCAGGCTGTTCCCGGCGGGCTTTCTCAATTGCGGCCTGTAAACGTTCCATCAGTCAAATCCGCCTTTATCCATTTTAAGGTCCAAGTCCCACTAATCGGTTTATCACTGGCTGCAACGGTAGAACATTTTGATCCACGAACAACAGCCCACCAACCACAAATCCGATACACAGTGACCCAATAATCAAGCGCCGCACAGTGTTTACCAAGGCTTCTCGCCGCGTGACAATATAAGGTATGGTTGCAAAGGCCTCAATGCCAAGCGCTTTTTGCAAATCATTGGGGTGTCGTATAGTGCGGTTAAGCAATTCGAATAACATCACCAACCCTAAAGCAAGAAACAATCCACTGCCAAAACCCCCCATTAACACCAGAGGGCGGTTCGGGCTGGAAGGCGCGGTGGGCGCCACCGCTTGTTCGACCAACGTAATCCGCTGGCCCCGCGAAAGGGCTTCAATCATGCTGCCCGTCTCGGCACGTGCTTTGTTGGCAACGGCCTGATTGTATTGCTCCTGGAGGTTAGAAAACGTCCGTTCAAGCGCGGTCAGCGTTACCGAATTGCCCGGCGTCGCTTCAATGGTGCGACTGATCTGGGACATCTGCGCTTCAGAAGCAGATTTTTGATCTTCGATATAGCCAATTTGGGCATCCAGATCGGCCAGTTGGATATCATACAACGACGCTGCCGTAGTGGCACCGTCGTTTGGGTCCAGCATGTCGTTAATAGGGGGTAAAGTGGCCACCAGCGCTTCAGCAGCTCTAATCTGGGATTGCAGCAAAACAATACGCGGGTTGTTCTCAGAAAGCACTGCACTCAAAGACGATAGTTCGCCTTGTAGTTCAGCCAAACGCAGTTCGGCGGGTCGGTCCTGCCTGCGGGCGAAAGCGCGCTGGTTGCGATTTTGGCCGTCCAACAAGATATTGCCTGTTGTCTCGAACAATGTAACGAGCTGAGCACGGCGATCTTGCAGCGTGGCTTGCTCTCGCTCAAGCTGGACAAGACGCTCCTGCAAACCGGCTTGGCGGTTGCGGCGGAATTCAAGGCTGTCGGGTAGCGCCTCAAGGTTGCTTTCCTGAAAATTCAGGATTTGACCGCTGATCTGACTGAGTTCTTGTTCGAACCGGTCAACCTCTTGAGTAAAGAAATCAAGGGTTTGGCGCGCAACAGATGTCCGCATCTCGACGTTCGCTTGTAAAATCAACGTGACTATATGGTTGACCGTCTCAGCGGCCATTCGTGCGGTGGGAGCGGTAAAACTCACCGTCACGATAGTCGCGTCGGTGACTGTCCGTCGTGACGGTCCTCCGCTCGTTTCGATGCCGATCCGGCGGCGCAAGTCTGCGACCTTTTCATCTGCCCCCAAATCTGGGCTGTCTTCATAAATGTCGATGGCATTAGCCATATCTAACAACATTTCACGGCTGGTGATCCGTTGGCGAATGATCTGCAAGGCCTCAATCTCGCCGGTTTGAACCGTGCTGGCGGCCAATTCATCAGGAATCTGGCTGGATTCAACAATTAGGACCGCCTCGGTTCGGTACACCGGCGGCAAGGTCATTGCCAACCATAGCCCTATCCCACCGCCGATGATCGATAGCAGCACAATCATGAAAAGGCGGCGCCGGAATAGCTGCCAATAAACCGAAAAGTCCATTATACTTTCACTTTAACTTTCTTTGCTCTGATTTAGATTCTTTCGGCACAAGACTGACCGGCGTGTCACGGCTGACACTCAAGATGAACCCATCCTCAAACACTTTTTCAATTACTTCAATAGATACGGTCTGATCATCGTTGCTGTAGGCATAAAGCAAAGCGTAATCACATACTTGGTTTACGATGCGCGGCACACCCCGTGTGATCCCGTGAATCAGTTTGTAGGTGTCAGGTTCAAAGACTTCGCGATCCAGACCAGCAATCTCCAACCGGCGGACGATATAGTGCTCTACATCGCTTTCGCTCAGCCCCGATAAAAACACATTGGCAGAAATGCGTTGCGCTAATTGTGCAAGATCTGGGCGCCGTACGGTTTCCAGCAGTTCTGGCTGGCCGATCAGCAATAACTGGATTAGCTCGTGCTCTGCGTAGTTAATATTTGTTAGCATCCGCAAATGCTCTAGCGAGCTTCGATCTAGGTTTTGCGCCTCATCGAAGACCAAAAGAACGCGACGACCTGCGCGGTATTCTTCAACCACGAATGCCTCAAGCTGTGTATAAAGGATCGCGTAACTGTCAGTTTCAGAGGCTTGCACTCCGAGTGAAATCAACACAAGTCGTAACATCTCAACACGATCTGCGGGAGCAGCGTTGGCAATCATACCGATGTGGATGTCGTCAGGCGTGCGCCCCAGCAGGTCCCGCAACAACGTGGTTTTGCCTGCACCAATTTCGCCTGTGACCAAAGTGATCGGCGCACGGGACGCGATGCCATAATCCAAAATCGATTGGGCGTTTAAATGCTGTGGGGACATATAAAGAAAAGCCGGATCGGGTAACAAAGTGAACGGGCGTTTTTTCAGCCCAAAATGATCTAGGACACTTTGCAGAGTAAAACTCATGACCAAACCTTTGCCGGATTCAATACGCAGGACTGCAGATAAGTCGCGAGTGCAACAACCAGACAGAAATTATTATTCAGTACATATAAACATTACCCAATACAGGCAATCCGTACCAACACCTGTGGTATGTTCCTACAAACTTATTGAAAGAAAGCGTTGTTTAGGACACAATTTAACCCGCTTCTTATGGTAACAACTATGGGATTCATTATAGTACCGCTAACTGCTGTTGCGTCCAGCACCTTTTCCTCTCCCTCACATAAGTGATCTCTCAATGCGTCTATATACTTTAGTTTTTCTTGGCTTGACCGTTTTGAGTGGGTGTTATGACACCAAAGAGCGCGCCCAAAAATACTACGAAAGCGCGCTTACCTTGTTTAAGAGCGGTGATGAAGTACGCGCCATGCTTGAATTGCGGAACGTATTACAAAACGATGGGATGCATTTTGAAGCGCGCAAATTGTATGCCGATACCTTGCTGGAGCAAGGCAATATCGAAGGGGCCTATTCACAATACCTGCGCTTAATCGAACAATATCCCGACACCATCGAAGTGCGCCGTCTCCTCGCGGAATTTGCGCTTGATCTAGGCAATTGGAGCGAGTTTGAACGGCAGAGCAGCGCCGCGATAAAATTGTCCCCCAACCTGCCGGAGCATCAGGCCTTGGGGATCATGCAGGCATATCGCACGGCGATCCAGAATTCCGATGACGTCGCCGCTGGCCAAGCCGCGTCAGATGCCCGGACCCTTCTTGAAAAAAACCCCGAACTTGACACTGCCTTGCGCTTGCTGGTCGATTGGAACGCAACTGGACCCGAGCCAGCCCGTGCACTGCCATATGTTGAACGCCTGCTGGAACGCCACCCTACGTCGCAATCATTGATGATGGCGCGTTTACGCGCTCTGGATGCCGCCGGGCGCGACGACGATGTGGGCGCCGCGCTGCGGGAACTTTATGACAGTTACCCCGAGAACGAGCAGTACTCAGATATGTTGCTAAGCTGGTATGTTTCGCGCGATGATGGCGCTTCTGCGGAGCGCTTTTTACGTGAAAGGGCCGGAGCCGATGACGGCCCAATAGAACGCCACGCGGCAGTTGTAAGTTTGTTGCAGCAGACTCAAGGCGTTTCCGCCGCCCTGCGCGAACTTGAACGCCTACAGACCGCGAACGCCAATACGGATATGGGCCGCCGGTATGCCGGCCAAGCCGCCGCTTTGCGGTTTGAAACCGGCACAGACAAAAGCACCGAGACAATGGCAAAAATCGTCGACAGTATGGAGGACGTGGGCGTCAAGAACGATGCCGAGGTCGTATTGATCAACATGTACCTCGCCTTGGGTGATCAGAACGCTGCCTCGTCTCTAACCGCAGAAGTCTTAAATCGTGACCCGTTTCACGTCGACGCCCTCGTGATCCGTGCGCTAGCCAAGATAAAAGAAAATGATCTGTCCGGCGCGGTCAACGATCTGCGCACTGCACTAGATCAGGCCCCGCGAGATGTGCGCGCCCTATTGATTCTTGCCAATGCCCAGCAACGTTTGGGCAATATCGAGTTAGCCGAGCAGCACATGGCGCTAGCCGTTGAAGTCAGCAATGCCGCTCCGCAAGCCGCCATCCCCTATGCCCGCTTCCAAATAGGACGTGGCAACATGTCTGCGGCACAACGCGTTCTCAACGACAGTCTAGCCGGTACGCTCAACATCGAAGTTGCTGCGCTATTGGCACAAATCCAGATGCAACTAGGTGATACCGTAGGCGCTCGCACCCTGCTGGCGCGGCTGACTGAAGCTAAAAACCCCGACGCGACGGCACTGATCCGCAATTTGCAAGCCAACATCCTATTCAGTGAAAACCGGATCGATGATAGCCTCAATTTCCTGAGCAGCTCGCTTGATGAAAACCGCGGCAACACAGATGATCTGGGCACCGAACTACAAATACTGCGCATCCAGATGCTTTCGGGCCGCTTCGATGATGCCCGCGTTCAACTCGATTCCCTGCACGCACGTTTTCCCGACAGTGTAGCGTTGCTTATGATCGAGGCCAACATGCTCTCGCTTGAAGGGCGATTCGACGAATCAATCGCCATGTTCCGCAAGGTACTTGAATCTAATCCTGACCAATTGATCGCGATTCAACGCCTCTATACATTACTACAAAGTAGCGGTGATCAAAGCGGGGCGTCCGCCCTGCTCATATCCTCGCTGGAGCGTCAACCAGAGGCCCGACCTTTGGTGTTGCTACGCGCACTTGAGCTGGAACAAGAAGGTGAAATTGACGCTGCGCTTGCCAGCTACGAGATCCTTTATGCCAACGACCCCGAAAACCTCGTAGTGGTAAATAACTACGCCAGTTTGTTGGCTTATTACACCGAAGACGAGGAATCTTTGGCGCGCGCCAAAAAAATCTCGGGACCGCTAAACGGGTCTAATATTCCCGCCTTCCTTGACACGCTAGGTTACATAAGTATGCGACGAGGCGCACTCGACGACGCTATCCTAAACTTCGAGGCTGCTGTTCGCGTGTTGCCCGACAACGCAACGCTGGCATTCAACCTTGCGACGGCCTACGCGCTGACGGATCGGCGATCAGACGCGATTACTGAGCTTGAGCGCGGCTTTAGAATGTCTGAGGGCAACCCTAAGGTGCCCAAGTTCGACGACGCGCTCGCACTCTATGCGAGATTAAGCTCGGACGGTGACAACTAATCATTCGACTGTTACTGTTAAATCACGATAAGCAACAATTAAATTGTTCGTCTAGAGCCGGGATGCCAGTTACTGTTATACTTGAAGATAATTGGCAATCACGACTTTAAACCTGCCCCGCATATTGAGATAGAGATGACCATGAAACATATACGCACTATTGCCGCCTTTTTTGTTTTGGCAGCTAGCCTGTTTGCCTCAACGGCATACGCACAAACCTTCAATATTCGCGCCGGTGACTTGCTGCGTGTCGAAGTCCTTGAAGATAGCTCGATCAACCGCGAGGTTCTTGTGGCGCCTGATGGGCGTATATCTATGCCGTTAGCTGGCAACGTTCGTGTCTCTGGCGTGTCCCTCGTAGAAGCTCAGCGGATTCTTACGAACCGAATGGAAAGTAACTTTGCGACCCGTCCAACTGTTTTGGTGTCGCTCATCCAATTGCGTGAACCAGCAGCACCTGCGCCTCAGGCTGATCCCGATTTGATGAGCGTCTATGTCATTGGGGAAGTAAACAATCCCGGCCTGATAGAGACCGAAAACCGTATCACAATGTTGCAAGCCCTATCGTTGGCTGGCGGTATGACCGATTTTGCCGCCGTTAAGCGCGTTCAGCTTCGCCGTGTCGTGAACGGCAGCGAGAAAGTCTATGGCCTGAATTACCAGCAAATTCTTGATGGTCAAAGTGGTGTGGGCCTTACAAGCATTGCAGATGGCGACGTAATCGTTGTTCCTGCTCGCCGTCTTTTTGAGTGACCACACAACGTCAAATGTCTGGGGGCATGATGAAAGATACACGCATTTTGATCGCCGCAGGCGTATCCACTTTGGCGCTTTTTGCTAGTGTGGCCACCCCTACTCTGGCGCAAGAGCAAGGTGGTCTAACCACAATTTTTTCCGCATCACAGAGTATCGAGGCAACGCGCAACCCTTCTCTCACTCCCGGAAATAGCGAAACCCGTACGCTGGCCACAACGGATCTGAGTTATGTATTGAACTCTAGGACCCGCAGTTCGGAGCTAGAGTTAAGCGTAAGCGGTCAATTACGTTACGCGACTGACGATAATAGTGCCACAAGCTACGGTTCAACTTTTGGCGGAGAAACCGTGGGTTTGAGCTATTCAACTCAAGCGCCGCGCGCGCGCATAGATGCTTCTGTGCTTTATACCCGCGATGATCTGGACTTTATCAGCGCTTCAAATCTGATAAACGCTGACGATGGGACCGTAGCTACCGATTTTACCGACGTCACTGGCACGGGCATCCGTGAAAACCTGACCTACCAGTTTAACTTCCAATATGATCAAAATGGACCGTTTGGCTGGGGCGCCCAAGTTTCGGGATCTCGGCTGGACTATAGCGATACCAGTTCGTCAGACCTTGTTAACAATGCGACGCTGAACACCGAGCTTAACGCGCAATTTAAGATAACTCCAACCTTGACGATCACGGCACTGGCGGGCTATCTGCAACGTGACACAGAGGCAAGCAGCAGAACAACAACTCGTAGCTTTGAACTGGGTGCGACTGCGGTTCGATCCGACAATCTTGAAGTTCGTGGCCTGCTTTCCTTTACCAATCCCGACACCGGCAACACCCGCACCACGGTTTCGGCCGGACTCACCACAAGACCCTCTGAGCAGACGTCGCTAAGTTTCGATCTGGGCGCAACCTTTGCGGATGATTTTGGAACGCGCGTGACAGGTAGACTGAATTATGAAGTGCGCCCGACCACAACTTCGAGGGTTAGCGTGCAGCTGAACACCAACGTAACGGATTCGATCAACAATGATGTGGTTCTAAACACCGTGGCCTTGGTGGGCGCTGAGTTTGAACTGACGTCTTTGACGTCGTTGTCGGCCAGCGCGACCTACGCAAAAGAAACAGAACTGCTAACTGGTCAAGAGCAATTTGAGTTCGCTAGAAGTGTGCAATTGAACCGCCAACTAACAAAAGATTGGCGTTTGTCGGTAGGCGGCAGTCAAATCACTCGCATGGAAACTGGTTTGGACAATGCATCTACGGATTCGATCTTCCTTAGCATTGGCCGCGACTGGACCGCCCGCCGCTAAGGGGTCGCCACCTCGGCAACCCGGCGCGCAACCTATACGTTTACGCATCTGAATCCGAACTACCTTGCGGGACGGGGGTCGGCGCTTAGAGTTCACCTAGTTTGACAGCTTTAAGGAGTTTGCAGCCATGTTCAGCAGCCAACACATGATGAGGGGCATTGCCCTAAAATCGGTGCTGAAGCCGGGCTTCCTTGGGTTTGTTGTGCTATTGGCTGTATCGGTCCCGCTGTTCTGGATCGGGTTTAAGGCACTCGGGAGGGCATGGGTCACGCCTGAATACAGCCACGGGCCATTAATCCCGATGATTTCTTTGTATCTTTTCTTGCGGGAATTGCGCGATAAACCACCACTGCCCGCAGGCACAGTCATGAACCGCTGGCCAGGAATCGCAGTGATCACATTGGGAGTGGTCATCGCAATAGTGGGAAATATGGGCAGTATCCCTGATGTGGTGACCTATGCATATATCATCTGGGTTTCAGGGGTTGTGTTGTTATTCATGGGCTGGGCCGAGGGCCGACGCCACCAACTACCTGTGCTTCACCTGGTTTTCATGCTTCCCCTCCCCCAATATCTCTACTGGAAGATGACTGCGTTCTTACAAGGCGTCTCGTCCGAGCTGGGCGTCATGGTCATCCGGCTCGCGGATATTCCGGTTTTTCTGGATGGCAACATTATCGATCTTGGCCCTTACCAGCTCCTCGTTGCAGAAGCTTGCTCAGGACTGCGGTACCTATTCCCAATCATGTCTTTCAGCTATCTTATGGCGATCTTATATCGCGGCCCCTACTGGCACAAAGTCGTCTTGTTTGCGATGGCAGCCCCGTTAACCGTAGCCATGAACTCCTTTCGGATCGGAGTGATTGGGGTTTTGGTCAACTATCGCGGGATCGAGCAAGCCGAGGGGTTTCTGCACTTTTTCGAGGGCTGGGTGATCTTCGGTGCCTGTATTGCACTGCTGTTTCTTCTCGCTCTGATCTTGCAACGCAGCAGCCTCAAATCCAAACCCCTTTCTGAGGTAATCGATTTCGATTTCGGTGGCTTGGGCGGTCAGGCGACGCGCCTTTTCGACATCAACACTACCCGATCGTACATGGGTGCAGGTGTGTTGATCACTGCCGTCGCCATGGCGTTTTCCGTATCGCCGCGGTCGGCCCCGCCACCTCCCCCGCGCACCGACTTCGTTCTCTATCCCAAACAGCTCGGCACTTGGATCGGCACCACGTATGCGCTGGACCCACAAGTCGAGGTTGTGCTGGGCGCCGACAACTACATCAACAGTGTTTTCACCTCCCCGGCGGCTGCACAACCTGTGCAATTCTTCTCGGCTTGGTACGCCAGCCAAACGGAAGGCGAGGGCATTCACTCTCCGGAGGTGTGCCTGCCCGCCGGCGGTTGGGAAATATTCCGGCTTGAAAAGCAGGAAATCACCATCCCTGACACCGTTTATGGCACCTTCAACGTCAACCGCGCAATCATCGAAAGAGGATTTGAGCAGCAGTTGGTCTACTATTGGTTTGAGCAGCGTGGCACACGTATGACCAATGATGTCGCAGCAAATCTCTCTGTACTACGCGACGGGATTACGACCGGACGCACTGACGGGGCACTCGTGCGGTTCGTAACCCAGATCGGTGCGGATGAAGATCCGCGCGATGCCGACGCGCGGATTCAGACCTTTATGGCAGAGGTCCTACCCGATTTGCCGCGCTTCATTCCAGAATAAACTTGCGTGAACAACAAGTCAGAACTTTCGAAACTAAAACCTGTTTTACTTAAGTGGGGTCGTTCCGACACAGAATGAAACCAGTCTCGCTGGGATTTAGACACATTTGCCTGCCAGATCTGAGGTGTACTCGGAAACTGGAATAGCAATGTTTGGAATTTCTCCTGGCGTTTCGCACCGCATCTGGTGCACGGTTAACGCCGTCACCATGAGCCTAGCTATATTCGCGTCGTCAACCACGTCCTCCGAGGCCGAAGCTGGCGACCTTGCGCACATTTATGCCAAGGAATCCAGCACACCCTACATAGTGCGCGCGGACCGTGGTGGCTCTGTTCAAAAACGCCTCAAAGACATCTACACCTTGCGCATCACAAAGCGCCGTGTGGAGATTCGCGGTTCGACGTGTTTGTCGAGCTGCACAATGCTTTTGGGTCTGCCCAACACGTGTGTTTCCCCCGAAACCGTGTTCGGTTTTCACGGACCGTCGCGTCAGGGGCAGCCTTTGTCACAACAGCTGTTTGAGCAGGTGACCCGCATCATCGCTGCGCAATACCCCCCGGAAATCCAATTCTGGTATCTCGATCAAGCACGCTATGCCCTGACAGAAATGAACATGCGCACAGGGGCGGAACTGATTGCTTTGAGCGCCGCTACGCCGTGCGATCCAACCGACCAACCACAGCTTCACGCAGGGCAGTTAAAATTCGAGCCGGACCGCGGAGTAAGAACAGACCCAACAACATCAAGAACCCAGCTGCAGGTAAAGGCACTGCTGCCGGTATAGTCCCGCCCGTCACTGAAGCTGTACCACCGGATGAACGCAACGTTGGCAAAGTAGGTCCTCCAAAAGTTGGACGCGAGCGGTTGATCAGCCCAGGAGTATTCTCGGACGAACCCGCTCGTCCAATCCCTTCGCCACCGTTTCCGTTTCCAAACAGTGAAGATGATCGACCCGCAAAGGACGACCCAGCGCGCAGCGGCAAGAACGGCACGGGGCCACCCAAATTGGTGATGCTAGGGTCGAGACCGGCAAACTCGAATTGGCCTGTCGGACAATCCACAGCCCCAAATCCACACTGCCCAACGATATCACCAGCTTCTGACACAACCAAACGGACATCAGGTAGATTTGGAATGGCCGTAAAAATTTCCCCAAGAAGGCGTGGGCTATAGGTGCCAGGCGCGTCACGGTTTGGGGTCAGTTTGATCAGATAAACGCTCCCTGTCACGGACAAGGCTGTTGCCGCGATCTCGCCTGCGTCACTGATATCAGCCGCGCCTAACAGTTGAAACCCTGTCGGCAGCGGACTAGCCAATCGGTCAGCCAAGGCGACCGGTTCACCGTCTACACCCCAAAAGGTTGCGACCGGAGTCTCGCCGCCTGAATCACCCACAATCTCCCCGCGGATGTTTACACCACGAAGCACAGAAGTCGCGCCACCGACACCCGGCAAAACCTGACTAAGCAGATCAACGACAACCGGACCATTTGGCTCCGGTTCATTCTCTGGCGCTTGAGGGATCGCAGCAAAACCTTCGTCCGGCGTCCATCTGAACCAGTAACTTGTCTCAGCGACCATTACAACGGTATCGCTGTTGAGCAAAACATCTTCAGTTGTTAAAGACTGCGGGGCGGCCATGACCGCAGCGGCGCAGGTGCTCGCCAAAAAGAATGACGCCAGACGATGAAGCGATAAAACAGATTTCATATCCATAACTTTCAATAACTATCAAATGCATCACGTCGATAGTTCCCGCATTTAATCCTAACTTACATCAAACTTTGTAAAAAGTGAAATTTAAGTCGAAACACACTGTTTACCTAAACGAACAATCACGTCATCCACATGAAATATCCATATTTTAGACACAAAAACAAGTGATTAACCTTACTTCAATCAACGCAATTTGCCATCAAGACTTAGCTATTTTATGCGTGCAAGGTGCCGCACGCGTGCCGACTGCGCACCAAGTCACGAATCAACAACCCCAGTGACATCCCCTACAGGGTGTGCATTGTCCAACCAAGACACGATTTATAAATGAGTCCATATGCCTGACGCCGCGATAATTATTCCGCATTACAACGACGTAACCCGGTTGCTGCGTTGCCTTCAGGCACTGCAACCGCAACTGAGTGCGCGGGTCGAAGTTGTGGTGATCGACAATAGCTCGACCGATGATCTAGACGTGGTCCGTGACGCCTTTCCTAATCTGCGCTTGATAACGGAGCCGCAGGCAGGTGCAGCACAGGCGCGCAACCGCGGGGTTGCCGAGACAACTGCGCCAAGGTTGTTCTTCATCGACGCCGATTGCGTGCCAACCTCAAACTGGATAGAGACCGCGCTGGCCGCGACCGACCAGAGCGCAGGCCCATACGCCAATGCAGATGTTATTGGCGGGGCAGTGGACGTGTTCTACGAAACCCCCGCCCCTCGCAGCGGAGCCGAGGCCTTCGAGGCTGTGTTCGCATTTGACAACCGCTCCTACGTCGAAACCAAGAACTTTTCGGTTACCGCAAACTTGTTGACCCGCCGCGACGTGTTCGAGGCCACGGGGCCGTTCGACGGCTCTCGCTCGGAAGATGTCGACTGGTGTCGGCGCGCAATCGCAAAAGGTTATAAATTGGCGTATGTGGATGCTCTGAAAGTTTCGCATCCGTCGCGGGCGGACTGGCCTGCCCTACGTAAGAAATGGAAACGCATGACACACGAAAGTTTCGGAATGAATGGCGTGCATTTTAGGGCACGCATAAAGTGGGCCTTGCGCGCAGCATTAATGCCAGTCAGCGCTTTTTTTCATGCCGCAAAGGTCATACGCCACCCCGATTTGAACGGCCCCAGTGAGCGATGGGCCGCACTATACACCTTGGCTCGATTGCGCCTTCTGCGGATGACTTGGATGATGGATCAAGCGATAAGAGGGCGATCCGCTGGCCGATAATTAACTCGCATCAGCCCTCAAACTCCGCAAAGCTGGCCCACTAGCTGTCATGTTTGAGCCAACCCAGCATACGAATCAGCAACACAGATTAGGGCGATCTCATAGCGGGCCGCAGCCATCAAAGATGGGACTTTGCCGCTATTGGCGCCAAAATGTAAACAATACCCCTCAAAAAGCTTGCTGCTTCAACGTTATTCACATTTTGTAGTCATCTCCTTAACTAAAGTATTGCCTCAAATTGTATTAACACTTAAGGTTGTGAGTGAATTAAACCAGAATTGGGTGACCCAATGCTAAACAAATTTAAACTGTCGTTGCTCGCATTAGCCACTGTGATGTTGTTGCCTGTAACTGCATCCGCGTTTACATTTTATCCACGGTCCTTGGATCCTGGTGATACGTTTTTGACAAGTTCGGATCCAACTGATGGCATTAATGACGGCATCTTTGGGCGGGAATTTCATCCCGATCAAACGATGACGGTATCGAATAGCTACAGCTTCAATATCTTCAATGATCAAGCCTTCGGTCAGACCGTTGAGTTTGTTCTGACAGGTATAACTGGACTGACGAATTTCCGCTTCACGCTAGACGGATTTTTCGTCGACAAAACAAAAGCTGCAACGGCCACTTTGGCCGCAAACTCCAGCGCGGTTTTGACAGTAATGTTTGATCAGCCTCCTGGCCCACCTGGCGCACGTTTCGTGACGACCATTGCAGCTGTTCCAGTGCCCGCCAGCTTGGTGTTGATGCTGACAGCATTGGGCGGTTTGGTCGCAGTGCGTCGCCGCAAGTCCGGCATCGCTACAGCTTAAGTTAAACATTTATGCTACTTAAAATAGCGGCTCCCTTCTGGGGGCCGTTTTTTTTGCGCCACACTTAAAACGCACGGCATTTTGTATTGTTTCAGGCAAGTGCGCCTCCTCTGGTATGTGATGCAAGATTGAGCCATGAAAAATTTATCCATGTTTTCGATGTCTTAGCAGGTTTTCGTACCGTAAAGATGGTGCTATCGACACCACATCTTTGTGACAGTATCTATACGAAGGATATTTAAATAATGGACATCGTTATTTTAGGCATCGGCTATGTCGGTTTTACAGCTGCTTGCTGTATTGCCAGCGAGGGCCATACAGTCACCGGAATTGATGTTAATCCCGACAAAGTGTCCGCTATACGTGCCGGAGTACCCCCAATTGTCGAACCCAAGATCAAGGAAATGATGACGGGCGCTTTGGAGTCTGGCCATCTTAAGGTAGCGACTGCCATCGGAGATACGCTGAAGGACGCAGATGTTGCGATTGTCTGCGTCGGCACACCGTCAGGGACTGATGGATCGCACAATATGAACTATATCGCTGATGTAACTCAACAGATTGCGGACGCCCTCCCCGATGGTCGCGAAAAAATTCTCACCGTGGTGTACCGTTCCACGTTTCGGCCTGGCACCGTAGAAGAGCTGTTAATTCCAATCTTTCAGAACCAACTGGGCGTGGACTGGCAGACCAGAATCGAGATCGTCTACAATCCCGAGTTTCTGCGCGAGGGCTCTGCGGTGGATGATTATTTTGCCCCACCCAAGATCGTAATCGGCACATACGACCAGAAACCCTCGGTCAATATGGATGCCCTGCACGTTGGCATTGAGGCGCGAGTTTTCCATGTAGGGTTCCGTACCGCCGAGTTTACCAAATTTGCCGACAACACTTGGCACGCTGTCAAAGTTTCTTACGCCAACGAGCTGGGCCGCATCTGTCTGGATCTCGGAATCCCACCTGCTGAAATTCACAGAATTTTTGTTTCTGACACCAAGCTGAACATCTCGCCCTATTACTTGCGCCCAGGTGGTGCTTTCGGCGGGTCGTGTCTCCCCAAAGACGTGCGCGCCTTGCAACATATTGCAGGCGACATCGGCACTAGCACGCAATTGATCGACAGCTTGCTGCATTCCAACGAAGCGCACAAACATCGCCTATTTCTCCATTCCATCGAAGGCCTCGCCCCAAACGCGCGGATTTTGCTAGCGGGGCTGGCGTTCAAAGCGGGCACGGACGACCTGCGCGAAAGCCCCAACGTGGATCTCGCGCGCAAAATGCTTGCCGCGAACTATAAGCTCGATATTTTTGACCCGTCGGTGGATGCAAGCAAGTTGATTGGTGCAAACCTCGGCTACGCCTATTCGCAATTGCCTAGATTGCAAACATTGCTCGTCAACAAGGACATGGCAGAGCGAGGCGGTTATGACCGGGTGGTCGCCACCAACGCGACAATCAAAATGCTCGATCTGCCGACAGGCACCGAAATCGTCTATCTTGACGAGCTATCGGCCATCACCTCTACATCGGCGGAATAGGCATGACAGAGATCGTACGTACGTCCGATATTTTTGAGAGACTCCGCGCTGAACGCCCCCTCGCCGGGCGCCGTGTCTTAATATTGGTTGAAAACCTTCCACTGCCTTTTGACCGTCGTGTCTGGCACGAAAGCCTGACGTTGCGCGCTGCAGGCGCCGAGGTTTCGGTGATCTGCCCTACCGGCAAGGGCTTTGAGGCCCCGTATGAGGAGATCGAAGGCGTCCACATCTACCGCCACCACCTACCGCTCGATGCAAAGGGGGCATCAGGCTATCTGCTCGAATATTCGGCAGCCCTGTGGCACGAATTGCGACTGGCATTAAAGATTTGGCGCAAGGGCGGCTTCGACACGATTCAGGCCTGCAACCCGCCTGATCTGATGTTTCTCGTGGCCCTGCCTTTCAAATGGTTTCGCGGTGTGAAATTCATTTTTGACCACCATGACATCAACCCCGAACTCTACGAGGCCAAATTCAATAAACGCGGGCTGTTCTGGAAATTGATGGTTCTCGTCGAACGCTGGACGTTCCGCGCGGCCCACGTAGTGATTTCTCCCAACCATTCCTACCGCAACATCGCGATGACGCGCGGGAATGTGGCGACAGAGGACGTTTTCGTGGTGCGCTCGGGGCCCAATCTGGACAAATTGCAGCTCGTGAATCCTGATCCGAAATGGCACAACGGTCGCGATCATATGCTGGGGTATGTGGGCGTGATGGGCGATCAAGAGGGGATTGATTTGCTGTTAGAGAGCATGCGCCACATTGTGTTTGCCTGCGGCCGCAATGTCCAACTGGTGCTCGTGGGCGGCGGACCGGCGTTGGCCTCGCTGCGGGTGATTGCCGCCGAAATGGGTCTCTCAAATCATGTTACCTTCACCGGTCGCGCCCCTGATGAAGAGCTGTTTTCAGTGCTGTCGTCCGCAAATGTCTGCGTCAATCCTGATCGCGTCAATCCGATGAACGACCAATCAACGATGAATAAAATATTGGAATACATGGCTTTTTCAAAACCTATCGTGCAATTTGACGTGACCGAGGGGCGATACTCTGCGGCCGAGGCTTCACTTTATGCTATCGCAAATGATACGCGCGACATGGCCAATAAAATCATTGAATTGCTCGACAATCCCGACCGATGCGCTGAAATGGGTCGCATCGGCCGTCACCGCATCGAAACTGAGCTAAGCTGGGCCTTTCAGGTCGATCCGCTTATAGCTGCCTATCAGCGAGCGGCGGAAAAATGAGAAACATAAGACGGCCCGACACAAACCCAACTCTCGCGAGAAAAATCTCGGACCGCCTAGTGACCTCCCCTTAGGTAGCATCAGTAGCAAGCTTCCAAGGATCGGTGTTCACAGTGGCCGCCCCGCCCGTGATTTCCTTGTAGGGTGCCGCTACAGGCTCGGAGCCGTCTTCGGTGGTCGCAAACCAAAGTGCCAGCCGTTCGACTGCTCCCTTGAATTGGCTATTCCCATTACCACTGTCTAGCATCAAGACATTACGTGCTGCTTGGAACTGGGTTCCGACAGGCACCGTCGCGTCCATTACTTGGGTCCCGTCTACCCACGCTTTCGCTGTTCCTGCAATAAGATCAACACACCCAACAACGGTCATTTGCGAACCCAATGTGAACGTACCCGTGGCGCTGTCTACGTTTGTTGAACTTTGCCCATCCCCTCTAACAGACATATGGATCGACTGATTTGAACGGATTGCCTGCAGAGCAAAAGTCCCAGCTGATGCACCTATTAAGTAGCTGGTATTATCAGCCTGATCCGCGTCCATTGACAAAGTAACCAACATCGTCACGGCCGCGCGACCGACGCCCATGGCTACTGGGTCACGGAAATACGGCCCCGCATCCGAGGTTTGGAAGGATGGCGCGCCGACAATAGTGCTTTGCAGTATCGCAGCATCCGGCAGAACCCCAAGCGGCACCCCTGCAATGTCTGGAAGTCCTACATCAACGATTGGATAATCATTCCAGCAACCTGCATAGGCATCGGCATCATGCGCGATCCAGCCCGACGCCCCACCGCGCCCGAATTGCACAAGACTGGTATTCGTAAACACACCTGTGTTTGGATAGACGCGCACACGGCCATTACGTTGAACTTCCGCACGATTTGCAGGCAAGCCATCAATCTCAACACCCAGAACGTCTGTCCAATGGATTTGTTGTGCAGGCTGACCGCTTCTTTGCGCTTCCGCCAATGGAACCTTCGCCAGAACTGAAAATTGCTCAAGCGGTGTAACGTCCACTGCACCAGAAGTGCCATTTGTCGGCACAGGGATTGCCATGTTGGCGCTGGAAGGATCAACATTTCCCTCATAAATTGTTGTTCCAGAATTTGGGCTTCGGAACCAATACGAACCAAATTGCCCTCTACTTTCGATACGGTTGTTTAGGTATCTAGCGCCGGTGTGGCCCCCAACCGGATTTCCGCCTGTTTCCCCTGCTTCACGCATGACGTAGTTTGCGACGATCATGGCACCCGCATTATCTTCGTTAGACCCACCCCAGATGCCTGCGTTTGCCCCGAGAGTCACAAGCGTCGTCCCGCCAAACTGTCGGCGCGTGTAGTCGAGGTTCATGACGTTGCCAAAGATCACGGAACTAGCAGCACTGACCAAAGTCACGTTATCCGAATGTGGGTTAAGGTTTAACCAACCGTTTTCGATTACATCATAGTTGGTCGAGCCAAAGTTCGGTTGCGCTGTGTTATTCGCAACCGTGTTCTTAAAAATGAACGCCGCCCGAGGGTCAGACGGTGTAACCAGTGCATCAACTGCGTATGCCCCCGCTTGCCAAAGCGTCGGGTTTGTCGGAACTGGCGTCGGTGCGTCGAAATAATTGAGTGCGACAATATCACCAGCTGTTGGTTTCAGCGCATCGCTAGCGTAACCCTCAAAGCGAGAGGCAATCATTGTCATTTTGCCGCCTACGCCGCCCGCTCTTCGGCGCACCAAAGTTCCAGGTCCGCGACCATCGGCGGGGCCCACGAATTCGCAATTTAAGAATCTAGCGGACGCGCCATCGTTGTATATATCAACAGCGAAAAAACCGCTCTCGACGTAAAATCGACAGTCACGGAAGGTAACGCTGGCACCGTTCTGAATGGCAATGTTGATGTTGTTGAACGCGACCCCGTTGACCTCGACGTCTTGGGAAAAGGTACTTGGGCTAAGACCTGACTCCGTGGCCCAATCCGTGTGACTTTTAAGGACACTAACTCGCACCCCTGTTTTGAATGCGCCCGAAAGAATTGCGTCGTGCAAGGTTTCAACACCTGCAATGTCCAAAGTTGACACATAGTCAAAGGTCGCTTCAATGCGATTTGAAGTGAGAGGGCCAGTATCCGACCAGAGTTCCATAAAAGACCCATCGGGCTGCCAAGCCGCTTGGGTTATCGTGGGCACGATGAATGACGTCACGCCGGCCCCGCGCAGTATGGCATGAGCCATTTGCCGCGCCATACGGTTGATCCCAGCATCGCTGCGGCCAGTAGGGTGTGGCTGATCATTCCATACGCCTTCAAGGTCCTCACCATTGGCATAGCCGTTTGGTGCAAAAACTTCCGTGCTGAAATGCGCCGCCAGCGCAGAGTTACGAATGACACTGCGCCAGCTTTCCGTCGCTTTTTGTTTGTTCATAAGAGAGATTTGCATCCCTCCTCCGTCAACAGAAATCGCGTTGGACAAATCCTCTGTCGGAATAAATACATGCGCCCCGGAAGTGGCAATCCACACTGGCTCATGCGGATAAAGGTCACGGAGGGTCCGTGAAATATTTATGCCGTTTATGTTTAACGGCGAGGCTGGCGAGTAAGTGAGAGCCGCACCCGTCACGTTGTCGCGCCCCTTGATGAAGGCCAGCATATTTTGGCCGTAATTGTCACCCCAAGATCCCGGTGCTGCAAACCAACTGTGCCACGGAAAATCGACTACTTTTCCGTCCGCCGTTGCCTCCGCATTTAGGGCCCAATCGTTGAGATACCCTCTGTTTGTGCCCGACGGAACAAAGCTATCGTCCATGATTTCCTCGGGACTTGTGCCCGACATGGTATGCATGATGATCTTGATGTCACGGGCTGGCATCTGGCGCATGAACGTGTTGCCCATCGCAATCATTGCACCCGTAACCTCACTTGTTGCCCGCGTAGTGTCGTTGAGTGTTACTGATTGCACACCCCCAACGCCACTCGTCACGCGATCATGCCACCAGAATGTCACACGGTCCTGTGCCACCAATGTTTCTTTGGGCAGCACGTCATCGAACTCGAGTAGAATATGCTGATGCTCCGACTGACCCCAGATTGCCGTTACAAACGGACCAACGGTATCTGTTGGAATTTGTTCCGGAGGAGCCTCGGCTTGAGGAGTTTCGGCTTGTCGATGGGTGTGCCGTGAATATCCTACAAGAGGCAGACAAATTCCGCCGATCATCAGGACCAGCCCACGATGTTTGTGGCTGTGGTACCAGTGGCAAGCACCCGGATGCACCGGACCGGTAAGGCTTCACCGGCAACCACCGCATAGCTCACGTCGACACCTGCCTTGTCGCGCAGTACTACGATGCCATCGCCACCGATACGGATCGCGCGGGGCCGAATTGTCAAATCCTGCGTATCACTTGGCACAATGCCAAAATGATTTTCAGCAGGACCTTCGAGAGATGGAGAATAAGTTGCAAATCGATCGATCATTGGATTTCCTTCATAGTAAACTGCTGGGTAGAGATTGGCACCTACCTTCGAGAACTTCGGTTAACATCACCCGTCGCCACCGACCGTTGCTTGCGCTAGGAATTCATCTAAGGGCCCTACTCAAGCGTGCATTGGTATGTTCACGCAGGCGACTGGACTTATCGAGCCGCGCTAAAACACTCCATTTTCATGCAATGGCAATTCCGGAAGAGCGCCAAAGTACTTCCCCGCGATCAAGTGTTGCTCTTTGATGGTTTCGCTTATGTCCACAGATACAGACCCTTCGTCGTTCCATAACCCGATCGTCCACGAGATACGCTATTTGGGCTGTGGGTGTTGTGAGGTTCCACTAGCGCGGGTCTTATACGTGGGTCGAACAACTTCACCTTTAAGCGGTCATCATCCTGACGGTGGGCTTCACTCCGGATTTGGCTATTCTGGTCAATCATCCACTCCGCAGCGAAGCTCGCACAGGCGATCATCTCGGCCAGCTCTTTCATGGGCTAATTTGAATGCTGATGCGGTTGACGGGGCCCGTGCTATCATTGTGGATCTTACCGTTCGTCTATTTGTCGAACGCGCAACCGGACTATTGCACTCGGCTCACGGAACGCGATAGGCCTTGGGGCTTGCATCAGTTTATGTGGCCGTCGCGGTATTTCGGGCCCCACAGGGTCAATATCAGGTTCTCAGCGCATGGTTTGTGCCCGTCTTGGTCATTCAACAAGTGCTACCGTTTAGGTCGTACTAACAATGCGCGCGCCGCTTGTGGACGGAACACTGGCCCTGCCTGCCGACAACTCGCACTACAGGGTTTTCAAGCCTGCGAAACCTCTACAAAACAGTTTCGGTCATTTTCAATGTGGTGATGGTATTCATCGCACTTGGGATTGTCCTGTCGCGATTGCCGCGCGTAAAGGCCAATATCTAACGGACATTCAAACCAAATTGAGGGCAAGACACAGGATCAAAGCCGAGGAATTCGGCGGATAAATCAGGCCTGGCCCGAGGTCGCCAAAGCGTCTTCAGTAGCGTCTGCCGTAGTAAAGCGACCATACGGGCCCACCTCGATGTCTGAACGTACAATCCTCGCCGGATTGCCTGCGACAATCGAACGCGGCGGCACTGATTTTGTCACGATTGCACCAGCAGCGACCACACTATTGTCGCCGATCTCGACGCCCGGCAGGATCAATGCGCGCCCCCCGATAAAGCAGTTTTCTCCCACGCGGGTATGTAAATAAAGACCACGCGTGCGATCGTGGGTTAAAATCCTCGCCTCGAATGCGACATATGAATACGGCCCCACATGCACACCAATTGGAAACGTGCGGTCAAACTTTGCTGAAAGCGACATCTTCATTGTCGGATGCAAGTCCATTTTCCAGAACCGCGTTAGAAACAGCCAACGAGAGTAGACCAAAATATTGCGCAGCCCAGACAGCCGGTTCAGCCCCCGACGTTGTACTTTCTTGTAACTTGTTTCAGTGCTTTGTTTGGTCATGAAAACCCTTGAAATCAAAAAAAGGCGGCAAACCACATCTCGTGTGGGTACCAAAATAACGAGGCCGCTGTAGACACGTTGACTACACCGAATAACGTGCTGGACCGAGAAGCATCGGTGTGAGTTGGCAAAGCTAAACTTCTATATCGAGATCTACACCCTAAACTTTGAACACTCTCCCATAAAATAGCAATCAGGTTCTCATTGGTTACAAGCCTTGATTGTTGAGCGACAACGACGCTCGCCCCGTCTCAGACTACTTTTCAAGGTAAACTGGGATAAAAGGTTTGCCGCCTCCAGCATGCAGCTATCAATGACGCGACGCGCGTTCGCGCGTTGAAAGTTGCGGAAATAAACAAGCCTACCTAATCGGTTTCGTTGATCACGGCTTCGAACAGTTCCTGTTCCGGATCACAAAACCAAGACGGAAAACGGTCAAGAATTCCAGGCCAAGTTCCAGTAGCATGTAGAGGATCTGGGTATTTGTCGCGCCGCAATTGAACTGCTACGTCGCGCGCTCGCGCAAACCTGACAGGCCGCTATTCTACCGGTCCCTCACTTACAAGAGCGATGCCGATAAAGAATCCGAGCGGGACAAACAGGACCGCTTCTACAACTTTCACTCACCCCATGGTGCCCGCCACTGCACCCAGCAGAATGTAACTATTTAAGAAGTCCCGCTAGGTAGCGTCCATAATCTGTCTTCTGAAATAAACACGCATGCTCCCTAAGCATTGCCTCACTAATCCAGCCGTTGGAAAATGCTATTTCTTCTGGACACCCCGACTGCATGCCCTGTCGGGTCGATAGGGTTCGAACGAAATTTCCGGCGTCGAGCAAAGATGCGTGCGTACCTGTATCTAGCCAAGCAAAACCACGCCCCATTCGTTCTACTGAAAGAGCCCCATCTTCCAAGTACGTTTCAAGGAGTGAAACAATTTCCAGTTCTCCACGGGCAGACGGCTTTAGTTGTTGTGCGCGCTTAGGCGCTGTTCCGTCTAGAAAGTAAAGGCCGGTAACTGCGTAATTTGAGGTCGGGTTATCAGGCTTTTCCGTGATGTTCATGACACTTTGATCTGCCCCAAAAGTAACCACGCCGTAGCGCTCAGGGTCGGAAACATGATAACCAAACACAGTTCCTCCTACCGTTTTGTTACAAGCGCTATGAAGCAATTCTGGTAAACCATGGCCAAAAAAAATATTATCACCTAATACCAATGCCGACGGCGCTCCATTAAGAAAGTCTTCGGCAAGAATATAGGCTTGCGCCAGCCCATCGGGACTTGGTTGAACAATATAGGTAAACGAAAGCCCCCACTGACTTCCATCTTTCAATAGTCGCTTGAATTGTTGTTGATCCTCTGGGGTAGTGATTATCGCAATTTCGCGGATACCGCTTAACATCAGGACAGAAATTGGGTAATAAATCATTGGCTTATCATAAATCGGCATCAACTGCTTTGATATTGCCATCGTAAGCGGATACAATCTTGTTCCCGAACCACCCGCTAGAATTAAACCTTTTCGTTTCATATAATTATGCCCCTAATTTTTTCAAAACGTCGGTCAAATCAGATATCCAATCCGGTCTTTCAAGATCAAATTTGGTGAGTTCTGTGCAATCTAAACAAGAATTCAGGGGACGCTTGGCGAGTGTTGGGTAGTCAGATGTAGGTATTTCTCTCACGGCTACATCCATTTGCGCTAGCGAAAATATCTTGCAAGCAAATTCCGCCCAACTCACATCAGTTGCACCAGAAAAATGATACACTCCCTTTTTCTCTGGCTCGCCCTGCAACCCGATAGCTATCGCCATAGCAGCATTAGCAATCGCTCGGGCAGAGGTCGGACCACCTATTTGATCATTTACAACGCTTACTACACTTTGTGACTTTCCAAGACGTATCATGGTTTTAACAAAATTATTACCATGTTCTGAAAATACCCAAGAAGTTCGCAAAATTGCATAAACTGCCCCAGAATCCATCACCCCTCGCTCACCATGTAATTTTGTCCGCCCATATGCCCCAAGAGGTGACGGCACATCTGCTACTGTAAATGGCGTCACGCCCCAGCCATCGAAAACATAATCCGTCGAAATGTGAACTATGGGAATAGACAAATCGGCACAGGATTTGGCCATAGCCGAGGGAGCGAGACCATTAATTACATGGGCGATCTCCTCCTCTTCTTCGCACTTGTCGACCGAAGTATATGCAGCAGCATTAATTACCGCAGCAGGTTTGTAAGCTAAAATAGCCGCGCTGCAAGCAGCGGGATTCGTTAAATCAGCTTCTGCGCGCGAAAGAGATATGACGCCCTTCATCAAACCAAGTTCACTGGCGACTTGGCCCGTTTTTCCAAATACTAGGATCATATGCTCATTTTGTCCGCCGTCGGTTTTTTTGGGTACCAAGGGCGGCTAAACTAAGAAAGAATTTAGCTCGTTTGGTTGGTCTCATTATGCGGCGCTCTGACGGTGATGCAAGTGTCGCTTTTGAGCACCTTTCGTCTGATCCCGTCTGGACCTATTAACTCAACTAGCCACCCTGTTTGCGGCGATTAGTTAAATACAGAGGTTCCATTAATTTACCGCTCGTCGAAACAATCAACGCAGCCAGTAAATTGCCCTAACCACAACTACCATAATTTCAATAAATGTGGTGCACCCAACAGGATTCGAACCTGTGACCTCTGCCTTCGGAG
>TARA_R110002051_G_scaffold10001_6_pt1 | contig 84179 bp, 70 predicted proteins | sample TARA_R110002051 | Tara Oceans TARA_R110002051 (sample SAMEA4397023) | marine metagenome | biome: Polar Biome; feature: [MES] marine water layer (ENVO:01000295) within the mesopelagic zone...; material: water (ENVO:00002006), including particulate matter (ENVO:01000060) such as......
TTGGTATTTAATAGAGAATTCGGTTTTCCAGTGATGGGAATACCTGGTACTATTGATAATGATATTAATGGTACAGATAGAACCTTGGGATATGATACTGCTTTAAATACTGCCGTTGAAGCTATTGATAAGATTCGTGACACCGCGCATTCACATGACAGACTTTTCTTTGTTGAGGTGATGGGGCGTGATGTTGGACATATTGCTTTAAATGCAGGTGTCGGGGCAGGAGCAGAGGAGATTTTAATTCCTGAAGAAGATATGGGAATCGATCGTTTAGTAGAGTCCTTAGAACGCTCCAAAAAAAGCGGGAAATCTTCAAGCATCGTAATTGTTGCCGAAGGTGATAAAATTGGCAAAAGCGTTTTTGAGCTTAAAGATTATGTCGATGAGAACTTAGAAGAATATGATGTTCGAGTTTCTGTCTTAGGACATATGCAAAGAGGTGGCTCTCCTACCTGTTTTGATCGAGTGCTTGCAAGTAGAATGGGTGTAAAAGCCGTAGAATCTCTCTTGGAAGGAAAAAGTAATTATATGGTAGGTACCATACATGATACAATGACGCTTACTCCTTTGGCCAAAGCCATAAAGGGAGAATCAAAAATTAATAAAGAATTGATACGTGTGTCTGATATTATGACAACGTAAAATAATAATTAGAAAAAGAAGAAAATGGGAAACATGAAATTAGGAATTAATGGTTTTGGAAGAATTGGACGAATTGTATTTCGTGCAACTGTAAAACGTGATGATGTAGATGTAGTAGCGATTAATGATCTATTAGATGTTGAGCACTTAGCATACTTATTAAAGTATGATTCTGTTCACGGTCGTTTTGATGGAACTATTGAAGTGAAAGATGGACACCTTGTTGTAGATGGTAAAACCGTTCGTGTTACTGCTGAGCGTGATCCTAAAAATCTAAAGTGGGATGAGGTTGGAACAGATGTTGTTGCCGAGTGTACTGGAATTTTCACAACCCTTGAAACTGCCGATTATCACATTCAAGCTGGAGCAAAGAAGGTAGTAATCTCAGCACCGTCTAAAGATGCCCCTATGTTTGTCATGGGAGTAAACGACAAAGACTTAACAGCTGCACATACTATTGTATCTAATGCCTCTTGTACAACAAACTGTTTAGCGCCTTTAGCTAAGGTTGTAAATGACAATTGGGGATTAGAAGAAGGTTTAATGACAACTATTCATGCAACTACGGCAACTCAATTAACTGTTGATGGACCGTCTAGAAAAGCATATAGAGATGGTCGTAGTGCCCTTGTAAATATTATCCCAGCATCCACTGGAGCTGCAAAAGCTGTTGGAAAGGTTTTACCTGAAGTGGACGGAAAACTTACAGGAATGGCTTTCAGAGTCCCTACAGCCGATGTATCGGTAGTAGATTTAACGGTGCGTACCACAAAAGAAACCTCTTTAGCAGAAATCAAAAAGGTTTTTGAAGCAACTGCAAATGGCGCTATGAAAGGAGTTTTAGGATATACAGATGAGGGAGTAGTTTCTCAAGATTTTGTAAGTGATGACCGCACGAGTATTTTTGATGCAGGTGCATCCTTAGAGTTAAATTCTCGATTCTTCAAACTAGTATCTTGGTATGATAACGAATTTGGATATTCAAATAAACTTGTAGACCTCGCAGAAAAGGTTAACGCGCTTTAAGATAATAGTTCGTTTTTGCGAAAGTGTTTTTTATAGCGCTTTCGCGAAAGCGTAACCTTATAAATTCCTTATGATATTAATCGTTGATAGTGGATCTACAAAGACAGATTGGATAGCCCTTTCTGACGATGGCCATGAGTTGTTTCAAACACAAACTCTTGGTTTAAATCCGCAAGTACTTTCTCAAGAGATATTGAATGAACGCATCATTAATAATTTTGAGCTTTATAAACATCGTAATGAAGTAACACGCCTCTATTTTTACGGAGCTGGCTGTGGTGTTGAGAAACCACGTTTATTGATAAAGGAGGTTTTTGAAAATTTTTTCACCCTCGCCGATGAAATTATTGTCAAAGAAGACACCTACGCGGCCTTATATGCAACGGTGACAGAAGGTGAAAAATCGATAGTTTGTATCATGGGTACAGGCTCGAATTGCTCATATTTTGACGGAAATGAAATTATTCAAAAAGTGATTTCATTGGGTTATATCCTTATGGATGATGCAAGTGGTAATTATTATGGAAGACAATTAATAAGAGATTATCACTTCAATCGCATTCCAAAGGATCTAGCTGATAAATTTGCAGCTTCCTTTGACTTGACTTCTGAGAGTGTCAAAAATCATTTATACAAAAACCCTAATCCAAATACCTACTTGGCGACCTTTGCGCGTTTTCTAATCGAAAATAAAAACCATGATTATTGCCAATCTTTAATTCAAAGAGGCATGATCGAGTTTGTGGAATGTCAAATCTTACAGTTTGAAGATGCAAGAGAGATTCCAATCCATTTTGTAGGTTCTATAGCATTCTATCTTCAAAATGAGTTGAAGGCGGTACTAGATCATTATCAAATGAAACTAGGGAAGGTATTGAAACGCCCTATAGAAGGATTAGTAGCGCATCATAAAAGTTATATTATTCAGAAGTAATCACATTTTACTTCTTCATAAAAAAAGCGCTCTGTAACTCAGAGCGCTTTTTTTGTATGGGTGATTTTATTTTACTGCGATACATGAAATTTCTACATTGACATACTTTGGTAAATTGGCTACCTCAACGGTTTCTCTAGCTGGAGCAGTGGCTTCATCAAAGTATTTACCATAAACGGCATTAATCTCCCCAAAATTCTCCATGTCACTAATGAATATTGAAGTTTTGACAATATGATTAAAGCTCATATTTGCCGCTTCTAGCACTGCTTTAAGATTTTCCATAACCAATGCTGTTTCATCAGCTATGCTGCCTTTGAATAATTTTCCCGTTTTAGGATCTAAGGCAATCTGTCCAGAGGTATAAAGAGTGTTGTCAGAAAGTATCGCTTGGTTATAAGGGCCAATAGGCGCAGGGGCGTTGGGTGTAGTAATTATTTTTTTCATAAAGGAAAGATACGAAATATCACATATTTTTCATAGCAGATGTACAGACCAAAAATTCCTAAAGATTGTGCCCTTATAAGTTTTCGTCAGGCGCACGTCGCTTGTCATATTTAATATCACTCAGAATATTTCCTTTAATTCCAATAAAGAAATACCATGATGAACGAGTACTAAATGGAACCCAGTTGAAATCAAGCTTCCAACTTTCTAGATCTCTCGAAAATCCTAAGGAGGTATAAGTAAATCCAGGATTGGCTATGTCGTAACCAGAAGATCCTCTTACGGTCCAGCGTTTTCCTAATTCAACATCCCCGCTAAAGACCAGTGAATGGGTTGAAATTTCCTCTTGTCGAGCACTGTTTGAGTAATTTATCTGATATGACATCCTCAAATTCCATGGGATGTCAAAATTGTAAAACTCTACTTCTTGTTCCTTCTGATCTTTATCATCTGGATCGTTTTGGTTGAGTCGGCCTGTAATATCTACTCCTTCTCCAAAAAGGTCGTCCGGCCTACCACCAGCAGCAAAGTTTTGGTTTTCTGTACGGTCTGTATTCTCCTTTTTGGAACCATCAAAGTCTTTGCTCGAAAAGCTATATCCAAAATTTGCACTAGCTCCTGTGAGACGGAAGAGACTTCCTCCGTTGTTTATGTTCAGAGTGTTGATACGTGTATTACTACTATTTAAAGCATAAATATCTAAGCCTGCTCTAAAATTGATGTCTAATTTATCACGTATTATCGGAATAGCCCCGCTCATACTCACTGGTGATAAGCGTAAACTGTCTGCTGCAAAATTATAACTGGTACTAAAATTGAGATTTTTGAGCAGTGATATTTTTACAGGTTCTGTTACTGTAGAATCTTTGGAGCGAACCTTGGCTTCGATTACATTACTTAAACTAAAGGACATTGAACTTGAGACCCTATTTGTAGGTGCACCATACAATCCTCCGTCAAATCTACTGTATTCAACCTCATCAACGAGCGTAGGATCTAAAGGATCTGTGCGTTGATATCGTTCATAATATTGATCAAAAGCCGGCGTATAACTATAACTTAAAGATGGTCTCATCACATGTCGGATTGTTTGTATCCGACTGCCTTCTTTAAAAGGGAAAGTACCGTAAATTGTCGTTCCTATACTAATACCACCGTTGTAAGTGCGATATGAATCAAAGCCTCTTGTGGTGTCCCTCACTACTTCCTGAGCCTCCTCATCATAGGATTGATCTATGGTTTTAAAAAGCCAGTTTTCTGTGTAATTTCCACTAATAGATGCACTAAAATATTTGAGGACCTTAAAATTGGTAGCGACTGGTATTTGATGTTGTATCCCCATTTGTCCATCTCTAAACATTTCAGGTCTAAAGAATAGGCTATCGGTGGTTTGGTAGCGGTTTTCACCTCTCGCCGAATAACTAAAGTTTATATTTTGTAAAATTCCTTTTTTACTTCCCGCCTTAGGTGCAAATGGATATATACGATCTACATTCAATTGGGCGGTAGGTAAGGTCATATTGATGACTTCCGTGCGTGAATTTTGTGAATGTGTCGCTGCCAAGGTTAGGTTGATTGGCGTTTTTGTTTGAAAGGTTTTGGCGTAGGAAATCGAAGAACTAAAGTTGTTATTTAAGAAGTTTCCTGTAGTACTTTGATTCAAAGATTGTTGATAGAAGTTAGAACTTCCAAGGTTTACAGAGGCTGAGAATCGACTGTTAGGACTTGCTTTTGCATCTTGACTGTGATTCCAACGAATGTTATAAGTATTAGTTTCTGTAAAATCAGGCAGTCCTCTTTCGCTACGTAATATCCGTTCGAGACTGAAGTTAAAACGGCCATTAAAACGATAGCGCAATTTGTACTCTGAACTTCCACGAATAGCATAACTACCATTGGTGTAATAATCTCCATCTATTGCCAAGTTGTAGTAATCGCTCAAGGCAAAGTAATATCCAAGTCCCTGTAAAAAATATCCTCGTTGCCTCGTTTCTCCCGGTGAAGGAAGGATAAATCCTGAAATGCTTTTTTCTCTATCCATAGGGAAGAAGGCAAAGGGTAAGCCAATAGGAGTAGGCACATCGGCGATGTACATATTAGTAATTCCAGTAACCAATTTTTTGCCAGGCACAAATTTGACTTTACGTGCATAGAAGTAGTATTCTGGATCATCTACATTATCACTGGTGGTGAATTTGACGTTGCGCATAAATACCACAGAGTCGTTTACGCGTTTACTAACCTCATTTTTTATTTTAAAGCCAGTACCCTCATCTTGAACACGGGATCCATAAATGAGTGCCTGCTGTGTATTGAAATTAAATTTTATAGAATCCGGAATCACCTCATTTGTACCTTGTACAAAGACTGGTATTTGAGTGTAGGTTCCTGAGGAGTCAATGATTCCTTTGGCAAAAACTGTATTTGTTTCATAATTGAGCTCAATCTCCCCAGCATTGATCTTCATATCACCATAAACAACCTCGGCTTCATTATAGAGAAAGATTTTCTTTTGCCTTTGTGAGATCCGTTCATAGTCGGTTGCTTTGTATACAACTTTATCGGTAAGCGTTTCTTTTTTCTTTATGATTACAGAGTCTTGTGCCTTTGTTTTTGTAGTATCTTGTCGTGGTTCAAATGCTTTGAAACCTTCTGCGGCAGTGGTGATTAGGGTGGTGTCTTTAGCGGGAACTCTTCTGGCATCATTCTTGGATGGAAGGTCCTGACTGTGGCCCAGAAATGAGCAGAGCAGGGCGCTTGTAAATAACAGTAATTTTGCGATTTTTGTTTGCAATATGATTAACCCTATTTTTGTGCCTGAAACATCAGTTTAAGTGCCAAAATTACACCTTTTTTTCGGGACGATTCCTTTAAAAAAGTAAATTTGAAATATGGACACGGCAATTGACGTTTATTCCGCATAGCAGTATGATTTTACGAACTAACGATTAAAAGATTAAATTTTGAAGAAAAGGATGCGTCTCAAGCATAGATTTAGTAGTTATTTAACTTTGTTAACAGTTCTTTTGTATCTAACGATGGCAACTGGTAGCGCTTTCGCGAAATTGCCTGGTATGAAAGCTAGTGGGGAAGTAAACCCCAATCCACCTAAGCAAAGCAAAACCTTTAAAGTCGTTATCGATGCAGGTCACGGAGGAACAGATCCTGGAAAGCCATCGAAGTTTGGGTTTAAAGAGTCTGATATTGCTTTAAAAATAGCCTTAGCCCTAGGGAAGGAACTCGATAAGAATCCAGAAATAACCGTTGTGTATACTCGGACCACTGATGTTTTTATTGGCCTTAAAAAAAGAGGTGCTATCGCAAATAAGGCAAATGCAGATTTGTTTATTTCGATTCATTGTAATGCACACAACACCCAAGCTTACGGAACAGAAACCTATGTTTTAGGTTTACATGCAAATGCTCAAAACCTAAGAGTAGCCAAAGCTGAGAATGCTGTAATCTTTCTAGAAGAAGATTATGAAACAGCCTATGCCGATTATAATATTAATTCGCCAGAGTCAATTATTGGTTTAGACTTGATGCAGGAAGCCTACTTAGAACAAAGTATTCTTATTGCTTCTTTGGTTCAGGATAATTTCAGAGAAAAATTAAAAAGAAAAGATCGTTCTGTAAAGCAGGCTGGTTTTGTGGTTTTGCACCAAACGGTTATGCCGAGTATCCTAATTGAAACTGGATTTATTACCAATGTAAAGGAAGGTAAATATTTAGCTTCTAACAAAGGACAGAAAGCCATTGCAAAGACCATTGCCGATGCCGTAGGCGAATATAAAGCAAAAGTATTTATCGCAGATGAGCCTCCAGTGTATACCTCTGAGACATCTTCTGACACTGATAAAATTGTTGCAGGAGTTACTTTTAAAGTCCAATTGGCTGCAAGTAGTAGGAAACTAGAGCCTAAATCGTATAATTTCAAAAAACTTCCTGAAATTTCTAGAATTCGAGAGGGTGGACTCTATAAGTATTACAGTGGAAGTACTTCAAACTATACGGCCATTCAAAAAAGATTGCAAGAGGCAAAAGCAAAAGGCTATACTACAGCCTATATCGTTTCTTTTAATGCTGATAACATTAAAGTTCCTCTTCAAAAAGTTTTAAATTAACGTAAGGGTTTTAATGACTCTTATTTTATTATCCTACTTTTGTTATAACCTTTAACGACTAAGCTTTTGAAAATTTCTAGAGAAGTAAAAACAGCTGTATTAATGATAGTGGCTATATCGCTTATCATTTACGGTTATAATTATTTAAAAGGTGAAAACCTTCTTGACAATAGTAAAACCATGTATGCGGTTTATGATAACGTAGAAGGTCTGGCTACAGGCTCCTTAGTTACAATTAACGGATACGCTGTAGGAAGAGTTAGGTCTATTGGCTTTGCAGACAAAAGAGGTAAACTCTTAGTCACTTTTACTATTGAAAAAGATTTTGAATTCTCAAAAAATAGTATTGCTAAAATTTATGGAGGTGGTCTTTTGGGAGGGAAGTCTTTGTCTATCGTTCCTGATTATGTAGGTCCTGAAGCAGTTACGGGAGATTATCTAAAATCTGAAATCGACCAAGGGATCATGGAGCTCGTAAATGAACAGCTCACGCCATTACAAAATAAAGTTGAAAGAGTTATTCTAGAAGCCGATTCTGTTTTGACAAGTGTTAACGAGGTACTTGATGCAAATACCCGAAATAATTTAAGAGCAGCCATCAATGATTTTTCGGCGACGGCTACCAATCTTAAAGGGATGTCTGGAACGATGAATGGCATGATTAAAAGGAATGAAGGGAAGTTAGAAAGTACCTTGGATAATTTAGATGAAATGAGTGCCAACTTTGTCACTATTTCTGATTCATTATCTCGCATTCAAGTTGGACAATTGATGTCAAAAGTTGAAAATGTCCTTGCCGATTTTGAGGGAATCGCAAATAATCTACAAAGCGGGAAAGGAACGGCAGGTAAACTTTTGAATGATGACCAAGTTTATGTAAATTTGGAGCGTTCGACGAAACAAATGGAGCTCTTGTTACAAGACTTACGTCTGAATCCGAAACGTTATGTACACCTTTCTGTTTTTGGAAGGAAAGCCAAAGAATACACTCCGCCTAAAGATTCGATAGATTAGGCAGGTAGCCTAACTAACGACTTATGCAATACATACCTAATATTCTTTTTCTCATCGCCCTTGTTTTGGGCGTTGGTTTTTTTGCTAAAAATGTAAAAAAACTGTTGCGTAATATCAACCTTGGTCGCGAGGTCGACCGTTCTGATAATAAGCCACAACGCTGGAAAAACATGGCCAAAATTGCCTTAGGGCAATACAAAATGGTCAAACGTCCCGTTTCTGGTATTCTTCACGTAATTGTATACCTGGGATTTGTCATAATCAATATTGAGGTTCTTGAAATCATCATCGATGGTCTTTTCGGTACCCATCGAGTTTTAGGCTTTATGGGTGGATTTTATAACTTTCTTATTGGGAGTTTTGAAATTTTAGCCTTCTTAGTCTTTGTTGCTGTCGTTATTTTTTGGATTCGACGTAATGTTATCCGACTTAAACGTTTCCTTAGTCCGGAAATGAAAGGATGGCCAAAAATGGATGGTAATGTCATTCTTTATTTTGAAATGGTGTTGATGACACTCTTTCTCGTTATGAATGCCGCCGATTTTCAATTGCAAACTATTGGAGCGACTCACTATGCGTCTATGGACGGTATTGTAGGATCATTTCCTGTGAGTCAATATATCGCACAATTTTTTGAGGGGATGTCCGAATCAAGCTTAATCGTTTTAGAACGTACTGCTTGGTGGTTGCATATTATTGGCATCTTGATCTTTTTAAATTACCTATACTATTCAAAACATTTACATATCCTTCTTGCTTTCCCAAATACCTGGTATGCAAAATTGAAACCTCAAGGTGAATTTACCAATGTAGAAGCAGTTACCAAGGAAGTAATGCTTATGATGGATCCAGATGCAGATCCATATGCTGTTCCAGATGAGGCAGAAGGTGATCCTGAAAAATTTGGAGCTAGTGATGTGATGGATTTGAACTGGGTGCAATTGATGAATTCATATAGCTGTACCGAATGTGGACGCTGTACAAGTGAATGCCCTGCAAATCAAACGGGAAAAAAATTATCGCCACGTAAAATTATGATGGATACCCGGGATCGCTTAGAAACCGTGGGTAAAAATTTAGATGCCAATGGAGGTATTTTCGTGCCAGATGGAAAGCAGTTGTTAGATGATCATATTACCAAAGAAGAATTGTGGGCCTGTACAACGTGTAATGCTTGTGTAGAAGCTTGTCCTATAGGAATAGATCCTTTGAGTATTATTATGGAAATGCGTCGTTATATGGTGATGGAGGAAAGTTCAGCTCCTGTAGATCTCAATAATGCCATGACTAATATTGAAAATAATGGGGCTCCTTGGCCATTTAACCAAATGGATAGAGCAAACTGGATTGATGAATAAAAAGCTGATCATACTCGCCGGGTTTTTGATGGTTTGCACTTTCGCGAAAGCGCAATCTGGATGGCGAAAAGACAGTGTGCAGTTTAAAGTATTTACCCGCTTATATATCAATGAGCTCAAAATGGTAGATTCTGTAAAAGTGCAAAAAATAGAATGCGATTATTGCAGTCAGCGGCAAATTTTAGGCCTTGCAGAAGAGGCCTTGCATCGCACACGACTGGATATTGATAATCCAAAATACAGTAAAAAAGGAGTCTATCAAGACTCACACTATATAAGAATTAGTAGAGAAGATTTTATTAAATTAAATAATTGAGAATGAACAAGGAAGACGTAGATAAGTTATTGAGTGAAAAAATAGAAGAAGGAGAACATGTAAGCCCAGTGCTTCCAGAGGGTGTCAAGAATTATCTCATTGATATTGATGGTACAATTACTGAAGATGTTCCTAATGAGGAACCAGAACGAATGGGAACTTGTGAACCTTTTCCAGATGCTTTGAAAACTTTAAATAAGTGGTATGACGAAGGGCATTTGATCTGTTTCTTTACTTCTCGTACAGAAGATCATCGTGCGGTGACTACAGAATGGTTAAATCGTCACGGATTCAAATTCCACAGTCTTTTGATGGGAAAACCTCGTGGAGGAAATTACCATTGGGTAGATAACCACTTAGTTAGAGCGACACGCTACAAAGGTAAGTTTACCGATTTAGTAGAAAAAGAAGTGACGATTGAAGTTTTTGAAGAGTAAATAACACAACTTCCATTGACGTGGAAGCTCAAAGTAATAATATGAGCGAGACCTTAAGAGTACCAACAATGGCCGAATTTATGGCCCAAGGAAAACAGCCAGAAGTCCTATTTTGGGTTGGTTGTGCAGGAAGTTTTGATGATCGTGCAAAAAAGATCACTAAAGCCTTTGCCCGTATTCTAAATAAAGCCAATGTTGACTTTGCGGTACTTGGCGCCGAAGAGAGTTGTACTGGGGATCCAGCAAAACGCGCAGGAAATGAATTCCTTTTCCAAATGCAGGCTGTTACCAATATTGAAGTTTTGAATGGTTACGAAGTAAAAAAGATCGTAACCGCTTGTCCGCATTGCTTCAATACGCTAAAAAATGAGTACCCTTCCCTAGGTGGTAATTACGAAGTCGTTCACCATACTCAGTTTCTTAAGTCCTTGTTGGATGATGGACGCTTGACCGTAGAAGGTGGGAAATTTAAGGGAAAACGCATTACTTTTCACGATCCGTGTTATTTAGGACGAGCCAATGGTGTTTACGAAGCTCCTCGTGATTTATTACGAAAGTTAGATGTCGAGCTCGTTGAAATGCGTAAGTGTAAAACAAATGGTCTTTGCTGTGGAGCAGGAGGTGCTCAAATGTTTAAAGAACCTGAGCCAGGAAGTAAGGATATCAATGTTGAACGCACAGAACAAGCCCTAGAAACAAAACCAGATATCATAGCAGCCGGTTGTCCATTTTGTAATACCATGATGACCGACGGTGTAAAAAACAAAGAAAAAGAAGCGAGTATTGAGGTGATGGACGTGGCAGAGATGATTGCCACGGCTGATGATCTTTAATCAGATTTATCTTCAAACAGAAATTCTAAAACGCTTTATTTTCATTTCCATTTAGTAGCAATAATAATTATGATTGCAGATTTTAGTACACTTCCTAAAGAATCACGCGTTTGGATCTACCAAAGCGATACCAAGTTTACGGAAGAACAGCATGCAAAAATTGAAAAAGATCTCACGAGCTTTTTAACGGCTTGGACGGCTCATGGCGCAGATCTTAAAGCGGGTTTTGAAATTAAGTACGACCGTTTTATCGTGATTGCCCTAGATCAAAACGAAGCTCAAGCAACAGGTTGCTCAATCGATAGCCAAGTCCGCTTTATTATTGCACTACAAGAAGAATTAGGTATTGATTTATTAGACAAAATGAATGTCACCTATTTCCAAAACGAGCGCGTACACTATAAACCCTTGCTCGATTTTAAAAAGATGGTTAAAGATGGTGCCGTGGGTAAAAACACCATTGTCTTTAATAATTTGGTCACCAATCTTGGTGAATTTGAAGAATCCTGGGAGATTCCAGCAATAGATAGTTGGCATAGCCGTTTCCTTAAAAAGTAGTTGATAACATTTTGTTAAGATTTGAGTGCGCTTTCGCGAAAGCGTAACAATCTTCATAACTTCGTGTATGTAGGGTTTAGCAATTCTGTAATCCTATGATATGCATGTTGTTGTTGATATGCTACTTCTTATTAACACATAAAACTGTCGACTCATATGTCCTTAAAAAAGACACTTCTATATAGTATTCTCTTATGCGCAACCTCGGCAATCTTTGCCCAGCAGTCGTATCCACTATATACTTACGATATTGAAGCGCAACGCGCTTGGGTAGATAGTATTTATAGCGGAATGACTCCTAAAGAGCGTGTAGGCCAATTATTTATGGTCGATATATTCTCGAGTGATCCTAAAGCCAAAGTAGATAAAGTACGAGCCCTTATCAAAGAACAACACATTGGAGGAGTTATTTTCTCTAAAGGAGGTCCAATGCGGCAGGCTAAACTAAATAATGAATTTCAAGCAGCCTCTAAAATACCGCTATTGGTCGGTATGGATGCCGAATGGGGATTGGCAATGCGTCTGGATAGTACCTATGCATTTCCATGGAATATGACCTTGGGAGCGATTCAAGACAATCGTATCGTAGAAAAGGTAGGAGAACGTATTGGAGAACATTGCAAACGCTTGGGAGTTCATATTAATTTTGGGCCCGTGGTTGATATCAATGTCAATCCTGCAAACCCAATCATCGGCAATAGATCATTTGGAGAAGATAAGATTAATGTCACCGAAAAAGCCATTGCCTTTACCAAGGGAATGCAAGGTGCAGGTGTTCTTGGGAGTGCCAAGCACTTCCCAGGCCATGGAGATACAGATAAGGATAGTCATAAAACTCTGCCAACTCTCGATTTTACTCGAAAAAGATTAGATTCAGTTGAGATGTATCCTTACAAACCTATTATTCAAGCGGGGATTGCAAGTGTAATGGTGGCGCATTTAAACGTTCCTAATTTGGTGCCTGAAAAGGGAGTGCCAACCTCTATATCACCAACGGTGGTGACTTCTATTCTTAAAGATAGTTTACAATTTCACGGATTGATTTTTACAGATGCCTTGAATATGAAAGGAGCTGCAAATTTTAAAAATCCTGGTGATATTGATTTGGCGGCTTTTAAAGCGGGCAATGATGTGCTACTTATAAGTGAGGATGTTGGTTCCGCTTCCGCGAAAATATTACAAGCCTTGTCATCAGGTGAAATTTCAGAAGAGCGTTTGGCACATTCTGTCAAGAAAATTCTTTATGCTAAATACAAGGTAGGCTTACAGAATTATAAACCAGTGTCAACCCAAAACCTTATCGATGATCTCAACACCTTAGAAGATGACATCGTTTACAGTAGCGCTATTGAAAGTGCACTAACCATTACCAAAAATTCAAATCAGATACTACCTGTTAAAAATTTAGATTCCAAGAAAATCGCCTATGTTGCTATGGGTGATGCAGAAGGAACTCATTTTCTCAAGCAAATGCAAAAGTATGCTTCAGTGACTCAGATAAAAATCAAGGATACAGCAGACCTAAAGAAACTATCACCTTATAATTATGTGATCGTTGGTTTTCATCGTTCTAATGACAATCCGTGGACCTCTTATGGCTTTAATGCAAAGGAGAAAATGTTGCTAGCAGCAATTGCAAAAGAAAAGGATGTTGTTCTTGACCTCTTTGTGCGTCCTTATGCCATGCTTGATGTTGGGAAAGCTAATCTTAAAGGTATCATCCACAGTTATCAAAATAGTAAATTGTCACAAGAAAAAAGCGCTCAACTTATTTTTGGAGCGATTCCTAGTATAGGTAAGTTGCCAGTAACACTTGGCAATTCAAAAGCCGGGAGTGGTTTTGAATCTGGAACTTTGAGACGTTTGAAATACGGGATTCCAGAAGAAGTGGGCATAAATTCTGATACTTTGAAAAAAAAAATTGATTCCTTAATGAGAATTGGCTTGCGACAGGCAATGATGCCAGGGGCGCAAGTATTAGTTGCTCGAAAAGGGAAGGTGATTTTTGAAAAGGCATACGGTTATCATACATATAACAAAAAGCAACAAGTTAAATTAGATGATGTATATGATGTGGCATCTATGACTAAAATCCTAGCAACCTTACCTATGCTGATGGAATTACACAGTCAAGGATCTTTAGATCTCTATGCGAGTTTAGGGTCGCTAATTCCAGAATTAAAGGGTACTAATAAATCGAATATTACCGTAAAAAAAGCATTATCTCATTATGCGCAATTTAAGGCGTGGATTCCTTTTTACACCAAGACCTTAGATTCAGTAACCAATGAGTTACTCCCTAAGTACTACAGAAAGAAATACTCTGCTGATTACAATATCAAGATTGTTGATGGGATGTATTTACGTAGTGATTATCAAGATAGTATTATTCGTTTTATTGGAGAAAGTGATCTTCGCGAACGGTTAAACTATAAATACAGTGACCTTCCATATTATTTGATGAAGAAGTATCTTGAAGATTATTATGGTAAAAACCTTGACAAAATTACTGCTCAGCGACTTTACGGTCCGTTAGGAGCTACGCAAACGGGTTATAAACCCTTGAATAGGTTTAATAAAAGGAAAGTAGTTCCATCAGAGAACGATACTTATTGGCGTCACAAAAAGGTTCAGGGATATGTACATGATATGGGGGCGGCTATGCAAAGTAACATAGGTGGCCATGCGGGTTTATTTAGTAATGCAAATGACGTGGCAAAGATCATGCAAATGTATTTACAAGATGGATATTATGGTGGAAAGCGCTATTTGTCTAAGGAAACCGTAGATACATTTAACACCTGTAATTATTGTCCAAATAATGTAAGGCGAGGAGTGGGATTCGACAAACCTCAATTGAGTGGTAGTGGTCCAACTTGTGGGTGTGTGCCTATGACTAGTTTTGGTCACAGTGGTTTTACGGGAACCTATACATGGGCCGACCCTGAAAATGATTTAGTCTATGTATTTTTATCAAATCGAACTTTTCCAACCATGGATAATCGTAAACTGATAAAATCAGGATTAAGAACAGAGATTCAAGCGGCTATTTATAAATCATTTATAAATTAATAGTCTGTTGTACTTAGCTTAGATAAGTGCTTTATAATTAAAATAAAATATGAAAATTGCTATAGTTTGTTACCCAACCTTTGGAGGAAGTGGAGTTGTTGCTACTGAGCTTGGGATTGCTCTTTCACATCGTGGACATGAGGTACATTTTGTAACCTATAAGCAACCGGTTCGTTTAGCTTTACTTAATGAAAATATTTATTTCCACGAAGTTAATGTCCCAGACTACGCCTTATTTCATTACCAACCCTATGAATTAGCCTTATCTAGTAAACTTGTAAATATTGTCAAGAAGCACGGTATTGATATTCTTCATGTTCATTATGCTATTCCACATGCTTATGCGGGGTACATGGCTAAAATGATGTTAAAGGAAGAAGGCATTCATATTCCTATGGTAACAACCTTACACGGTACCGATATCACCTTGGTAGGGAGTCATCCATTTTATAGACCGGCGGTTACCTTTAGCATCAATAATAGTGATGTTGTAACTTCGGTATCTGAAAGTTTGAAAAAGGATACGCTTCGTCTGTTTGATATTAGACAACGCATCGATGTTGTCCCTAACTTTATAGATACCAGTGTAGTTGATTCAAAATTTACCGATTGCCAGCGAGATCTTATGGCAAATGAAAATGAACGTATTGTTACGCACATTAGTAATTTCCGAAAAGTGAAGAGAATTCAAGATGTGGTGGAAGTTTTCCACCGAATCCAATTAGAGGTGCCGGCCAAATTATTAATGGTAGGAGATGGCCCTGAAAGAGAAGGAGCAGAGCAGTTAGTAAAAGAACTCGGACTTCAAGATAGTGTCAAGTTTTTAGGAAATAGTAATGAGATTGATAAAATCTTGTGTTTTTCAGATTTATTCTTGCTTCCTTCAGAAGCTGAGAGTTTTGGACTCGCTGCTTTAGAGGCAATGGTCAACAGAGTCCCTGTTATTTCTAGTAATGCGGGTGGGATTCCGGAGGTTAATATTGACGGGGTAACTGGCTTTCTCTCCAATGTAGGTAACATTGCGGATATGGCGCTCAATGGCATTAAAATACTCAAGGATGATACAGTTTTGGAAACATTTAAAGATAATGCGCAAAGAGAGGCTGCCAAATTTGATATTAGACTTGTAGTTCCTATTTATGAGGAACTATATGAAAATGTTTTACTAGCAAAGTCGTAATTTAATAAACGACTAATTGGAATGTTTTATAAAGGCTAATTAGGCTTTTAAAACATCTATCGTTCGGACTTATCTAACTTTGACAATTATAATAATATTGATTCTGAAAGTAATAAATAATTTATTGCATTTTTGTTTTTCTAGATCAACAAACTAATACTATGTATATGAGAATAATGCTCTGGCTGTGCCTAGCCATGTTTGTGTTGAGTTGTAAAGAGGATGATAGCCCTATTGTCGAATCTATGGAACAAGAGGAGGAAGAAACTACAGATGATGTATCAGTAATTACAACGGTATATCAAAATTATGTGGATGTCGACTTTGATAATCTTGACAGTTATACTCCCATCTTACCACAACATTATGATGCTGTAGCTGATGCTACTAATACTCCAGTAGATAACCCCATCACAGATAAGGGGGCTACTTTAGGGAGAATTTTGTTCTACGATAAACAACTGAGCATAAATAATACGGTCTCCTGTGCCTCTTGTCATAATCAAAATAATGGTTTTGATGATCCGGATCAATTTAGTACTGGGTTTGAGGGCGGACTTACAGCGGCACATGGTATGCGTTTGTTAAATGCACAGTTTTACCTAGGAATTAATTTTTTTTGGGATAAAAGAGCCGAAAACTTAGAGGCGCAAACAACCCAACCCATACAGAATGAAGTTGAGATGGGATTTGATGCTGCCCATGGTGGTTTTGAAGCTTTAATTACCAAATTGAATGACTTAGAATACTATCCAGAACTCTTTGAATTAGTTTATGGTGATTCTAATATTACAGAGGAAAGAGCCCAACTTGCAATGGCACAATTCATTAGAGCGATGGTTTCTGTAAACAGTTCCTTTGATCAAGGCTTTGCTCAGGTATATCAACCAGGCGGGCAAGGCAATAATATTGGCGCTACTTTTCCCAATTATAGTGATCAAGAAAACCAAGGAAAGGCTTTGTTTTTAAATCCGATAAATCAAGGTGGAGCTGCCTGCGCTGGCTGTCATCAACCACCTAGTTTTGCTTTAAATCTAGATTCGAGAAGTAACGGACTGGATTTTGGGGAAGTGACGGTCTTTAAGTCTCCGTCATTGAAAAGTGCTGGAACCTCCTTACATTTTATGCACGATGGTAGATTCAGTTCAATAAGCGAAGTTATAGAACATTATAACAGTGGAATTGAATCTGGACCCGCTTTAGATGTTCGGTTAAGAAATCCTGCAGATGCTACATTACCATTGCGTTTGAATTTAAGTGATAGTGAGAAGTTGGCTTTAGAAGCCTTTATTTTTACCCTAAATGACACTTCCATAATGGCAGATGCTAGGTTCTCAGATCCCTTTATTGACTGAAGAAGAATATTTTAAACAAAAAATGCCGAAGCAAACTACTTCGGCATTTTTTTTTATTTGCATTTCCTTAGAACTGATATCTAATTCCCAAGGCAATATCAAAGTCTAAATCATCATCTACAGCATTATTGATGCCTAGTTCTGGTCTAAAATCTAACGACAGTATTAACGGAAAATCAAAATCATACTCGATACCAATATCTCCTGCAACAAAAGCAAAAAATGTATCGGCTTCGTCCCTTCCTGGAAAGTTGTCCTTAAAGTCAAAACTTCCTACACCACCTCCAACTCCAGCATACCAATTAAACCCACCATCAATGTTCCAAACCCATTGATAGATTCCAGCAATTCTAAAGGCAGTAAATTGGCGCGCACTCCGATATCCTAGATCAAGCTCTAGTCGGTTGTTCTCACCCAATGCCCTTTGATATGAGATCTCTGTGCCAAATCCATCACTATCTCCAATACGGAGTCCAATAGCATTAGGAGCTATATTTTGGGCCATCATCGAACTTGTTGCACAGATAAAAGCAGCGATTAATAAAAGGTAATTCTTCATAATTTTAGATTTATATATTAGATGTCATTCTTTAACGTCAAAATGTCGATAAATGATATACTAACTCATCTACTTTATTACACTCATTTCAACAGTTCTCAGGGAACATCTCTAATGTATACCTAGTTTTTGAATTAGTAGCTTTGAAAATGTATTCTTTAACATTATAAAGATCTTATGTATATTGAACATTGATAACCACCGATTACATTTGAATAACTACAATAAAATCAATTAATACAATTTACTATGAGAACTTTTATGTTCCTTTTTCCCTTCTTTATTACATTAAGCTTAGCCGCACAGGATTATAAAGATCTCATGGATGATACTTCTGTTAACTTTTATGAGGTGTGTGAGGCAGCAGAATCTTACTTTGATACCATTGACAAATACGCCAAAGGTTCTGGGTACAAAGGATTTTTGCGCTGGAAAGAAGGTAATGAATATAAATTCTATCCAACGGGAAGACGTGACAATATAGATCCACATTTTGCAAATAATGCACTAAAAGTCTACAAGCAACGGTTTCCTGAACAGTTTACTGAAAATACACGAATGACTGGAGGGTGGCAGGAACTAGGACCTAACAGTATTGATGAAATCACTGGTCAATATTCTGCAGGCATAGGAAGAATTGAAGAGGTTTATGCAGATCCATCAAATATGAACAAATTGTATTTAGGGTCTCGAAGTGGCGGACTATGGCGCAGTCTTGATGAAGGTGTTACTTGGCAAGGTGGTGCAACAGATTTTCTTCCAGGAAGCGGTGTTAATACCTTTGGAGTTGATCCTTTAAATACAGATCATCTTTTGGTAAATATTAGAAACGCTAGAAATGGAACGACTTATGGAATCTATGAGTCCACCGACGGAGGTGCAACCTTAACAGAAACAGCCTTTAATCCAACCAACCTAGGAGAAGGTGGTCTTGGCTCTAATTTCGCTATACATATCATTGCTTATCATCCTACCATCGCCAATATGGTATTTGTGGGAACCAATAGCGGACTTTATAAATCAACTGATAATATGTCGACTTGGACAGAAGTTAATACAAGCGGCTCTTATCCCTTTATAAAATTTCATCCTACAAACCCTACTATTGTTTATAGTGTTAGTAATTCAAATGGGAATCGTGATTTCATTTATAAATCTTCCAATACGGGTGATACCTTTAATACCACAGGTCTTATTTCAGGAAATGCCAATAGAAGTGGTCGTATTGAAGTAAGTGCTAATGCACCTTCTAATGTATACTTTGCCAATAGCAATGGAATTCATAAATCCACCGACAGTGGAGATAACTTTACACTTATAGCTGTCCCGTCCGCTACAGGCGGGGTTGGTGCCTTTGGTGTAAATAGTCAAAACGAGTTAAATATGATCACCGGCGGAATAGATGCCTACAGATCTGATGATGAGGGAATGACCTTCTCCAAAGCCACTTACTGGTCTTTAGGAAGTAGTCAACATGGAGCAGGTAGTTTTCAAGATCGCTATGATAATAGTACTGTTTACGTGCATGCAGATTTACGAAAAATAAATAGTATAAACGGCGTTTTCTATATGGGTACTGATGGAACCATGGCCAAGAGTGTAGATGGTGGAACTACGTGGGTTGACTTAATGCGTGATGGAGTAGGAGTTCGTGAAAATTACAAATTGGGCGTAAGTCAGTCCAATAATGGAATTGCAATTTCTGGGTCCCAAGATAATGGTACCAGTATTTATAAAAATACAGGTTGGATCGAATTTTATGGAGCCGATGGTATGGAAGGACTCGTTCATCCATTAAATGATGATTGGATGATAGGGAGCCTTCAATATGGAGGACGCCGCAGAACAAAGGACGGTGGGTATTCACAAGGAGGCGTGAGTCCAGCTGGTTCCTCTGGTGGGAGTTGGCAAGCTCCAATAGCATATGATCCAAATGATCATATGACTATTTACGATTTCAGGGATGGAGTGCGTAAAAGTGAAGACTTTGGATCGTCACATACTCTTGTTGGTGCGCCTTCTACATTTTTTGCAAATGCAATAGTAAACGCAGAAATCGCTCAAAATGATTCACAAATCATGGTGATTACCAACTATAGCCAAATTGAAAAGTCAATTGATGGTGGGGCTAATTTTTCAAGCATAAATGGATCACTTCCGAATGCTGCAATTCAAGATGTGGCATTTGACCCTCTAGATGACAATACGATTATTGTAGTGTATGCCTCTTATCAGAACAACGGCCAAAAAGTATATATAACCACAGACGGTGGAGGAACATGGAATAATATAACCTTTAACATTGGAGATATACCTGTACATACAGTTGTCATTGATCACAGTTCACAATCCAATATATACATAGGAACAGAAGTTGGTGTTTATACCAAGCCAATGACAGGGAGTTTATGGAGCTTATACAGCACCAACCTTCCCAATACCACTGTAGAAGAACTTGAAATTAATTTTGGCGCAAATTCGCTTAAGGCAGCAACCTGGGGAAGAGGTTTGTGGGAGTATGACTTATTAGGACGAAGTTCATACCCGTCTATTGAATACACCGAAATAAGCGATGTGCCTACAGACGAGTTCCCGAAAGAAAATGTCGAACAGTTCGTGACTTCAAATATAGACTATGCAGGAACATTGTCCAGCGTTTATGTTCGCTGGTCTATTGGCGTTCCAGATTTTAGCATAGTTGCCAATACAATTCCAATGAATAATACCGCTGGAAATACATGGGTATCTAATACGGAAATCCCAAATCAACCAGAAGGAACAAAGGTCTATTTTAAAGTATTTGCCGAAGGAGATTCAAGTGATATCAGCGAGACTTATAAATTCATGTACACAGTACAGGCTTTTGTTGCATGTAATCCAAGTGTACAGAATGGAACTTCAGATTATATTAATCTTTTTGAAGTGGAAGAAGCGGGGATGACAATCTATACTAATGCCTCTGCTAATGATGGTTATACTTCATACGCAAATACGCCTATCGATATGGCCTTAGGAGAAACCTATACGTTTAATGTACAATTACAAGGTGCTTTTAACGAAGATGATGCTGGCGTATGGATAGATTTTAATCAAAATGCCGAGTTTGAAGCCTCTGAAAGTGTGAATATGTCTTCTTATGTTGGGAATGTATCAACAGGAAGTATTCAAGTTCCATTGGATGCAGAATTAGATGGAACCATTGCGATGAGAGTTAGGAACTCATTCTTTAATGCACCAGATCCTTGTAATTTTGATGCAGGAGAGGTTGAAGATTATGTGGTTCAGATTTTTGATAATCTAGCTCCAACGGCAACTTGCCAGAATTATACGGCTCTTTTAGATGCCACTGGTGTGGTGTCCATCATGCCGTCCAATATTGATAATGGTTCGTTAGCTCCTGCAGGAGGTGGCGTATTGTCATTAGATATAGACACCTTTAATTGTGATAATCTGGGTGATAATGTAGTTGTATTAACGATCACAGATGCAAATAATAATACATCCTCTTGTACGGCAGTCGTTACAATAGAAGATACATCGAGCCCAAATGTGAATACTCAAGATATTACTGTTGAACTTGATGTTAATGGTATGGCGACAATTACAACAGCACAAATCGACAATGGTTCTTCAGACAATTGTGAGTTGACTTTGGAATTAGATATTACGAGTTTTGGTTGTGATGATGTAGGAATGAATACCGTTACACTCACGGCAACAGATACAAGTATGAACGCCAATAGTCAAACAGCAGTAGTAACTGTAGAGGATAACTTAAGTCCAATTGTTATCACACAGGATATTACGGTTGAACTCGATATCAACGGTACAGTGTCAATAAATCCCGCGCAAATAGACAATGGCTCTTCCGATAATTGTGCGTTCACTATGGATCTTGATATCATGACTTTTACTTGTGACGACCTAGGAGCTAATACAGTGTTGTTCTCGGTAACTGATGCAAACAATAATACTAGTTCGCAAACAGCCAGTGTTACGGTTGAAGACAATTTGGATATTCTTATCAGTGGCCCTCAGGATTTTACAGAATATACAGGTCTTGATGAGATGGATTGCGGAATGATTGTCAATTATGATCCTGTTACAGCTATTGATAATTGTGATCAAGCAGGAGTTTCTATTATTCAAACTGTTGGGCTTGGTACGGGTTCTTTTTTCCCTGTAGGTGTAACGACAGAGTCTTATGAAATAACAGAAGGGGATGGGACTATAACTACACATACTTTTGATATTACTGTCGTAGATGGTACGAGCCCCGTTTTGACAAATTGCCCTGTAAGTACTACTGAAGTTGTTCAATCAGGGACTTCCTTTGTCATTCCAGACTATACAACTTCAGTCACTGTATCTGATAATTGCGATATGAACGTTGTTGTTACTCAAGTTCCGAATCCAGGTGTTTTAGTTGCAATAGGTACTTCAACTAATGTTACGCTCACCGCTGAAGACACAAACGGAAATGAGACAATATGCTCATTTCATTTATCTATAGAAGAGAATTTAGGAGTTGCTGAAGAGATTTTAGAAAAGCAAATAAGAATATATCCAAATCCATTTGAAAATCAACTGCACATCTTTTCGGAGAAATATGTTCTAGAAAAACTAACACTCTTTGATATGCGAGGTAGAAAAATATTGAGTTTCAATACATCTGGCCTAGAAACCACCATAGATACCAAAGATTTGGAGACAGCGATGTATCTTTTAAATATTCAAACAGCATCTGGTGTAATTGTTAAGCAAATAATAAAGAACTAAGAAGACATTTAATTGAATTAGAAAAGGGAATGTATTTTAATACTTTCCCTTTTTTTATGTCTATTTTTAAACGATGATTTCGGCACTAAAAACATTAGAATCTCAACTAGAAGGAGCCCTGCATACAGATGATCTGCATAAGGCCTTATACGCTACAGATGCTTCGGTATATAGACGTTTGCCATTGGCCGTAGCCTTTCCTATTTCTACTAAAGATATTCAAATTTTATGCGCTTTCGCGAAAGCGAACAAAACAACCCTCATCCCGCGAACAGCAGGAACTTCCCTTGCTGGGCAATGCGTTGGAGACGGAATTATTGTTGATGTTTCTAAACATTTTACAGAGATAATATCCCTTGATTTAGACAAGAAACAGGTTAGTGTGCAGCCAGGAGTAATACGTGACGAACTCAATCGCTTTTTAAAACCTCATGGTCTCTTTTTTGGGCCCAATACATCTACTGCCAATCGTTGTATGATGGGAGGTATGGTAGGCAATAATTCATCGGGAACGACCTCTATTCAATATGGGGTTACTCGTGATAAAGTGGTTGCATTGAAAACGGTCCTTTCAGATGGTACGATGGCTACTTTTGAAGAATTAGATAGCAACCGCTTTCGCGAAAAGTTAACACTCCAATCCACCGAAGGCTTCATTTATAAGGCATTGTATGCTCATCTTGAGTCGGAAAGGGTGCAAGAGCAAATTAGATCACAATTTCCCAAACCACAAATACACAGAAGGAATACCGGATATGCGATAGACGAACTGATAAAACAGCAACCTTTTCAAGAAAACGGCGCTCCTTTTAATATGTGCGCTCTCTTGACCGGTAGTGAAGGAACTCTTGCTTTTTCTACAGAAATAACATTACAATTAGATGCACTTCCTCCAGAGTTTGGGGTGGTGGTTGCATCTCATCATACGAGTATCGAACAATGTATGCAAGCTGTAGTTCCGGCCATGAACCACAATTTGTTTACCTGTGAAATGATGGATAAGGTCATCTTAGATTGCACCAAAAACAATCGCGACCAACAGAAAAATAGATTTTTTGTCCAAGGGGATCCACAAGCAATATTAATGTTGGAGGTGCGAGATAGTACTATTGAAGGAGCCCGTAAACAAGCCAAAGCATTGATTACTACCTTAGAGAAGGGAGCACATTCATATGCGCATCCTATGCTAGAAGGAGAAGAAATTGATCAAGCAATGGAACTGCGTAAAGCCGGTCTAGGCTTACTAGGAAATCTTATTGGTGATCGAAAAGCTGTAGCGTGTATTGAAGATACTGCAGTCGCCTTGGAAGACTTGGCACCTTATATCGCCGAGTTTTCAAGCCTCATGAAACAATATGACCAAGATGCTGTATACTATGCCCACGCTGGTGCCGGTGAAATACATCTACGTCCCATTCTCAATCTAAAGAAAGGTGATGATGTTCAGTTGTTCCGAAAAATCACCACCGATGTGGCTCAACTCGTAAAGAGATACCAAGGGAGTATGAGTGGGGAACATGGGGATGGTATTGTAAGAGCAGAATTTATCCCTTTAATGATTGGTGAAGAAAACTACGAACTCATAAAAAGTGTCAAAAAAGCATTTGATCCTTATAATATCTTCAACGCAGGAAAAATTGTAGATGCTTTTCCCATGGATGAGAAACTGCGATACGAGGTAGACCGTGTGGAACCTGAAATAAAGACACTATTAAATTTTAAAGACCAAGAAGGCATTCTGAAAACCGCTGAAAAGTGCAATGGAAGTGGAGATTGTAGAAAACTACCAGCTGCAGGCGGAACCATGTGCCCTAGCTATCGCGCTACTCGAAATGAAAAAGATACAACGAGAGCTAGAGCCAATGCCTTGAGAGAGTTTTTGACAACATCAGATCAGGAGAATGTTTTTAATCATAGCGAACTAAAAGAAGTTTTTGACCTTTGTCTAAGTTGCAAAGCCTGTGCGAGTGAATGTCCTAGCAATGTTGATGTAGCCACATTGAAAGCCGAGTTTGAATATCAATATCAAAAGGCCAATGGCAGCAGTTTGCGTACGAAGTTGTTTGCCCATAATACTCGTATTAATAAGCTGGGGGCGGCAGTTCCGAGACTATATAATGGACTGCTTTCGCTTACGGGAGGCCTTGCAAAGCGCACTTTGGGAATTGCCAAGGACCGTAGCTTACCAAAACTGGAACTGTTTGATGAAGCTAAAGGACTAAGTCCAATAGAGATCAAACAGACAAGGAGCGTCTTACTTTTTGTCGATGAGTTCACTGCATATTTAGATGGAAATATCGGGAAGGACGCGCATGAACTTCTTCATCGCCTAGGATATGATGTGACTATAGTTAAGTACCTAGATTCTGGCAGGGCGTTGATATCAAAAGGATTCTTAGACCAGGCTAAAGTAACTGCAGAGGTCACCGTTGCGGAATTACTTAAGTTGAGCACATCTGAAACGGCTATTGTCGGGATCGAACCTTCAGCGATTTTAAGTATTCGTGGTGAATATCTACGCTTGGTAGATGAACTCGAAGACGCCAAATCTTTAGCTGCTCGTACGTGGCTCATTGAAGAGTTCTTAGATCAAGAAGTTAAGGCAGGAAATATTAAGTCGGAACAATTTTTCGCGAAAGCGAAATCCTTAAAAATTCACGCTCATTGCCACCAAAAGGCCTTGTCATCAGTCTCACATACATTTGCTATTTTAAATCTACCAAAAAACTATAAACCTACGATCATTCCTTCAGGTTGTTGCGGTATGGCGGGAAGTTTTGGTTATGAAAAAGAGCATTTTGAGGTGAGTATGAAAATTGGGGAGCAGACCTTATTTCCAGCAATTCGCAAAGCTGCCGATGATATTATTATCGTAGCCAATGGTACAAGTTGCCGTCACCAAATCTTAGATGGAACTGCAAAAAAAGCCCTTCATCCTGTGACGGTACTTTTAGATGTGCTTATAAAATAGAATTGTAGTATATTGTATGTCAGTGAGTTAATTCACTTATATCTTAATACCTAACATACGCTTTTATTATGCCAGATCGCTCTAATATGAATACCCCAGGGGTCTATATTTCTGAAGTTAATTCGTTTTCAAATAGTGTTGTACGAGTACCCACGTCTATTCCCGCTTTTGTGGGATATACGCCCAAAGCTAATTTTGACGGGGTTTCATATTTACAAAAAGCTCATAAGGTAAATTCATTTAGGGAATTCAACGAAATCTATGGAGTTTCAGATGATACGCCCAACAGTGCTTTACCAAATTACTATCTCCATGAAGTAGAAACAGAACCTCTCGATGGTAATTATGTGCATATTGGCTTGGCATATTATCATATGACCGCCGATCCAAACACTCAATATTATTGCTACCAAGGGGTAAAAATGTTTTTTGAAAATGGTGGCAGAGAGGCTTATATAGTAGCTGTTGGCACTCATGGCAAAGCAACACAAAGTGATAATCTCCCAGGGGAGTCATCGATCAACTCTAATGTTATTCTAAATGATTTACTCGGAGGGCTTGATGTATTAAGAGGTGAATCTGAGCCAAGCATGTATGTATGTCCAGAAGCGACTTTACTTTCTGTAGAAGAGAATGCTACACTTATGCAGGCGATGCTTGTGCAATGTCAAGATTTGCAAAAGGCCATCTGCATTTTTGATATCATAGGAGCAAAGCATCCAGATCCAATACATTTTTATGATGCGATATTAACTTTTCGTGAAAATACAGGAACCAAAGGTCTTTCTTATGGAACCGCCTATTATCCATTTTTAGAGACAACCCTGGTGCGGCAAGGAGACATCAATTTCAATAACTTTTATGGAGGAGACCTCAATGCCTTAGAAAGTACGCTCCTTATGGATCTTGGGGCTAATGCCAAATTAGTGACTGTGATGGCAGAAATTAAAGACGCTCATTCTTCTCTGAGCCTAGCTCAAAAACACAAAGCCTTAGGCGGTGTTAGTCCGCTCTATAAAGAAATCGTGGCTCTCGCTACTCGCATGTCAAACCGACTTCCGCCCAGTGGCCCAATGGCTGGTGTAATGGCAAATATTGATTCAACTATTGGAGTTTGGAAAGCACCTGCAAACGTTTCAATCGTTGGTGTTCATGGACTGACGATGGATATTACTGACACACAACAAGCCGATTTTAATGTTGATACTATATCAGGAAAATCAATCAATGTAATTCGAAGTTTTATTGGACATGGAGTCCTTGTGTGGGGAGCAAAGACCTTGGATGGTAATAGTTCAGATTGGAGATATATTCCTGTACGAAGAATGATGATATTTATTGAGCAATCATCTAAACAAGCACTTAGTGCTTATATTTTTGAGTCCAATACTAAAGATACATGGGTAAAGGCAAAAGCCATGATTGAATCCTTCTTAGAATCCTTATGGCGTGAAGGTGCCTTGCAAGGGGCGAAAGCAGAAGAAGCGTATTCAGTTAGATGTGGTCTAGGGTCGACAATGACAAACCAAGATATATTAGACGGATTTATGGTTTTGGAAATACTGATTGCACCAGTGCGGCCAGCCGAATTTATTATACTTCGAATTACTCAGAAAATGGCTGTACAGCCTTAAATAAAGTTCTAGCAATTAATTGTCATCCGCTGTTACTTCATAACTATCGATCTCTTGAATAGACACTGAAGTAGCAGTAGGGGGAAACGGTAAGGTGATCCCAAAAGGAGTCAAGTCTACAAACTCATAATCAAGAGTAGCTGTAGAAGAAACTAAGCCCACATTTATACCAAAAGTGTTTTCGACTAATAATACTTCTTGCGGATTTAAAAGTATGATGGGTAGCCCAAGTATTTCTGTAGATATTGTCGCAGTCACTACTAAAGATGAGTGGATCGCCTTATCAAAAATCTGACTATTTACAGTGTAATTTGTGCTTGTTCCCGTTTGTCTTGAGGTGGCAATAATATCGACGGTCAAGGGAAAGCCATTCACATCTTGGGTAATACTTTGCTCAACGGTAGATAAAATTGTTCCTTCTGGCATTTCTTCATCATAAACAATGACTTCGCCAATGTTGATGTCAATAGGATTATCTGGATCTATAGGGAGGCTGAGCGAACCTTGATAAATCAATTGGGAGTCTTCTACTTTTATAAAACCATTTCCTAAGAGGCCGGTCATGAAACCTGTACTTGAAGGGGATGCTTCTAATTTTGCAAATCCACTAGGTGCATTTTGATCATTCACGACTGTTAGCGTGTCTTTGGTAGCAGGCATTGCATCTACAGCAACATTGTAACGCCAAGTATCGTCTACGAAAAATGAAAAATAAGTATCTACAAATATGATTTGATCTTCAAAATCTTCGAGAATTTCATTAGCTTCATCTTTACCATCACAGCTTATTAAGAAGGTACTAGCAATAATAAGGCTTAGGAAGTAGGTGTATTTTTTCATTATCAATGGATATATGCACAAATATAGGAGATTAAGCGGTTTTTAGATACACCAATAAGTCCCTAATCAATCTTTTAGTGAATCTAAATAGATGTTAATAGATTGTTAGGCCATTGTTTGTTTTTTATTTCACAAATTGGGTGTTAAGATATACATTTGTTCAAAACCCTTTCGAATGGCTGGAAATAGCTACGGCACCCTATTTAAACTGACAACTTTTGGAGAATCGCACGGAAAAGCGATAGGAGGAATAATCGATGGTTGTCCTGCTGGATTGGAATTAGATCTAGAGGCCATTCAATATGAGTTAGAAAGACGCAAACCTGGGCAATCAAAAATTGTTACTCAGCGTAAAGAGCCAGATGCTGTAAGTTTTCTTTCGGGTATTTTTGAAGGCAAAACAACGGGGACACCCATTGGTTTTGAAATCATCAACACCAATCAAAAATCCAACGACTATTCCCATATTAAAGATACTTACCGCCCTAGTCACGCCGATTTCACCTATGATAAAAAGTACGGAAATCGTGATTATAGAGGAGGAGGAAGGTCTTCTGCTAGGGAAACAGCAAGCCGTGTAGTTGCTGGCGCCATTGCGCAGCAACTTTTAAAAGACGTAAAAATTTATTCTTATACATCGGCTGTTGGAGATATGAAAATGACCACTCCATATAATGAACTTGATTTAAGTCAGATAGACAGAAATGTGGTGCGTTGTCCTGATCCCGCTTTCGCGAAAGCGTTTATAGAAAAAATAAAAGTGACTAAGAAAGATGGGGATACAATAGGTGGAGTCATAAGCTGTGTAATTCAAAATGTTCCTATCGGATTAGGAGAGCCCGTTTTTGATAAACTTCATGCCGAATTAGGGAAAGCGATGCTTTCAATAAATGCAGTCAAAGGATTTGAATATGGCAGCGGATTTGAAGGGTCTCGAATGAAAGGAAGTGATCATAATGACATCTTCAATGCAGACGGAAGTACAAAAACCAATTTGAGCGGCGGAATCCAAGGTGGAATAAGTAACGGCATGGATATCTATTTTAAGGTAGCCTTTAAGCCAGTTGCAACGGTGATGCAGAAACAACAAACCATTGATAGTAAGGGAAATGTAGTCGAAATGCAAGGCAAAGGGCGTCATGATCCTTGTGTTGTTCCGAGAGCTGTACCTATTGTAGATGCAATGGCAGCCCTTGTTATTGCTGATTTTGTATTGCGAAATAAATCGGTTAGATTGTAGCAGTTTAAATAAATAATATCGAAGGAGAAAATATTATATCCTTCGTGGAAAATTCACCTATGAAGAAAATAGCTTTACACTGGAAGATAATTATTGGACTATTCTTAGGAATCATTTGGGCATTGTTGTCTAGTACAATGGGCTGGAGTCAGTTTACAATTGACTGGATTGCTCCCTTCGGAACCATTTTTATCAATCTATTGAAATTAATCGCAGTGCCATTGGTGCTTTTTTCTATTATTAATGGTGTCGCTGGAATTGGTGATCCTGCTAGTTTAGGTAGAATGGGGGGGAAGACTCTCGTTGCATACCTCGCCACTACCTTACTTGCAGTTGCCTTAGGACTAGTGCTAGTTAATGTAATGGCACCAGGAAAGATGGTGGATGATGAGAGTCGAATAGATAATCGTATTAGTTATGAACTGTGGGCACAAGCCGAAGGAGTTCCCATCAAAGACGGTGTCCATTTTCTTCAGGATCCTCAATATAGTGACCGGATCGCTGCCGTTACAGATCGCGAAAAATCAAAATCTACAGACGAAGCTGTAAGCACCCGCTTAGAAACAGTAAAAGAAAATAAAAGTGCAGGCCCCCTAAAGCCATTAATTGATCTTGTTCCAGTGAACTTCTTTAGTGCTTTGACAGATAATAGTTTAATGCTGCAAATTATATTCTTTGCCCTATTCTTTGGAATTAGTTTGTTGTTTATACCTAAGGATAAGTCGGCACCTGTAATAAAAATTGTAGACAGTATCATGGAGGTCTTCTTGAAGATGGTAGATTTTGTGATGCAAGCTTCGCCTTTCTTTGTTTTTGCACTCCTAGCTGGGGTGATTAGTAAAATGGCAGGCGATGATATTGGAAAAGTTGTAGAAATTTTTAAAGGACTTTCTTGGTATTCTCTGACGGTACTTATTGGATTATTGATGATGATCTTTATGGTGTATCCATTTATTATGAAACTAATTGTACGAGTTATACCTTATAAAGGATTCTTTAAAGCAATGGGCCTCGCTCAGACAACTGCCTTTTCAACTTCAAGTAGCGCAGCTACCTTGCCTGTGACCATGGAATGTGTGGAAGACAATTTAGGAGTAGATAAAAAAGTTACCAGTTTTGTGTTACCTATTGGGGCTACTGTAAATATGGATGGAACCGTTTTGTATCAAGCGATTGTAGTAGTGTTTTTGGCGCAGTTACATATGATTGATCTCACCATTGGGCAACAACTTACGATCGTACTTACAGCGACCTTAGCGTCTATTGGATCGGCAGCTGTACCAAGTGCTGGTCTTGTTATGTTGATAGTCGTTCTAGGATCTGTGGATCTAAACCCAGCCTGGATTGCCATTATTTTTCCTGTGGACCGTATTTTAGATATGTGTCGCACCGTAGTTAATGTAACTGGGGACGCAACGGTATCTTCTATTATCGCTAAAAGTGAAGGGATGCTCAACTATGACCCTACTAAGAATCCTGATGATGCTTTTGATCCAGAAAAGTAATTTTTTTTAAGGAGATATTCGTTTTTTTATATCAAGTTTATCGCGACTTAGCGTTTTATCTGATATTTAGGTCGATACATCGAAAAATAAGTTAAATGGCTGGTGTTTAGATATATAGATTAAAAATAATAGCTAGTTTTATAATTCCAAGTGATGTAGGGGTCTTTGTTGTGACTTAAGTTTCTTTCACGAGCCTGCCTACATTCTATGGTCCTAAAAAACTATAGCTATGAAAAAGTGTATATTTTCTTTTGTATTGATATTTCTAAGTTTGATAGCCTATTCTCAAGTGGGTGTCGGTACAGTATCGCCTTCAGACGCTTCGATGTTAGATGTGAGTAGCACTGTTAACGGCACCACCTATGGAGGTTTTTCTCCTCCTGTAGTTACAATTGCGCAACGTGATCTCATTCCAGCAACTGTCACTGATGTTGGTTTACTTGTATTTGTAAATGATAGTGCAAATGGCGTTGTATGTTTACAGTATTACGATGGAACTACTTGGAAATGTCTCAACAGTTCAGTGGGTACTCGAACGGTTGTAGCGCAACAAGATTTTGAAGCGAGTCCAGCGGCACCTGTCCTCACCTTTGTAGATTCTGGAACGGGTGCAACTCAATCGGGAACTGGAGGAAATCCAGCGTCAAACCTATTTGTTTCTGGAACACAAAGCTACGGTGTCAATCAAGGAATATCAACCATTACCTTTGCTCCTGTAGATTTAACGGCCTATGCTAGTGGAACATTGATTTTTAAATTAGGTGCCTTTTCTACCAATACTAATCCAGGTGGTGGTGCTGATAATAATGACCTTGTTGAGGTTTATGTGAGTACAGACGGTGGTGTTATATTTACTCAGGAACTGAGTTTTTCAGGAACAGGAAACGCACGATTTGATTTTGGAGGTTCCGGAGTAATAGAATCTTTAGTTGATGAAGATAACAACCCTACTATTCACGATTCTGTTAATGGTAGCTTGGGGACACTTACAGGCTTAGATGCACAATCAACAGTAACTCTATTTGGTATTCCTAATGATAATGATGTTGTTATTAGAATTGTCCTCTCCAATACTGCGGCGCGAGAACTATGGGTGATAGATGATGTGACTTTGTATGGAGAATAAGAAGGGGCGATATTGATGCCTTTTTAATTGATTACTTTTGATAGGTTTTAGGTTCTTGATTTTGTTTTATAAAATGTAGCATACATTAAGGCTATGGATTGATTTATTTTTTGTGCCCTAAAGTCGCTAATTTACTTATCTTTATTTCTCTAAATAGAATAACCACACCATTATGAATGTATGTTTCATCATGTATCCTTGGGATCAAATTGACCCTGAGAATGATACAACTTTATCCTTTATACACGAATGCGTAAAAAGAGGGCATGGGGTTGCAATTACAACGCCCGCAAACCTGACGATTCGCGATAGTGAAACCTTTGCTTTTTGTAATGCAATCAACCGATTAGAAAAGGTTCCGGCATCACTGAAGTCCTTTTATAATAAGGCCACGATGAGAGAAGAGATGCTTCCATTAGCTGGTTTTGACGCGATTATTCTTCGTTCGAATCCGCCATTGGATATGATTATGCTCAATTTCTTAGATTCTGTGAAAGATGACGTCTTTGTATTGAATGATGTTGACGGAATACGTCGAGCAAATAACAAATTGTATACCGCAGCTTTCGAGGATAGTAGCAGTGATTTTATCCCAAGAACCCATGTAACTAAGAATAAAGACTATTTAATCAAGATGATCAAGGAGTCTGATCAGGATAAAATGATTTTGAAGCCTTTGAATGGCTATGGGGGATCAGGAGTTATTTTAATTGAAAAAAGAGCAATGTCAAGTATTCGTTCCTTGCTTGATTTCTACATTGATAATAAGGATGGTACTACCAATTATGTGATACTTCAAGATTATATTCCTGGAGCCGATCAAGGCGATGTGCGTATTCTACTCCTCAATGGAAAGCCAATAGGAGCAATGAAACGTGTACCTGGTGTAGATGATCATCGTTCTAATGTTTCAGCAGGAGGAAGTATCGAAAAGCATTCACTAACTCCACAAGAGAAGGAACTATGTAGGCGTATTGGTCCTAAACTGGTGAAAGATGGTTTGTACTTTGTAGGTATTGATGTTATTAATGGGATGCTGGTAGAGGTTAATGTGATGAGTCCGGGTGGGGTTACTTATATCAATAAGGTATATAAAGTAAAACTTCAAGAAAAGATAATTAATTTTTTAGAAGACAAGGTTTTAGAAAAAATATCTAGATTAGACAGGAGGGCAAAACTACGTAAAACCGTAGCAGATGCTTAGGCTAACCATTGCTAAAATGATTTCTAAAATTGAGAAGGAAGAACCTTTTCATGCTGTATCTGCAGATTATTCATTTACACTTAAAATCGATAGCTATTCGTACTTCTTATGTGGAGCAGTACACGATGGGCATCAATTCCGAAAGGAGTTATGGGATAATTGCCTACATACAGAATATGAACGTTGGTATGAAGAAGATCCATTTACAAAGCAAATGGTCCAAGGCATGCCTATGGTTATCGCAGGCTGCGATAGTAGGTTTGAGTATGATCTCAATCGAGCGCCCGATACTGCCATCTATGAGGATGCTTGGGGGAAACAACTTTGGAGAAGCCCATTACAACAGAAATATAAAGAAATAAGCCTAGCCAAACATTCGGCTTTTTATGAAGTTGTACATGCATTGGTCAAGAAAATGGAAGCGCTGTTTGGTGCGGCTATTGTTTACGATATGCATTCTTACAATTGGAAACGCTGGGATAGACCGGTACCCGTAGTTAATCTAGGGACTTCCAATATTGATAATGTACGTTTTTCCGCTTTCGCGAAAGCGTGGGCATCCCAATTAGGCGCTATTAAATTACCTAATGACATCCTCACGACAACTGCAATTAATGACACCTTTCAAGGTAATGGTTACTTTCTAAAATATATCACAGCAAACTTTGATGAAACCCTAGTTTTGGCTACTGAATTTTCAAAGATCTATTGTGATGAATATGAGTATATCATATATCCTGAGGTAGTTAAAGCTATTGAAGAACAATTAATGACTCTTTTGCCTGCCCATGCAAAGAATTTTTATTCAAATTATATCTCCAAAAAGGCACTTTGAGTCTTAGATGCCTTATGATTTCTTTATTTTTGCACCACAACTTCACTTTCTATGAATTCTAAAGTCGCCGATACCCGTACATCTTTATTTGATATTGATCGAAATCTAGATGGATTGGTGAAAAATATTGAGTTGCTAAGCTATTTGAATCCACTCAATATTGAGCAGGAGAAGAAGCGGTTTTTTGCTTCAAAGTTCACAGAGGAGCCCCAGTTTAAATATCGAAAAATAAAGTTTAGCCCTTTTAAGCTACAGCGGCTTTTATTTAATCAACGCCTAGAACGCATTGAAGATGATGATATTCGATTACTTTATCGTGATATCATTTATGAATACTCAGGACTTATAGAGTGTATTGATACAATTGGAAAAGGAAAACAATTCTATTATAATAGTTTAAAGGTTTTTGGGACTCCCAAAGAAAGGGACGTAGAAAACGCTCGTTTTATTCTGCATTTCGCCGATGAACATGAGGGAGAGAAGATGGTAGATACATATACTGCAAACGATGCTGCTGAATATTTTGAGGAGTTTGGAAAACGATATGACTTTGATTTTAATATTAGACAGAGCACGAGTATTTCTGCAGCTGCGATGGTACTCAATGTTTCTGATACCTTAGTGTTAAAGAAAAACCATACATTTTCTGACAACCAACTCAAGGTCTTAGCTAACCATGAAATTGGAGTACATCTTGTTACCACCCATAATGGAAAAGCACAACCTCTGAAGATTTTCTCCAATGGTTTTGTTAATAATACAGAAACGCAAGAAGGACTCGCAGTACTTAGTGAATATATGAGTGGTAATCTTACTTTAAGTCGGATGAAAGAGCTTGCACACCGTGTAATTGCTGCTGATAGTTTGATTAAAGGATATAGCTTTGTAGATACATTTGATCTTCTTTACAATCAATATAAGGTGCCTAAGCATAAGGCTTGGCAAATTACCTTACGAGTACATCGCGGCGGAGGATTTACTAAAGACTTTTTATACCTCACAGGGTTAAAGAAAGTATATGACTACTACCAGAGTGGAAAAGATCTCAATATTTTGCTTACTGGGAAGGTAACTTTAGAAAACCTTCCTGTGATTGATAAAATGATTGAATACGGACTAGCAATACCTAGTATCCACGTTGCCGATTCCTATGCTCAGAACTTGAATACAAATGAAAAGTTAGATTTTATTCTTCAGAATCTAAAGTAGATTCCCGTTTCTTGACGATACAATGTGTAGAGCTTTATAGTAGTGCGAAGCTCTCGTTTTCTTTAACAATTTTTAAAGGAAATAGGTTTTATTGATTGTGTATATTCACTTTGTACAAAAGACTTTCAATGTTTAATATCTCTAGAGGACTCCTCTTATTTCTTTTCATATCTCTTCACTTTATTTCGAAGGCACAGGATCGCAGCAATTATGCCCTGTTATGGGAGATAAAATCCCCTAGCTCAGATAAGATTTCCTACCTTTTTGGAACAGCTCACTTGAAAGACCCACGTGTCTTTGATTTTAGTGATGCCATGATACCAGCCATCGCACAAAGTGAGGCATTTGCATTGGAAGTGCATCCCGATTCTGTAACTGGAGCTATCTCAGAGTATCTTATTAAAACCGAAAACAATGGATTATACCGAGATGTATTGACTAAAGAAGAATACGGAAAACTAAATACTCGAGTGATTGCAGAAACCGGGAAACCTTTAGATAGTTTAGAATACAATTCTTTATATCACTTAGAATCATTATTGCGACCTGAATTAGATAAGATTGATGATAAGGAAACTTTTCTTGATGCCTACCTATATGGTGTCGCTCATACCATGGATAAGCAAATCTATGGTTTGGAGAAACTAAAGGATCAAATGCCAGATTTGGACAGTATTCCAACCGATGAGCTGCGGAATTCTTTATTGAACCTTATTGAAATGGATGAGGAGAAGTATAGGGAAGGAGTAGCCAATTTAATTGATGTCTACACTACAGGAAATATTGATAGAATTCTACTCATGTCTCAAGGAATGTTTACTATTGATAAGGTTATGATTAGTAGAAACCAAGTGATGGCCAAAAGTATGAAGCGCATCATGGATACCCAGAGTTTATTTGCAGCAGTAGGGGCAGCACATTTACCAGGAGAATATGGAATTATCAATTTACTTCGCAAAGACGGTTATATTGTTACTAAAGTAAAAAGTCCATTCACGGCTGCCTCAAATAATTTTGTAGTAAAACCAAATATCAAAAAATGGAAATCCTATGAAGACGATTCATTGGGGTATAAAATAATGCTTCCGGGAGTTTCACAGAGAATGCCCATAAAGGAAGGATTTGCAATGAAGGTGCAGCAGGACCTTATAAGTGGGGTATCATTTTTTCATGTTCCAATGGATCTTCGATCTAAAAGTGTAGAAGATATGAAGATAATCACGGAAACGGTTATCAGCCGTTTTACAAGTACTGTAGAAACGACTAATGTGACTTCTGCCATTGTTGAACGAAATGGAAAAAAAATCTATCAGGTCATAAAGAAAAATCCTTCGAACGATAATTTTACACGTATTGAAATAGTTGCAGTAAAAGGAGTCTTATATACCTTTGGTGCAGAATATACCGAAAGTGAGACAGCCACTGCAACCGTCGATGCATATTTTGACTCTATAGTTATCACCGAAGCAGTTCCTCTTAAAATTCCTGATGTTGAATGGAAACCCTTTGATAGTCCAGAAGGAGGTTTTATTGTCGATTTACCAGGAGAAGTAAGGGATATTTCGCGAGAGTCACCAAACCCTCAAGAACCAGAAGGAGAACCTTATACTCTGAATTTGTTCATGGCTCAGGATCTTAAAAATGACTACAATTATTTAGTTCGTTATAATAACTTCCCCTTAGGTTATTACCTTGAAAATGAAAATGCCATCGCCGATGAATTTGCAAGTTCACTAATTAATCAAGGCCAAGGCTCTACATTGATTTCAAAGAAAAAAATCACCTATAAAGGAATGCACGGATATGATTTGGAAATTAAAATCCAAAATAAATATAACTCTAAGTTGCGATATTTAACCCGTGGTAATAAAACCTATCTACTACTCGCTCAAAAGATTAATGAGACGGACACTGCAAGTTTTGATAATCCTGTTTTTAACTCTTTTGAAATCCAAGACTTTAAACCTGCCATATATCAAACCATAACTAACGATGATAATGCGTATAGCTTTCTATTTCCTAAAAAATCTGGAAATGAATTAACCCCAATTAATGAATACAATTCCGAGTATAAGCAGTCTATCGATTATTTTGGATTAGAAGAAAATAGTGGAGATGTATTTCTTGTTAGTGAAGTTAGCCTAAAGCCGTATTTCAAAATCAAAAGCAAGGAAGAGTTCTATGATAAGTATGTTGATCTTATAAAAAATTATGGAGATTCTATCTACAAACAAGAATCTTTTAGGTACGAAGGGATAGAGGCAAAAGACTATTATCTAAAAAACAAAAAAACAACAATAGTACAGAAATACAGATTTGTGTTCATAGGAGATAAGGTGGTTACCCTTTCTACATACCAGCCTCTTGATCAGATTGATGGTGAAAGATCCAATAGTATCATGGACGGTTTAAAACTTCTTAAACCCAAAAAATTTGACGTACATGCATCAAAATCTAAAGCAATAATTAAAGCGCTTCGATCTAAGGATACAACACTTTATAAGGAGGCAGTTGGCGCTTTAGACTATTACACTTTTGAGGCTGAAGATGAAAAATTATTACAAAAAAGTCTTTACTTAGATTTACCCAATGACAGTCTTTATTGGGGAGCGAAAAATTTGATTATTTACAGTTTAGGAAGCCTCAGATTAAATAGCAGTATAGATAAACTCAAGGAGTTTTATCTCTCAGATAAAAGTTCCAATTTTAATAAATTAATGACTTTTCAAGGGCTTTCAGAAATCAAAACTCCTGAATCAATGAACGTATATGTAGATCTACTTTTAGACCACCCTCCAAAGATTACAAAGAACAATGATGGGGATATACTTGGTTATTCTCTTGATAGCCTTTTGACGCTTCCAAAACATGGTCTTGATATTTTAAAGATTCAAGAAAATGACGAGCTAAGGAGTCTAACCATATCATATTTTAACAGGCAACTTAGAAAGGATACACTTAATGCGCTCCCGTTTGTACGTAAGCATACCAATCATTTTTTGAAATACTTTGAAAAGGACGCGACTCACTACTTGGATACTACTGCGACACATATGTCCAAGGTTGATCTTTTTACTCTAAGTAATTACATCAATATTATAGATACTTTAGCAATCAATAATCCCTCGGTCTTAGCCTTAACAAAGCGGTTGTTTCAAGATCAAAAAGAAGTCAATCATTTAAGCTTGAAATCTTTCACCTATTTCATTAATCACGCAGAATCTTTGGATAAAGAGGAAATACTTTCTTTTATTAAGCCTCAGTATTACCGTTTTGAAGGGATTCAAGCACTTCTTGAGGCGGGTAAAGATGAATTAATTCCTCCTTCTTACTTGAGTAGTAAGGCTATTGCTGAGATAAGCCTTTATAATGCTGTTGGTTACGACGATGGTTACCCAGATACTATTAGCTTTAAGGACAACTATACTCAGGATGGATTAGTATATAAGGCATTCATTTACACCTTTGATTCTGAAGATAAAGTCGGTAAAGAATATCTGGGACTTGTTTTAGATGAAGAATTCAGTAGAGAAAGCCCTGCACAATTCTCAGTCTTTTATCAATATGATGAACTTTCTGAAGGGGATTGGAAGCTCCTAGCCAAGCAAATCATAGATTCTTATAATTAAAGAATAACTATTTGCAACCAATTATATTTAGAAACAAGTAATAGTAAATGTGAGTCTATTCTAGATTAAATACTCTCAATTATAGAAACTTTGATTTCAATTCTTTTGTTGGGATCATGCATTGATCCTTTTTTCCGTACCAGCGATAACGATTCTTTGCTACATAATCATAGACCCAATTTCTAATAAAGCTAGGTATGATTATAAACAGAAATAATAGAGGGTAAGCTCCCTTTAAATAACGGCTAATATTTAAGGCTGCAGAAGACTTAATAAATACCTTATCTTTCATAATTAGCACAATAGAATCTACCTGAGTTGTGTCTAATTGATGCTTTTTCGCTAAGCTTTGTCCAATTTCACTTTGTAAAGCTGCAAAGCGAAATTGATCTTTAGTATCTCGCTTAATAACAAAAAGCACAGAGCTATTGCATAAGTTGCAAACGCCATCAAACAATATGATTTTCTTTTCTGTGCTCATTTACATTTGTGCTTTTTGACAAGAATGTTTACTGGTTTGCTAGTGGTAACCTCAATATTAGATTTTAGCTCTCTTATTTTTCTTAGTCTCAACCAACTCCAACTGGTCTACACTCACCTTAGTGGTGAACATGCCGTAATCAACGGTTGCTTTTCCTTTTTCAATTGAATCAATACTTCCGACGGCTTTTCCATCAAACATTCGTACACGATCGCCCACTTTAAGCACTGGTCTTGGTTTCACTACAACAGGAGCGGTTTTCTTAGCTTCTTTCTTTTTCTCTCTGATAACTTTTACATGCTTTTCGGCTTCTTTTTTAATGGCCACCTTTTTTACGCTTTCGACCTTTGCTTGCTTTGCCGATTGTTTCTTGCGTTTGGCATTCTCGATTTGAACTACTTTCATTAGTTCAGCAACCAACTCTCTTTTTTTCTTATCGTGATAAAATTTTTCACTTATCGTATCTAACTTTTGACCTAGATATATCAGGCGTTGATTGCTATCGTACAATTCTTGATATCCCTGCAGTTTATTCTGAATCTTTGCATTAATATCTTTGAGTTGTTCTTCTTGTTTAGACGCCTTTTGTTCTTTTTCCTTAAGGTTTGAAGTAGTTTTAGCAAGTTTTGAGCGTTCCTTTTGGAGATCGGCGATACTTTTGTCAAAACGAATTTTACCTCGTTCTACCTTCTTTTTAGAGCGATTGATCAACGAATAAGGAATGCCATTTTTCTGTGCTACCTCAAATGTAAAAGAACTCCCGGCTTCTCCCATATGTAACTTAAACAACGGTTTCAAAGAATGCGCATCAAAGAGCATATTTGCATTTACGATTTCTGGCGTTTCATTCGCCATCATTTTCAAGTTGGCATAATGGGTTGTGATTATTCCAAAGCTCTCTCTTTCGTGAAACACTTCAAGAAAGGTCTCGGCAAGAGCACCACCCAATTCAGGATCAGAACCTGTTCCAAATTCATCAATTAGAAATAGTGTTTTGTTATCGCACTTTTTCAAGAATTGATTCATATTCTTCAAGCGATAGCTATAAGTGCTCAAATGATTTTCTATACTTTGATTGTCACCAATATCTGTAAGTATTTTATCAAAAAGGCACATTCTTGAATATTCATGCACCGGAATTAGCATGCCTGATTGTAGCATGACTTGCAGTAAGCCTACTGTTTTTAAAGTAATACTTTTACCACCGGCATTGGGGCCTGAGATAACGATTATCCGACTATTACTATCTAGTTCAATGTCTTGAGGATAGGTTTTTTCTCCTTGACGTTTATTACTTATCAATAACAAGGGATGATAGGCTTCTTTAAGTATTAATTCGCGGTCCTTTGATATCGTTGGTAGTAATCCATTGATTGAGCCCGCATACTTAGCCTTAGCAGCAATAACATCTATGGTACTCAGTAATTCTTGATATTCTTCAAAAAGAGGTGTAAAAGGCCTCATAACAGCTGTTAGAGCCTTTAAAAGTCTTTTTATTTCTTCTTCTTCTTCAAAGAGTAAATTATTGAGTTCGCGCTGCGCTTGTAAAGTTGCTTCGGGTTGGATGTATACAATACTTCCTGTTTTTGAGCTTCCCATGATCGCTCCCTTCACCTTTTTTCTATGCATTGCAGTAACGGCGAGAACACGTACATTTTCAACCACCGACTCTCTAATATCGTCAAGATATCCGTAACCCTGATAGCGTCCTAAAGCGCTAGTAAAACTAGAATTGATTCGTCCTTTAACTTGATTGATTGAACGACGTGTGGTTTGTAATAAGGTGGAAGCATCATCGCGCAATACTCCATAACGATCGATTACTCTATTAACGGAATCGATAATATGAGTGGTTAGTTCAGTTTCTCTTACTGTTTTATGTAGAGTAGGGTAGCGCTCTTGATACTTGTTAAAAAACTTAAGATGAATATTTACTGTTTCCGAAAGGCTCGATAATTTTTTAAAACTGCCAACTTCCAATACACTATCCTCAATGTTTAGAAATTTGATCTCTCTATCTACCAAATCAAAACCGTGATTAGGAATTACCGTATCATGTAAGCTTGAAGAAACATATTCATTTGTTTGCTGAAGCCCAAAAATGGCTAGTTCGTGACTTGTATATGGTTGAATAACGAGAGCCCTTTCCTTTCCGAGTTCTGTAACGCAACGTTCTGCTACTTGCTCACAAACGGTTGGGAATTCGAGATCGATAAGTGTCTTCTGCTTAATTTTAATCATAGAAAGTTCGCTTTTGCGAAAATAGGGTAGGGGGTGCGCCCATCAATTTTTTAGTAGCTTTGTCCCTATACAAAAATACAAAAATGGACCTGAATATTCATCCGAGTTGGAAACAAGAATTAAGCGAAGAATTTGCTAAACCATATTTCAAAGAACTCACGGATTTTGTAGATAAAGAATATAGCACTCACAACTGTTATCCTCCTAAAGATTCTGTATTTGCCGCTTTTAATAGCTGCCCTTTTGAAGAAGTCAAGCTCGTGATTATTGGACAGGATCCTTATCATGGAATAGGCCAGGCCAATGGGCTTTGTTTTTCTGTAGCTCAAGGTATTTCTCATCCTCCATCTTTAATCAATATTTTTAAAGAATTGCATAATGATCTTGGTATAGAAATTCCAAAGTCTGGTGATTTAAGTCGTTGGGCAGAACAAGGTGTACTACTTTTAAATGCTACCTTAACAGTAAGGGCTCATGAAGCAGGCTCTCACCAAAAGAAAGGGTGGGAATCTTTTACAGACGCAGTAATAAGTAAGCTGTCACAAAGGCGGACTTCCATTATTTTTTTACTGTGGGGTGGATATGCCAAAAAGAAAGGTCGAAAAATAGATACATCTTCCCATCATGTGCTTACATCAGGACATCCATCACCTTTGAGTGCCAATAGAGGGTATTGGTTTGGAAATTCACATTTTAAAAAAACAAACGAATTATTGATAGCTATGGGAGAGAACCCAATCAGATGGTAAACAAAAAAATGACGCCGAAAATTTGAATAAAGCTTCAACGCCATTTTATATCGTAAAGTCAAAATTTTTATTCTTCTCCAGGTTCGGACTCTGTGCTTTTATTACAGCTAAATTGAAGCAACAGGAAGTTAACAAACAACAAGGCTCCAATGATGATAATAAAAGTATTCATATGCCGAAATTATTAGATTTCTACAAAGTAGATGCGCCTAGTTTTAAAAGGTTGCGTCAAATTATAAAAAAAAGTTAATTATTTTTTACGAACGCACGTAATCCTCCAGTTCTAAAGGAGCTGTTATCATTTCTAGATCCAATAGTCGGGATTGAATTAATGATAATTCATCCTTAGAAATGGGAGTTTGTGACCAAGTAGTCATTGCAAGCCATTGTTGAATATCCTCTAATTTTTGTTCATATCTATGGGCCAATGTACGGTCGATGGAAGGAATGTTTTTAAAATCTGCTGTGACTGTATTAATTACCTCCAAAATGGTATCGATAACTTTTCCGTTTTCTGCAATAAAATCCTCGTGTCCAGCTACGACAAAACAACTCCAAGGAGTAGGGAAGTCTCCCAAACGCCTAAAAACACCTGCATCGACTATAGGCTTCGTTGTAAAATGTTCCCACATGAAATAATCGGCAGTACCTTCTGTGAGTGCAGTTATCGCATTGTCTAAGGTATTAACCACTTCAAAAGAAAGTTCTGAAGGATTCCAACCTCTCCGTCGAGCTTGAACATATGCCATAACATGGGATCCAGAACCATAACGACTTATCGCCGCCTTCGCATGTTGAAGTTCCTCAATATTTTGAAAATTGCTATCGGCAGCGACATGTACTCCCCATTGTAAAGGCGAGGAAACGTAAACTTGCAAAATTTTTGATGGATTACCATTGGCGATATCCTTAATAACACCCCCGGTTAAAATTACAGCAAGGTCAATTTCTTTTGCACGTAATGCTTTATTCATAGCACCTGTACCTTCTGGAAATTCTATCCACTCAAGGTCGATTCCTGCTTCTTCAAACATACCCTCTTCAATAGCCAAGTGCCAAGGAAGGTTAAAATGTTCTGGTACTCCGCCTATGCGTACTTTCTGCATTCTTTTGTTTTAATATGATAACAAAATTAAGTAATGTTATTCATTTACAAGGCAATCCAAGGTATATAGTATCAATTTTTTCACCGTTTCTTTAGGTGTTTCACTGAAAATATTCGTAGCCCGATTTGCAATTATAGCATTGAGAGAAACAGCTCTATGCCCTAACAATTTTGACATTCCATATATGCCAGCAGTCTCCATTTCTAAGTTGGTGATTGGAAGTTGGCTCTCTGGGTTCTCTGGATCATTGCAAAAGAATGTACCCAATTTAGAATTCATTTCCTTATCGCTAGTCGCTAGTCGCAACACACGGCCTTGAGGTCCATAGAAGCCTATGTTAGTGGCAGTAAAACCAATCTGCATTTTTTGTGAGAGAAACGCTTTCGCGAAAGCGGAATCACAACTTACAACATAGGGCTCACTCTTTGCCGCCGACCAATTCATATGCTCAATAAAGGCCTTTTGAATCTCTGGATGCTGTACATGTTTGCTTTCGTAAAAATGAATCAAAGCGTCCAAGCCAATAGCCAATTTGCTCAAGAGAAAACTATCTATTCGGATAGAAGAATGTATAGATCCACTCGTGCCAATACGCACAATATCGAGACTAGTGTGCTTCTCCTTAATTTCACGCGTATCTAAATTAATATTCACCAACGCATCGAGTTCGTTAAATACAATGTCAATATTATCAGTACCGATACCTGTTGAAATTACAGAGATTTCTTTTCCCTTATAAACGCCTGTACTTGTTTTGAATTCACGTTTATGGGTTGTGAAGCGAACAGAATCAAAAAACGCAGTAATTGAATCCACACGATCGGGATCTCCCACAGTAATAATGGTTTTAGCAATATCCTGAGGTTTTAGATTTAAATGGTAGACACTTCCATCTGGATTGAGAATAAGTTCTGAAGGAGCTATAGGCATTATAGGTGTTTTAGAAGTTGATGACTAATAGGATTATAAGCGTAGTCAAATTTAGAGGCACCGCCAAAGGAGCATTCATAGGAGGTATCTCCTAAGAGGTTAGTGTTATCATCTACAATAGCACGACCATTTACATTGAGAGTATAGGTCCCATTCTCGATATCGTAGTAAGGTGAAAGGCGGCGAATCATTCTGTAAATTTGCATATCTCCAAAACCATAGTATCCCTGATACGTCAGACCATAACCACAAAATTGGTGTTCGCTTTTAATGGTGTATTTGTCAATTAATTTGAGAAGTTGTGTTTCTAAGGTATTTAATCCCGTACCTATTTGAGGAAATCGCTCTTTGTGAGCGCTAATACAATTTGATAAATACTCAAAGGAGGAATCTTTTGCCATTGATGGATGCAATCTAGTATGGTCTTTCTTGCAATATAGACGCCAGACTTTTATTGCAATAGCCAGATCTTTATCATTAAGCGTAATTTTCTCTTTATAATGTCTTAACAATTGCATGTCATTGAGTTCTGAGAGGCCAAAGAGTCCTTTTTTATCTTCAATGCGTCCGCTACACACAAGATATAGCGGGCCTTTGTATTCTATTCGTTTTAAATAGGCAATTGCCGCAACGAGGTTAATATGACAGAAAAGGTCATATTCAAACCAAAGTATTACTTCCTTATATTCACTTGCTGTGGCTATCAGGTCCAATTGGCTCCCAAAATGGTCTTCATAAAAGGCGGGATCAATGTCATAGGTTTCATAAAGGAAATCCTTTCGGGTTTGAATAAACTTGGGGCTGCCGACTTTAAAACGTGTTTTTCCTTCACACAACATCTCTCGCCATACCGCAAATTGACCTTCGACTCCAAGAAGCTTAAGGCGATCATTTAAACTATCGCCATTGGTGATATGCAGTATTTTGTTCATAAGACTATCCCCCCACGCGTTTAACTTTAAAACCTTTGTCTTTTAAAAAAGACATGATTTTATCGCGATAATCTCCTTGTATAATGATTGCATCATTTTTAAAACTCCCTCCAACAGAAAGAAGTTTTTTAATTTCTTTAGCAAGTTTCTTAAAATCATCATCGGCCCCAGTATAGCCCTCTATGATAGTGATAGGCTTGCCTTTGCGCTTTTCGTATTTACAAATTAATGGGTCATCTTGCATCCAGAGCTCTTTCTCAAACTCTTGAATCTCTTCAGGTTCTGTGGGTGTATGCTCTGGAAAGAGATTTTTTAGTTGGTCGTGTAAATCCATTATTTTTTTATCAATCCTATTTCTACCAAACGCTGGTGTAAAAATTCACCTGCTGTAATATCTTCAAAGGCCTTAGGATGATTCTCGTCGATACACTCCTCTAAGCAATTTAATTTCATATCACTTCTTGGGTGCATAAAAAACGGAATAGAATAGCGAGGCGTATTCCATTGGTCTTTAGGCGGATTTACAACTCTATGTATTGTAGAACGTAATTTGTTGTTTGTGTGACGCTCTAACATATCACCTACATTAATTACTAATTCATCTTCGTTTGGAATTGCATCAATCCATTCACCATCCATACGCAGCACTTGCAATCCTCCAGCAGAGGCACCCATTAGTAGGGTGATCAAGTTGATATCTCCATGTGCACCAGCTCTTACAGCTCCTTTTGGCTCTTCGGTAATTGGAGGGTAATGAATAGGGCGAAGGATACTATTTCCATTACTCGCCCAATGGTCGAAATAGAATTCATCTAAACCAATGTATAATGCCAAAGCTCGAAGGACGTAAATCCCTGTCTTTTCAAGTTTGCGATAGGCTTCCATGCCTATTTCATTAAACTTTTCTATCTCACTTACCTGTACATTTTCAGGATATTCTTCAATTAGATTAGCATCTGCGGATGCTTCTTGACCAAAATGCCAAAATTCTTTCAAATCCCCTTCCTTTTTACCTTTTGCGTGTTCTTTGCCAAAAGAGATATACCCTCGCTGGCCACCACCACCTTCAATTTCATACTTTGCCTTAGTTTCTAAAGGAAGTGCAAAAAATGATTTAACTTCTTTATATAAACCGTCCACAAGTGTATCGTCTAAAAAGTGATTCTTTAGAGCGACAAAACCTATTTCTTCGTAAGCCTTTCCAATTTCTTGAACAAACTTTGCTTTTCTATCAGGATCTCCGCTTATAAAATCTGCGAGATCCACGCTTGGGATATTAGTCATCGTATTTTATTTACCGTTGCTAAACAAATATAGGGATTATTAGGAAGTCATATCTAGTGTTAGCCCTTGTTTTCTGCCTGATGACGTCAGGATTATGTTAATTATGACCTGCGACTGAATCAATTGTCGCTAACAGGAATAAGACCAATTGTTCTCAGTTTAAATTTCAATTTGCTCAAAACAACTAAAGCTAGGTCGTTGCTACTTTTTTCCGTTATTTTGTAAGACATACTTTAAATGGTTTCTATGCACCCTAGCTTAAAGCGTTTGCTGCCGCATCTCGTGGTAATTATTGGTTTTATTGCAATTTCATTATTGTATTTCAGTCCGGTACTTTCTGGTAAAATGATCTATCAAAATGATATTAAGCTGTATCAAAGTATGGCCCAACAGCACACACAGTTTCGTGCAGATACTGGAACAGAAACCTATTGGACCAACGGCGCCTTTGGAGGAATGCCTACATATCAAATGGGAGCAAAATTCCCCCATGATTATATGGATCTCTTAGATCGTGGAATTCGCTTTTTACCTAGACCAGCCGATTATTTGTTTTTATACCTACTCAGTTTCTATGTTCTCATGCTCGTCATGCGCGTGCCTTGGAAACTTGCTATCGTAGGGGCTCTTGCTTTTGGTTTCTCAACCTATTTGATTATAATTATCGGTGTAGGCCACAACTCAAAAGCCCATGCTATTGGTTACTTTCCGTTGGTATTATCAGGTATTTTACTAGTCTTTCAAAAACGATATCTCTGGGGGTTTCTACTCACGGCTGTAGCTATGGGGCTTGAAATCCAAGCCAATCACTATCAAATGACTTATTACCTTGGGTTTTTAGTTTTGGTTTTAGGTGTTGCTTATTTGGTAGATGCTATCAAAAAGAAACAACTCCCGCATTTTGTAAAATCTGTAGGTCTAATGATCATTGCAGTCATACTTGGACTTGCAATGAACGCCACTACTTTACTCTCTACCGCCGAATATGCTAAAACAAGTATTCGAGGAGAAAAATTATTAAAGGATCCAACGCAACCTGGTGGACAACAAAAATCTGGTCTTGATTACGATTATATTACTGCCTATAGTTATGGCAAACTAGAATCTTTAAACCTAATTGTTCCTAAACTAATGGGACTTGGGGTAGCTTGGGATTTGGAAAGAGATTCTGCATTTTACAAAGAGCTTCTTAAAATGGGAGTCCCTGCATCTGAAGCACAGTATTATGCTCAAACAACACCGCTTTACTGGGGAGATCAACCTTTTGTAGAAGCACCACCATATTTAGGAGTGAGTGTTGTGCTACTGGCTTTGTTAGGGCTATTCTTGATAAAAGGAAGATTGAGATGGTGGCTAATAGGAGGGATGGTCTTATCGCTTTTACTAAGCTGGGGAAAGAATTTTGACGGACTAACACATTTCTTTGTGGATTATGTTCCTCTTTATAATAAGTTTAGAGCTGTATCGAGTATCCAAGTGCTACTTGAATTTTTAATTCCCATTGCTGCTGTCTTTGGGCTTCACAGATTCTATAATGATCGTGTAGATGTAAAAGTAAAAACTAAAAAGTTGCTCATTGCCACCGGAATCATTGGTGGTTTGTGTACTATTTTTTACCTGTTAGGCGGAAACTTGTTTCTATTTAGATCGGCGGCTGAGGCGCCCATGGCCATAAAACAGCCAGAGATTCTAAATGCAATCAAAGCAGATCGTATTTCCATCATGAAATCTGATAGTCTAAGCTCCTTACTTTTTGTTATTCTTGTTGCAGGAGTCTTATGGCTTACACTTAAAAAGAAACTCTCTGAAAATATGAGTGTCGCACTCATCGCTTTGGTACTTATGATTGATTTGGTCTCGGTAGATCGCCAAAGTGTGAACGAAGATGATTTTATTACCGAACGCGAATATGCTAAAAACTTTCAACCCACTGAGGCCGATAAGAAAATCATGGAGGACGATGGATACTTTAGGGTACTAGACCTTTACAGAGGGTTTAACAATTCGCATACTTCCTATTTCTTTAATACGCTTAATGGCTACTCTGCGGTATACCCGCGTAGAATGGACGACATTATCAATCAGGTATATGAAGGTAATGTAGGGATCATTAATATGCTTAACGTCAAATACCTTCTACAAAACGATGAAGGCAAGATGATCACACAAACTAATAACTTCAGAAATGGACCGGCTTGGTTTGTAAATGAAATTCAATGGGCCGCAGATTACAATGCCGAGTATGAGGCATTAAAAACTGTTGAAACCAGAAATACTGTGGTGATTCGTGATATCTTTAAGGCTGAACTCAATGGACTATCTCCGAAAAGTGATAGCCTATCAACTGTCTCTGTTACAGACATAGCGCCTAATGCTATGTCTTATCACACTTCAAATAGTCAAGACGGTTTTGTTGTTTTCTCTGAAGCTTATTACGAACATGGATGGCATGCAGAAATTGATAATGAGCCAGAAAAAATATACCCAGTTAATTATATGTTGAGAGGGTTAAAAGTACCTGCAGGGGAACATACGATTACATTTCGATTTGAGCCAGAGGTGGTAAAACAAGGAAGTACAATTACCCTATTGAGTAGTATTTTATTGTTCCTATTGGCTGTGGCCGGAGTTGTATATAGCAATAAGAAGCGAATCAAAGAAGTCGAAGCCTAAGCTATGTCAAAAAAGGTTCTTATCATTTGCTATTACTGGCCTCCAGCAGGTGGGCCAGGGGTACAGCGATGGTTGAAATTTGTAAAATATCTTCCAGAATTTGGTATTGATCCTATCGTATACGTTCCAGAAAATCCAAGTTATCCATTAATCGATGACAGCTTAAATCAAGAAGTTTTAGAGGGTGTTACGGTACTCAAAAGACCCATTATCGAACCTTATAGTTGGGCAAGTGCGCTTTCGCGAAAGCAAACAAAGTCTATTAGTGCGGGCATTATCCCAAAGGAGTCTAAGCAAAGCATTGTGCAACGAATGATGCTCTATATGCGTGGAAATTTTTTTATTCCAGATGCCAGAGTTTTGTGGGTTAAACCTTCTATAAAATTTCTTAAAAATTATATTACCGATAACGGGATAGAGACCATTATCACTACAGGGCCTCCACACAGTATGCATCTCATAGGACTCGGACTTAAAAAGAGCTTGGGGCTTCGCTGGATAACTGATTTTAGAGATCCTTGGACCACTATTGGGTATCATGATAAATTGAAAATGACCCAAAGAACACAGGAGAAGCATCGAAGATTGGAAAAAATAGTATTGGATAGCTGTGACCAAATCATTGTAACTAGTCCGACAACGGCAAAAACCTTTAAAAAAATTACGGCAACGCCCATCGAGGTCATCACCAATGGTTTTGACGATGAAAGCATTCCAAAAACAAAGCTAGATTTAAGCTTTACTATTTCCCATATCGGTTCTCTTTTATCAGATCGGAATCCTACTGTCTTATGGGAGGCGATAGCTGAATTAGCTACCGAACACGCAGACCTTAAAGACGCATTGCGTATCAAGCTTGTTGGGAAAGTAAGTGAGGATGTTGAAATATCAATTCGAAGAGCTGGTTTGGGAGATCATCTAGAATTGGTGGGATATGTCTCTCATAAAGATGCATTGCGATTACAAAGAGAAGCGCGTTTATTGTTGTTAATAGAGATTGACGCAGAGATTACACGGGGAATTATCCCTGGTAAAATATTTGAGTATTTAGCAGCAGAAAGACCCATTTTAGGAATAGGTCCTAGGGATGCAGACGTAGCGAAAATAATTACCGATACCAACTCAGGTACTTACTGTTTATACACTGATAAAGAAAAAATTAAGTCGTTTATTTTAAATGATTTTACCTCACCCATATCAAGTAATACTTTAACTAATAGAAAGATAATTTCAAAATATCATAGAAAGACACTTACGAGCCAACTATCTAATATTCTACTGAAATAATAGCTATGGGAATCGTTGTTAAACAATCATTTAATAATCTTGTGACTACCTTTTTAGGGTTTGGAATTGGAGCGTTGAATACTTTGTTTTTATACGTCAACTTCATGAGCGATGCCTATTATGGCTTAGTTGGCTTTCTACTTTCTACAGCCATGATACTAATGCCATTTTTAGCTTTTGGCGTTCATAATACCTTAGTAAAGTTTTATTCGAGCTACAAAGGGAAAGACCAAGATCAATTTCTGCTATGGATGCTTCTGTTGCCTTTGGTGATTATACTTCCAGCAACAGCTGTTTGCTATCTTTTTTACCAACAGATCACTTTATTCTTATCTTCTAAGAATGAAATATTTGGTGACTACCTCTGGTACATTTTAGTAATTGCCATAGCCTCTGCTTATTTTGAAGTGTTCTTTGCTTGGTCGAAAGTACATATGAAGACCATTTTTGGAAATTTTATGAAAGAAGTGTTCCATCGTGTGGGCACTATGTGTCTTTTAATACTTTTAGGACTAGATATAATCACTATTGACTTTTTTTTAAAGGCCTTAGTAGGTGTTTATATAGTGCGAATGATCATAATGAAGTTTTATGCCTATCGATTAAGAATGCCAAAAATATCTGGCTTGATTCTCCGCAAAGGGCATTTTTTAAAGAGACCTCCTCATTTTAGAAGCGTGCTAAAATATAGTAGCTTGATTATTATTGCAGGCTCTGTAGCAACCTTATTAATGGACTTGGATAAGTTCATGATTGGAAAATATGTTTTGGTAGAAAATATAGCATATTACAGCGTTGCAATCTATATAGCTACGGTAATAGCTGTGCCGGTGAGGGCTATGCATCAGATTACATATCCTATGGTGGCTAAATTGCTTAATGAAAAGAATATTAAAGAAATAGGGGTTTTATACACTAAGAGTTCCTTGACTTTATTTGTGGTTTCAAGCCTCCTTTTTATACTGATAAGCTGTAATGTAAAAAGCTTGTATTTACTTATTGACCCTATCTATGCTACCGGAACCTACGTCGTTTTATTGATTGGTTCAATTCGTGTTTTGGATAATATTTTAGGTATTAATAATGCTATTCTATTCAATAGTGATTACTATCGTATGGTATTGATACTGGGGGTAGGACTTGTATTGGTAGCCATTTTATTAAATATGTACTTTATTCCTCGCTATGGAATTAAAGGCGCTGCGATTGCTACATTTATTGCCAGTTTTAGTTATAGTGTTTTAAAGATTGCCATGGTGCGTTGGAAATTTGGTTTGCTGCCTTTTTCTAAAGGTAGTTGGAGCATGCTGCTTATTACTCTAGCCTTTTTTGGAGTCTTCTATTTTTGGGATTTTGAGTTTCATCCCTTCATAAATATCCTTTTGAAATCCACGATTATTAGTACTCTCTTTTTTGCGATAATTTATGGATTCAATGTGTCTACAGATATTACGACCGCCATCCGGAAAGTAGTAGGGCGGGGTTAAAACAATAAAAATCCCGTACTGTATTGCTACAGTGACGGGATTTTCTAACTAACCAACCAAAAATCTATTTATATCTTTTATTCTTTTTTATTCTTTTGTAGGCTTTGTTGCCTTTGAAACTATTTTTCTTCTTCTTGGCGTCACGACGACCATATTGGTCAAAGTCGTTATCTCCCCAGTTGTAACCCCAATTTTGTTGAGAATTTCCATGCAGCCCATGTTGGTTTCCATAATCAAAATGATTCATAGAACACCCATCCATTCCACAGACACCACAGCTACTGTGATTGTGATGTACTTGCCCTTCTAAGCCGGCAATACGTCCCCAACGGTCATAGGCTATAAACATATTGCCTACTCGAGTAAGACGACCATTTCTATATCTCATGCTTACAGTGCCAATACGGTTCACTTTACCTCTTCGGTTATAGAGGATGTGATTACGTCCTACTTTAGAGATGTTTCCCCAATGATCATAACGTACAAGTCGTCTGTTACTATATGGGAAATTTACTCCAAATGTGGTTCCTGGTGCATTGAAGAATTGATTTCCTCGGAGACCATTGTAAGTGGATCGTAAAACTTCGAAGTCAAAATCTCCATCTGAATACACAAAGAATTGAATTCCTTTTTGCACAAAAGTGATAGGTTGTGCTTGATTGTAACGTATCCCTTTTTTTTGTCCGTGATCGAGATCCGTCACTTGATTTGCTTGTGCAGTTATTCCACCTAGGAATAGTACTGCGAGTAATAATAACTTTTTCATAATTTAAAAGTATTAAGGGTGATGTACGTTACCGACGATCGGCTTACGATTTGGTTGATATAAACCAATGAGCGTGCCACAAATGCAACACATTAACTACAAGCGTGTTAAGTGTGATTATTTTGCAGATTAACTTTGAGTAACTTTGCGTGACTCTTAACCTTAAGAAGATTTTGCTAAAAATACCCTCCTTTTTAGCTATAAAAAAGGAGGGTATTTGGTATGATTCTCTTGTTTCACTAATCTACTACACGCCAGAAAATAAAGGGAATTTCGGTTTCTTCATCTGAAATGGTCGCAGTAATTGTATCGTCAAAGTAGCTATATTTAATTGTTTTTGGAAATTCATTCTCTGGGTTATGTGCCACAAAACTATGCGTTGTAAAGCTTGTTATTACAAACGGAGTCGGACTTTCATTGACTCCAGAAACTTCTAATATCCAGCTTGTATCCTCTTTAAAAAGTCTTAATTGTTCTTTGAAAATAGTATCTCCAGCACTCAATGTATATCCTAGACCCGAGTATTCCTGTTCCTTTTTTGTTCAGATTTCATAGGTATTTCTCCCTTCTTGATCATTGGTACGTTCCCATGAACCAAGTAAAAAGTCATGAGGGCTTTGTGAAGTTGGCTTTTTTTAATCTTCGGCGCACCCAATTACAAGGCCTAATACAATAAGTGAAAGTATTAGGGTATTTAAGCAAAGTTTCTTTAATAATAGCATAATGATTATGTAATTTTTTGAGCAATAAGTATGCTGTGTTTTTCTGAGGAACCCTTCTTTTTTTGATAGCTTACGGTAATGTTATGTAGTACTTGGAATCCATGGTCTATTAATTGGTGGTTTATCCTTTCCTTTCGATGATAGTGAAAGTACATTTTATCACCTTGACTGTTATTAATAAATCCAGATTCATTTGGGTCACCATTGACAAAACTCAAGTAAAGTATACCTTTAGAAGCAAGTAATGTATGACAATCCCTAATAAAGCAATCAACTTCTTCTGCTGAAATATAGGGCAAAAAGAAACCACAAATTATACCATCAAAACTAGAGTTTAGCGTATGGATGGCTCTTCCATCCATGACTAAAAATTTTGCTTTAGGATTGAACTTCTTGGCTCGTTCAACCATTTTTGGGGCAATATCGATACCTAGCCAGTCTAGAGAAGTTTTTTTAGATAATATATTCCTTGTAAGATTACCAGGACCACATCCCACCTCTAAAATAGTTGAAGTGGGAGATGGGAGTATATCTAGAAATTTTATATAGGTATTGTCATAAATATCAAGATCCATAAAGGCATCGGCATACTGATCTGCGACTTTATTCCAGGTGGCAAATGTTGTACGATACCTGTCCATGTTTTACGACTGTAAATCCTTTGCAACGGCTTGAACTTCATCTAGCACACGTAAAAGATTGCCACTCCATAATGCAGCTATTTCTTCTTCTGTATACCCACGTCTCACAAGTTCGATGGTAACGTTAATAGTCTCAGAAGCGTCATTCCATCCTTCAATTCCACCACCACCATCAAAATCGGAGCTGATACCTACATGCTCAATGCCCATCTTTTCTACCATGTAGTCAATATGATTTACAAAATCGCCAACATCAACAGCAGGTGGAAGGTTGGTCATGGTTTTTAATTTCTCGCGACGTAAGGAGTTCATAGTTCCGTAAAATTCAAAATATTTTTCCATTTCAGCTGGTGGCAGGGCCATTACCTCTGATCTTTCAAGCCAGGCTACGCCCATAGAATCGGCAATTTGCTTTCCAACTTCTGCTTCGGAGGCAGCTCGTTTTTCATTTTTTTCAGTGTTCAAATAGCTGGTAAATGCTACCGTTTGAACCACTCCGCCATTATCCTTCATCCATTGTAGTTGTTCGTCATCGAGATTACGGCTATGATCACATAAGGCTCTCGCTGAGGAGTGAGAAGCGATAATTGGTGCTTTAGTTAAAGCAATCATTTGGCGCATGGCTTCCTTACTAGGGTGAGAAACGTCAATCATCATACCAACTCGATTCATTTCGGCAACGGCTTCTTTCCCTAATTGGCTCAAGCCATTATGCAACCAGACATCATCCTTTTCACCAGTATTACTATCACTAAGTTGACTATGCCCATTGTGAGCCAAAGACATATAGCGTCCGCCTAAATTGTAGAATTTTTCTATATTTCCAATATCTTCCCCAATCGGATACCCATTTTCAATACCTATCATCGCTACTTTCTTTCCAGATTTCCAAATTGATCTTGCTTCCTGGGAATTTGTGGCAAGTTGAATTTTGTCTGGAGCAATATCTTCACAGAGTTTATGAATAGCATCAAACTTTGAGATTGCATTTTTATATGCAGCAGCATATCCGTCGGTGGTGAGGGTATCTTGACCCGTATAGACAATAAACCACGGCACATCTAAGCCACCTTCAATCATCTTAGGCAGGTTTACTTGAGAGCTTAAACGCTGAGTGTAATTGATAGAATCTGTAAAGTTTTTGACGTTGATATCACAGTGGGTATCTAAGGTCATTACGTTTTTGTGAATTTCTTTGGCTTTCGCAATGATCTGTGATTCGGTCATTTTCTCTGCGGTTTCGGTTGTTGCGGCTTCCTTACAGGATGTTAGGAAAACAACTGCTAATAGGGCTAATGAGAGTATATATTTCATGATTGGTTGTTTGTTGCTTCTAAGATACCAAAAAAATAAAGGGGAGGGTTTCGGAAATAGTGTATGTGAAAAATATATTTTAATGGAAGAGGGATTTATGTCGAGAGCAATTTCGCGGAAGCGTGACAAAAATTGATAGGTATGAATGTCTTATATTTAGCATTGAAAAATGTTCTATGCACAGAATTACAAGAGTTAGTTGTCTATTATTTATCATTGTGAGCCTTTGTTATCTTCAGGCTCAAGATGCTTCTTCTAATAATAGCGACAATCCAACGGCTAATCTCAAGACTGATGCAAGATTACAAATTATTTCTGCTGAATTTTATGATGTTGAGAAGGATAGTATACTAAGTAGTACCGTGGATCTCGATACGCGATTAAATAATGTAGTCCTTCCGTATACTCACAATTACTTTAAGGCCGTTTTTGAAGTTTCTGATACTCTTGATGCTAATACATTCACTTATCAATATAAACTAGAAGGAAGACATTCTACATGGAGTGATTTGGGATCACAGCATAACGTACGACTTATTGCCGTGCCACCAGGGAATTACACTTTGAGGGTGCGCGGGAAAGATGCATTGGGAAATGAAACTATAAATGAAATTGGCATTTCGATTACGGTGGAAGATATTTTCTATAAGAAATGGTGGTTTTTTGTGCTAAGTATTTTGGTTTTAGCCCTTCTACTTGCGGGATTTTATAAATTTCGTATGTATCGGTGGACAGAAAAATTGAATCAGCAAAGGAAGGTCGACCAATTAGAGTCTAAGGCATTAAGAGCACAAATGAATCCTCATTTTATGTTTAATGCGCTCAACGGATTACAAAGTACAATGATTTTGAAAGGGGAGCGGGAGGCTAATAAATATTTAGGGGCGTTTTCTAGGATGCTGCGGTCTTCTATTGATATGAGTAAATCGGATACCATCTCATTGGAGGAAGAGATTCAATATTTAGAGGCGTATTTGAGCCTTGAATCTTTACGTCAAGCTCGACCCTTCGAATCTTCAATAGAACTTATTCCTGATGATATGGATGTGCAATCAATTGCGATTCCGTGTATGTTATTTCAGCCAATATTAGAAAATGCTATTATTCATGGGCTTGCGCCAAAACGTGAAGGTACACCTAAGCTAAGTGTTGTAATAAAAGAGGGCGGAGAACAGATAATAGGAATTGTAACAGATAACGGAATTGGTAGGGAAGCAGCAGCTGTTCTTAAAGCTTCCAATAGAAAGTCATATAAGTCATGGGCAACTGTAATTATGAAAGAACGTATTGAGATTATTAATCGACATACAGATATGACCGTTGACTTCACTATTAAAGATCTTTATTCAAATGGCGTGGCTGCAGGGACTGAAGTGACTTTAGTGCTACCAATTCAATGAGAGAAAAGCATTATTTAATTATTCAAGAACAATGATTTGAATACTGAGATATTAATAGTTAGTTGCTAACTATTCATAATTTATGTTTTATATTGAGTTCTATATTTCTGCAAAAAACCATGCCAAAATTTACCGCTGTACTCGTCGATGACGAACCAAACAACACTGAACTTCTCATGCACTTCTTAAAGAAGTATTGTCCACGAGTTGATGTGATAGGTCAAGCTGATACAAAAGCTGACGCCATCGAAATAATACCTCAATTAGAGCCTGATATCATCTTTATGGACATCGTCTTAGATGAAGGAACAGGCTTTGATGTGCTTGAGGCTATAGACTCTAAGAATATTCAAGTAATTTTTGTAACTGCTTTTGATGAGTTTGCTATCAAGGCTTTTAAATATAATGCTGTCGATTTTGTTTTAAAACCAGTAGAGATTGAAGCCCTCATAGTTGCGGTTAATAATGCAGCCGAACGTGTTGAAAACAAACAATACATTGAAAAGCAGAGTTTAACAGCACTGGTAGAAGCGATGACGAATGAGAAAATCAATCAAGATTTTATTGCCATTCCTACCATTGAAAAAATCGAGTTTATCAAAACAAATACTATCGTATACTGCAAAAGCGATGGTAAGTATACAGAGTTTCATTTGAGGGACGGACAAAAGATAGTTTCCAGTAAAAACTTAGGTGAGTATGAGCAACTTCTTGACGAACAAGTTTTCTTTCGAATTCATAATTCATACATCGTCAATTTAAACTTTGTAGAAAATATCAATAAAGCAGCTGGCAATTATATAGAGTTGGGTAATAATATTTCTTTACCTATTGCCAAAAGACGTCAAGAAAAATTGCATCGATTTTTGAAAATAAAATAAGGTTAAGGATTTAATTTCTTCTAAATAAAAAATTGGCCTTGTACAACCAATAACTCTTATAAAAAATCAATTGTTCGGAGTGAATACTCTTGTATGAATTCATTGTATTTACATTTTAAAAAGAGGCCCGGTTACGGTTTGAATTGACTGTTGGGGGAAAAGTACCAGACCTCTTTAATAATGTATAACTCTTTGTCTTACAGTACAAATATGCGGTATGTATCCACAGAGGTAATAACGAAATACATAAGTGGGGCTATTTGATCATAGATGGTCGCTAAAAGGTATAATGCATATATTGACACCTCCAAAAGCGAATTATTATGCATGTTTTCAGTGAGTTAAGACCAAAAGAAAATCCCCAGCGCTAAAAGCAACTAGGGATTTTCAAACTAACCAACCAAAATCTTTATTCTATCCGCGACGTTTTTTTGACGTACTGCGGTTTTTTGTAGCACTAGCTGATCTACTTGTGCTTCTTGAAGCTTTAGATGCAGAACTACTTCTTGATGTATTTGAACGCGTAGCCTTTGAGCTATTTGTACGGTTTCCTCTTGATGAACTTGTCGCTTTTTGACTAGTTCTAGAGCTTGATCGTTTTGCTGTTTCTCTTGAGTTATTTGTTCTAGCCGTTCCTCTTGAGTTGTTCGGTCTTGCCGTTCCTCTTGAGTTGTTCGGTCTTGCCGTTCCTCTTGAGTTATTAGGCTTAGCCGTACCTCTTGAGTTGTTCGGTCTCGCCGTTCCTCTTGAGTTGTTCGGTCTCGCCGTTCCTCTTGAGTTGTTCAGTCTAGCCGTTCCTTTTGAGTTATTAGGCTTAGCTGTTCCTCTTGAGTTGTTCGGTCTTGCCGTTCCTCTTGAGTTATTTGGTCTTGCCGTTCCTCTTGAGTTATTAGGCTTAGCTGTTCCTCTTGAGTTATTAGGCTTAGCTGTTCCTCTTGAGTTGTTTGGCTTGGCCGTACCTCTTGCGGTATTAGGTCTAGCGATTCCTCTTGTGTTTCTATCTGTACGTCCTGTTTGAGCAATACCACGTGATGTTGGTTTTGTAAATCGAACATTATTACGGTCTACATTATCACGACGTCCGTTATTATGTGCAACTCTTCCAGTGTTAGGGCGTTTCCAATTATCTCTACGTCCATTTGAATATCCATCTCTATATCCTCTGTGATAGTTGTTTCTATGGTACGCATAGTTATAACGAATCGGGTTATAATAATTTCTATAAGGCGTATTCCATACTAGACATCTGTTGAAAACAGGTCGGTAAAAGAAAGCGTGGTAAGGTCTATAGATATATGATCTATTATAGATGTTAATGAATCCTGAACTATAATCAAAAACTCCGTAACGGTTATAGTTCACATATAAACCACCTACACGTACAATACGATTGTTATTATAGCGTATATCAACATTTCCAGCCTGGGTTAAGCGACCGTAGTTGTCATAGTACAAAGGGGTGTCTTCAATTTGAATTACAGCTCCATAATCATCATATTGGATATATGGATCATAATCGAAACCTGTATTAAAGCTAATGCTTACAGGACCTGCATTGACTCCAACAGATACACCATCGGCATATCGCGGAATATAAAAGTCAAATTCTCCATCAGGGAAGACTGAAAATTCGATACCAGATTCTACAAATACATATTTACTTCCATCGTAATTTGCATAGCGTCTAGAGGTTTCTTCTGAGTTTGTGTCGGCTGCATAGGTTGTTGTTCCTATAGTAAGCAATCCGATTAGTAGTAGTGCGAGGTTTTTCATAATAGCTGTTTTTTATTCGTAACTGATTGTTCTTGATTTGTTGATGAACAATAACCATATTACAAGGAACGTGCCAAAAACATATTACACCCCTTTACAAGGATGTAGTATATATACGATTATGACTTAATTAATGCGTAGATCTTAAGAGATAAAAAGTCCGAAACCATCCTTGTTTAAAGGGATTATTAGAGCAACTTAGAAAATTTAATAGGGAAGGCTGATTTATTTTAATCTTGTTACAAGACCTTTTTCTTTTCGTGTCTTTCCCACTAGTGAGTACTCGAAAGTGTAGGTATTTCCTTCGGTATATAGGATTTTCATGTGGACAGCCTGTTGTTCGCTTCGGTTTTTAGGATTGCGTTTGGTTACGATGTATTCACAGTCGTTAATCCAACGTACGTTAGAAGAATCTGGGAGATTATTAACAATAGCTATTTCCAAAGTATCATTACGCGTAAACTGAGTAGTTAGGAGTTCGCCTTCTAATAAAGTGTCAAATGCAAAGCTGCCCGTCTTAAAATCGGCGCAATTGCGCTCAGGACTCTGGCAGGAGATACAAATAATGCAGAATAGGGATAAAAATAGTTTTTCTTTCATATCAATGTAAAAATACACAATCATCCTCTAAGACAAAGAGTGCAGCAAGAAGGAGTACAGTAATAGATGGGTAATAATATTTTGAACCAATGAAGTTCTCCAAAAGACCTTTTAGTGTTCATAGCTTTCAAAATGGCCATCTTCAAAGAAAATAAGCACTCTTTTGATTTTTTGCGTATTTGATGATTCCCTCTTGCTATTTTCAAATACAGCCGTATTTGACTTAGGATCAGCTTTGGGAGTTTGAATTTCTTCAATCGGATTTGGATCTTGAGGTTTTGATGTATTTGAAAAGGAGGGAGCAACTTCAAGATCTGCTTTTGGTTTTTCTTCAACTTTTGGAAAAACACCCCGACCATATAATAACCAATATAAATCCACCTCTGGAAAAGAGGAGGTGATCTTCATCACAAAATCTAAACTTGGCTTATTTCTACCAGATAAAATATGGGATATGGTAGCACGACCAACACTCACTTTTTCGGCAAAAGCAGCTGCTGATAATTCATGTTCATCACAGATTTTTTGAAGTCTTTTAGCAAATGAAGTGTTGTTTACCATTGTAACAAAGCTATGAAGGATTTAAGTGTTACAAATGTAAACAGAATAATCTATTCTAATATATTCTCTAGAAATATTTAACATAAAAATTAAACTATAACTTTAATCAAATCATCATAACTAATTGAAATAAAAATAATTAATATACAATTATCTGTATTTTGGATATTTTCCATAGATGTATACTTGTAGCGTCTTGATTCTTGTTTACAATTGTATACAAGCTGTTTCTTTGCGATGTATACAATTGTAAACTATCGCTTGTTTAACTTTGTAAACAATAAAACATTCAATACGTGAATTCAGTAGTCCCATGGCATATTAATCATCACGAAGAATTACTTCATGGTCGTTATATTTCTGCCAAAAAAATCGAACCACTTCTCCATAATCTAAAGGAGTCTTTCCTTCTTAAAACGATTGGTTATTCTGTTGAGAATAGACCTATCTATTCAGTAGAAATTGGACAAGGAGATCTGAAAATTCTCATGTGGTCTCAAATGCACGGGAATGAAAGTACCACCACTAAGGCTGTTTTTGATCTGTTCAAGGCACTGGATGACCCTAACGCTCCAGAAATTTTTAAGCAAATAGTCAAAAAATGCAGCTTATGCATTATTCCACAGCTAAATCCAGATGGCGCCACCGCCTATACTCGTAATAATGCAGCAGACATTGACCTAAACAGGGATGCGCAAACGCTTTCACAGCCTGAAAGCAAGGTTTTACGCAAATTATTTGATGATTTTCAGCCGGATGTTTGTTTTAATTTACATGGACAACGTACTATATATGGATTGTCGGTCACGGCTACACCTTCTATAATGTCGTTTTTAGCTCCCGCAGCCGATGAGGAACGAAGTATTACGCTTTCGCGAAAGCGAGCTATGTCTACCATATCACACATAAACAAAGAACTAATTTCAGAACTTAATCAGCATATAGGTCGATATGATGATGGTTTTAATATTAATTGTACCGGAGATACCTTTATGTCAGAGGGGGTGCCAACGATTCTCTTTGAAGCGGGACATTACCCGCAGGACTACGAAAGAGAGAAGGTTCGCCAACTCATATTTCAAGCTATGATTGCCGCTATTAGTGGACTTATGAATGGTTTAGATTACGAGATTGAGGATTATTATAGTATTCCCGAACATGAAAAATGCTATTGCGATGTGCTTATTCGAGACACTTCAGAGGGTAATATCGTTATTCAGTTTGAAGAGACATTAAGTAATGATACGATAGACTTTGTTCCAAAGGTAGAGCGTATTGGTAGTGAAGAAGTGATATTTGGTCACCGATTAATAGATGCTAAACGGCAGAAGGTCAGTCATACTAATGGTGATATATTACGTATCGGAGATGTGATAAGAGAGTTAAAGATTAATGATGATTTTACGATAACGTTATCGTAGATAAATATTAAAATTTTACGAAATAATCAGAAATATTGAATTATTTTTGCTGAAAACGCAACAAAATTCAACAAAATGGCCAAATTTAAACTCGACGAAGTAGATCATCAGATTCTTGATATGTTAATCGAGAATACCAGAACTCCTTTTACAGATATCGCAAAAAAGCTCCTTATTTCAGCAGGAACGGTACATGTGCGCGTTAAGAAGATGGAAGAAGCAGGAATCATTACCGGTTCATCGCTAACATTAGACTATGCAAAGCTTGGGTATGCCTTTATTGCATATGTGGGTGTTTTCATTAATAAGACTTCACAAACAACCTTTGTTTTAGAACGAATTGCACAAATTCCTTTTGTTACCGTAGCACACGTTACTACTGGAAAGTTTAATATCTTTTGTAAAATTCGCGCAAGAGATACTAACCACGCTAAGAATGTTATCTTTATGTTAGATGATATCGATGGGGTGTATCGCACAGAAACTATGATATCTCTGGATGAGAGTATCAATGATAAAAAGAGACTGATGCATTCTATATTTCAAGATTTGATCTAAGACAAATGTCAATGTATTCTAAAAACCCTCTTGTGTAATCAGGAGGGTTTTTTAGTACCTTTAAAATAAAAAAATGACGACCAAAGATCTAGAGCCAGGAGAATACAATGAGTATTATGCACTTTATGTGCGCCAGGTCGACCCACAAAGAGATTTGCTAACCGCCTTGCAAAAGGGTCAGGAAGAGACTCTCTCTTTTTTCAATGGGCTCCCCAAAGATAAATGGGACTATGCCTACGACACAGGAAAATGGACTCCTAAGGAGGTTTTATTACATTTAATAGATACTGAGCGTATATTTAGTTATCGTGCCTTACGCTTTGCGCGAAAGGACGCCACTGACCTTCCTGGCTTTGATCAGGATGCTTATGTTCCTCCTTCTGCCGCCAAAAATCGTTCTGTAGATTCTTTGCTCAAAGAATATTCAGATGTACGCCAAAGTTCAATCGCACTTTTTGAAAACTTAGAGGAGACTATGTTGGCCCAACGTGGGTCGGGTAGTGGTAATACCTTTTCTGCCCGTGCGCTTGGCTTTATTAATGCAGGGCACGAGATTCACCATAAACGTATCATCGCAGAAAGATATTTGGATTAAGATTCTTCCGTATCAGCATTGATATCAGGTAGTTCTGTAATTAAGGTTTGGTAGTCATCATCATCATAGTCGTCTTCTGAGAAGTGAAACATCTTCTTTTCAAGGGTAGTACTAACTTTGACTAGGTATATAACATCTTCAGTGCGAACTTCAACGGCTTCTATAAGTTCGTTTTTGTGATTTTTAAAACGAAACACATGGCCGTCATCATAGCCGTAAGGATATTTTGTCGTTAGTAACGACAGTAATTCTGGAGTTAACTTTTTGTAGTCGACAATAATGCGTTGCATGACATTGAAGATTCTGTGATTCACCTAAAGTTAATCAAAAAATGAATTCAATCTACATTCTTCCAAAAAAATAAAAAACTGTTATTACTGACTATCAGCATAGTAGGCAAAAGATTCGAAGATTAAGTCATTAGAAACCTGCTGGTCGATGATTGGGCTTCCTATCGCCTCAAGCAGCACGAAATTAATATTTCCATTATCATTTTTCTTATCGTACTTAAGGAAATCAATGATAGCTTCAATCTCTGAAGTTTCAAAATGCACAGTGTCATACATCTCATTGAGAGTCATAGTTATCTCTTCTAGTGATTCTATTGCCAAGCCAGTAAGCTTGTTTGATATATAACATTCGAGTATCATACCTATAGCAATTGCCTCGCCGTGAAGCAAAGTAGTGCGGGTTTCATGGCCTAAACAATAAGATTCGATAGCATGACCCAAAGTGTGCCCAAAATTGAGTGTCTTTCTAGCATTTTGTTCTGTGGGATCCTCAAGAACAATCTTGTTTTTTATTACAACACTCTCGTGTATAATTTGATTGAGGTCATTACTAGTTAAGGTCGCAAAATCGATAAGTTTATTCCAATATGCTGGATCTGCTATTAAACCGTGTTTATATATTTCGGCCAATCCTGAGCGCATTTCATTTTGAGCTAGGGTTGCCAAGAAAGAGGCGTCAATAAGAACCATCTTAGGGTTATTGATAACACCCACCAAATTCTTTAAAGTACCCAAATCTACGCCAGTTTTGCCGCCTACAGAAGCATCAACCATTGCAAGCAAGGAAGTAGGGACATTTATAAAATCCATTCCTCTTTTAAAGGTACTAGCTATAAATCCGCCTAGATCTGTAACTACACCACCACCCAGATTTAATATGAGTCCTTTACGGTCGGCACCAGATTCAGCTAATGCTTCCCATACCTGTACACAGGTGTCAATCGTTTTATGAGCCTCACCCTCAGGAATTTCTATAATATCCAAAGGTGTTTCAACGCTTAATTCGCCTAAAAATGCAGGGAGACAGTGTTCGTGAGTGTTCTCATCTACAAATACAAAAATTTTAGAATAATTGGCAGTTGTCAAAAATTGATTCAAACGTTCATAGCCGTTTGCATTGAAAACAATATCGTAAGAGGCAGCAGAAATAGGATTCATATATTCATAATTAAGAGGCCAAATTACTACCTTTTTGTTAAAATCATAGACAGTTTAAAGTATATTTGTGAGACCAAAGTATCAAATATGCCAAAGACTTCTTTCGACAATACCGAACGCGCATTTTCCTTGAAAAGTGATAGCGAATTAGAGCGTGCTTATTTTCTCTTTAAAATGATATCCAAAGAGCCCTTAGTTCGCATAGGTACCGCTATGACCAAGTTTGCTATTAATCTTAGCCTTCCAGTTGAAGGACTAATTCGATCTACTGTTTTTGATCATTTTTGTGGAGGTGTCAGCGAACAAGATTGTCTTCCGGTGGTTGATAAACTGTATGCCGTAGGAGTGAGTTCTGTACTAGATTATTCTGTCGAAGGCAAGGAAGATGAGGCTCAGTTTGATGCCTGTATGAATAAGGTCGTTGAATTGACAAAATTTGCCGAACATAAAGAAGCAATGCCCATCATTGTCTTTAAACCTACTGGATTGGGTCGTTTTTTGATTTGGGAGAAGGTAACTGCCGGTACCACTTTGTCAGAAAGTGAAAAAGGAGAGTGGAATCGTATCGTGAACCGATTTGATACTATCTGTAAACTTGCCCTAAAATCAGATGTTGAAGTGCTCATTGATGGTGAAGAAAGTTGGATCCAAGACGCCGCAGATGATTTGGTGACCGAGATGATGGTGAAATACAATAAGGGCAACCCCATTGTATACAATACTTTACAGTGCTACCGATGGGATCGTCTGGATTTTCTTAAAAAACAGCATCTCATGGCAAAAGCTAAAGGAATTCGATTGGGATACAAGATCGTGAGAGGTGCTTATATGGAAAAAGAAAATGATCGCGCCCAAGAGAAAGGCTACCCTACGCCCATTTGTGCAAATAAAAAAGCTACAGATGATAATTTTGACGAAGTGCTGCGATATATTATGGATAACCTCGATGACATTTCATTATTCCTAGGAACACATAACGAAGAGAGTTCTGCCCTCGCTGTTGAAATCATGAAAGAGAAGGGGGTCTCGCCAACAGACAATAGAGTTTGGTTTGGACAATTGTACGGAATGAGTGATCATATTAGCTTTAACCTCGCCGCCGATGGCTATAATGTTGCAAAGTATATTCCCTTTGGCCCCGTAAAAGATGTAATGCCTTATTTAATTCGTCGTGCAGAAGAGAATACTTCAGTAGCTGGTCAAACAAATAGAGAATTAGAGCTTATCAAAGCTGAGCGAAAACGCAGAAAAATCCATTAGAGTTCTTAGTGATTTTGGACTTTAACCCAATGAGAATGTAGAGGGATAAGTGTGTTCATAAGTAGCACGCCTACGCGAAATTGCTCTTAATTTCAACCACTTTTGACTAATGCTACAGGAACATCTAATCTACCTCTTTAAGGGTGGTAATTTTGGCTAGTTTTTCACAATTCTCAACGGTAAATTGTAATTCTTTTCCATCTTCGGTTTCCGAATTGATAACGTAGATGCCACAGGGTTTCTTTCGTGTTTGGCTTTCGCCAAAATCAACATCTCCATCTGATATCAAACGATTCACAGCTGTTGTATCCAGATTGAATAAGGCCATAGTTTCTCTAGCCTCGTCAGAATATTCATGAGCTTTGATCCCAATATTTTTTAAAACCCGGTCTTCAGGGAAATAGGCGCAACTAGCGCGTTTTCCACTTAAAAAGAAGGCTAATAGTACAAGTCCAATAGAAAATCCACCGAGATAATACCCGATGCGTTGTAGAAGTTTCATGCTTTTAAAAGATGAGCAAGTTTATATCACGGTAGGAAAGATTGAACCAATCGGCTACCGATTTGTTGGTTAAAATACCGTGGTAAAAATACAACCCATTTTTCAATCCGCGATCAAAACGAAGTCTATTTTCAACACCGCCTTCTTCTCCTATTTCAAGTAAGTAAGGAGTAAATATATTACTCAGTGATACTGAGGCTGTTCGTGCAAAACGAGCAGGAATATTGGGTACACAATAATGAGTAACTCCGTGTTTCGTAAAAGTAGGGTGGTCATGAGTAGTAACTTCACTGGTTTCAAAGCAACCTCCCATGTCAATACTAACATCAATTGCAACGGCCCCTTTTTTCATATTTTCGACCATAGCTTCAGAAACTACCACTGGAGCACGATTTTTTCCTCTTACCGCGCCTATAACAACGTCACAACGTTTTAGAGCTTTGATAAGATTCTTTGGTTGAATAGTAGAAGTGTAAAGTTGACGACCTATGTTTGTTTGTATAGAGCGGAGTTTCGTAATTGAATTATCAAATATTTTGACATTAGCACCGAGTCCAATTGCCGATCGAGCGGCAAATTCTCCGACTGTTCCTGCGCCAATAATAACAACTTCAGCGGGCGGAACCCCAGAGATATTACCCAATAACATGCCTGTTCCATGTTCAGAGTGGCTCATTAGTTCTGCAGCCAATTGAACAGCGGCGGTCCCGGCAATTTCAGAAAGTGTACGAACGGCAGGGTAGGAGCCATCATCATCTCTAATGAATTCAAAAGCTAGCGCTGTTACACGTTTTGCAGCTAAGGCTTCAAAATAATCTTTGGTTTGTGTTTTTATTTGAAGAGCAGAAATCAATACGGTCTGTGGATTGATCATTTCAAGCTCTTCTAAGGATGGGGGTTCTACCTTAAGGATCATCGGGCAAGAAAACACCTTGGAGGTGTCCCTCGTGATCTCTGCGCCAGCTTCGCTATAGTCCTTGTCGGTATAACGAGCGCCTTTCCCAGCCTTCGATTCTACTAGGACTCTGTGACCATTGGCAGTAAGAGCAGCAACAGCATCAGGATTTAAACAAACACGCTTTTCTTGAAAGTGTGTTTCCTTAGGAATACCAATAAATAGTTCGCCTTTTTTCTTGCTTACCTCCAGCATTTCCTCTTGAGGAAGTAGCTGTGCCATTGTAAAGGGTGAATTTGTTGTATCCATAGGTTGAGTGTTCCTCAAAAATACGGATTATATGAATACAGAATCAAACAGTGTATCAGGGAATGTTAATTTGCCATAAATACAGAATCGTTTGCATCTTCAGCAAGATCTTCAATAGCAGAAGTAGATGAAGTATCTTTTTTCACTGCTTCTTGATTATTTGCAAGTTCGCCTTTCCAGTTGACTCTATTCAACTCAGAAAGATCAATACCATGAATTTTATCAAAAACACGAGTACGGATGGTATACGAAAAGATTGCCATGATTAAAATGAGAGGAGCAAGTATATAAATATCTTTAACGTCGGTAAAAATAATATCCTCATTGATTACTCCAAAAATTTGGAAGGAATACATGCAGATTGGCACAATTATGACATGATACCACCAATGCTTACAAGTGAAAAACCATATAAATAAAAACATTAGTGGTATAATCTTACCTATTAGGGTCCAAGCTACCACATTAACACTTTCGTAATAATTACTGGTGTATACCCCAAATGAAGTTTCCCAGATGGGACCATCTGGGAAGAGTTCATATAACGTGAATAAATATGGCGTACAGATTAAAAATATGGCAATTAATGTTCCAGCCAAAAGTGCCTTTCCTTTAACTCCAACATCTTTTGCTAATTTGCTATTAGCCGTTTGCTGGTATTTTGACTTTTCTTTTATCAACTGCTTGAATAATATCATTTTCATTATCAATTGCAGTGTATGATAAAACTGTTGCGCCTGCGATGAGCAGACCTAAAATAAGGGCTTTGATTTTCATTGTGTGAGTATTTTGAGTTATGATTTGTTATATCAAACATCAGAAAACTTCACCTAATTTGGATCAATCCTTTTTTTTGTATATTCGCCGATTTTTAAAAAAAATCTAGTCGAATACAGTTCTTCATACACTATATTAATACTTATCTATTAAAAACTTTTTTTCCGATGAACGCAAAAATATACTGCGACTCATCCTATTTTCACACTCCGTAGTGCGATTTTTCTTACATAAATGAGAGCTAATTTTGGTTAAATTTTAACAAAATATTAACACTTATCATTCAGTGTTAGTTCGCGTTTCTTGTCCTTTTTCGCCACAATAGACACTTTTGTATGTTGTGGCGGTAAAAAACTATCTATCTTTTCAGGCCATTCAATAAAGATCCAATCTCCTTCATATAAATAGTCTTCAAAACCCAGATCTAAAATTTCTTCTTCCTTTTTCAATCGGTAACAATCAAAATGATAAACAACCATATCACTGCTATTGCGATATTCGTTGACAATTGAAAAGCTAGGGCTTACAGCCGTTTCTTCTATACCTAATTGCTGGGTAATTGCTTTGATCAGTGTGGTCTTTCCCACACCCATCTCTCCATAAAAAAGCAAGACATTACTTTTTGCACCTTCAAGGATCTGTGCAGCAACACTATCAATTTCTGATAGCTCGTAGGTTAATTTCATTATTATTTTAACATTTGGGCAGTGCTAATATATGAAAGGAAATGGAAATTCAAAATTCAATTGAGTGCTCTGTCGGTTTTGTTAGTGGCATAATGGAATTTAATCTCAATGATAGTACTGAAAATTCTTACAAATATTCATCTGCCATACTGTGGAGAATTTGGTCATATTTATGAATATTCAAATCTTTTCTAATAACCTTTTTTGATTTTTTGATTAGTTTAGACGTGTGAGATGTTTATTATATTTAGTAATTTTTTTTTGGATCCAGATTTGTGTTGCACAGCAACAGGAATTTAGGGGTAATATTTTTTCAGATTCATTACATCATCTTTCTTTTAAGGCATTATTAAATGAATATATATTGGTTTCTCCTCATAATGCGAAACCTGATAATATTAATATTGCTCATGCTCGAATCTTAGCAGAATCATTTATTACAAGAGCATTAAAGGAAAAAGATTCATTTAATATTGGTAGAGGGTATTTAATGTTAGGGCGATTGGATCCAATTAATATTGATTATATTGAAAAAAGTATAGCTTATACTAAATCAACTATTAATTCTGAATTTCCAACATTACCTTACATCCATAAATTTGCATACTATTACAATCAAGGTGAATATAGGAAAGCTAATAATGCTTTAGTCTTAGCACAATCTCATTCTATTGATTCGGAAACAGATTTTAGTCTCAAATCAAATTTTAATCATTTGAATATTTCGTGGGGAGACACAAATCAAGGGATTAAAGATTTAAGGGATCAGCAAGATTATATTAAGTCTACAAGTTTTGAAAAAACCCAAGAATTCTTGGCATGGGTAGATATTAGAGAAGAGTATTTATCATCAAATTATTATTCAATAGCAGAAGGTTTTTATAGATTAAACGACTTTACGTCAGCAAATCTCTACTTAGATTCTGTTCAACTATATGGTACTAAATACAATTTCCCTGAAACCATCGATAATTATAATGGTCTTAAAGGGGCTATCCTTTATAAACAAGGGGAGTACCAAGAAGCTTTAAGCTATGCCAATGCATATCTAAACAACAGTATTGAAAATGATGATTACGGAATCAGCAGGTCATCTGTAATCAAAGGGCTGACCCTTTGGGGTATGGGAAATAAGGAGTTAGCTATAGTTTCTTTATCTAAGGCAGATAGTTTGTACCAACAAACACAAGATGAATTTGAAGAACTAGGGGATGGGTATAAAACCTTAATTGCCTACTATAAAGAACTCGGTGATAAAGACAAGCAGTTAGAGTACCTGAATAAGTTGCTCCTTTTTGATGAAGAAATTACAGCCAACTACCTCGAAATTGCCCCCGCAATTACACGTAGCTATACTATCCCAGAGCTGCTGTCTGAAAAGGAAAGCGTTATTGAAGCGCTTAATTTGAGTAATGAACACATAAATAATAAAAAAACTGTCTATTATATTCTCCTAATGGTCGCAAGCGGACTGATTGGTTACTTTATTATTCAACGCATCATTTTTAAACGCAGATTTGATAGAATTAAAAAGAGACTGGAATTAAGTGAAAGTCCTACCTCCAAAAAGAAAAGAAATAAGGGAACTCAAGAACTCTTCGACCTGGATGCCAAACAAATTGAACGCATAGCCAAGGGATTAGAACGTTTCGAGTTGGAAAAGGGCTATATCAATACCCGATTGAGTTTAAAGTCCTTAGCAACCTCTATGGACACTAATTCTTCCTATCTTTCAAAGTATATCAATGCAATCAAAGGGGTTAATTTCTCGCGTTATGTCAATACCCTACGCATCCATGCGATTGTAGAAGTACTTCAAGTAAATTCGAAAATTAGGTCTTACACCATAGATGCCATTGCAGAGGAGGCTGGCTTTTCTAATACGAGGTCATTTTCCAATCACTTCAAACGAGTGACTGGAATTAACCCTTCATATTTCTTAAAAAAATTGCAAAAAGACCTAAATGCTAACGGGGCTCCAGAACCGCAAACGGTATAATCATCTCCTCTAGACTTACTCCACCGTGTTGATAGGTATTTCTAAAGTAACTTACATAGTGATTATAGTTATTTGGATACGCGAAAAATAGATCACTCTTTGCAAAAATAAATGAACTGCTCATATTGATAGTTGGCAAGTGAATCGTTCTTGGATCCTTAGCAGCGAGTACATCTTTATCTTCATAAGTTAAACTTCGGCCTGTTTTGTAGCGTAAATTTAAACTAGTGTTCTTATCACCAATCACCTTAGATGGGTGCTTTACGTTAATCGTTCCGTGGTCGGTAGTAATAATCAATTTAAAGCCCATTTGCTGTGCTTGTTGGATCATATCTAATAAAGGAGAATTCTTAAACCAACTCTCTGTGAGAGAGCGGTATGCTTTGTCATCACTAGCGAGTTCTTTTATAACTTCCATCTCCGTTTTGGCATGAGAAATCATGTCTACAAAATTATAGACCACAACTGTTAGGTCATTATCCTTTTGAGATTTAAAATTCTCGGCAAGTTTCTTTCCATTTTTGAGATTTGTAATCTTGTGGTATTCCCACTTCAAATCCAATCGCATACGTTTTAATTGCGCTTCTAGAAAGGCTGCCTCATGCATATTTTTCCCACCTTCGTCTGTGTCATCCAGCCAAAGATCCGGATGCTTTTTCTTCATTTCACTTGGCATTAGGCCTGAGAAAATCGCATTTCGTGCATACTGAGTAGCTGTTGGGAGAATACTGAAATATGGCTTTTCTTCAACTTTCTTGTAATAAGCATTCATATGAGGTTCAAAAGCCTTCCATTGATCATAGCGCAAGTTATCTACTACCACAAATAATGTAGGTTTTCCTTTCTCTAAATGTGGCGCCACACGTTCACTAAACAAATTATAAGACATTGTAGGCGCATCACTACCATCAAACCAGTCGGCATAATTTTTATCAATAAACTTGCAAAACTGATTGTTGGCTTCCAACTTCTGAGACTCTAAAATCTCAAACATGCTATGGTCCTCAATATTTTCGAGCTCCATTTCCCAATAGATTAATTTTTGGTAAAGCTCTGCCCATTCTTCATAGGAATTCACCATCGACATATCCATGGCGATTTTTCTAAATTCTTGCTGGTAGGAAGAGGTTGTCTTTTGAGATACCAACCTACTGTTATCCAAAATCTTCTTTAGGCTCAGTAAGATTTGATTAGGGTTCACTGGTTTTATTAAGTAATCGGCGATTTTAGAACCAATCGCTTCTTCCATGATATATTCTTCTTCACTCTTAGTGATCATCACCACAGGGACACTCTCGCGTCTATTCTTTATTTCACTAAGGGTTTCTAGGCCTGTTAGCCCTGGCATGTTTTCATCTAAAAAAACAATGTCAAAATTTTGTTCTTCAATAATATCAATAGCTTCCGATCCACTATTGCAAGTAGTAACGTCATAGTCTTTCTTTTCCAAGAATAAGATATGTGGTTTTAGTAAATCAATTTCGTCGTCTACCCAAAGTATTTTTATGTTGCTCATGCGCTATTTTATGTTTTTATCAAAATCATTATCCTACTTAAAGGAAACGATGGTTTTATGTAACTGTGTCTTTATCTAAACTGCTCAAAACTCTTATTATTATATCGATTTCGAAATGTTATCTTTGTTGGTGAAGGTCGGTTATTAACTCTAAAATTCATAGTTGGAGTATCCAAAGACTACCTTCCTTTTAAAACAACAATTTGCAGCTACACAAAACTACAATAATCAATGATCCGATCTACGGATTTATTACCATCCCAAATGGCATAATATTCGACCTAATTCAGCATCCTTATTTTCAGAGGTTACGTAGAATTACGCAGATGGGACTTTCCTACTTAGTCTATCCTGGCGCGCATCACACGCGTTTTCATCATGCTGTGGGTTGTTTGCATATTATGCAAAAGGCACTAGAAACCCTAAGTTCTAAGGGAGTTGTTATTTCTAAAGAAGAGGAAGAAGCTACGCTAATTGCCATCCTTTTACACGACATCGGACATGGACCATTCTCACATGCAATGGAACATAGTATCGTTGAAGGCATTCATCACGAGCATATTTCTGAAGCTTTTATGAAGGCTTTGAATAAAGAGTTTAACGGAAGTTTAACGCTAGCCATTGCTATTTTTAAAGGTAGTTATGAGCGTAAATTTTTAAATCAGCTTGTTTCCGGTCAATTGGATATGGATCGCACGGACTATTTAAAGAGAGATAGTTTCTACACCGGAATGGCAGAGGGCAATATTAATACAGATCGTATTATTGCTATGTTAAATGTCAAGGATGACGAATTGGTAGTGGAAGAAAAGGGCGTGTATACTATCGAAAAATTTCTAGTCGCCCGACGATTGATGTATTGGCAGGTATATCTTCATAAAACGAGTCTTGTTGCAGAGCAATTGATTACTCGTGTATTAAAACGGGCTAAAGAACTCTCTCATCAGGGAGTGAAGCTTCCTGCAAGTAAGGCTTTGAGTTATTTTTTAAATAATAAGATCGATGCTGAGAACTTTACAGATGCTGTTTTAGATACCTTTTCAAAGTTAGACGATTATGATATTATTTCGGCAATGAAGGAGTGGTGTGATAACGATGACTTTGTATTATCAGAACTATCAAAGGCTATAATAAATAGGGACCTATTAAAGGTAAAGATTAGGAATAAAGCTTTCGCGAAAGCGAAATTAGATAAACATATCGCAGCTTTAATGTCCAATCACAACCTGACAGAATCAGAAGCTTCTTACTTTGTATTCACGGGAACTATTTCTAATCAGGCCTATAATTATACACAAGGAGGGATAAATATATTGCTTCCAAACGGTAAAATTGTAGACGTAGTAAAGGCTAGCGATCAACTGAGCTTGAAATCACTGATGAAGTCGGTGGTTAAAAACTATATCTGCTTCCCAAAACCCAAAGGCTAAATTTTTCCTATTTTTGCAACCAATGAAATTTACAGCCGCTCAAATCGCAGGTATTTTAGAGGGAACCGTTGTGGGTAATCCAGAAGCCGAAGTCTCTAAACTTGCCAAAATAGAAGAAGGGATCAAAGGATCGCTCACCTTTCTAGCCAATCCTAAGTATACTTCCTTCATTTATAGCACTCAAGCTACTATCACTATCGTTAATAACGATTTTGAACCTGAAGAAGAAATCGAAACCACCTTAATCAAAGTGGAGGATGCTTACAAATCATTTTCAAAACTTCTAGAATATTACAATCAGGTAAAGTTGAATAAAACAGGTATTGAACAACCTAGTTTTATTTCAGACACAGCAACCTATGGTGAAAATCTATATTTAGGAGCCTTTTCCTATGTAGGTGAAAATGTAGTAATTGGAAAAAATGTAAAGATATTTCCCAATGTTTACATTGGTGATAATGTAACCGTAGGAGATAATTGCGTAGTATTTGCCGGCGCTAAAATTTATTCAGAATCAGTAATCGGAAATACCGTATACATTCATAGTGGTGCTATTGTAGGTGCAGATGGTTTTGGTTTTACTCCCAACGAAAAAGGAGAGTATAGTAAGGTGCCACAAACTGGTAACGTGATCATTGAAGATCATGTAGATATAGGAGCTGGCACTACGATTGATAGAGCGACCTTAGGGTCAACTATTATTCGAAAAGGTGTTAAATTGGATAATCAAATTCAAATTGCTCATAACGTAGAAATTGGAGAGCATACAGCTATTGCAGCTCAAACAGGTGTTGCAGGATCAACCAAAATTGGCAAACATTGCCTTATTGGGGGACAGGTAGGAATTGCAGGTCATATAACTATCGGAGATCGTGTACGTGTTCAAGCACAATCGGGGATAGGAAGAAATATAAAAGACGACGAAGTATTACAAGGGTCACCAGCCTTTAATTACGGCGAATGGAACCGTTCTTATGTTCATTTTAAGAACCTTCCAAAACTTGTCAATACAGTTAACCAACTTGAAAAAAAAGATAAGTAATGAGCGTAACTAAATTTAAACAACGCACTATTGCTAGAGAAGTAACACTTACAGGTGTTGGACTTCATACAGGAGCAGAGGTAACTATGACCTTTTTACCCGCCCCAGAGAATCACGGATATCAATTTAAGCGTGTGGACCTAGAAGGGCAACCTATAATAGCTGCAGATGCTTCTTATGTTACCAATACCCAGCGTGGTACCAACTTAGAAAAAAATGGCGTTTCTATACAAACCACAGAGCATGTACTCGCTGCATGTGTTGGTTTAGAAATAGACAATATTTTAATTGAACTCAATGCATCAGAGCCTCCTATAATGGATGGTTCTTCAAAGTTTTTTGTAGAGGCTTTGGAAAAAGCTGGAATTCAGGAGCAAGAAGCTTGCAGAGAAGAATACATTGTAAAGGATATTATTACCTATACAGATGAAGAAACGGGTAGTGAAATCATTCTTATGCCCGCCGATGAGTATAAGGTTACGACCATGGTCGATTTCGGAACCAAGGTTCTAGGAACACAAAATGCAAGTATCCAGCATCTTTCAGAATTTAAATCAGAAATTTCTGATAGTAGAACATTTAGCTTTCTTCATGAAATTGAAATGTTACTAGAACATGGACTTATAAAAGGTGGAGATTTAAATAATGCTATCGTATATGTGGATAAGGAATTATCACCGGCCACAATGGATAAATTAAGAGTAGCATTCAAAAAGGATCATATTTCCGTTAAACCAAATGGTATTTTAGACAATCTTACGCTACATCATCCCAATGAAGCTGCTCGTCATAAATTACTTGACGTAATTGGTGATTTGGCATTAGTGGGAACAAGGATACGAGGAAAAGTGATTGCCAATAAGCCTGGACATTTTGTAAATACTCAATTTGCAAAAAAACTTCAAAAAATCATAAAAGCAGAACGTCGTAACTATGTTCCTGTTGTTGATTTACACGCTACACCAGTGAAAGATGTAAATCAAATAATGGAAATGTTGCCTCATAGACCTCCATTTCTATTAGTAGATAAAATTTTAGAGTTAACTGAAGACTATGTAATTGGAATGAAAAATGTCACAATGAATGAACCATTCTTTGTTGGGCATTTCCCAGGAGCACCAGTGATGCCAGGAGTTTTGCAAATTGAAGCTATGGCTCAAACAGGGGGGATTCTTGTGCTGAGCACTGTCCCTGATCCTGAAAATTATTTGACCTATTTACTAAAAATAGATAATGTGCGTTATAAGCAACAAGTTGTTCCTGGTGATACACTCATATTTAAATTGGATTTGATGTCACCTATACGAAGAGGGATTTGTCAAATGCAAGCAAGAGCTTATGCCAATGGTAAGCTAGTTTCCGAAGCCGAAATAATGGCTCAAATTGTTAAAGTAAAGAATAAGTAAACTATGAATCAGCCATTAGCATACGTACATCCTGGAGCCAAAATTGCCAAAAATGTCGTAATTGAACCTTTTACCACCATACATAATAATGTAGTGATAGGTGAGGGAAGTTGGATTGGATCCAATGTAACGATTATGGAAGGTGCTCGTATAGGAAAAAATGTTAGTATTTTTCCCGGAGCGGTTATTTCCGCTATTCCACAGGATAAAAAATTTAATGATGAAGATACTGTTACCATTATTGGAGACAACACCACCATTAGGGAATGTGTAACCATAAATCGTGGAACTACAGATCGCATGAAAACGCAGATCGGAAAAGACTGTTGGATCATGGCCTATTGTCATATTGCACACGACTGTATCGTTGGTGATAACTGTATTTTTTCTAATAACAGCACCCTTGCGGGACATATTACTGTAGGTGATTATGTAGTCTTGGCAGGAATGGCTGCCGTACAACAATTTTGTACTATAGGAAGTCATGCTTTTGTTACTGGAGGATCTTTGGTGCGTAAGGATGTCCCACCTTTTGTGAAAGCAGGACGAGAGCCTTTGAGCTATGTAGGTATTAACTCTATAGGTTTACGCCGTCGTGGATTTACCACAGAGAAAATTAGAGAAATTCAGAATATTTTCCGCATCTTGTACCAAAAGAATTATAATACAACCCAAGCAGTTGGGATCATTGAAGCAGAGATGGAGGCAACTTCTGAACGCGACGAAATATTACAATTCATTCGTAATTCTCAACGAGGAATTATGAAAGGATATTTTAATTCATAAGCTATTGGCCGTTTTAAGGCCAGTTCCTTTAATATCAAATCTAAATAGTGTGTACTTGCTTTTATGTATACACTACTAATTAAATACAAAAAATGGCAACTACTTCAGACATCCGTAATGGATTATGCATCCACTACAATAACGATATTTATAAAATCATTGAGTTTTTACACGTAAAGCCAGGAAAAGGTCCTGCATTTGTAAGAACCAAAATGAAAAGTGTTACTAGCGGTAAGGTGTTGGATAATACCTTTTCTGCAGGACATAAAATTGAGGAAGTTCGTGTAGAAACACACAAATTTCAATTTCTTTATAATGATGGGGAAGGGTATCATTTTATGAATACAGAAGATTATTCGCAAATAGCCTTGCAAGAGGAGTCATTGGATGCTTCTAATCTTCTAAAGGAAGGAGAGGTCGTAACGGTTTTAATTAACTCTGAAGATCAATCTCCATTGTCTGTAGACATGCCAGCAAGCGTCATTCTTGAAGTGACACACACAGAACCAGGTGTGAAAGGAAACACTGCAACAAACGCTACCAAGCCAGCAACTGTAGAAACTGGGGCTTCAGTAAATGTGCCTTTATTTATAAATGAAGGTGATAAAATTAAAGTTGAGACCGATAAGGGAACTTATAAAGAGCGTGTAAAGGAGTAAATACTTCTTAATAACTACTTAAAATCCCGCTAAAAAGCGGGATTTTTTTATTTATATTCGTCCTAATGAAATTTAATAAACCCCATACCCTCGTTGAAATTGCTCAAATCATTAATACTCCTTTTGTAGGAGCCGATGATTTTCCGGTTTTAGGTATGAATGAAATCCATGTTGTTACTCCTGGGGATATTGTATTCGTTGATCATCCCAAATACTACGATAAAGCCTTGGCTAGTGCCGCAACAATCATTCTAATCAATAAGGAAGTTGACTGCCCAGAAGGTAAAGCTCTGCTTATCTCAGAAGATCCATTTCGTGACTTCAATATCTTGACAGAACACTTCATGCCTTTTGTTGCCGCAACTAATTCTGTTGCAAAAAGTGCGCAAGTAGGTGAGGGAACAATAATTCAACCCAACAGTTTTATAGGAAACAATGTATCTATAGGAAAGCATTGTATGATTCATTCTAATGTGAGTATATATGATAATACCATCATTGGTGATTATGTAACTATTCATGCGGGTGCTATTTTAGGTGGAGATGCATTTTACTATAAGAAACGCCCAGAGGGTTTTGATAAACTAAAATCTGGCGGTAGGGTCGTTATTTGTGATCATGTAGATATAGGCGCTGGTACTACCATTGATAAAGGAGTTACGGGAGATACTACCATCGGGCTAGGTTCGAAGTTAGATAACCAAGTACACATTGGTCATGATACGGTAATTGGTAAAATGGTCTTAATAGCTGCCCAAACTACAGTAGCGGGTTGTGTGGTGATTGAAGATGAAGTAACTTTATGGGGACAAGTAGGAATTACAAGCGGTATAACCATAGGAGAAAAAGCCATCATTTCAGCCCAAAGCGGAGTGAGCAAATCCTTGCCTGGTCATAAAAGCTACTTTGGTTCTCCAGCAGGAGAGTTTAGAGTTAAATATAAAGAACTTGCAGCATTGCGTCAAGTTCAAGAATTATTAGAAAAATTAAAGCAGAAATAATGAGCACAAGTCCTAAACAAATCGTCGCAGATTTCTATAATTCTGATTTCTTCAACAACAGCGAGAATGTAGAAAAATATTTACATCCTGACATGGAGCTGTTCTGGAATGCGCGAACGGGTTATCTACATCAGAATAAGGCTGAAGTACTTGCCACAACTCAGGAAGCTGGCAAATCATTTGACTCAGTAAGGTCACATATAACTCATCTTCTAGAAGATGGCAATTCAGTGACTATCCGTCTAACTATTTTTGTGAGTACTATAGAAGCTCCAGATGATGAGTTTCCAATAGCACATTTCTTTGCTATTTGGGAGGTTAAAGACGGTAAACTGTTTAAAGGATATCAAATGAGCTTACCTACAGAAGATGATGAAAAAGCACTTGTTTCGTGGATGTAAAATTCTCTAAAATTTTACTTCATAGAACGCCTGCAAACCGTTACTTTTGTAACGCAAAATTTAAAACAAACCAATGAGCGTTTTAGTCAATAAAGATTCAAAAATTATTGTTCAAGGATTTACTGGAAGCGAGGGAACTTTCCACGCAGGACAGATGATCGAATATGGTACTAATGTAGTAGGTGGTGTTACTCCAGGTAAAGGAGGGCAAACACATCTTGATAGACCTGTATTCAATACTGTGCAAGAAGCAGTAGAAAAAGCAGGAGCAGATACTACCATAATCTTTGTACCGCCAGCTTTTGCTGCCGATGCTATTATGGAGGCGGCAGATGCAGGAATTAAAGTTATTATTACAATCACAGAAGGTATCCCTGTTGCAGATATGATTATCGCTGCAGACTATATAAAAGGTAGAGATTGTAGACTAATAGGACCTAACTGTCCAGGAGTAATTACTCCAGGTGAAGCTAAAGTTGGTATCATGCCTGGTTTTGTTTTCAAAAAAGGGAAAGTAGGTATCGTTTCAAAATCTGGAACCTTAACTTATGAAGCTGCAGACCAAGTTGTAAAACAAGGTTTGGGAATTACAACAGCCATTGGTATTGGAGGTGATCCAATTATTGGAACAACAACTAAAGAAGCTGTAGAATTGTTAATCAACGATCCTGAAACGGAAGCGGTGGTAATGATTGGTGAAATTGGAGGTCAATTAGAAGCAGATGCTGCACATTGGTATAAGAATAGTGGTAGTAAAAAACCTGTTGTTGGTTTTATCGCTGGAGAAACTGCACCTGCAGGCCGTACAATGGGTCATGCCGGAGCAATTGTTGGAGGTTCTGATGATACAGCTCAAGCAAAAAAAGCAATTATGCGCGAATGTGGAATTCACGTGGTAGATAGTCCAGCAGAAATTGGAAAGAAGATCGCCGAAGTAATGAAATAAGGTCCTTTACTAACCGCAATACAATTAAACCTTGACCTCTCGAATTTTCGGGAGGTTTTTTTGTGCCTAGCCTTTTGGGAATTCTTATATTTGAGTTGGTAACAAAGCTGCTTAAATGCACTGTCAGTTTATGCCAAGCATGTCTAAGTGCGAAAAGACAATAATAACAACTACCAAACCAAAGTTTTAAGATAAACAACTACTATTTATGAAACTACTCGAAGGAAAAACAGCTATCATTACTGGCGCAAGCCGCGGAATTGGAAAAGGAATCGCTCAAGTATTTGCCCAACACGGCGCAAACGTAGCTTTTACTTATAGCTCATCAGAGGCAGCTGCCAACGAATTGGAAAATGAATTAAACGCCCTAGGAATTAAAGCCAAAGGTTATAAGAGTAACGCAGCCGATTTTGAACAATCTGCACAACTTGCCAAAGATGTTTTGGAAGAATTTGGAAGCATCGATATCCTCGTTAATAATGCAGGAATTACAAAAGACAATTTGTTGATGCGTATGGCCGAGGAAGATTTTGACAAAGTGATCGAAGTAAATCTCAAGTCAATTTTTAATATGACCAAAGCTGTTCAGCGTACCATGTTAAAACAGCGTAAAGGCAGTATTATCAATATGAGCTCTGTGGTAGGGGTTAAGGGAAATGCTGGACAATCAAACTATGCAGCTTCCAAAGCAGGCATGATTGGATTCTCTAAGTCTATGGCATTGGAGTTAGGTTCTCGTAATATCAGAACTAACGTAATCGCCCCAGGTTTTATTGAAACAGAAATGACAGCCAAACTAGACGATGAAACTGTCGCTGGATGGCGTAATGCTATTCCATTAAAACGTGGTGGTTCTCCTGAAGATATTGCAAATGCCTGTGTATTTCTTGCAAGCGATATGAGCGCCTATATCACCGGACAAGTATTGAATGTAGATGGAGGAATGCTAACCTAGAAATTTTCTAGCTGCACCTCAGATAAATTTTTATGCAATCATCAACACTATTACTAATTGTTGGAGCCGCAATACTCGCATTGGGTATAGCGGCTTTTCAATATTTCTATAAAGCCAAATACAAGACCAACAAGAATAAGGTATATGCCTTGTTCCGCTTTTTGACGGTCTTTGGCTTGCTTTTATTGTTGATTAATCCAAAATACAATCAGGTTTCATACTACACTGAAAAACCATCTTTAGCTGTAGCCATTGACAATACGATAAGTATAGAACACTTAGGTGGTAAAGATCAGGTGGAAGATGTCCTTTCTCGCTTTCGCGAAAGCGAACCCCTCAACATTGCTTTTGATATCCAATACTTCAATTTTGGAGCCACTGTATCTCCCTTGGATTCCCTAAGCTTTGCGGAGCCTCAAACTAATATTTCGGCAACATTAAGGTCCTTACAAACCATTTACAAAGATGAGACCGCACCAGTGGTCTTAATTACTGATGGAAATCAAACCTTAGGAGAAGGATACGTATATACTGCAAAAAACCACAAGCAGTCAATCTTTCCCTTAGTAGTAGGAGATACATTGAAGTATGATGATCTTAAAATTGGCCAGGTTAACGTAAATAAGTACGCCTATATTAACAATAAGTTTCCTGTGGAAATTTTTACCAATTATAACGGTGATGCATCCGTGACCTCAAGATTACTTATTAGGTCTGGCGGAAAAACCTTGCATCAAGAAAAAGTTCAATTCCCTGCTTCCAATACTTCTAAGGTGTTTAATATCCTGCTTCCAGCTGAGTCTGTAGGAGTGCAGCAGTTTAGTATTACACTAGCTCCCGTTTCTGGAGAAAAAAACATCACCAATAACAGTAGGAATTTTGCGATTGAGGTTATCGATCAAAAAACGAAGGTCGTGATTATATCAGATGTGATTCATCCCGATTTAGGAATGTTGAAAAAGAGTATCGAAAGTAATCGACTGCGCACGGTTTCCTTTCTAAAACCTTCAGAGGCATTTGGTAAACTCAATAGCTATCAATTGGTAATTTTTTACCAGCCCACACGAAATTTTGAAACACTTTTTACAGAATTAGACCTCTTAGGTAAAAACAGTATTACAATAAGCGGGAAAGAAACAGATTGGCGGTTCCTTAATGAGGCGCAAACCGTCATTAAAAGAGAACTAACGGGGCAAAGAGACGAAGTGCAAGCCATTTATAATCGTAATTTCTCATCCTTCTTAATCGAAGATATTGGTTTTGAAGATTTCCCACCCTTGACAACTGCCTTTGGTGAAATCACACTAAAAGGGGAAGCAGATATTGCGTTATATCAGCGTATAGGAAGTGTTGAAACAGAAGATCCCTTATTACTAACTTCAGACCAGAACGGTAGGAGAGGTGTTTATATTTTAGGAGAAGGGCTTTGGCGATGGAGGGCTCAAAGTTTTATTGAGGGTCGTAGTTTTGAAGCTTTCGATAATTTTATTGACAAACTAGTACAGTATGCCGCTTCGGATAAAAAGAAGAGTCGATTAAATGTTGATTTCGACTCCTTCTACTATGGTAATGGCAATGTAAAATTATACGCACAATATTTTGATAAAAATTATGTGTTTGATAGCCGCGCTTCGATAAATATAAAGACCACACACAAAGAGACTAATGAGGTTTATGAAGCACCATTTCTTCTTCAAAAAACTGGATATACATTAGATCTAAGCAATTTAAAACCTGGGGAATATCGCTTTACGGTTACCGTAGACGGACAAGGTCTAGCTCGCAGTGGATCTTTCACTATCGTGCCTTTTGATGTAGAAAAGCAGTTTTTAAATGCTGCCATACAACCCTTACGGGAAATTGCGACTAGAAGTAAGGGAGGTTTATTCACTATAGGTCAAGCCGATGCACTCATTGAAAGTCTAGTGGGGGACAATCGATTCAGACCTATCCAAAAAAGCAATCAAAATACCGTACCTTTAGTTGACTGGAAGTGGTTGCTTGGAGTACTAGCTGCCTTACTCGCTATAGAGTGGTTTATACGCAAATACAACGGACTTACTTAATTATTAAACACTAAAATCAAGAACAATTATATTATGGAAAAATTACCAAAGATAGGATTGCCTATCATTATTGTTATTATTATTCTGGCGATCTTTATAGCCAAATCCTCAGTAAATATTGGATCCGGAGAAGCGGGCGTAGTATTTAAAACTTTTGGAGGAGGAGTTGTTACCGATGAGCCTGCCTTGGGGGAAGGATTTCATATTATCGCACCTTGGAATAAGGTGGTGATTTATGAAGTGCGCCAGCAAGAAGTATTTGAAAAAATGCAAGTGCTTTCATCAAACGGACTGGAAATTAAATTGGATGCCTCAGCTTGGTTCGAGCCTAAACGTGAATTTTTAGGAAATCTACATCAAGAAAAAGGTACTGAATACGTTCAACGTGTTTTATTACCTACCATCCGTTCTGCAGCACGAAGCGTTGTAGGAAGATATACTCCTGAGCAATTGTACTCTAGTAAAAGAGATGCGATTCAAAAGGAAATATTTGAGGAGACTAAGAAAATAGTCGATGGTCAATACATTCAACTAAATGAAGTTCTAGTGCGTGATGTAACATTACCTGCTACTATAAAAGAAGCAATTGAGCGTAAATTAAAGCAAGAGCAGGAATCATTAGAATATGAATTTAGACTTGTGACCGCTGCAAAAGAAGCAGATAAGGTTCGTATAGAAGCACAAGGAAAGGCAGATGCAAATAAGATTTTGAGTGCATCGCTTACTGATAAGATTCTTCAAGACAAAGGCATCGATGCTACCTTAAAGCTTGCAGAATCTCCTAATTCTAAAGTAGTAATCGTAGGTTCTAGTAAAGACGGACTGCCTTTAATATTAGGAAACAACTAGGAATTCAAATT
>TARA_R110002051_G_scaffold101812_3_pt1 | contig 82951 bp, 81 predicted proteins | sample TARA_R110002051 | Tara Oceans TARA_R110002051 (sample SAMEA4397023) | marine metagenome | biome: Polar Biome; feature: [MES] marine water layer (ENVO:01000295) within the mesopelagic zone...; material: water (ENVO:00002006), including particulate matter (ENVO:01000060) such...
ATTTTTCAGTTTGCTTATTATCACGGTCAGCTTCGTTCCTGTGTTTACGCTGGAAGCACAGGAAGGACGCATGTTTTCTCCGCTTGCATTCACCAAAACATATGCGATGGCCGCTTCCGCAGCGCTTGCGATCACCTTGGTGCCAGTTTTGATGGGGTACTTTGTGCGCGGTAAAGTACTTGCGGAGCATAAGAATCCTGTAAATCGGTTCTTGACGTTTTTATACATGCCAACACTGAAAACGGTATTACGTTTTCCCAAGTTGACCATGCTGGTCGCCGTTATAGTACTGGGAATTGGGCTTTGGCCAATTGATAAGATCGGTAGCGAATTTATCCCGCCGCTTGATGAAGGTGACTTAATGTATATGCCGACGACTTATGCCGGTATTTCGATAGGTAAAGCACGCGAGTTATTGCAACAAACCAATAAACTGATCAAGACCGTTCCTGAGGTCGAAACGGTGTTTGGCAAGGTCGGACGAGCCGATACGGCAACCGATCCTGCGCCATTAACAATGATAGAAACGTTTATACAATTAAAACCTCAAGATCAATGGCGTGAAGGCATGACGACCCAGGATCTGATCAAAGAATTTGATGCTGTGGTTAATTTGCCGGGGTTAACGAACGCATGGGTTATGCCAATTAAAACGCGGATTGATATGTTGGCTACCGGTATTAAGACCCCCGTGGGCATCAAGATTGGAGGTCCAGATCTTATGGAAATTCAAAAGATTGGTCAACAAATTGAAACGATACTTTCAGATGTTGAGGGCACTGCATCCGTTTATTCAGAGCGCGTTGCCGGCGGGCGTTATGTCAAAGTCGATATCCAACGTGAACGGGCCGCTCGCTATGGTCTTAACATAGCAGACGTTCAACAAGTTGTTTCTAGTGCGATTGGAGGAATGAATGTTACACAAAGCGTCGAAGGATTAGAGCGCTACCCAGTGAATATTCGATATCCACAATCATATCGCTCATCACCTGAATCATTGTCATTGTTGCCTATTGTCACACCACAAGGCAAACGCATTGCGTTGGCTGATGTCGCGGATGTGTATATTGAAGATGGTCCCCCAGGCATTAAAAGTGAAAATGCACGCCTTAATGGCTGGGTGTATGTGGATATTGATGGTGTAGACATTGGCTCTTATGTCGTCGCAGCGCAGCAGGTCGTCAGTGAGGAGCTGGTATTGCCTGCAGGATACTCCATAACGTGGTCGGGACAATATGAATATATGTTGCGGGCAAAAGAAAAATTAACCTATGTAGTGCCATTGACTTTAGCCATTATCGTGATCTTGTTATACCTCAACTTCCGCAATTTTATTGAAGTAGCGATCATCATGGGAACGTTGCCTTTATCGATGGTCGGTAGTATTTGGCTTATGTACTTAGAGGGGTTTAACTTTTCAGTGGCAGTGGGCGTTGGCTTCATTGCATTGGCCGGGGTCGCTGTCGAGATTGGCGTCATTATGCTGGTGTACTTGAATCATGAGTACCAGGCGTTAATCGACAAATGCAAAATGGACGGTATCAAACCCACCGTAGGAATGCTAACCGAAGCCGTATTGCATGGCGCGGGTTTGCGTGTCCGGCCAGTCATGATGACGACCGCAACCATTATATTCGGACTATTACCGGTACTTTATGGCTCAGGTACGGGGTCTGAAGTGATGAGTCGTATCGCTGCGCCCATGGTGGGCGGGATGGTCAGTGCGATTTTATTGACGCTACTTATTTTACCAGCCATTTATTTAATATGGCGAAAACAGCAGCTCAAAACGATGAGTAATTGGTAGTTATGCGTCGCCTTGCTCGTCGGTTACATCGTTTTCTAATGCTGTTAGTCGGCGGGCAGATATTTCTGTGGGCGATGAGTGGACTCTACATGGTGTGGTTTGATATTCACTATATTCATGGCGATCACTTTGTAAAAGGGCCTCCTGTACTCTCGTCATCATCAAGGTTAGAGATTAGCTTCAAAGATGCACTTAGTCGCTTTCCTGAAGCGACCTCAATCATCTTAGAAACCTTGAGAGGAGAGCCTGTTTATCGATTAATGCATGCCGGTGAAACAGTTCTGATCAGTGGTTTGTCTGGTGACATTATAGAGCCACTTTCAGATAAGCGAGCCGCTGCCATCGCAATATCGCGTTTAAACCAACCGTATGAAGTTGACAGTGTCACGTTGCTGGGTGAAAACGAAGAGGATAGTCCGGTTGGGCAACGAGGACGTCCATTATGGCGAGTTGAATTTAAAGGCGCACTTGCGCCAACATTTTACGTCAGTCAAGACACAGGTACGGTTGAATATATTCGACATGCCCCTTGGCAAGTATTTGATTGGTTATGGCGCCTCCATATTATGGATTACCAAGAAGGTGAAGACGTTAGTAATACACTATTAGTGAGCATGACTATCATAGGGCTGTTGGCCGCATTAGCAGGCTTGCTATTGCTGCCTTATTCCTTTTCGTCATCGCGAAAGGCAGCTGACTGAAATGTTCTGGCGGATCATTCACAAATACCTTGCATTAATTGTGTTTTCACAATTAATGGTTTGGCTCGCTACGGGTTTTTTACTCGGACAGGCTGAGCACAGTAAACCGCTCTCCAGAATCGCAAGTGACGCTATTGCAGGAAGTGTATTAACGCCAAACCTAATATCCGTCGAGAACGTCCTTATACGCTCACCCAATGCACTCTCTATTGAGCTGCTTAGCTTGTTGGGAAACCCGACCTATAAGGTTATGACGCACTATGCTAGACATGCCAATGAAAGAGAGTATGAGTTAATAGACGCGATAAAGGGAAATAAAATAGAACTAACAGCGAACGATATCCGTGATCTGGTCAACAATCAGTTCCGGCTAACTTCGCCTATTCAAGATTTGCGCCGTGTTGATCCGCCGATAGAGCATCTACCCAAAGAGCAACAATCGGTTTGGCATGTACGTTTATCAGACAGAGAAACGACACACATTTATGTCCGAGCATCGACAGGGGAATTAGCCGGCGTCGTCGATAGCAACAGGGAATGGACAAACTTGTTGATGCTATTGCACTTTATGGATTATCAGAACACCGGCTCATTTAATCACTGGTGGATCAAGGCTCTCGCGTTACTGACTGTGCTGTTGAGTATTTCAGGAATTACGTGGCTGGTTAGCCTCGTTAAAAATAAGCAAGTATTCATTGGGTGGTCGTATAGAAAGCAAGACTTAGTGGTACGAGATCAGCAAGGTTACCTCCAAAACGTCGTTGCTAAGGACAATGAATCACTTCTGGATTGTCTACAGCACAACGCCCTTTCTATTGGGTCAGTATGTGGGGGAGGGGGAACATGCGGCCAATGTATTGTGCGCCTTGATCCATCGGCTGCCATTTCAGTTGCAGAACGATACCGCTTATCTCAAGACAGGTTGTTGTCCGGGTATCGTTTAGCTTGTCAGCAAAACACTGATTTGAAAGGCAACGTTCAGCTTGTAGAGTCTCCAAACCCCAAAACAGTATCATGCGAGTTGCTCTCAAACACATTCATTACACCCTTTATCAAAGAATTAAGATTTAAATATCAAGGCAGTGTTCCACTGGATTTTAAGCCTGGCAGTTTTGTTCAATTCACGATTAAAGAAGGTCAATCTTTAGCGTTTCCGAAAGACTTACCGAGACGCTATCAGCCTTATTGGCCGCGTTTTGAATCAGCTACATTTTCCCATCCAAACACTGTCAGGCATTATTCAGTTGCAAACCGAAATGATGGTAGTGGCGTGCTTACATTCAATATAAAAATGCAACCGGCACAATCTAACAACCAAAGACCTGGCATCGGTTCTTTTCACCTTGGTAATTTAAGCATCGGCACGGTGGTTGATATAGTTGCGCCTCGAGGGGGATTTAACTTACTTGATGACCTTGGTGTACGAGAAATTGTGTTGGTCGGTGGGGGCTCGGGTATAGCACCTCTAAAAGCTCTAATCGATGAACTAATATTTGGCTTGCATTCGACACTGCCTATAACCCTCTTTTATGGCGCCAAACACCCTGTTGAATTGGCAAATCATTGCTGGTTAAAAGCGGTTGAAACACAACATTCTAATTTTACCTATCAACCGATTGTTTCAAACGCCTCTTCAATTTGGTGTGGACCGGTGGGGCGCGTGCAAATACCTTTGGCCGTATTTTTAGATACACATCGCGACCTCCATCGGTGTTTGTTTTTCCTCTGCGGTCCTCCGGCAATGATGAACGATGTAACCCAATTACTATTACGCTACTCCGTCAATGAAAATGCTATACAAATCGATTCATTTTCACCATTTACTACTACTTAAAACTACCGAGGTTTATTTATGAAAACACTATTGTCAACGTTCTTACTGACCGCTCTTTTCTTGAGCACAAGCAGTTATGCTCACACATCGTTGAAAACGTCCATGCCAAAAAACAATGCGATGTTAATGTCATCGCCTCCACAATTGTCCGTTGTTTTTACTGAGCCAGTTCGTTTGGCCAAATTGACGTTAAATTCTCAAAACGGCGAGCCTGTCGACTTTAATTTTTCTCCATCGATGGAGTCTAGCACTTTCTTTAATTACGACTTACCGACGTTATCGCCGGGTAACTATACCGCACAGTGGATGTTACTTGGTGAGGATGGGCACAAAATGGACGGTTCATTTGACTTCATGGTTCACGGAAGCAAGTCCATGCAAGATGACAAAAAAGCCCATAGTCAACACAAAGACCATTAAAGAGGAAGATTAAAATGGCAATTTGGGAAGTATTGATCCTATCCACGAAGCTTACTGTCTATCTAGGACTGTCGGCGCTTTTAGGCGGATTTCTTATCCTTCTTTTAGTGCCATTTAGTCTGGAAAAACAATCTCAAGTTCGTCTGCTTCTGCAAGGTCATATTATTAAGTATATGGCTATGTTTGGTTTAGTTGGTGTTTTCGCGACTACGTTGGATTTCTTTTTCCAAGTGGGGTCGCTATCTCAAACGGGTTTCACAGGCATGTTTGATGCGGTCATGCGACGTATGGTTGCACAATCTACTTTAGGGACTATTGCAATAAGTCGGCTGTGCATATTCATCGTCGGCATTGCTTTTTGTGGATCGTTTTATTGGCAACTCGCTCGCAAAAAAACGCCTCAATTTATCGTGACTCTTCTTGGTGCAATAATTCTGTGGGGGAGTATTGGATATGTATTCATGCTTTCCGGGCATACCGTGCAACTGGAACGTTCATATGGTTATGCGTTAGCTGTGCATGTGATCATCGCGCTAAGCTGGATGGGCGCTCTTTGGCCGTTGTCAGCAGCATGCCTACACCTATCGCCTACACCGCTATACACTCTGATGCGGAAATTTGGTCATCTTGCTATAGGACTGGTGAGCCTGCTGCTCCTTGCCGGCACTCTGCTAGCATGGGAGCTAGTTGGTTCTGTAGGTAATTTATTCAATCAAATCTATGGACAAAGCCTGCTGTTAAAGCTGGGCTTTGTCAATGCGATCCTGCTGCTTGCCGCATGGCATAAATTAAAATCAACCCCCAAGCTTTTAACGCACAGTAACGCAGCGATAGAAATGCGCCGTTCGATCCAAATTGAAATGCTCATTGGACTATGCATTTTTCTGATCACCGCTGTTTTGACTACTGTTCTTGGTCCTCAATCTTAACTTTGGATTTATATGAAAATTAATTACGTTTTAACGATTGTTTTGTCTATTGCGCTGCTTTCATTTAGTACGTTTGCTCATGAGCCACTCAAATCAATAGAGCGCTCTGCAACTCACTTCAGTGGCTTGGATACTGCAGCGGGTCGCAGTGTGCTCGCTTATCACGAAGCATTATCTAATGGCCAAGCGGATGACGTCATGAGTGCATTGACATCCGAAGTCATTATTTTAGAGGGATCGCGAATAGAACGCAGTGCCGAAGAATATCGGCAACATCATTTACACGCTGATATGCGATTTTCTGCGGCTGTCAAAACCACAACAATTGAACATCATGTTCGCGTTTATGGGGATACGGCGGTCTCAATTGCCAGAAGCCACACCCTTGGCACATACAAAGGTAAACAAATTGATAAGCAAGGAAATGAAACACTGGTACTTAACCTTATCAATGGTCATTGGAAAATAAGTCATATCCATTGGTCCCATTAACACTTTAATTTATAGGAAAACTTTAAATGACGTTACTTATACGAATCTCACTCGTCCTGATGTTAAGCACAACTACACTGGGCGTCTTTGCATCACAGGCAGATGAAGACAAAGCGACGATTGAAGAAATTATCATTGCTATTGAAAACGGTTGGGAGTCGGGCCAAGGACGGCCTTTTTATGAACACTATCTCGACCATAAAGGTGCTCGATACATTGAATCAGGCGGCCAAAACACAGGATTAAGTGATCTCGTCGAAAATCATGTGGAGCCAGAGAAAGAAGTACTCAAACGCCTCACCATCGATATATTGGATATGGATATTACAATTGATGACGATATGGCATGGGCGATTACGACCGTAAATGTGTCTGGTGAAGTAAGAAAAACTGGCTCAACATTTGACAAAAAGGGCTACCAAACGTACTTGTTTAAACGAACGAGTAATGGATGGAAAGTCATACATTCACATTCGTCTACCCGCGATAAAAAGCCCCACAAGCATCATTAAGCGACGTCAGTATGCCCATCACTCGCAACGTTACCCTAGACATCATGCGCACGGTCGCCATTGTATTAATGGTGATCTTTCACTTCGCGTATGACTTGCGGTTCTTTGGCTGGGTAGATTGGAATGTGCCAAATGGTCCTGGTTGGAAACAATTTCGGTATGTCATTTTATCACTCTTTTTCTTAAGTGTGGGTGCATCATTGGTGTTCGCTCATCACCAACGCGTGGATTTGAAATCCTTTGCGAAGCGAATAATGTGGATAGTGGTATGGGCATGCGTTATATCACTATTTACTTATTGGTTTTTCAATAGTAATTGGATATTTTTTGGTGTTTTACACTTTATCGCCGTGGCCAGTGTACTATGCCTTCCCTTCGCACGTTATCCAGTCATGGCTTGTTTTATTGGGATAGGGATTATTACACTGTTCTTAACGAATGTGGTTACAAGTAAATGGCCGTTTAACTTATGGGAATTGGGGCTGCCGTCATCACCCAACGATTATGTTGCACTATTTCCTTGGGTTGGCGTTGTATTGCTGGGCATTGGCGTTGGCCATATGTTTATTAAGGGTATAGATCCCTGTGCTTCACTGAAATTATCAACTAAAATCACGTTTTTAGGACGTCACAGTCTTGCTGTGTATGTGTTACATCAACCTCTGTTTTTTGTAACATTAGGCAGCGTGTATTGGCTTTCGCATTCGGTTATGTGAGTCTAAGTTGAAGGTGAGACAATGATAATAAGGGACCTTTGACAAAAGTAGAGCGTTGTTTGTTTTACAAGTAGTCTCGGCGTTTCTAGCACTTGTATATCAGTAATAGTGTGGGTTCATCCAAGCAATAACCGCAGAAATAACGGCAACTAGGATGGCTGTTAATGTTAATACTGTGTTGGCCAAATTGCGTGTCGCTTCATTATATAACGTTTTCACCGCATCAATATCTTGTTCAATACGCGCAAGTCGACGATTAACTTCTGCATTGGAAAGCGTAGCATTTTCCAATAGTCGTAAATCTCGATTAATCTCATCAACCTGTTTTTTAAGGCCAACTAATCCGCGATAGAAGTCTGCGTGAACATAGTCATCGGTATCGGCAAAGCAAATGGTGGGAAGAAGTAGAGTAAAAACTAACATCCATTTAAACACTGTATATATCCTAATTACTGCAACTGACGGTTGATCGCCATAGCGCTTGAGTAAGTATTACACCAGCTTAACGGTTTATTGTAAATCCCGCTGCAAAGAGCCTGCAAACCTAAGTTGAGGGTCGTATTTCTTTTTTAAAGCAATCAAACGCTCTACATGGTGACCGAAATAACTGGTCAATGGACAGTCGTTGCCCATGTCATAATTTTGGTAGGCATGGCCATTAAAAAATGGGGATAATCGTTCATAGGTTTGATTAACCCAGTCTATAACCTTGGTATTGTCTTGATCGGGCAGAGTCACACCCGTGATGCTACATACAAATGAGGCATCGCGATGAATAAATGCGGTTTCATGGGTCTCGATATCCTGGATCGCGCCACATAACGGATCGAGCATAATGCCCGCTGCGTTGTCTGGGCAAGACTGATAGCATTGCAAAAGCGCATCAATAAACTGTTCCGTAAGTTCACCTTCAATGATCCCATTGCGCCAATAAAGTGCGTGCCCTTGTTCATATTCATTTGACTGGCACTCTATGTATTGTTTATGCGTAACAGAGATATCGGCATCCGTTTCCCATTTTGCTATGTTATTTAGGTTGGAGTCAGGGTCTTCACTAAACCCCATAATTGATATTTTTGCATTTTGTAACGCTGAACGAGCGATGTATGCATATAAGAATTGCGTTCTCGGCCCCTGCAGTACAGCATCGCTGTATTGCTTTAAAATAGGCTTTGCCTTTTGAATTGGCCATTCAATGATACCTCCTTGAACATAAGCTGGAGCCGGGTGCAGCCTAAATGTTATGTGGGTGATAACGCCAAATTGAGAGCCGCCACTGCCGCGTAGTGCCCAAAAAAGATCAGAGTGTTCCAAAGTGTTTATAACTCTTTGCTGACCATCTGCTGTGATCAGATTAAACGCCAAGACATTGTCGCAACTTAACCCATGTTTGCGTGACAAAAAACCGATCCCGCCGCCTAACGTTGCTCCTACAACACCGACATCCGGGCAGGTGCCTAATGGGATCACTTTCTTATATTTCGATAAGAACAGATCCAAATTATGATTTTTCACACCCGCGCCCACTCTTACTGACTGACCAACTGCGCAAAGTTCTATACTTTGAAAGGCAGACATATCAAGGACAATGCCACCGTCAATAACGGCCGCACCCGTTACCCCATGGCCGCCGCCTTTAACTGATATTTGTAAATTAAGGCGATTGGCATAGTCAATTGTATTAATGATATCGACGTCTGACTCAGGCACGACTATCGCATATGGAAAATGTGAAATGGCTCGATTAAAAACATGACGCCGCGCTGAATAGCCTGTACTTCCAACGTCCCAGACACTGCCGCTTAACTTGTTTCGCAACGACAGTGAGTCAGATTCAGTTGGCTTCGTTGAAATAGTTTTATTGGTATCAATTGGGTTGAGCGGCGCTTCGTCAATGCTTTGCAATAAATCCCAATTTGTTCTGCTAAATGTCTTTGGGTCTATACGATTTAACAATTGCCAAAGGTATTGTGCAACAAGGCGCGGCGGTAGTAGCTTGTTCTCTTCATGTAAGCCTCTTAAAAAGGCCGACATCGGCAGTACATCGCTTGGCACTTGCCGGATTTTTTTTTGCATCGCTGTATCAACATTTCCGGGAGCTGCGGTGGCAAAAACAGCTACATCTTCATTAACTTCTTGTCTAAAACAACTACACACCATATTTAAAGCCGTTTTACTCACACAGTATGCTGATGCGCCTTTCACTGCACTAACGGGTTGCTCGCTTGTCAAATACAGTACGCGGCTATGTTTAAACTTATCCAGGCACAGTTGTGTTATCAAAAAGGGGATATCGCAGTTGATTCTTTGTGCCGTGCGCCATTCTTTGTAGCCTATTGATTGAATAGGTTTAAGCGGTGTGACAATACCTGCACAATGCACTAAGTAATCAATCTGTTCGTATTGGCTAAGCGTTTCTTGAATTTCAATCGTTGCCGCTTCGTTATTAAAATCAACGTGTTCTATGATGAGGCGGGGTTCAAATTTTTCATTGAACGCTCCTAGTCCTGAGCTATCACGACACAGTGCAACAACAAGCATATTTGGATCCCTTGATAAGAATTCATTAGTCAATGCTAATCCAATCCCTGATCCTGCACCGGTAATTACCGCAATTTTGTGTTTCGTCATTTCTTATTATCCGCTCACCCAATTAAAAATTGCATCTGGTATTCAGCATATGCCGCTGCAAAGTAGCTATGAGGAGACCTGTTGACGCAGCTTGAGCATAGATAATTTTGAACCAAGGATAAATAAATCGATGATTAGATTACGGAAATGTAATGATTCTGTAATCCGATTGTCGTGAAGGATTGATCTAAATCAATTACATTTATCGTGTGATTTATAGGATGGATTTCATCAAAAGCAAAGGATAAATCGGGTGCAAAAAATTACGATAGCACTAATCTGCAATGCCACAAATGCCTATAACAGATGAAGAGCTTGAGGTTTTGGCCGAATTTTTATCGCCCAAATAGCACCTTGACCTGAGTCTAAGACATAGGATTAAGGTGACAAGTCGTCTATTTCAAACCTAAACCGCTCATGTGAGCACAATTAAAGGAAAAATTATGAAAACATTAACGTCATTATTACTGGCCAGCGCCCTTGTCGCTGCGCCAATTGCGACTTCTTACGCGCATCAACACACTGATAAATCTGACATGCCGATGATGGACGGTCAGATGATGAAGAAAATGCAAACACATATGGAAGAAATGCAAGCAGTTTTAGATGCAGTAAAAAGTGAATCTGATCCTGAAAAGCGTGAAGCCATGTTGCATGAGCATGCCCAAAAGATGCAAGACATGATGGGCATGATGGAAGGCAAAGATTCGATGGGAATGAAAGATGGAAAAGGAATGAAAGGCGGCATGGGCATGGAGCATAAACACAGTGATATGTCGACCGATGAGAAAATGAAAATGATGGAACAGCGTATGGCCATGATGGAAGACATGATGGGGCAAATGATGGGACATACGGCTGAAAAAGCGAAGCCAATACACAAGCATAAAAAGAACTAATCAATGCGTTATGAGGCTGGAAAAGCGACTGCCTCTTTTCTTTTAATAATCGCGGGAGTTTTACATGAACAAATTAATCAAGCTTTTATCAATTGCAGTCTTGTCTGTTGGGCTACTAGGGGGCTGTGCAAGCCAGGTATACCATGACTACATCATGAGTGGGCAGGTTGTTACCGTCGATGATAAACAAGTAGTGGTGTGTGTCTCTGACACCGATGGTCTCAAAGAACATCAAGTCTTTAATGTTTATCGCACCGTTTTTGATGCGACAGCAATTTCTGAAGGGGAAGACGGCTACTCGCGCGAATTCGTGGGCAAAATTCGATTAGGTAAGACGAAGGATGAGCATTTTGCAGAGGCTATTGTACTTGATGGCGAACTTGCACGTTATGACATGGTCGAGTTTGATCGTGGGTTTTAATCGATATTTTTGAATAGGAGCATGCCGTTGTGAAGATTAGAGAGTGTCACCAAACCTACCGTTTAGCGGCTATTGTGAGTCTGGTATTATCTAGTGTCTTATTCACAACCGCGTGTTCAGCGGTAACACAACAAACTAGTTCGAAAGAAAAATCTCAAGAAACACAATCTTCAGACACTGCGCCCGAGTTAGCACCGGCTGACTTTGCAAAGATCCAATCAGCTTTGCGCTCATTAGACAACTCACTGGCAGCGCGATCAAAAAGCAATATCGGCGTTAAACAAAGCGATGCCAGCCCTCAACTCAACGAATCATCTACGCCCCCCAAAGCGACGAGCAAGATGAAGATGGGCATGGGAAAAGGGAAAAAGAAGATGACAATGAACGGAAAGTCTTGCATGGGGATGATGTGTAAGATGATGATGAAAAATAGTTCGATGATGGGTATGCCTCCTGAACAAAATACACCGGAGATATCCAAACCTTCATCAACGATAAGCTTGCCAGGTGCGAGTAGTGCACCTCATATTTACCACCTTGGTGAACAAGCCTTTTTCTTAAACCACACAACAACATTAGAACTAACAGATACGCAGTATCAAACGTTGTTATCGATTCAATCTGAGTGGGAGTCTTCCCAAAAAAGCCTTGCGCAGCAGCGTAGTGCATTAGAGGCATTATTGTGGGAATTGACAGCCCAAGGATTGCCTCAATACGACAATATTAAAGACACCATTAGTGAAATAGAGGCCATAAACAGCACCCTACGCCTACAGTTTATTGCTTCGGTGGGGAAAGCCGTCTCAGTATTAACACCCCCGCAGATTGCGAAAATAAATGCGCTATGGGCGGCTGAACAAAAGGATGCGTCATGACTAGGGGGAGTAAACGCGCATCAATCATTCACCGCTATTGTGTCATTCTAAACGTCGTTCTTTTTTTCGTGATTATAAATGCGCACGCACAGCAACAGACTGAGGATAGTGAGCATGCCAGTCATCATCCTGAGGCAGCGAATGGGCCGATTGTTGCGGCAAGCACAGATTCTCCGCCTTTAGCCAACCAAGTTAAAGGTCAGCCGGGCAATGCCAACGCAATGATGGGGCCAGGTATGGCAAAAGGCATGGATAAAATGATGGAGAAAATGGGAGCGCCTAAACCTAAAGATCTCTATCCAACTTTAATGCGGATGCAATCAACCACGCCGGAACAAAGAGATAGTATCTTAGGCAAAGCGTCGGCGCGTATGCAACAAGGAAGTGAACAACTGACTACCGGGTTTGAATCGCTCGCCCGTGCCGCAGCCGTTGATGACTATACCCAAATGCAAGTAGCTGTTGAGACCGTTAAAGAAGGGATCGCGCATTTTGATAGTGGTCTTGCGGCAAAACGGGCAATACAAGATGGGCAAGATCCCAGAAGAGTGGCATTAACCTGGTTTAAATCGCAAATGAATTTGCTACCCAGTTCACCAGTGAATGATTCCTCAACACTATTTGGCATGACGCCGTTTCATACTGCAGTGATGCTTGTTCTGCTGATCTTCACTGTCGTCATGGTGTATGTTTATGGATTTAAAATGCGCAGAGCTGCCGCATTGCTAGAAGAGCTTAGGTCCACTGAGACCGCAAGCGCTTCTGCGCCCACTAAGCAAACATCACCTAACGAGATACCTACTAACGCACCTGTAGGGACTGACGCTGTTTTAATACCCGCTACAGCGCATGTATTACCTTCTACGACTATGTCACCGCGTAAAGGTGTCTATAGTGGCAGTATGCAAGTCACCGGTATTTTTCATGAGACCCATGATGTTAAAACGTTTCGACTTGCCAGCGCCGATGGTCAAGTCATCCCATTTAGTTTTGAACCTGGACAATTTGTGACTTTTACGCTCACGATTGATGGTGTTGAAAAACCGGTGAAACGGTCTTACACCATCGCATCATCACCCACTGAGCAGTATTACTTTGAAGTCACCATCAAACGCGAGGAATTCGGTGTTGTTTCTCGTCATATGCATGACGTCGTAAATGTGGGAGATACGCTTTCAATTAAAGCGCCTGGCGGCAAGTTTTACTTCAATGGTCAAGATGCAAGTAGCGTTGTATTGATTTCAGGGGGGGTTGGGATCACGCCCATGATGAGCGCGGTACGTTATTTAACCACGACGTGCTGGGACGGTGACATTTATTTTCTGTTTTGTACGCGAACGTCTAACGATTTTATTTTTGAACAGGAATTAAAATATCTACAAGCACGTCACCCAAGGTTGAAAGTACTCGTCAGTATGACACAGGCGGATGGCACATCTTGGATGGGACCTCAGGGGCGTTTTTCATCGGCATTGATAAATGAATTCGTGCCGGACATAGCATTAAAAACAGCACACATTTGTGGGCCGCCGGCAATGATGGATGCAACCAAGGATATTTTATCTGAATTGGGTATGCCTGAAGCGAATATTAAAACAGAAGCTTTCGGTGGTGCGAGTCCGAAGAAAACGGCCACTAAAACGGAGGTCGCCCCAAACACGCCTGTAAACAATACGCGCCAAGTGCGATTTAGTTTATCAAATGCACAGGCACAAGCCGGCACAGATGAAACCGTATTGGACGTTGCTGATGGACTTGATGTTGATATTGAGAATTCGTGCCGGGCAGGCTCTTGCGGCAGTTGCAAAGTGAAATTACTGCGCGGCGATGTTGATATGGAGGTTGATGATGGGTTGGAGCCAGAAGATAGGGTCAGTGGTTATATTTTAGCCTGTCAAGCCATCCCTAAAACTGATGTGGAGGTGGAAGCATAGTGAATAGTCAAGAACGAACCATTGTAGGCAGCTTGGTGGTCTTAATGATCTTACTTTGGCTAGGGTTTGTGTGGCACCGTGACCCAGCATTCCCTGGCAGCTTTGCTGGATTTGTCGTTGGTTTGACTGCGCTGGTATTGATGTTTATTCCGTTGCTTTACATGATCATTAAACGCAACAAAGCACTTAAGAAAGTCGTGACCAAGCAAATAGCCATGCCTACGCTACTGCGCATTCATATTTATGCTGGAGTATTGGGACCTATTCTTGCACTCATCCATAGCGCCCATCGTTTTGATAGTGCTACTGGAGTCTCCATCATCATCTTTATGATGGTCGTTGTGATCAGTGGGTTTGTTGGTCGGTATGTACTAGGACTTATTTCCTCAAATGTGAAAGAGAAAAAGCGTCAAGTGACCGAACTCCAAGGTGCACTTTCAAGCGCCAAACAATCTCTAAAAGACGCGGTCTGCGACGTAAGATATTCGACTTTCGCCCAAACATCAGCGAGACACATTCCATACATTGCTTTAAGTGTACCTACTTCAGCGCAAAGTAAGCTGTTTCGACAAGAGAGTAAGGTTCTATCTATTATCGATGCCATTTCTGATGTTGAATACAGCATTCTGATTCACGACACTGCGAAAACTTGGTTTGCTCGTTGGTTGAAATTTCATATCGTGATTTCGATAACGCTCTATGGCGTATTGTTCTTTCACATTTTCAGTGAAGTTTACTTTGGACTACGCTGGTTATGATCAAGTGGATAATAGTCATTCTGGGCTTAGTCGCAGCGGGCTTTGGTGTTAGCCATTTTTTTCACACACCAGAGGATCTTTCAAAAATTCCATGGGAACAAATGGTAGAGCCTGGTTCACTGAGCAAAGCGCATGCGTTTTTGGCGGATGACTGCTTGAGTTGTCACACGCCAGTAGAAGGCGTTGAGCGCGACAAGTGTGTCGCCTGTCATGCAAATGATACCCATATCGTCGCGCGTCAACCTACTGCGTTTCACGCCGACATAACAGAATGTGCTAGTTGTCATACTGAGCATCAAGGTGAGGATGCTAGGATTTCACTGATGAACCATATTGCATTGGTCGATATTGGGTTCAATATGCTCCCCAACCCAAACGTGCCATTTGACGAAGGCGCAGCCACGATGGCTTTTTTAGAAAATGTTCTAGCGAATAAGCAAACGGCTGATCCCCTATTTGTGCATCCCGACGTCAGTGATAAAGAAGCATTATTGAATTGTTCACAGTGCCACAGCAACGATGATCGCCACTTCACGTTGTTCGGAGAGGATTGCGTGCAATGCCACAGTACAGACAAGTGGTCACTGCCGACGTTTATTCACCCCTCGAGTCAATCTCGTGATTGCAATCAATGTCATGAAGCGCCGCCCAGTCACTACATGCAACATTTTAAAATGATTTCCGCCAAAGTCGCTGGCGAGCCAAAAGCCAAAGTGGAGGCGTGTTATGCCTGTCATCAATCGACTTCCTGGAACGATATTAAGCGTGCCGGCTGGTACAAGCATCATTAAGGGGGAGAAACTGTGATCACAAATTCCATTGCGCTGGCAACCTCACTGTTGGTAGCAATAGTATTGTTTCTGCCTCGCCTACGACAATCTGTCCAATGGCGAGCGACAGTAACACCGCTGGCTTCAATTATTGGCAGTGGCTTTTTGATCATTGCACCACTGCTGCATTCGGTAATGGGTAAATGGGCGCTACTGGGCATTATTTTATTGTCGACTCTGGCATATTTGTTGGGTTCAGTCATTCGCTTCAATATACGTCATGCAGAGCCTGAGCTTGCTCGCAATTCACACGGCAGTATCGCAACGCTTGAGAAAGCCAGTCAATGGGCCCTCGGTGCTGCATACGCAATTTCTGTGGCGTTTTACATTAGCTTGTTTGCCGCGTTTGTCTTTGACCGCTTTGCTATTGACGATACAACGCTCATCAAATTGTTTACCAGTGGGCTGCTTGTCATTATTATGTTGGTCGCTTGGCTTCGTGGTGCAAGAGGATTGGAAACCATCGAGTTATTCGCAGTCACAATTAAGTTGGCGATTATTATTGGTGTACTAACAGCACTAGCAACTTACGATATACAAGTAAAAAGTGCGTGGTTTAAACATGAGGCGATACAATCCCTCAGCCATTTTGAAACCCTTAGCATGCTTGCCGGTATGCTCATGGTGACACAAGGGTTCGAAACCACGCGTTTTATGGGCAATAGCTATAATGCAGAGCAGCGTATTAAAGCGGGACGATATGCCCAGTGGATTGCCATTTTCCTTTACGTTGTTTTTATTGGTTTAACCTGTCCCATTTTTCTCGATTTTCCGATAACCGAACTGAATGAAACAACCATTAGTTATACCCTGGGTCAAGCCATTTGGGTATTGCCGATATTATTACTTGTGGCCGCGACGGCAAGCCAGTTAAGTGCCGCATTAGCCGATACCATAGGTGGCGGTGGTTTGCTAAAAGAGCTCTTCCATTTATCTATATCTCCTCAGTTTTATTATGTTCTTGTCATCGCGATTGCCGGCATATTAGTTTGGTCATCCAACGTATTTGAAATCATTAATCTCGCGTCAAAGGGATTTGCACTTTATTACCTTATACAAACACTCATCGCATTCAAGCTCGTACTACTGCGGCCCAAAGAACAACGCTTCAAATCGCTTCAATTGCTTGGTCTTTGCGCGATTGTTGTTTCCTTATCCTTTGTGATTGGCTGGTCAATACCAGCACCGCACAGTTAATAGAGGACAGAGGCTAATGCAATCCGCAAAAACATGTACGCCAGCAGTTCGCGTCGCAAACAAGGTTAAGCAATATACCATAATAGGGGTAGGAAACATTTTACAGCGTGATGATGGCGTTGGTATACATGCTATCCAAGCCTTACAGCCCATGTTTGAAGACTATTCAAATGTGTCGTGCATTGATGCTGGGACACTGAGCTACGAATTATTAGAATGGGTGTCAAATTCAGATCATACCATTGTCATAGATGCCGCCTATATGCGATGTCCAGCTGGCACGGTTAAAGTCTTCAAAGATGATGAAATCGCGCAGCAATTTGAACAGGCAACGGCGCACTCTGTTCACCAAATTACGTTACGCGATACCTTATTAACCAGCCAAACATTGTTCTCAAAACCGACTGAAGTGACGTTAATTGGCGTAGAGCCTGAAACAATCGAGTGGGGGACGTCCTTAAGTCCAAAAGTCAGTGTCGCGCTCTCTTCCATCATGGATATCGCGTGTGCGTGTCTTTCTACCGATAATTTTCACGCCAATACTCCAGCGATTGAAAAGGAGTCACGATGAACGAAGAACTCATTTTTATAACATCTAATGCTGACACTACGGGCAATGTGATCCCGCTTTTGCATCAGATTCGTCATGCCTTATCCCAGTTACTTGCGCAGCAAGAAGAAACCACGATAGACCTGCGGCGATTGCCATTGAGTGCAAGTGAAGAATCACAGTTGGAGACTTTTCTGGGTCATGGAGAAGTGAAAGCAGATATTCAGGCACTGGGTGACACAGTGGTAATCGAATCACGATATACCGGCGTCTGGCTTGAAACGCATTACAACGAGGAAGCCGAGATCATGGGCAAATATGTGCATATCTGTGACTGTCCACCGCTCATAAAATCTCAACCAGAAGATATGGTGTTATCGCTCAATAATATCGTATCAGACATTCAATCAATGTCTGATACATCGACGAATGACGCGGCTGAGGAGGATTAAAATGTCTCTACCCACACTAAATGCGCAGTTACAAGCGTCAGGTATATCCAGACGCACATTTCTAAAGTTCTGCGCTACGACAGCATCATTGCTCGCCTTACCTCAAAGTGCGGTTGCCGACCTCGCCAATGCACTGGGGAATGCAAAACGACCTTCTGTTATTTGGTTGCCCTTTCAAGAATGTACTGGGTGCACCGAGGCGATTTTACGCTCTCATGCCCCCACTCTGGAAAGCCTTATCTTCGATCACATTTCATTGGATTATCAACATACAATAATGGCTGCCGCTGGAGAGCAAGCAGAGGAGGCACGACGCGCTGCAATGGAAGCGCACAAGGGACAATATTTGCTGTTGGTCGATGGTTCGGTTCCGATGGGGAATCCCGGTTACTCAACGATCAGTGGAATGAGTAATGTTGATATGTTGCGTGAATCGGCCAAAGAGGCTGCGGGTATTATTGCCATTGGTACCTGCGCATCTTTTGGCGGGATCCCCAAAGCTAACCCAAATCCGACGGGCGCTGTTGCAGTCAGCGACATCATTACTGATAAACCAATCGTCAATATTTCAGGATGCCCACCACTGCCTATCGCGATAACAGCAGTGTTGGTTCACTACCTCACATTTAAGCGTTTTCCTGACCTTGATGCACTGCAACGACCACTCGCCTTTTTTGGTGAAACCATTCACGACCGATGTTACCGGCGTCCGTTTTTTGAACAACGTAAATTTGCAAAATCGTTTGATGACGAGGGGGCTAAGAAGGGCTGGTGTCTGTTTGAGCTGGGTTGCAAAGGGCCTGAAACTTTTAATGCGTGTGCAACCGTTAAGTGGAATCAAGGCACCAGTTTTCCTATTGAATCTGGGCACCCGTGTCTTGGCTGCTCTGAGCCCGACTTCTGGGATAAAGGCAGTTTTTACCAAGCCCTTTTTCCATGGGAACGATACAAATCTAAACCGGGTAAAGGTGGACAGAAGCACGCCGGTAAAAACGCATAAGACACAATAGGCAAAGCATATGGACAAGACATCAAATAATGACCGATTGGTCGTCGATCCCATCACTCGAATCGAAGGCCATCTTAGGATAGAAGCTGAAATGGATGGTAATACGATCAAACAGGCGTTCTCTTCGGGTACCTCTGTACGAGGAATTGAACTGATCCTGCAAGGCAGAGATCCTCGGGATGCGTGGGCGTTTGCTCAGCGTATCTGTGGCGTTTGTACATTGGTACATGGCATGGCATCGGTTCGCGCAGTCGAAGATGCCCTCAGAAAAGCGTGGCGTACAAACGCCAAGTTAGGAGTGGCTATTGGACATCCGGCCATGACGTCCATGCCAAAAGGGCCGCTGCAACATGGTAAAAAAGGCAAAGGGCACCGTCATTCAGGCACCGTGATAGGTTCATTGAGTGAAGCTGAGATGGCTATCCCACAAAATGCACAATTAATCAGAAACATCATGATCGGCACCCAGTATGTGCATGATCACGTGATGCATTTTTATCACTTACATGCCCTTGATTGGGTTGATGTTGTATCGGCTTTAGATGCGGATCCAGCTAAAACGGCAGCGCTTGCTGGTCAACTTAGCGATTATCCTCGTTCATCTCCTGGTTATTTTAAGGATATGAAACAAAAAGTTAAAACGCTGGTTGAGTCGGGACAACTGGGGATATTTAACAATGCATATTGGGGGCATCCGGGCTACAAACTGCCACCTGAAGTAAATTTAATGGCGCTAGCGCATTATCTAGATGCGCTAACGTGGCAACGTGACGTTGTTAAAGTTCACACCATATTTGGTGGCAAAAACCCTCATCCCAATTTTGTCGTCGGCGGTGTACCGTCACCCATTAATTTGAATGCATCAACAGGAATTAACACACGACGATTAGTGCAATTACAAGATGCCATCACCCAAATGAAGACATTTGTCGATCAAGTGTACTATCCAGATATTTTGGCCATTGCGGGTTATTACAAAGAGTGGGGAACACGAGGCGAGGGGCTGGGTAACTTTCTAACCTATGGGGACCTACCGACGACCTCAATGGATGATCCCGCGTCATTTTTATTTCCCAGAGGCGCAATACTGGGTCGCGACTTGAGCAAGGTATATGAAGTCGACTTAGATGATCCATCTGAAATTCAAGAATTCGTTTCTTCATCTTGGTATCGCTATAGCGGCGGAAATACAAGTGGCTTACATCCTTTCGAAGGGCAAACAAACCTTGAATATACCGGCCCAAGGCCCCCGTATAAGCACCTTAATACGAGTGCTGAATATTCATGGTTGAAAAGTCCGCGTTGGAAAGGCCATGCAATGGAGGTCGGTCCGTTAGCGCGTGTATTAATGATGTATGCGAAAAAGGATGCTGCAGCGCAAGACATCGTCAACCGCTCTCTTTCTATCTTGGACTTAGCGCCCTCAGCACTTTTCTCGACACTCGGCAGAACGCTCGCCAGAGCGGTTGAAACCAAAATTATCGTCAACCAGCTACAGGATTGGTATGACCAATTGCTTGATAATATTGCGAGCGGCGATACCGATACGTTCAACCCTTTATATTTTGACCCAGCGAATTGGCCTGTAAAAGGTCAAGGCGTCGGGGTTATGGAAGCGCCCAGAGGCGCTTTAGGGCATTGGTTAGTCATGCAAAATGGAAAGATTGATAACTACCAATGTGTCGTGCCCACTACATGGAACGCAGGACCTAGGGATCCTAATTCACAGGCCGGCGCGTATGAAGCCGCGCTGCAAGATAAACATACACTACATGATCCTGACCAACCTTTAGAGATTTTGCGAACGCTTCATAGTTTCGATCCGTGCCTTGCATGTGCTGTGCACGTGATGGATGAAACCGGTGAAGAGCGTCTGCAACTGAAAGTTCGTTAGTCATAGTTGAGGAACTATTATGAGCATCCAAAATATTACAAAGCATCTTACTAACCCACTAATATTAATTTTCTACTCGGTGTTGGGCTCACCAGCGAGCTACGCGCATCCGGGCCACCAAGGCGATCATTCCTTACTGTTAGTCGCACTCCTGTCAGTCACAGTGTTAGTGGCGGTTGGGCTCTTTGTGTACAGAGCGAGAGTGAGAAGTGACGCAATACGGGTACCACAGTAATGTGCCTCGCTGTTCCAATGAAAGTCACAGGAATAAAAGGCTTTAATGCGATATGCGAAGCCAAAGGTGTTTCTCGCGAGGTCAGTTTACATTTAATACAAGGATCAGGTGTCAAGGTGGGTGACTATGTAATGGTGCATGTGGGTTATGCACTGCAAGTGATCACGTATGATGAAGCGCAAGTGACGTGGGAGTTGCTCGATCAGGTGATTGCTTACGATGCATGAAATGAGTCTGTGCTATAGCTTGCTTGACACAATTGCCGTTTACCAACGTGCAAATATGGATAAGTGTGTCGGTCTTGTCCACGTCAAAATCGGCCCACTTTCAGGTGTTGAGCCTGATTTACTGCATCAGGCTTTTTTGACTTGTAGGACACACTCTATCGGCGATCAGGCAGCGCTTCAAATTCACACTAGCGCTATCAAAGTGCGCTGCACATTGTGTGGGAAACATAGCCGTGCAGTAGTAAACCGTATCATATGCGCTAGCTGTGGTTCGTGGCAGACAGAACTCATTCAAGGCGATGAGTTTGTTTTACAGCGAATTGAATTCATCCCGTCCGAAATATCAACCGAACCAAAGGAAAGACAATATGTGCGGTAATTGTGGGTGTGAAACACCTAGGAAAATCGAAAAGCCTATTCAGCAAATGACAAACGTCGTTGAGGTTCATGCGAATCTAAAAAGTAGCAATGATACCCAAGCGATCACAAATTGTGCTTTGTTTGATGCACATGATGTGATGGTGATTAATTTGATGTCATCGCCAGGCAGCGGAAAAACACGGTTGCTGGAAGAAACCATCACTGCGCTCAAATCTCAATACAACATGGCGGTGATTGAGGGCGATCTCGAAACTGAAAATGATGCTAACAGGATTAGGCGTCATGGTGTGCAGGCTGAGCAAATTGCGACAGGGCAAGGGTGCCATTTGGACGCTAATATGGTGTTTAAGGTACTCGGGAAATTTAACCTCGAAAAGCTAGACGTTTTGTTTATTGAAAACGTTGGCAATTTAATTTGTCCCGCATGTTTTGATTTAGGGCAGCACTTGAATGTGATCTTGTTGTCGGTACCAGAAGGCGACGATAAACCCGAAAAGTACCCCGTTATGTTTCGTGCCGCAGATGTCATGCTGATTTCAAAGACCGACTACTTGCAGTTCCACGACGAATTCAATGTGGCGCGTGCGATCCAGTCATTTCGTAAAGTGGGCAATAACGCCCCTGTTATAGAAGTGTCTTCAACGCAAAGTAACCAGCTTGAGGCATGGTTTGCTTACTTTATAGAAACCATTAATGCTCGTGACTCTCGCTCATTGCAAGAACGGGGAGCTTAAGAGTATGTATAGTGTTGAATCGTTACTATCTCTGATCAAGAAAACGCCGCTTACAAAACCGCTCCGTATTCTCAATGTCTGTGGTGGTCATGAGCGCGCGATCACGCGCGCTGGCTTTAGAACGTTATTTCAACACAATATTCATCTGATCCCCGGCCCAGGCTGCCCCGTCTGTATTTGTCCAGAAGAAGATATCGCATTCGCGATTCACTTAGCACTCAACGAAAACGTCGTCATTGTGAGTTTTGGTGATATGCTCCGCGTGCCCATCGATTGTGCTATCGATGGTTGTGATTCATTGATAGCAGCAAAAAATAGTGGAGCAGATGTTCGTCCTATTTCGTCTGTGCAAGAAGCAGTATCTATTGCGATAGGTGAACCTGAAAAGGCGGTTGTATTTTTTGCGGTCGGTTTCGAAACCACCATGGCACCGGTTGCAGCAGCATTGCTTGCTGATTTGCCCAATAACCTTAAAGTTTTATTGTCTGGACGTCTTACTTGGCCAGCTGTTGCCCATGTGCTTAGAAGTCAAAAAGATACATTTGACGCCCTTATTGCACCAGGCCATGTCGCAACCATTATGGGATGTGAAGAATGGCAATTTGTTATCGACCATCATGATTTACCCGTCAGTATTTCAGGATTTCATCCAGAAAGTCTGCTTTTGTCGATCCATGCACTTATCAAAAACTGTTCTAGCAGAGTCATTACACTGAACAATAGTTATCCCGAAGTGGTCAAGCACCATGGTAACTCAGCGGCTAAAACTCTTTTAAAAACAGCGTTTACCCAGGTTGATGCGCATTGGCGTGGAATTGGTGTCATACCGCGTTCTGGATTTTCATTGGCTGCAAAATTGTCGCACTTAGACGTTACCAACCATTATGAGCCAATCGATTCTAGTTCACGAATTATACAAACCGGTCTAAAAACACCCCCGTCCTGTGAGCAAGTGATACTTGGGCAAATGGCACCTGATGGGTGCCCATTTTTCGGTAAGGAATGTATACCGGCTTCGCCCAAAGGAGCCTGTATGGTTTCCGACGAGGGGGCTTGCAGAATCTGGTATAGTACTGGTGAGCGCTCAGTAATAGAAGTTATTGAAAAGGGAAATACGCAAAAAGTGGAGATAAAGTCATGACGGCTTCCGGCTCGCACGAAGCAAATCAAAATAATGCAAAAACGATTGCGTATGAGCTAATCATTACAGGGATGATCCAAGGCGTTGGCTTTAGACCCTTGATTTACCGTTTAGCCCATGAAAAAAACCTTGTGGGATGGGTCAAAAACGATTGTGGGTGTGTGCGCATACATATTGAAGGCTCAGAATCAGATGTTGAACAGTTTTCATATGACTTACTAAATAATGCGTCACTGGTATCGTTGTGTTTGCTCGAAAAGAAAAGCATTAAACCCAATGGCTTAGGCACATTTTCGATAGAAGAAAGCAGTCATGACCCATTAAGCGGGACGGTATCAGTGCCTAAAGACTTGTATTTGTGTGACGCTTGTCAGTCCGAGTTACTGTCTACAGCTAACCGGCGCAGTGATTATAGTTTCATCGCGTGCAGCGAATGTGGACCACGATTCTCGATGTTGCGGGCAATGCCCTATGACAGAAAAAATATTAGTATGTCTGCGTTTCCTATGTGTGAGACGTGTCACCAAGAATATCAATCCCCGCATGACAGGCGCTTTCACGCACAGCCTATCAGTTGTCGCGCATGCGGACCTGAAGTGTTTTGTTCAACAGTTGGCGGTCGTGTGATCGCGCAAGGTGATGACGATGTTGTGACTGCGGTTGTGGGATGCCTTAACCAAGGTGCAATCATTGCGTTAAAAAGTGTCGGCGGGTATCACTTAATTTGTGACGCGCAAAACACTGAAGCGGTTGATCTACTGCGGCGACGAAAGAATCGACCCGACAAGCCTTTTGCGGTGATGCTTCCAGAGCCGCAAAGCGATGTTCCTGGACAGAGTTGGCTCGATAACTGTGTGGTGGTAAACAGTCAAGATAAAGCGCTCCTATCAAGCTCTATAAGACCTATTTTGCTTGCACCAAAAAAACGCAATGCACCCATTGCAGAAAACGTAGCGCCAATGCTTAGTGATTTGGGGGTGATGTTACCATGCAGTGGTTTGCATTTGATGCTCATGAAGCAATTCAATCGTCCGATGATCGCAACCTCAGGCAATGAATACGGTGAACCTATGGTCACATCGACGTCGTCTGCACAACAACAGCTTTCCATGTTGGCTGATTTTTTTGTTCATCATAATCGCGATATCTGTCACACACTTGACGACTCCGTTCTAAGAACTGTGATGTCAGGCGCTATACCGTTTCGTCTAGGGCGGGGCTTAAGTCCCCTGGAATTAACGCTTCCCTATGACGTGGAAGAACCCCTTCTCGCGGTGGGGGCGAATCAGAAAAACACGGTATCGTTTGCATGGAAGAACCGACTAGTGGTAACGCCGCATATTGGCGACCTAGATTCGCCTATAATGCAGGAACATTTTGAAAAATGTATCAGTGATTTTCAAGACCTTTATCATGTCAGTCCGCAGCGTATTCTGTGTGACCGACATCCTGGCTATATTAGTTCTCGTTGGGCCAAGGAAAGCCCATTACCGTCCAGTGAAATTTTACATCATCGTGCCCACGCATCCGCCTGGGCGTTATCTGCTGAAGTCTCGTCACCTAGTTTGGTTTTTGTATGGGATGGGGCAGGGATAGGCAGTAATGGTGATTTGTGGGGTGGTGAAGTGTTTTGGGGCTCACCGGGCAATTGGAAACGCATTGCATCATTGGCTCCTATGAAACTGCAAGGCGGGAATAAAGTACCATATCAGCCTTGGCGCAGCGCCGCAGCACTTGCATGGGAGACTAGTTTCACGGAGGTCGATTTGACCCACTTTGACCCAGAGCACCTGAGTTTCAAGGCATGGAAAAACGAACTTAATTGTTATTTTAGTAGTTCGATGGGAAGACTGTTTGATGCAGCTGCGTTTGCCTGTTGTGAACAAAGTGAAGTCTCATATGAAGGGCAAGCACCGATGATGCTTGAGAGTGTTGCATCCACGCCATCCAAGATTGTGCCGTTATCCTTGATACAGAAAAGTGATGATTTCATTCTAATGGACTGGCGAACGATGGTGCCTGACCTATTTGATAAAACAGTACCCGCACAAATCCGCGCCGCAAATTTTCACGCATCACTCATTGAAACTGCGTGGGAGTTAACCCAGCGTTGTCGCAAAAAGTATGATTTCAAACATATTGGTTTGGCCGGAGGCGTCTTCCAAAACCGCATTTTATGCGATGGCCTAGCTGAACGTTTTGCACAATCAGACATTCCTGTTGTTATCCCAAGCAGTTTACCTTTAAACGATGCAGCAATAAGTGTCGGGCAAATTCACGAATATTGCTCAAGGAGATCATCATCAAAGGCATAGAGCGTAATAATCGAGCATCATCAGAACCGTTGGACACCGATACTATTCGGTTAGCGCAAGGCAATGGTGGAATATTGACCAAAAAACTTATTAATGATGTGTTTAAAAATACTGCCAATAAGGAACTAGATCTGCTACACGACGCGGCTTCGGTAACCTTCGCCGGTCCCTTTCTGAGTATGACAACCGATAGCTTCGTTGTCTCACCTTACACATTTCCAGGTGGCAATGTGGGGGCATTAAGTATTTACGGTACCGTGAATGATCTGGCTGTCGTTGGCGCGACCCCTCGGTATATCAGTACTGCATTCATTATTGAAGAAGGCTTTTCGATGACGGCTCTCAAGGAGGTTGTCCATAAAATGCATCAAGCTGCTGTAGAAACCAATGTGTCCATAATAACGGGAGATACTAAAGTCGTTCCAAAGGGATTCGGTGGTGGCGTTTATATCAATACAACGGGTGTGGGTGACAGCCAAGAAACACCAATTTGGGATACGAGTCTTATAAGGCCGGGCGATCATGTACTTGTCAGTGGCTCTGTTGGCGATCACGGTGCTTGCGTATTACTGGCGCGTGAGGACTATGGGTTGCATGGCCAATTAAAGTCCGACTGTGCCAGCGTTTTCCCGTTAGTCAATGCAATCAGAGACTTAGAAGGCGTTCGTTTTGTCCGAGACCCAACGCGTGGAGGACTATCAGTGTTACTCCATGACGTGGCAACTGAAACGGGTTTCAATATCGAGCTAATTGAAAATAACATTCCGGTGCGTCCAGAGGTCGCAAGCGTGTGTGACATTCTAGGCTTTGATCCTTTCGTTTTGGCTTGTGAGGGACGCGTTATTGCAATTGTCAGTCCCGATATTAGCAGCGAAGTACTCACTCATTGGCGGGGTATAAAAAACGGTGAAAATGCCCAACATATTGGTGTTATATCAAAAAATACAGACTTAAAGGGCCGCGTGTCGATTATTACGCCAATGGGAGGGCGACGCTTCATGAGTGAACTTGAAGATGAGCCACTTCCACGGATCTGTTGAAGGTTTAGGTGTTGACCTGTGAGCGGCTCACAGGTTTATCGTATGAAGGTGAGAGTAAAACATAGGATTAAAGGCGTGTTGTAGCAGCACAACTATGTTGATAAAGAAGGGGGTTTAAAATGCGGGTAAAACAAATAGCAGATGCACTAGATATTAGCGTTGATACCGTACGCTATTATACGCGCATTGGACTTTTGGTCCCAAATAGATCCCACAATGGATACAAGTATTATCGGCCGGCGGATGTGACGCGACTACGATTCATTTTAAGTGCTCGGTCACTAGGTTTTTCGGTCAATGATATTAAAGAGATCCTAGTTACATCTTCACAAACCAATGCGCCGTGTCCAACGGTAAGGCGTGTTATTGAAAAGAGGTTGAAAGAGACTGAACAGCGGTATCAGGACATGCATGAACTTAGAGAGCGCATGCGCTTAGCCACTTCAGAGTGGCAAAACAAACCCGATCAACCTCCAACGGCCGATACGATATGCCATTTAATTGAAGGTTTCACAGCGCTTAAGTCATAACAAGGTTTAAATAGGGAGTGGTTTATGAATTCTAAAACAGACAGTGCGAAAGCACATGGGTGTTGTAGTGGCGGCGATAAAACATCAACTGCGAACGAAGCGGTTGACACTAAAACGCAGACCAGACAGGTGTCTTCCGATGCAGGCGAGATACAACTTAATATTCAAGGGGCGAGTTGTGCCAGTTGCGTCACTAAAATTGAAATAGCCTTAAAACAAGTCGCAGGCGTCACCAGCGCAGAAATGAACTTTGCACAGCGTACAGTGCTTATCAATGGTAATGCCTCGCCAAGCGAACTGGTTCGTGCGGTAGAAGAAGCTGGGTATAACGCAACGCTGGCAAATGCCGATTCTGATGAGGCTGCCATTGAAGAAAAAGAGCAAGCGGATTGGGCATATTATAAAAAGCTAATGCGACATATGGTCATTGCATTGTCGCTTGGAGTACCGCTCATGATCTATGGTTTGGTAACCGGGGAAATGAGCGTCAACACGACCACGGAGCGAATTGTATGGTTGATTATTGGGCTCATGACATTAGGTGTCATGGTGTTCTCTGGTCGTCATTTTTATGTGGGTGCATGGAATTCGTTTAAAAATCATTCGGCCAATATGGATACTTTGATAGCCTTGGGTACAGGAACCGCCTGGTTGTACTCGATGACAGTTGTGTTCTTTCCGGGGTATGTCCCTGAAATGGCACGACATGTTTATTTTGAGGCAACCGCCATGATCATCGGCCTAATTAATTTGGGCCTGGCCCTTGAGATCAAAGCACGCGGTAAAACCTCAGAGGCCATTAAAAGGCTGATAGGCTTGCAAGCCAAGACTGCACGTGTCATTCGAGATGGCGATGATATTGATATTCCTATTGAAGATGTTTTGCTCAATGATCTTATCCGGGTTCGACCCGGAGAACGCATTTCTGTAGATGGTGTAGTCGTCGAGGGCCAAACCAGTATTGATGAATCAATGCTAACGGGTGAGCCTATGCCAATTGAGAAGCGAAAAGACGATGAGGTTGTGGCCGGTACCATCAACAAATCAGGCTCTATCGTCTTTCGGGCAGAACGCGTGGGAAAAGACACCGCGCTAGCTCAGATCATCAACATGGTAAAACGTGCACAAAATTCAAAACCACCTATTGGTCGATTGGCAGATGTTATTTCTGCCTATTTCGTGCCGGTTGTTATGATCATTGCCGTAATGAGCGCACTAGCGTGGCTCAATTTTGGTCCGGCTCCCGAGGTTGCCTTCGCAATCGTGTCAGCAACCACGGTACTGATTATTGCATGTCCTTGCGCATTAGGTTTAGCCACGCCGATGTCGGTCATGGTGGGGGTTGGCAAGGCGGCTGAAGCAGGCGTACTTATCCGCAACGGTGAAGCGCTGCAATCTGCTTCGAAAATTACCACAATGGTATTAGATAAGACCGGCACCATAACAGAGGGGGCGCCTAAAGTTACCGACGTTGTTATTGCGTCAGCTCACAATCAAGATGACGTGCTTTCGTTAGCTGCAAGCCTGGAGTCGGGTTCCGAACACCCACTCGCAATGGCGATCGTTGAATCAGCGAAAGAGCAAGGTGTGCCGATCCACTCGGTGACTGATTTTGAGTCCATTGCAGGGAAGGGCGTAGCGGCAACACTGAATTCTCAGCGTTTGCTATTTGGCAATGAAAAATTGATGAAAGAAAAATCAATAGAACTTCATCATTACGTTGATAAAGCGCAGAGGCTGGCCGCAGAGGCTAAAACCCCAATGTATTTCGCGATTGATTCAAAATTAGTTGCCGTCATTGCTGTTGCGGATCCAATAAAATCAGACTCAATAGATGCGATTAACCGCCTACAGCACAACGGAATACGTGTGGTGATGTTGACGGGGGACAATCGTATGACTGCAAAAGCCGTTGCTCGAAAGGCGGGGATTGTTGATTACGTTGCTGAAGTGATGCCAGAAGATAAAGCAAACAAAGTGCTCGAACTTCAACGTGAGGGTGAAATCGTCGGAATGACCGGCGATGGGATCAATGATGCGCCCGCCTTAGCCCATGCCAACGTCGGATTTGCTATCGGAACAGGCACTGATGTCGCAATAGAAAGTGCAGATATCACGTTGATGCGAGGCTCCTTACATGGGTTAGCGGATGCGATTGCAGTGAGTAAGGCAACGCTGAGAAACATAAAGCAGAATCTCTTCGGAGCATTTATCTATAACGTCGCGGGGATCCCATTTGCTGCAGGTGTTTTTTATCCATTTTTAGGCTTACTACTAAGCCCAGTAATTGCCGGTGCAGCGATGGCATTCTCGTCGTTAACGGTAGTGACCAACGCGAATCGATTACGTTTATTCAAAGCTAAAGAGCACTAGGAGAACCTAAAGATGATGTGGATTAATTTGATAGGGTTAGTCGTGATTGGGCTTATTGTTTGGTGGTTTTGGCTTTACCAAACAAAGTCAACTGAAGTACGAGACGGCAGCATCGAAGTCCGCGTGAAAGATGGCGTGTATCAACCTGCCAATATCACAGTGCCCGCGAATGAGTCTGTACAACTGATGTTCTACAGAGAAGATGCGACTCCCTGTGCGGAAACACTACTAATACCCGAGTTGGAGATCAGTGAAACATTAGTGCTTAACAAGCGTGTGATGGTCACTATTCCCCCCAAAAAGGCAGGTCGCTATCCGTTTCATTGTCAGATGCAAATGTACCGTGGCACTTTGGTGATCAAGTGATTTACCGTTTTCTGAAAACTTAAACGACACAAAAGCGAGGTGTATTGTGAATAAACAAAAATTACCTTTTTGGCGCACCCCCAGTGGTTGGTCCGCCATCGGACTTATAGCGGCGGCAAGCTATTTCTTGTTTGTCGAGCATGGTGAACATGTTTTCCCTTATTTACCATACTTGATCCTGCTGCTATGCCCAGTGATGCATATCTTTATGCACGGAAGTCATGGTAAAGGGCATGAGACACATACTAACGACGAGCAAACATTTAAAGAGCAAACCGAAGACAATGATCAATACAGACAAGGTTATATCGAAGGGTTAGAGCAGGCACGCAAGGAAAGACGTAAAACGGAGAGCGACAATGCACGGTGAATCAGATTATGGGCTTTGGACGTTAGTCATCATTAACTCCGCAATATTTATCTTTTTTGCGTTTAGTTTCGTCAAGCCGAAGTCAAAAACAGACTGGCGAAGCTTAGGCGTATTTTCCGCTTTTATCGTGGCGTTATTTACTGAAATGTATGGTTTCCCGCTTACCATCTATTTTTTGTCCGGTTGGTTAGCCGAAAGTTACCCAGGCGTAGATTTTTTAAGTCACGAAAATGGTCACTTGTGGCATACACTGTTGGGGTTATCTGGCGATGCGCATTGGGATGTACTGCACATCTTGAGTAATGTTCTCATCGTTTTAGGATTCTTTGTTTTATCTGCTTCGTGGAATGTCCTGCATCACGCGCAAAAAACGAGCAGCTTAGCGACCAGCGGTTGGTACGCACGTTGTCGGCATCCCCAATATGTTGCCTTCATTGTGATCATGTTTGGCTTTTTACTGCAATGGCCAACACTACCCACTTTGCTCATGTTTCCCATTCTCATTGTTGTCTATGTTCGACTGGCCAAACGCGAAGAGCAGCACGCCGAAACTGAGTTTGGTGATACCTATAGGCAATATAAGCAAGCCACGCCAGGTTGGTTCCCACGATTTCTCAATTCAAACGTTTCAAGCCCCGTGTAAGGATTTCAAAATGAAGAAAGCATTAGTTTCAATATTGTTTGTCGCAGGCGTTTTATCCGCTACCTTTACGAGTGCTCAGACATCCATGAGTGCCGATGAGATGTTACGCAGTAACGAGCGCGTCATGGATGCATTAATGCAACGCATCCAACGGATCAATGACGTTTCTGAGAGGCAAACGTTGATTGTTGAGCATATGAAGATGATGGATACCTACTTAACGAGTATTGAGAAGAGGATCCAAAGTGAATCTAATACTGAACAAAAGATACGATTAAAAGAGACATATAGAAAGGCCTGCAAAGAAGTCTTGTTCTTATCGAGAGCGGCATATCAGCAAGCGACATTGTTGTGATGGGGAACTCGATAGATGAACATTTGTTGTTAATAGAACAAAGAATGACAGTTTTACGATCGTTAATGCAGCAAGTGGTTAATGCCAATAGCGTTTTAAGTAATTAGAGACGTGACTGACATAACTGCGTAGGAAATTAATTTATAGGAGAAAAGTATGAGCGATTTAGATCACAGAGTGGGCGTTTCTGAGGCTAATTTAGTGGTACGGCATTTGAAGTTAACCGGCATTACCGACGGTAATTTATTAGCAATTGTTGCTGAAATTGATGGGACCTTTGGTATTGATGCCGTTTCATTTGAAGAAGCCAAAAACACTTTGCATATCGGCTATGACGCGACCCACTGCAATTTAGATGGCATTGAGACAATCATTCGTGCACACGGTGCAGACATTTCTGATGATTTTTGGACAAAGATGAAAGAAGGCTACTACCAATTCGTTGACGAAAACATTCGTGAAAATGCGAAACATAAACCCTGGAGCTGCCATCGTGTCCCACCCGGGCAAAGCAATAGACAGAAATAGTGTAGCGCGAATCGAGCAACTTTGTGTTGGACTTCACCAATCAGCACTAATTAAAACAGGATATTAGCACTGTGGATCATAGTAAGAATGAAATGGACAGAATTAAGTCATTTAATTCGGCAATAATTGCAAGAAACCCAGCTGAACATGAATTCCATCAAGCTGTGCAAGAGTTCACAGGGGCAGTAATGCCCTATGTTATGGCCAATGCCAAATATGATGATGGGCATGTATTAGAAAGAATGACAGAGCCAGACCGTATTGTCATTTTTAGAGTATGTTGGGAGGACGATAACGGCCATATTCACTGCAATAGAGCATGGCGAGTCCAATTTAACAATGCTATTGGACCCTATAAAGGAGGCTTGCGCTTTCATCCCAATGTTACGCAAAGTGTTCTTAAATTTTTAGCGTTTGAGCAAGTCTATAAAAATGCATTGACTGGACTTCCGATGGGAGGTGGTAAAGGGGGAAGTGATTTCGATCCGAAAGGAAAGAGTGATCGCGAAATCATGCGATTTTGTCAGTCATTGATGATCGAACTTTCTAAGCATATTGGGGAAGATACTGACATTCCAGCCGGCGATATTGGGGTGGGTGGAAGAGAAATTAGTTATCTGTTTGGTCAATACAAAAGACTAAAAAACAGATTCGTGGGTACGCTAACAGGCAAAGGACTTTCTTATGGTGGAAGTCTTATTCGAACGGAGGCGACAGGCTATGGTGTTGTTTATTTTACTCAGCACATGCTGAATATGCGTAACGAGACATTAGCAGGAAAAACAGCCTTAATTTCGGGCGCCGGCAATGTTGCGATTTTTTGCGCAGAAAAATTGATTAATGAAGGTGCCCAGGTCATGACACTGTCTGACTCAAGTGGTTTCATTTACGATCCTGATGGATTTGACCATCAAAAATTAGCATTTCTAAAAACGCTTAAATTTGTCAAACGGCAACGCTTGAGCGAATACACGGAAAACTACCCACACGCCATATATCATCAAGGCAAAAGGCCTTGGCTTATAAAGGCTGATTTGGCCTTTCCTTGTGCAACGCAAAATGAACTCGAACTTGAGGATGCTAAACTCCTTGTTGATAACGGTATACAGTTGATCGCAGAAGGCGCAAACATGCCTTGTACCCTTGAGGCGGTCAAATACTTTCAGGCTAAAAGTGTACTGTTTGCACCTGCAAAAGCGGCAAATGCTGGAGGCGTTGCCGTTTCTGGGCTAGAGCAAACACAAAACTCACTTCGGCTTCCTTGGACAAGAGAGGAAGTTGATTCACGACTTCAACAGATCATGGCGCATATTCATCGCCAATGTGTTGAATATGGAAAAGAAGACGGTGGCATCAACTATGTGAAGGGGGCCAACATCGCTGGATTTGTAAAAGTCGCCGATGCGATGCTTGCGTATGGAATAGGATAGGGCACTGAGTGACTCGTTTCCGTATGCGGTCGTTTTTCTGCCTAATTGTGTTGGGCTTATACCCGTATAAGGTGAGCGCCTTTTGATTCGTTCAGAAAAATTTTGTGATTTGTGGGTGTCGATACTCTCGCGGTATCGGCTCATTGCCCTGTTTGCCTTACTCATTTTGATAGGCGGACTAAGCATGGGTATCAACCATGTGGTTTTTAATGCGGACTATCGTGAGTTTTTTGAAATCAACGATCCGCAGCGCATGAAGTTTGACGAAATCCAAGACGTTTTCGGCAGTAGCGACAATATCATGTTTTTACTGGTTCCCGCATCGCGGGATGTCTTTACGGAAGAAGTTTTTACGGCCATTCATCAACTAACCGAGCGAGCCTGGCAGATCCCGCATTCCTATCGTGTTGATTCACTGACTAACTATCAATATTCATGGTCTGTTGGCGACGATCTTATGGTTGAAGATCTACTCCCCGACATTGATAATTTATCGTTTGAAAGACTTGCGTGGGCAAAGGAGGCTGCGTTGAGTGAGCCTGGACTAATGGGGCGGTTACTCAATAATGAAGCCTCGGTAACAGCCGTAAATGTTTTGGTCAATGTTCGCGGTAAACCGGCTAGTGCAGAGCATAATGCGGTGCAATATGCCTATGCATTGAGTGAGGAATTGCGTCGTGAATACCCTCAACTCGATGTTTACCTCTTAGGCGAGGTGATGGCAAATGCGACGTTCAACGAATTATACGTTCAAGATACCACGACACTTTTACCGCTGATGGTACTGCTTATTTTACTGTTGGCCATGTTTGCGCTTAAAAGCGCAGTGGCATCAATCCATATTCTTGTCGTAGTAATTGTGTCTGTAACAGCTTCAATCGGTTTGATCGGCTGGCTAGGCGGCGCGTTAACGAGCCACTCATCCGCTGCGCCAATTATCATAGTCACGCTGGCAATTGCAGATTGTGTTCACCTGTTAACGCACTATTTACGATTTCGTCAAGAAGGAATTCTCAATGAGGACGCTATCGCTAAAAGTGTCGATCGCAATGCAAAAGCTATCTTTTATACCAGCTTGACGACCATAATTGGTTTCTTAAGTCTCAATGCAAGCGATTCACCGCCATTTAGAGATCTCGGTAATTTCGTTGCGCTTGGCGTCATGATGGCGTTTTTATTCAGCGTTTTATTACTACCGTTATTACTCATGTTCTTTCCTTGTTCGCCGCGGGGCAACCTCATTCAAATTACATGGAAAGCGTGGATAGATATGTGCCATAGAAACGCGAGAAGCATCGTCGCCTTAACTGTGATGATACTATTAGGATCTGTGTATGGCTTGAAAAAAATGATTTCAACGATGACTGGATTGCATACTTTGATGAGTCTGTTTCTTTCCGACAAGCCGTGGATATTAGTGAACAACACCTTAGTGGCACAACGACATTAGAATACGTGCTCACGAGTCAAACTCGTGTTACAGATCCCGTTTACTTACGAGATGTGGAGTCATTTACACAGTATTTGTATTCATTGCCACAAACAAGACACGTATTTACATTTACTGACGTGCTAAAGCGACTAAACCGCAACATGAATGGTGATGATCCTGCTGAATATTTAATTCCAAAAAACAGAGAGCTCGCGGCGCAGTACTTATTGCTCTATGAAATGTCTTTACCGTTCGGCTTAGACGTGACCAACCAAATAAACTTAGATAAAACTGCAATGCGCATTATGGTGACATTCAAAAACTTGTCTTCTACTCAATTGATTAGTCTGGAAAACGAAATAGCTGTGCACTTGAACAAAGTCGAATCGTTTGATTTTTTTGTCACTAGCCCCAGTAGCATTTTCGCCCATCTAAGCCACAATAATATTCGAAGTATGCTGATAGGGACGGTACTTGCGATGATATTGATAGCCTTTGTACTGATGTTTGCGTTGAAATCAGTCAAGCTTGGCGCACTTAGCGTGATCCCGAACGTTTTACCTGCTTTTGTAGCATTTGGCGTATGGGGACTATGGGTATCAGAAATAAATCTAGGGTTGTCGATTGTAGCGAGTATCACGATGGGCATTGTTGTCGATGATACTGCACATTTCTTGACACATTATCAATATGCTTGGGAAGCCTGCAATTGTAATCGAGTTGACGCATTAGTGAGAACCCTTGAAGAATCCGGTCACGCCATTGTGCTGACGACATTTATTCTAATGATGGGATTTTTAGTATTGGCAAGCAGTGATTTCATCATCAACGCAAACCTTGGGTTGTTGACGGCAATTACCCTGGCACTGGCGTTAGTCGGGGACTTACTGGTGTTACCTGCGATTCTATTACTACCGCAAAAGCGCAATACAAACCCCACTAACTTGGCGACATAAAGCAAGCAAAATGGAAACAATGATAAGGAGAAACGATGTATTATCCCAACTTACGTGTAAAAGCTGGAGAGCTTAAAGCATTGTCACATGCCCCAAATGATTGGCAGGAGAAAATATGCCCCATTTGGAATGTAGAATTTTTAGCATCATTTGAAAAAGCGATCCCAGCGATTGCCGCCACTTGGCCAACTAACAATATAATGGACCTATCTCGTTTTCAATTAAAACGAGTATCAGCACATATTCAACAAATGATTGTTCAGCATGGGTTGCGTTTTGCTATCGATCCGTTTGAAATATCTGATTTAGACAGCAGCGTTGTGTCCGCGTTTGAAGCAAATCCGATATTTCGAATTGAATTTAGTAACGATGTAAGTATCTTTGACGATTCAGTGATTGACGAGCTTGAAACCGCTCTTATACCTTTTGCCTTTAATACTAACACACTACTGCTCATTGATATGGGTGAAGCCAATGATGCAATGATTGCGAGGGCATCGAGCGTTGCAACTGCCATTGAGCAGTTGCATGACGTTGGCTTTTCTAACATTGTCTTTTCATCAGGCGCTTTTCCCACCACACTACAAAATATTGTGGGCGATGAAGAGATCCCCCGGTTGGATAAACAGCTTTATCAAGATGTGGCGGGTGCATTAACATTTGATCTCCACTATGGAGACTATGGCACGTTAAGTCCTCTTTGGGATTCTGGCGAAACACGACGCTCTGGTCATATTGCAATTAAGTATACACTTGATGATCATTGGCTGGTTTTGCGACAAAAAGGTAAGAATACCCAAGCGATAATAGAATTAGCCGAATTCTTAATATTGCATCCCGATTATCGTGGCCCGGCTTTCTCGTGGGGAGATGAAAACTGGCACAACAAAACACTGACACCTCCGCAAGCTGGACCCGGCAATTCAACCGGTCATGTAGCAGAGTTTATGAATCACCATTTTGCTCAGGTGTTGTTTAATGGATAACGATGTAACCATGATAAGCGCTCTATAGCGCGTCTAAGCAACTTGCTCGCTGGGACGCCAGCGAGACAATTGTCGCTGGGTCAATGCCTTTTTTGTCGCCTCTCTTAATTGTGAAAGCGTCAGGTGCTCTGCAATTGTCTTGCGCAGTTGCTCATGATGCATTCGCCCGATGCCTTTAGTGATCCCAGACTGTTGTAAAATGGCACGAGCATCTTGGTTCTCTAGTAGATCAGCCATTCCACTGATATTCACATGAGGGTTGGACTGGGCTGTCCTGACAGTACGTAATTGACCCGAGCCAGATACTTCAAGCACTCCCCACCATTTCGGGATAATGCCAAATGCCTTATTCAAGTGTTTTGTCGCACAGACTAAGGTGACTCTGTCAAAAGACTGTTCATATTGCCACCCTTGGGAAAAGAGGCGTTTCAATGTATCTCGGTGACTCTTGATCTCAAAGCACTCAAGTCGGCTGCCACAGAACACAACATCGGCCCGAGTAAGCCCATTTTGAATAGGAACTTCTTCGCACAGTTGGTTTTCTGAGAATGACTTACGTCTTGCAAGTCGCGCAAATAATAAGTGTCTAATTTCCGGATCAGTCATGTTGATAGCTTACTTGATTTAGTCTGTAAATGATAATAACATAAATAGTCAATTATGCATTTAATATATATATAATGAATATCGATAAATTACAAAAAGATTTACTAAAAAAGTACTGTGACAAGGGATTTAACACATCTGTGTCTATCGCTGAACATGTAAACATGTGTCAGTCGACGGTTTATAGAAATTTGTTCCAGCCACAGAAAAAACTAACTAAAGGGTTATTAGTATTATGCAATTATGCAAATATTAATTATAAAAAGTATCAAGAAATTGATCCTAAATCACATCAATACTTAATGGATGTGTTAACTAACGTTTGGAATGGTACTGACGGTCACGCAAAGCAATTGGGGAGGCTGTTATTGGCGGCACACTCATGTAAACTTGAGCAATAATAATGACATTGGGGGCGAGATGACCGCATTCAAGCTTCCGTCGAAGTCGGCGGTTTACAAACAGATCCGAGATGTCGGCATTAGTAGGGCTACCCTCAATAGAGTGCTGCCTGCGTGGTGGGATGATGCATTATTACAAAGCAACTCAGGTTTTTTACAGTTTGCCAAAGTACTTGATCAACGATTAGGATTAAGTGTCTCAGTCAACGATGGCAACGTATCATTTTTACCCGCTGCTTACACGGTACAATTTAAAAAGCGCGCTCATATCGATATTCAACAATTGTCTGACGCAACTTTTTTATGTCAAGCGGTGGCAAATACACTTATCACAGTGCTCGAGTACAATCACTGCACACCCGATCTTATCCGTTTACAACAGTCGTTGGACTCATTAGGGGAACTCACATTAGCCAACGTGTTGCCAATTTTTTGGGCGTGCCATATACCAGTCATTCATGTGTCTCGCTTTCCAACCAATATTGCACGACCTGCGGGAATGGTGATGCGCTCTAATGAGCATTATGCCATCGTACTGGGTCATAAACACAAGAGTCCCTCTACGCAGCTTTTTGTATTGTTACATGAGCTTGGGCATATCATGTGTGATCACCTTACGCAGGATGGAAGCTTAACGGATTCAGTGTTACCTGAATTAGGGGAATCATTAGAAGTTGAGACCGACCCACAGGAAGACGAAGCCGATGCGTATGCGCTTCGACTGCTGCGCAAAGAGACAGATATTGTTTCAATGGTAAAGCGACTTGGGCGATTGAGTCGACCTGCTGAATTGGCTATTCAGGCTAAGCGTTCAAGCCAAGCGAGCGGCGTCAGTGCTGGGCACTTTGCATTGACGTATGGGCGCGAAACAAGAGATTGGATTTTGACTCAGCAAGCGCTGCGGTTTTTAGAAAAGGGAAACGCCATAGCGACATTACAATTTTCATGTGCTGAGGCAATGCAGCAGCTAGACGTGCGTTCAGAGGATAGTGAGTATCTAATGAGTATGCAGTCTGGGTAGCATAGTGAAAATTAATATTTTTACGGATAACGATGTCATTTTTAAATTGGCACGTTATGCATTATTGACTGACTGTGTCGACCTGTTTACTCATCACAGCTATGTGTTCCGTTACCTTGATGCATTGCCATATGTTGCGGGCATACACACCCCTTCAAGAGCGAATAAAATGGGATTCGAACCGGCGCACATACAAAGTATTCTTTATTTTGTATCTCACAGCGAACCTGTCACAATCTCCGACGAGCAAGCCCTTGATGTTATTGCACAACTTCGTACCCCTCACCTTGACGCAGGAGAACTTATTCTCACGTTTGGCGCTCAAGAAAACAAACCATCAAACCTTTTTACGGGTGATAAACGAGCTTTAAAGGTGGTTAACCGAATGCAACATAACGGTGTATTAGCAATGGAAGGTTGCCATATGCTCCTGTTGGAAGAGGCTATCCGTTTGCTTATGATGTCTGGTGATAGAGATCAGGTTATTGCAAGTATCCAATCTCGTCCACATGTAGATAAAGCGATTGATATATGTTTTCGTGACATAGCGTCGGTAGACGACGCCTTGAAAAGCTACATAGAAAGCATTCGTTCTCAGTGCAGTTTACTGTCATTCGGGTTAACCCAAAACATTTGTTAACATGGAAATTTGGCCTGTTATTTGCGTTAGATAATGTGTGTGTTATCCGGCACACCAGTTTTTAATGAGATCAACGCGAACAGAAGGGTTTCCACGATGCTAAATACCGATTTACTCCAAGTCACGAACACGCCAAATCAAGCCATTAAACCAACAGACAACGAAACCAAACAAAGTGAAGACGGGGGTTGTAACAAAGAGAAGTTTGAAGATTCGCTAGAAAAAGCTTTCAAAGCATTCTCGACAAAGAGTGACGATTAAAAACGTGGCAAGTTTTGGCCGCTGGAAGCGCCTATTTTCCCATTGCGGGCAAATGGGCGCATAAAGTATTTTAGAGCAATTTGGAAAGTGATTGTGGCTTCATCAATAGGTGTTAGAGCAACACCCAATGTTTAAGCTCCAATTGCTTGATAAAGCATCCAAATTCCAGCACCAATCATAAACAAATTTTCAGTAAGCGAAACAAAACCGAGGGGAACATTACTGTCTCCGCCGACGCAAGCGCATTTCAACTCGCGTTTATCTACGTAAACAGCTTTAAATACCGATACTGCACCAATGGTTCCAATAAAGAGAGATACGGGGCCAACGACATAGCCTGATATTCCGGCAAGCATACCAATCCCAGCGAACGCTTCCGCAAATGGATAAACGTAACCGTATCGCACACTGCGCATCGCTAGTAAATCATAAGTAATAAAAGAATTAGTAAAGCCATATAAATCGCGTAATTTTTGAATCGCAAGAATCGACATACTAAGTGCAACAAAGACTTCGATGACTGGAACGGTCGAAAGTGACCCAATTGTGCCGGCGTGCGCGAATACAATACCTAACGCCATTAGAAATGCGGTCGCAAAAATGGCAATAACCGGCGTGTAGGTTGTGCCAGTCTGCCCCGCTTCTCCCATATCAAAAAATTCCCTTAGCTCGTCATATCCCCCAATACGGTTGTCATTAATAAATGTTTGAGGTGTTGTTTCAACGCCATGTTTACCCTTAAATTTATCCGTTTCTTCACGAGAGCTAAGTTTATGATCGTCGATTTTATAACCTTTTCTTTCTAACAGGTCTTTAGAACGCAAGCCATAGGGGCAAATATGTTCCTTCGTATGCATTCTGTATAACGTTGCAGATTTACTCATGTTTGCTATCCGGTATAAAATAATAATAAAAGATAATCGTTACTTTTTACTAAAGTCGGGGACTGGGCGCTGAGTTGCTTCATTCGCTGAGGCCACGATGCCATTATTGTTGATATCTGAGATTAACCATTTCATTTCCTTAATCTCACGCTCTTGCGCGTTTATAATTTCTTCGGCCAATTTTTGAACTCGGACATCATCAATATTTGCACGCTCACTGGTTAAGATCGCAATAGAGTGATGAGGTATCATTGCTTTCATCCACGCGCGACCTTCAATGGTGACTTGCGATCGCACCAAAAACAGCGCCAAACAAAAAACAACGACACTACCTACTAAAATTGAAGCGTTTTTAATTTTGCTTTCATACATATTCAGCATAAATAGCAGCATGATGACCGCCATCATCGCCCCCATGTAGATAGCCATGTATAAGCGAGTCTCGCTAAAGAAAACGTGTTCAATTGAATATGAATTTAAGTACATCATAACCAACATAAAGGCGGTAGAGGTAAGTATCATCACGAAAAATTTAGTATATTTAGTCATGTTTAATTCCTTGAATTCTAGATTAATGTTTCATGTATTTAATTAAAACTGAGGCCGAACAGCTCACGAGTAAAAAGCCAGTCATTGCTTCTATTCCAGCAAGAAATCTCAAATGAGAAGTCGCTTCAATCTGGCCTAGCCCAAGCGTAGTCAAGTTGATTAGCGAAAAGTAGAAAAGCTCAATAAACTGGTTTAAGCTGCCACCCTTTAAGTTCCCTAGGTCTATTGCTATGGAAACTTTAAAAGCAAATGTAAACCACAGAGCTGCTAGCAATTGAGACGCTGTAATCCCACAAAACAGTACAATTAAACCGCGTGCTCCATTGCGAAGACGAACTATGAATTTCGTCAAGTACTGCAATATACGGTAATGGCTAATTGCACTTGCAATAATTGCTAGTAATGCGACTGACAACTGAATCAGTAACGCCATAAACTGTTGGGATAATTCAGACATTAGAACCACACTCGGGCACCGAGAACCACACCTGCTTCATGCACAGGATCGCCTAGGCCACGTAGATTATCCGCTGAGTTTCCCAAAGCTCTAGACCAATAGGCACCAATATACGGGGCAAATTCCCGTGAGACCTCCATTCGATAGCGAAGGCCAACACGAATTGAATTAAACCCAGAAGGTCTATCAAACCGTTCTGACTCAGAAAGTGAAGCAGAGAGTGATATTCGCGGTTGCAAATATGAGGTTTGTGAAATGCGATAGTCATACTCGGCTTCCATTGAGACACTGACATCACCTTCTTCGTTAATAATAAGTGAACTATCTACTTCGAATTGATAGGGTGCCATTCCAAAAAGACTAATAACAGCATAATTTTCCATATTACTGTCACTCGTCAATTCGCCACGGGCGCCAATTCCAACCTGAATTTCCCAAAAAGGTGCAATTAAGCGACTAGCAAGCAGTTCAGCTCTTTCAATATCCGTTGGCTCCCCATCGTTTTGTTTATTTTCACCTTCACTTTTAAAATAAAGACGGTACGTGTCGCCTCCATACCATGCGATCATATCCCAAACCGCGATGTTCTCCTCACGGTTGTTGCGCGCTACTTCTAGCCTGTCAAATAGAACAATACCATTAAGTGTATCTTTGACAGGCGATGGCCAGCTTTCAGGTGTTTCTTGTGCGACACTACGAAGTGTTACGGTAAGTATTATTAGTCCAAATATAATTCGTAAATTCATGAAGGTACCCCTTAAGAAACGTTTACAACGCGGAACATACCAGCGTCCATGTGATATAGAAGGTGACAATGAAATGCCCAATTTCCGGGTGCGTCAGCGCTGATCAGTAAAGAGACTTTTTCGCTCGGTTTGAGACTGATCGTGTGTTTACGGGGGGAAGGGGAGTTACCATTTTCTAGCTCCATCCACATACCGTGAAGATGGATGGGGTGATACATCATCGAATCATTGACAAGAATAAGGCGCACGCGTTCCCCGTACTTGAAATGAACGGGCTTATCCACTTCAGTGAATTTTTTGCCATCAAAAGACCACATGTATCTTTCCATGTTACCGGTCAAATGCAGTTCGATGGTTTGTGTTGGTTCACGGTTATCTGGCCACTGCTTGGCACCTGTAAGGTCTGAATAAACAAGTACCTTGTGAGAAAGCCCATCAAACCCTATTCCAGGGTCGTCTAGTCGGCTGACCGGATTTTTGGCAATCATAGACGCACCTGGTCCGTGGCCGTCCGGTGAGTGCTTAATAGGAATTCCATCCACAGGAACTACCTTGTTTTGCATCGCTGCCATCGAATGATTAGGACCGTGATTTTCTTGGCCACCATAAGTCTCCTTGTTGTTCGTAGCGTCCATTGAATCCATGTCAGCCATTCCCGACATCCCCATAGCGTCCATACCTAATTCAGGCATTGGGCGAAGTGCCGGGATACTTGCTTCTTTGCCGACAGATGTTGCCAATGTGCCTCTGGCATAGCCACTTCTGTCCATGCTTTGTGCAAAAATGGTATAGGTTTTAGTATCTTTGGGTTTTACGATGACATCATAGGTCTCTGCAACAGCGATCCGTATTTCACCTACTGTTACTGGCTTAACAGGCTGACCATCTACTGCAACAACTGTCAGATCCAACCCTGGAACTTGGAAATCAAAATAGGTCATTGCTGACCCGTTAATAAGCCTAAGGCGTATGCTTTCTCCGGGTTTGTACAATGCAGTCCAGTTTGTTTGCGGGTCACGGCCGTTCATCAGGTATGTATAGGTCGCGCCGGTTACATCGAGTATGTCTCTTGGGTTCATGCGCATACGAGACCACATTGCTCGTTCTTTGACCGTATTGATCAGTCCTTGGCTCTTTATATCTTTAATCGTGTTTTCGACTGTACGCTGCTGATAATTATAATAGCCCTCAGCAACTTTAAGGTGACGGAAAACATCGTGAGGGTCTTCAAAGGTCCAGTCGCTGAGAATAATGGTGTGCTCCCGATCTGCACCGATGTCGCCATCTTTTGGTTCAATAACCATGGGGCCAAGGTGCCCAAGCTGCTCCTGAAGACCTGAATGACTGTGGTACCAATATGTACCGTTTTGTTCAATATCGAATTCATAGGTAAAGGTACTGCCAGCGGCGATACCGGGAAACGATACGCCAGGTACACCGTCCATCGTGTAAGGGAGTATCAATCCGTGCCAGTGGATTGACGTACTTTCAAGCAAGTTGTTAGTTACATTTATAGTGACATGCTGACCTTCTTTTAGACGCACTAACGGGCCCGGTGACGAACCATTAATTGTAATTGGTAGGCCAGCTGCGCTTGCAATACGCTTGTGCTGCCTGCTAATCATCATATTGATGTTTTCCCCGCTGACAACGTTGTTTCCAAAACTTGGTTTTAACTCTTGCCCAGCATGAGATAAGCCCTCTGGATTAGCCCAGGCTGGTGAAATTTGACGTAAAAGCGCTGTCCCACCTAATGTCAAAGCGGCAGACTTAACGAATCTGCGCCTATCTTTATTTAATTTGTTTAACATAAATTGTTCTCTAATTTGATGGATAGATTCAGACACATGCTTACGTTAAAACGGACCGAGCATGTACCGAGTTTTCGTAGTTAAAACTAGAACGGGCTTATGCTATTGGGGGTCTAAGCAATCTAGAAGGAGGAGACCGTAGTAAATCACCTTCGAATAATGAGAAAACATAATCAAATGACTTAATTTTGTAGTGATAATTGCCGGTCAGTAGCCAAATTGTAAAACAATTTCCATGAGAACAATCGCAAGATTCTGTACAGCACTCCTCATGACAGCTCTCATCAACATTATCTTCAATGTGCATTTGAACATGCAGCTTTGCTTGTTCAATTTCCGGTGTTCCCTTCATGGATGAGATGTTGCCAGTACCTTCACTTTCGCAACCCAATACAGATGAACCATAAGTCACACTTGCAATAAGCATCAAGCACTTGATAAGTGTACTTAAAGCTATTGTCGTGTGGTCGTCGTGAGTCATCTAAATTTACAATCCTTTAATAGCTGCAATTCGACACAGTGTAAAAATTACCTATCCGCGCATAACATTTACAGCGTCAGATGGCTTATGCCGTTTGCTTAGTATGTATTTACGGTTTACCTAAGACAATCCAATATTTGTGCCATAAGTTCTTTAATACGTGATATTGCTGTTACAATTATCAATCAATGAGCTGAATAAAGTAACGATTTTCATTCGCCGGAAAATACGGATTACAATTTAGTGTGAGATTACTTCTACTAAAATCAGAATGTGGAAAAGAGTTATGCAGACCTCAGTTACCTATCTATATAACAGTAAAATCATTTTCTTTTGCGGCTAAGATAAAGCTTCTCTGCGGTAATTATCAGAAACAAGCCCGCTAATGACGTCCAAATTACGATGCTATCCGTTTTCACCTTAACGACGATGAAAGCTATCAGTACAATTAAATCTAATGTAATGGCGGTTAACAGTATAAACCGGTTGGCAGAAATTTCTTTACGCAGGTAGTTTAGTACGCCCCAGTGAATCGCAATATCCATCAGCAGATAGAAAATCACACCCAAAGAAGCGATTCTGCTTAAATCAAAAAATATCGTTAACGTCATAGCAAGGACTATTGTATATACCAGCGTGTGTTTTTGGATATTTCCTGGCATACCAAAATGGCTGTGTGGTACAAGCTCCATGTCAGTTAGCATCGCTAACATACGCGATACAGCGAATACACTTGCGATGACGCCTGACACGGTAGCAATTATCGCAAAACCGACTGTTATCCAAAGTCCATATTGTCCGAAGGCTGGTTTTGCTGCTTCTGCCAATGCATAATCGCGCGCTGCGACGATCTCCTTGATTGATAGGTTTGTTCCAACTGCTGCGGCAACTAATAGGTATATGAAAATACAAATCGCAATTGAAATGACTATTGCGCGACCCACGTTTTTACGTGGATTTTCGATTTCACCGCCACTATTTGTTATTGTAGTAAAGCCTTTAAATGCCAATACGGCTAGCGCGACGGCCCCCAGAAAGTCAACAATCGAAGCGTCGGTCGTTTGAACAAAAGTGTCAACAACTCCTCTTTGGGCCGCATATATTCCTCCAGACGCTAATACCGCCAATCCTAAAGCTTTGGCGATTCCCATTACAAATGAAATAGATTGGATAGCCTTATTACTCATAATGTTTATGAAAAAGGCAAAGATCAATACTGCTACACCTAACGCTGGGACAAACCAATCGTTGGGTTTTGTATAAATTATTTGTACGGTATATTGACCAAATGTCCGCGCAACTAAGCTTTCATTAATTACCATTGAAAAGTACATGAGTAATGCAAAAACCGCAGTGGCAGTCCCCTTGCCATAAGCTTTTTGTAAAAACATGGCAATCCCTCCTGCAGAAGGATAAGCATTGGATAACTTCACGTAGGAATACGCGCTTGCTGATGTGATCATTGCCGCTATGATAAAGGCTAATGGGAACCACTCGCGGGCCAATTCAGCCACTTGTCCGGTCAAAGCAAAGATACCTGCACCGATCATGACACCTGTACCCATTGCAACCGCGCCAATAAGACTGAGACTTCCTTCTTTGTAATTTGACTTGTGTTGGTGCTTCCTCACAACCTCACTCCATAGTTTATGAATCCAATGAAAGGCTTATAATTCGTGCGCTCGGTTAATACCATGTGCCATTATTTTAATCTCTTGTTGTTCGGTTTCTAAAATAGAATCAAGTAGTTCTATTTGATGCCCAACGACCATTTGCTTCCTTAGATACGAAAATAATTCGATAATTTGTTGATGGCGTTTCATAACGTGCTCTATGACCTGTTCATAAGTAGTGCAATCATCTAGGTTAGGCGGACACAGTAAAGGTATGTCAGGCTTATCGTTTATGTACTCAACAAAATAAGTATCCAATTCTCCGGTTTTACCTAAGTTTTTGAAGGCTAAGATCAGCTTACTTAGGTGGTTTTCATGCATTGCGAGATAATCGAGTACAAGTTTGTTCAAATCTGTCTTCTTACAACAGCAATGCAGTTGTTCAGCGAGAGCCTTATGGTAATTAGCTGTCCACTCTAAAATGTCACTGAATTGCTCAATTTGCATTTGTTTTTCCTCGAAATAACGATAACTGCTAAGTTAGGCTACCGAACATAAGTAATTAACTCATGACGCTGCTATTACTGTTTGATTACATGTTTGTAATATTCCTCATGAATAATAGTCTGGAGCAGCAATTGTCGAGCAGTTGATTAGAAAAGCAAAAGCTAAATCTTTCACTTAAAAGGCTGAAAAAGCTGCGAGATATAATTTTGTGGGTAATTAGGTTGACTACCAATTCCTAGCTCCCCATTACGTGGTGAGGGTCGTTCATTAGAATTGGTGACGAATGTGCCAAGGAGGTGATCCCATAAATGTGTAAACAACCCAAAATTAACGTCACCTCTGGTACCGTCTTTTACGTGATGATGTCGGTGACCTGGGGCAACAGCCCAAACATATTTTAGCGGGCCAAGCCGCATATCAACGTTAGAGTGTTGCAACAGCAACTGTATGGTAGCACTAAACCCTAACAATGCGCCTATTTCTAAGGGCATACCTATCAAAAGTAATGGGAGTGTACCTGCACTTAGTTCAATCGCTTGGTGAAGGGGATGCTTTAACAATCCATTGAACCCGTACATTCGTTCAACGCTATGATGAACCGCGTGTAAGCGCCAAAGCACTTTGTATTTATGACTAAAATAATGTGCCATCGTTATCCCAAAATCAGCGACGATGATGGCAAACCCAAGTTGTAATAGTAGCGGCCAATGGTGTGGCCAAATACTAAAATGCGGCACTATCGCGGTCATTATTGGGATAAACGCGACCGTGAGAGCCAAAGAGCCTTCATTGACAATGGCATGCACTATATCTCGCCCGAAATCGCCCTGCGGTGTATTCCATGCTTTTTCATATGGTAACCATTTCTCAGCTACAAAAGATAAGGCGATGGCGAATAAAAGCAGGGGGATAAGCCAAGCTGGAGATCCTGTGTTTTGGGAAATACTGGTTGCAGCAAAGATAAAGCTTAAAAAAAATAATGGACTGAACATCCATTGGACCAACGTTCTCATAGTATTTACACATTCGCGTTTTTATTGATGCGTATATTATTCCCTAGTCAAACTTGATTCGGCTTGTATCAAACGGCTAATTACTGTGAATTTTAATGGTGTGCGGTTTGAATAACGAGGAAGGTGCAAATCCAAACAGCTGTTTAAACGTTTTACTCATATGAGGTAAGTCAGAAAAACCCGAAGCATGGGCAGCCTCAGTCAATGTTGCTGACTTACTCAGTTGTTCTATTGCGGCGCGCACACGCCACCAGACAATAAAACGACTAATAGGTATACCCACTTCTTGCTTAAAAAGATGTGTGAGACGACTTGGGGACAAGAAAACCTTCGATGATAAAAACGCCATATCGATTGCACAACCTCGCTGCGAAGCAATAATGTCGATGACCGCTCGTACCCGTTTATCCTCTGGGCGCGATGAAAGCGCAGGACTGTAGACTAGCCCTACCGCTTTATTTACTGTTTTCCACACTTTGTCGATATCGACGTCAGTAAATAGATGCTTAGAAATGTATCCCAATTCTTTACCAGTAAGCGGCAGAGTATTAATTCCATCACTCCTGGTTTGACGCAAGGCAGTGAGAAATTGTTGGTTATGCCTATCCTCAGGCTCTAAATAGATGACTACAATTTGATCATCCTGCGCAAAAAGCTTGTGAGGGACATCTTCGAAAATCACAATACATTGTCCGGTGTGAATACTTTGTGCCTTGTAATCTTGAACCGAGATGTCTCTGTCTAAACCAATGCAAATTTGGACTGCATGATGTGCATGAACATCATTATCAGGACTGACTCCGATGTAAATCGCTTTGTAGGGCCACAAATGAATATGCATGGCTGACTCATTATCAAAAGTTCAGGCTAGTATTTTTTGCTTCACAAATCTATACACATGACGAATGTTAGCCGATAGATACAAGTTAAGGTGAGCGCCCGCTATGAAATTGTATGCTTCTTACACTTTTAAGTGTGTAAATAATTTAAAATGCCACAGTCCCTAATGGTTTTGTTTTGATCACACTTTGACGCCATATTTTCGAGTGATGACTTTAATGCGTTTAGCTCTTTAATGCGAATAATGACGTCTGATAAATGCTTAGCTATTAACGTATTGATATTTGAACAGCTCTGATCTGGCCTCGAACGACTGTCCATGAGCGTTTTTACTTCCGTGATAGACATATCTAATGAACGACACTGTTTAATAAACAGGAGTTGTTCAATAGTCCCCTTGTCGTAGACACGATAATTTCCACTTGAGCGCTTGAGCTCAGGTAAGAGACCTTTCTTTTCATAAAAACGAATGGTCTGAATACTACAACCTGTCGTCTTTGCGACATCACCAATTTTCATTTTTTTCTCCTAACCGTTGACTCTATACCAAGTATAGACTTTATACTCATGTCATTCATCAGTAAAGAGTGTGTTTCTAATGAGCGGATGTGGGTGCGAAGTTGAAATAAAAGACCAGTCTCAACGACAGGTTTTGTATTGGCTTTTGGGAATAAACGCGACAATGTTTGTTATAGAAATGGGGATCGGGTTGCTTGCTGATTCAACCGCATTAATAGCCGATTCACTTGATATGCTCGCCGACGCAGTTGTCTATGGTGTTGCCCTTTATGCAATTGGTAAATCGCTATTACACAAAGCGAATGCGGCTAGAATTAGCGGCTTTTTTCAGATGGCACTGGGTCTGTTGATTATCATTGATATTGTAAGACGGTCAATTTACGGTAGCGAACCTGTATCGGGACTAATGATGGCTATGGGGGCAGTTGCACTGGTTGCTAATGTCATTTGTCTTGTGATCATACGCAAACAAAGAAATGAAGAAGTGCATATGCGGGCAAGCTGGATATTTTCAGCCAACGATGTGATTGCCAACTTAGGCGTTATTTTTGCTGGCGTTTTGGTGTTTTGGCTCGATTCTCGATGGCCTGATCTGGTTATCGGTGTGATAGTTTCGTGCGTTGTGTTGCGCGGGGCAAAAATGATCCTCGAAGATGCTGGAAATGAAAGACAGCGAGCGCTTAATGCGCAAAGTTGATAAGAACATGCCAATTTTTAATTGCACATCAAAACTGCGTAGGTTGGCATGGCTACTTATTACTTTGCTCATGTGTCAATCGGGCTTTTCGTTCGCCGCTCAATGCGATGACTACCCGGCGGAGGTATCGTCAGTCCCTGAACAATCAAAGTCCATAGGCACTTATGATGTTCCCGAAAAAAATGTAAATGCTGGTGTTAATACGTCGAGCGAAGAGTCACAGTGTTTCCATTGTGTGCTGTGTCAATGTGGACAGATTAAGTTTCTGGCACAACACCCAATAAATGACGTAGCTAAACCGTTATGTACCAATCAATACAGTTATTCCCGCAACGTCACTGACGGCCTAGTCGAAGGCCTTTTGCGCCCACCTCAACATTAATCCATTCCCTCCTATATGTTTGCATGGGCGCTTTCCATGTATGTCGTTATCTTATGAACAAAAGGTTCTTTTATGCGTTCTTCACGCCCATTGGGCATAAAAAAAGCTAGCTCAGCGTATCTGAAATTGATATCTGCTGTACTGGTAACCATGAGCATATCTGTTCAATCTGCCAATGCACAAAAGTCTTCAATCACGCTTGAAAATGCGCTCAAACGCACATTATCAAACAACCCAGATTTAGTTGTGTTCGAATTTAAATCTTCGGCTTTGGATGGTGAATCAAAAATGGCCAGCTTACGACCTGAAATGTCAGTTGGGGTTGAAGTTGAAAATGTGTTGGGAACAGGCGAAGTGTCTGGTATCAAAGATGCCGAATTGACACTGACCTTATCGTCGGTCATCGAGCTTGGCGATAAAGTCAGCGGCCGAATGAATGTGGTGAGTTCAAAAAAAGCACAACTGCTTACACAACGGCGCATTCGTACGCTGGACATCTTGGGTGAAACAACTCGACGATATATCAATGTCATTGTCCAACAAGCGTTGCACAAGACTGAGCAACGAGCTGAAATGTTGGCTCGCACAATGCTTCAGACAGTCTCTACACGGGTTGAAGCGGGAGCTTCTTCACCACTTGAGAAAAAACGTGCAGAGTCAGCGTTGTCGCAGGCGCGTTTGTCGTTATTGATAAGTGAACAAAAACTCAATGAGTATAAACGCGACCTGGCCATCATGTGGGGTGACACTAACGCTGCGTTTGCGGAAGTTGAAGGGACACTGTTATCGTTTCCAAATTCACTATCACTTGAACATATGCTTTCACAGCTTCAAAGCAATCCACACGTTTTGCTTTATGCTGATAATTATCGGGTTCAAGAGGCCCGACTAAGAGTGGTTCAGACTAGTCAGCAGTTCGACATTGCGTGGGAAGCCGGTATCCGAAGAATGCAGGGAATTGATGACACAGCGTTAGTCGCCAGTATTTCGGTGCCGTTAAATACCAAGCAGCGGAATCTAGGTGAATACGAACAACAGCGCGCATTGCTTGACAGTATAGACTATCAAAAACAAGCGAAAATTCGTGAACTCACTCGCCAATTAAATCAAGTCATTAGCGCAAAAGACCAAGCCTTGCTCACTGTTACGACCCTTCAAGACAATGTCGTCCCAACATTAGAATCTGCATTGAAATTGGCGCGGGATGGCTATGAAAGTGGTCGCTACAACTATATAGAGTGGGTGACAACGCAACAGCAACTCATAGATATGCAACGAACTATGATAAAAGCCGCAGGCTTAGTTCACCTTCGAAGCGCAGATCTGGAAGCACTTACAGGTCTTCCAATTTTTACGACGTCCCCTTCGACTTCTGCTCAATCATCACAATGAATAGAGAAAAAATAATGAATAAATCACAATTTACATTAGTTACTAGCGCACGTGACTTGCTTGGCATGTTAGTCATGCTAGTTACTTTACTGTTTGCTTCTGTCGCCCTGGCTGATGATGACGATGAGGAAGCCGAAGAAAGACCCGAGTACGTAGTGTTATCTCAAGAACGGATGCTTGAACACGATATCGTGACTGCATCGGCCGCATCAGGAACATTATCGCTCACAACCAGAACCTTTGGGCGGATAGTTCATGATCCTGCGTCACTGAGTCATATTCGTGCCCGCTTCGACGGTGTTGTAAAACGTATCATGGTGAATATTGGAGATAAAGTAGAAAAAGGTGACACGCTGGCAATCATTGAGTCAAACGAGAGTTTAAATCAATACTCAATCACCTCACCGATGTCTGGAAAAATCATAGCTAGACACGCCAATGATGGTGAGCTCACCAACGGTCAAGTGCTGCTTTCTGTTGCTAATTACTCTCGCGCAATTGCTCAATTGGCTATTTTCCCCAAACAACGTACTCATATTGCCGCTGATATGGAAGTCACTTTAAGGCTTGAGGAATTGCAGCAACAATCAAGTATAAGCCACATTACGTCCTCACCAGATGACAAACCCTATTCTATCGCGTTTGTGAACGTTAATAATGGCAGTGGTTATTGGCCTTTAGGCGCTATGGTAGAGGGTAATATTCAGATTGGTTTCCAAGAAGTCAATCTGGCACTCCCCAAAAGTTCAATACAAGAGTTAGATGGGCAAACCATTGTTTTTGTCAAAGAAGGGGAACGATTTTACCCCCGCCAAGTAAAACTTGGGAACACGGACAACCGTTTAGTAGAGATTGTGAAGGGCGTGCAAATAGGCCAGCAAGTCGTTGTAGAAAATAGCTATCTACTAAAAGCTGATTTATTAAAAATGGAGGCGGGCGATGATGACTAATTACTTGCGCATTTATTGTCAAAAGCAAAGCCAAGTCCATAAAAACGGTGAGGTGAGAGCATGATTGCACGAATACTCCGTCTATCCATTGAGCGCCGTGGTGTCATGATGTTGTTCGCCTTGTTTGTCGCCTTTTTTGGTATGTACAGTTACAAACAACTGCCGATTGATGCTGTGCCTGATATCACTAACGTGCAAGTGCAGATAAATACCGCAACCCCAGGTTACTCGCCTTTGGAGACTGAGCAACGCATAACGTTTATAGTTGAAACCTCGCTGGCCGGTTTGCCTAATTTATCGTATACCCGCTCGATATCACGCTATGGCTTGTCGCAAGTCACAGTCGTGTTTAAAGAGGGCACCGATTTATATTTCGCACGAAATCTCGTCAACGAGCGTCTCACCGCCATCGCGGCGCAATTGCCAACAGGGTTAACCCCTGAAATGGGCCCTATCGCCACAGGCTTGGGTGAAATTTACATGTACTCGTTAAGTGCTGAGCCTCAGGCGCGACAGGACAACGGTCAACCCTATGATGCTATGGCATTAAGGGAGATCCATGATTGGGTAGTTAAGCCCCAATTGTCGCTTGTTGAGGGGGTGACCGAGGTTTATGCGGTAGGCGGATTTGAAAAGCAATATCATGTGAATCCTAATCCAGTCGCAATGATAAACTTTGGGATAAGTACAGGTGACCTTCTCAGTGCGCTAGAACGCAACAATGCGAATCAAGGCGCTGGTTTTGTAGAACAAAATGGGCAACAAGTACTGATCAGATCGGAAGCCCAACTGAAGGGCATCGACGATATCGGCCAAGTGGTTGTTAAGATCATTGATGGCGTACCGGTAAAAATTCAAGACATCGCCCAAATCAACCTCGGTAAAGAGCTGCGCTCTGGAGCCGGCACGTTAAATGGCCAAGAAACAGTGATTGGCACGACAATGATGTTAGTGGGAGAAAACTCTCGTACGGTCGCCAAAGCTGTGGACAGTAAGCTCGAAACCATTAAAACAAGCTTACCCGAGGGCGTTATCCTTGAAGCGGTTTACGATAGAACAAGCCTCGTTGACAAAACCATCGACACAGTACAAAAAAACCTCGTCGAGGGCGCTTTACTTGTCATCGTTGTGCTATTCGTTTTGCTTGGGAATGTGCGAGCTGCACTTATTACAGCCGCTGTAATACCCATGGCAATGCTTGCCACGATATCGGGTATGGTCAAAACCGATGTGTCTGCTAACTTAATGAGTTTAGGCGCACTGGATTTTGGCTTGATTGTCGATGGCGCAGTTATCATTGTTGAAAACTGTATCAGACGATTATCCGAATCCCAGAAACAAAACGGCGCTACTCTACCGCTCAAAGAAAGGCTGAATGTTGTTTATGAAGCCACTAATGAAGTCATACGCCCCAGTTTGTTTGGTGTATTGATCATTACCATTGTTTATATCCCCTTGTTCACGCTCACTGGCGTCGAAGGTAAAATGTTCCACCCCATGGCAGCGACCGTGATAATGGCTTTGCTTGCCGCAATGGTATTTTGTTTTACCGTAGTGCCTGCGGCGATAGCAATTTTCATGAGAGGTAAAATTAGCGAAAAAGAAAGCCCAATTATTAAAGGTGCAAAGGCAGTCTATCGTCCTGTTTTAACCGGAGCGCTGCGTTTTAGATGGCTAGTGGTAGTAGCAGCGAGTGCTTTGGTTGTCGGCAGTTTATGGATGGGCAGTAAATTAGGCTCCGAGTTTATTCCCCAGCTCAATGAAGGTGATATCTTAGTACAAGCCATTAGGATCCCTGGGACAGGGGTAGAACAAGCAGTTGAAATGCAAAAAACTCTTGAAGCGAAACTTATGCAGTATGAGCAAGTACAGACGGTATTCGGTCGCACGGGTACGGGTGAGGTCGCCACCGACCCTATGCCACCAAACATTACTGATACGTTTGTTATTTTAAAGCCTAGGGAGCAATGGCCCGATCCATCAATGACAAAAGCTGAGTTAGTGAAAACGTTTGAAGAGGACTTGTTTACTTTGCCCGGCAATAATTATGAATTTACGCAACCTATACAAATGCGTTTTAACGAATTGATTAGTGGCGTAAGGGCAGATTTGGGGATAAAGCTATTTGGGGATGACTTAGATACGCTCTTTGCATCTGCTTCTGACATTTTGACCGTTATTTCAACGATTGAAGGAGCTGATGACGCGAGGCTTGAGCAGGTAGAAGGCATTCCAATCTTCACCGTCACACCAAAGCCTGATCAATTGGCACGCTTTGGTTTGGATATAGCCGACTTGCAGTTATGGCTCAATGCTGCGACAGGTGGAGAAACCGCTGGAATGATTTTTGAAGGCGACAGACGCTTTGAGATTGTCGTGCGATATGGCGACGACATTCGAAATGAACTCACTCAGCTTGAGAGCGTTCCCATCGTCACGCCCTCTGGTGAGCATGTACCGATAAGCGAATTAGCCACACTGGCATTTAAAGAAGTACCTAGCCAAATAAGCCGGGAAAATGGCAAACGTAGTATTGTTGTCACAGCAAATGTGCGTGACAGAGATATTGGTTCTTTTGTCGAAGAAGCGAAAGCGAGGATAAAAAATGAAGTCAATTTGCCAGCTGGATACTGGCTTGATTATGGTGGCACCTTTGAGCAGCTTGAAAGTGCAAGCCAACGCTTGACTATTGTAGTACCTGTCACCTTATTTGTGATTGTGACTATGTTGGTAATTGCGTTTGGCTCAATACGTGACGCTTTAATTATTTTCACTGGCGTCCCGTTGGCACTGACGGGTGGTGTTATGGCGCTTTGGTTACGGGGTATGCCATTGTCGATATCTGCTTCAGTAGGATTTATTGCCTTGTCAGGAATTGCAGTGCTCAATGGTTTGGTGATGTTGTCGTTTATCAAGCAACGTTTGTTGGAAACGGGCGAATTGATGAACAGCATCGTTGAAGGCGCACTTATTCGTTTGCGGCCAGTATTGATGACGGCACTAGTGGCAAGCCTCGGATTTGTACCCATGGCGCTGAATACAGGTATTGGTGCAGAAGTACAAAGACCGTTGGCCACTGTTGTGATAGGCGGCATTGTATCATCGACACTACTGACGCTTGTCATTCTTCCGGTTCTTTATCGCATAGTATATGCAAAACGAGAAGGTGTTCTTAATTAGAGTAGATGAAGTAATCAGAACTTGTCATTGATTACTTCACCTTTTTGCTTGATAAAACATTATAAACGTATATTCTAACTTGCATTAATATGTGTGTATAGGTATATTGGAATATATGAATATAAAAGAAATGCGACGGTCTGCCGAAGTAGCATCGGAACTAATGAAAATTTTATCGAACGAAAATCGACTTATGATCCTGTGTCAATTAGTCGATGGTGAAAAATCCGTGGGTGAATTAGTTGAATTATTGGACTTAAACCAACCCACCGTATCACAACAGTTATCTAGAATGAAAAACCAAGGGCTTGTCAGTTATAGAAAAAATGCGCAGACAGTGTATTACTCACTCAAAGGTGAAGCGGCGCAAAAAGTGATCACAGTGCTTTATGAGCTCTATTGTGAATAGCCAAACATAGATACGTAAATAAGAACGATGTATCCCGATAGGTACGTCAATAACGAACGTTTTTAAGTAGAAAGGTAGAGAGGTTATATGAAAAATTTAATAGTAAAGAGCGGCTTATTGATAACGTCTATAAGCACCAGTAGTGTAGCTTGGGCTCAGCAAACAGGTCGGTATTATGACCATAATATGATGTGGGGTGGTAGCGTTTATGGTTGGCTTTTTGGCGTCTTTATGATGCTTTTGTTTATCGCGTTGGGTACCGCTGTGGTGATGCTAGTTGTGAAAGCGCTTGGAGGTCATAAAAAACAATCCGTGTCTACACAATACGACGAAAACACCGATGCGATAAGTATTCTGAAGAAACGGTTCGCAATGGGTGAAATTGATAAAGACGAGTTTGAGCGAACGAAGATATTGTTGGAGCAATAAATTTTAAAATACTGTAAGTGGTTGTTATACCACATGTGCAACGACAACAACGGTGAATTGAAATGAGTAAGTTACAGATAAAAGCATTTTTTGATGATGAGACCAAAACTGTGACCTATGTGGTTTTCGACCGATTAACAAAGGATGCAGCCATTATCGATCCTGTATTTGATTTTAACATGGCATCAGGTGAATTGAGCACGGACAGTGCAGATACTCTGATCCAGTTTATTAACGAAAGTACACTTAATTTAAATTGGATTTTAGAGACGCATGCGCATGCAGACCACATTACATCGGCAACCTATTTGCAACAAAAGTGCGGTGGGAAAATAGGGATTGGTGAACATATCAAGGATGTACACGATGCGTTTGGAGAAACGTTCAACTGTAAAGAACAGCTCACCTGCAATATTGAGCTGTTTGATTGTCTATTCAAAGATGGCGATGTTATTGAACTGGGGCAATTCAATATAGCCGTTATCCATACGCCTGGCCATACACCTGCCTGCGTTAGCTACAAAATAGAAGATAATGTTTTTGTTGGAGATACGCTATTTATGCCGGACTTCGGGACAGCAAGAGCAGACTTCCCGGGTGGTGACGCCAAAACGCTGTATCGCTCAATACAGCGAATACTATCGTTACCTGATGATACTAAAATTTACGTCGGCCATGACTATAAATCACCAGATCGAGCAAAATATGCATGGGAATCCACGGTAGCAGAACAAAAACGTGGTAACGTTCATGTTAGAGACGGAAAGTCTGAACGTGAGTTCGTTCAAATGCGCTCGGATAGAGATGCCGAGTTAGCTGTCCCTAAATTGTTATTTCCATCCATTCAGTTAAATATTCGTGCTGGAACACTCCCCATCGCTGAAGATAACGGTATCGCTTATGTGAAGGTACCGTTAAGCATGAGTAAAGGCTAATCATGCTTAATTTAAGTGTTTGGCTCGCGGCATTACTCATGGGTGTGTTGCTTGGACTATTGGGAGCGGGGGGCAGTATTCTCACGGTTCCAATACTAGTGTATCTTGCTGATCAACCCGAAAAGCTAGCAATCGCTGGGTCATTATTCATCGTCGGCATGACTGCATTAGTCGCATGCATAGCCCACAGTCGTAAAAACCATCTGCACATACAATCTGCGCTGTTTGTTGGTATTCCAAGTATGATATCTGCATCCGGTGGGGCCTATCTCTCTCAGTTCGTAGAAGGGGAAGTGCAGATGATCACACTTTCTCTAATAATGCTCTTAGCTAGCTTAGTGATTCTTTTCCCAGTTAATCTGAACAGGGATTCGTCATATACGACATCCTATTCTAAGGCTAAATTGTCTATTGCTGGTCTATTAATAGGATTGATAACGGGTTTTGTGGGGATTGGTGGTGGATTTCTTATCATTCCAGCCTTATTGATCTTCTCAAAGTTAGCAATGAAACAAGCAATCGGTACAAGTTTATTAATCATTGCCATGCAAGGTTTTTCAGGCTTTGCTAAACACGCATTTTTACTCAAGCAAAATGCAGAGCAATTAAATTGGATGCTTATCATGTTAATCACTGTGTTTTCGATTCTTGGCACTTTAGTTGGCTTTAAAGTAAGTAAGCGGATGTCACAATATCACTTAAAAAGGTTGTTTGGTTTATTGCTGCTTCCGCTCTCTGGTTTTGTGCTGTTCAACAATATTTAAGGAATTGTTATGGAGATTATTTCGATTACTGATAACTATTCCGTATCGGGTGAATTGAATAGAAATACTATCGAAAAATTGGCGAATTTAGGCGTTGGTAGCTTAATAAATGTGCGCCCTGATGGTGAAGAGCAAGGCCAAATGTCAAGTCGAGAGTACGCCGCTATATGTCAAGATTTCGGACTGACCTACATTCATATCCCAGTGACGAGCGGTGAATACAGTGATCATATAATTGCAGAGTTTAAACTAGCGATACACGGTGATCTTGAGCAAGCGAAAGTACATTGTGTCTGCCGCACGGGCACTCGGGCCGTGCATTTATGGGCATTGATGAATCGTGCCTCGAAGACTTTTGAAGCGTTAAATTCTTTAACCACTCCTAAAGGATACGAGCTTATTGCAATCAAAGAGCAGTTTATTCATTTTTGTAAGAAAAACAGGTGATGTCAGGGTGTTAAAGTTGAAAGATATCAAGAGAGATCTATTGGATTTAAGTTGTGATCGGGCACCTGCTCCTATTGAGAAAGCCTTACCAGTTATCAAAGCATTAGCAAATAAAACTCGGCTGTTAATTATTGATTTATTACTGACAACCGAGCGAAGTGTAGATTCAATTTCGTTTCAATTGGCATTACCGCAAGCTGTTGTTTCACAGCATCTAAAAATTTTAGCTCGTAGCGAATTAGTCCGTTGTCATCAACAAGGTAGGCAACGTATATATGGTGTACACCGAAAACATGCCTTACTTATTGGTTTAATTTTCGAGTTAATGTCAGAAAAAGGGAATGGTTAAAATGCGCGAATTCAAGTTCGAAGTGCACCACTCACTAAATTAGGCCGCTCCGCGTAATTGATTAAATACAACTTCAGGTTGTTTGTAACCAAGGCACTTCCTTGGTCTCAAATTCAGAGCACGTTGTGCTTGCGCAATCTGCTCATCTGTTACCGTGCTTAGGTCTGTGCCTTTGCTAATGAACTGCCGCAGTAACCCGTTAAAGTTCTCATTTAAACCTCGTTCCCAAGACGAATAGGGATTGGCGAAGTAGACGTCTGTTTTCAGCTTTTCAGCAACCAACTCATGAGCACAAAATTCCGTGCCGTTGTCTGCGGTAATCGTGTGCACATGCCTGCGATAGCGCCATAACATACCAACCATTGCACGACTGACTTCCGCTGCGCTCTTCGCAGGCACCTTACGAATTAGGTAGAACTTACTTTTCCGCTCGACCAGACTCACAATCGCACCTGTACCGTTTTTGCCTAATACGGTGTCTGCTTCCCAATCGCCAAAGCGTTTCTTTCTATCAACGATAGCAGGCCTATGCTCAATACCAACGCGGTTAGGGATAATCACTCGCTTCGCGCGACTGCCTTTTCGATACTTACGTCGGCCATGGCGCAGCTGTGTGTGTAACTTGCCTCCCGATAATTTATCGCGTTGAACATACCCATAAATCCACTCATGACTAACTGGATGGCCGATAAGTTTACCCACACCGGCTATTTGCTCAGGACTCCACTTTTCAGTCAGGCCAAACTCGACAAAGACAATAGTAAGTGCTGATACACGATATTTTGCTGCACTTCGCCGTCGCTTAACCGTTTTTGATTGCGCAACCTCAGGAAGATAATGTGTACCGCGAATTCTATTACGCCGAACCTCTCGACTTATCGTACTGTGGCTAACTTTCAAACGATTTCCGATTTCTCGATAACTGAAACCCTCGCGTAAGTAGGCTTCTATCTGGTATCGTTGTCCCTCGATCAACTGCTTGTAACTCATGGTAACTACTCTTGTTTTTTGGCGATTACAGAGTACCACCAACAGGCAGTTGATCTCTTCTCACCATTTAACCAAGAGTGGTGCACTTATTATCTGAATTCGGGTGAACTTGATTGCAAAAAAGATAATACATCACTGTACGTCCTCACCAAGATTGGTCTATGTTTTATTGCTACTTATAACCACTGTATTCATCGCACAAATCCCGAGTATCATAATCGATACTGACCCGGAAAATATGCTTGATGAAACCCATCCTGCTCGCCTATTTCATAACGAAGTGAAGACTAAATTTGCAATGCACGATTCCATTGTGGTGGGTGTTGTAGATACTCAGAGTGACAGCGGTATATTCACCTCTCGAACATTGAAAGACATTTTTGAAATTACAAAACAAATCATGGCTTTTGATGGTGTGATTTCAGCGGATGTGATGTCGATATCAACGGTTGACAACATAACTCAAAATGACTCCGGAACGATACGATTCGAATGGCTTATGTCTAAGCCGCCAATCAGTGAATTTGAGGTTATGAAGATTAAGCAAAGTCTTTCTCGGTTACCACTGTTACAAGAGACGCTTGTGTCCAAAAATGGCAAAGCTGCCGCGATTTATATCCCTATTAAAAATAAAAATGAAAGTTTTAGAATTGCTGAGAAAATCCGCTTAGCGACTAGTTCTCTGAGTGGCAATGCTAAATGGTACGTGACAGGATTACCAGTAGCTGAAGATCAGTTTGGTGTGGAAATGTTTAATCAAATGATAGTTGCTGCACCTTTAGCGGGTCTCACAATATTTATATTGTTGTTAGTGTTTTTTCGTAATCTTCCTCTGATCATTGCACCGATGATAGTTGCAATGGCGACAGTCTTGATAACTATGGGGGCTTTGATTGGAGCCGGATTTACTGTGCATATCATGTCTTCAATGATTGCAATTTTTTTAATGCCAATTGCAGTCGTAGACTCTGTGCACATATTATCCGAGTTTAGCGGTCGTTACAAACCCGGCAATGATTTGAAAGAAACCGTTGAGGGGGTTGTCGGGCATTTATTTACACCAATGTTATACACCTCAATCACTTCGTCCATAGGTTTTTATTCCTTGATGTTAACCCCAATTCCACCGGTTCAAATATTTGGTGCTTTTGTAGGGACGGGGATCTTACTCGCATTTTTAATCACCATCACGTTCATTCCGGCATTTCTAACAAGATTGTCAGATAAATCTTTGAGATCGTTGCAAACCACCATGCACTCGAAGGAAAGCAGCAATAAACTGCTCCGCTTTGTGAAATCTACTGGAAGATTCGCGATAAAGAACCGAGTGTCGCTTCTCTTTGTTTTTGTCGCAGTTTTTGTCGTTTCTGTTTGGGGGGTAAGTAAAATTCAAATAAATGACAACCCTGTTCGTTGGTTTAAAACTGATCACGAAATTAGAGTAGCGGACAAAGTACTGAATGAGAATTTTGCAGGCACATATGATGCCTATATGGTTTTGACGTCTACTCAACCACTATTATCTGTTGTGGAAATATTAAATAAAGAACTTCCACACACTTTATTTGAGTGGGTGAAAGAGCAGTCCGATGCGATCATAGAAGCGAGTCTTCATACTCAATATCAAAACATGATCATCATTATTGAGGATAAACTTTTCACTGATCTATCAGGTGAAGAAGTCAATTATTTAGAGAATACGTTGCAGCAACTGGAAACGACGTTAAGTAGATCTAAAGCATTTCAGTCACCAGAACTGCTTCGTTATATTGCTGACTTGCAAATCCATCTAAATGGATCTGGTTTAGTTGGTAAATCTAATTCACTGGCAGATGTCACCAAACTGGTTGCGCGTGAGCTTCGGTCAGGTGAGAGTAAAGATTATCAAATTCCGAATTCTCCTCAAGCAGTTGCCCAAACATTTTTACAATATCAATCCTCACACAGACCAGATGATCTGTGGCACTTTGTGACTCCTGATTTTCAACAAACACTTGTATGGTTGCAATTGAGATCTGGAGATAACCAAGATATGAGTCGAGTGGTTAATCTTGTAGATGAGTATATAGAAAAAAATCCGCTTCCGAAATTTATAAAGTTGGATTGGGCAGGTAAAGCTTATCTTAATGTTGTATGGCAAGAAAATATGGTTGCTGGAATGCTTGACAGCCTTATTAGTGCTTTCGTAATTGTGTTTATTATTATGGTGGCTTTATTTCGTTCCCTGATATTTGGCTTGTTGGCAATGCTTCCACTCACCATTACCATCACTTTTATTTATGGACTTATTGGAATTATCGGCAAGGATTACGATATGCCAATTGCCGTTTTATCAGCATTGACACTAGGACTATCGGTAGATTTTGCGATTCATTTTCTAGAGCGTGCAAGAGAAACGTTTAAATCTACGCAAAGCGTTAAAAAAACTTTTGATTTAATGTTCGAGGAGCCCGCAATCGCGATATCTCGCAACGCAATTGTAATCGCCCTTGGATTTACACCTTTGTTATTTGCGCCACTCGTACCGTATATCACTGTTGGTGTTTTTCTTGCAAGCATCATGGCAATTTCGGCATTGGTGACGTTGCTTATATTGCCATCGGTCATGATTTTAGGTGCTCGTTGGGTTTTTGGTCAGTCATTTAGAGGAGAATAGAAGAATGAAGGTATACAAAATAGCAATAGCAACAACGTTGTTAGCTTTAGTATTGAATAGCGTTGTTTATAATGCTGATGCGGCTATCACGCAGTCCGTTAATGTAGATGAAATAGTGCGAGAAGCAGAGAAGGCTGCCTACTATTCCGGAGAAGACGGCATTGCCGATGCGCGGATGCTGATAATAGACGCACAAGGTCGTAAGCAAATGAGGCAATTTACTATTTTACGTCGTGACATCACTGATAACGGTGATCAGCAAATGATGGTGTTTTTCTCTAGGCCATCTGATGTTAGGGACACGGTATTTCGTGTTGAAAAGCATGCAGATTTAAAAAAGGATGATGATCGTTGGTTATATATGCCAGCGTTGGATCTGGTTAAGCGTATATCGGCTGGGGACAAACGAACTTCATTTGTGGGCTCTCATTTTTTCTATGAAGATGTATCTGGCCGCACAGTCTCTGAGGATAACTTTGAATTAATCGAAGAAAACAAAAAGTACTATGTATTAAAAGGAGTGCCTCTTGACAAATCAACTGTAGAGTTTGATTACTATTCTGTTACGATTGATAAGAAAAGCTTTTTACCCATTCTCATTAACTTTTATAAGGAAAGTGATGACAACTATCGACGAGTAGAGGCTGTTGAAATTCAGGATGTACAAGGATTTCCTACCGTAGTGCGTTCCAAAGTTTCAGACCTCAAGACCGGTGGGTATACGTTGATGGAGTTTAGGAACATAAAATACAACGTTGGCCTTGATGACGACGTATTCAGCGAGCGCAGTTTACGCAATCCCCCTAGACGTTGGCTAGACTAACGCTATGATAATGAGCCGGTTTAACAAAGAGGACATGCAAAGGCGCTTGCTTCAGCGAGTTCTGAGTATAATCATATTCATTGTTTGTGTTCATGGCGAGGTATATTCCAAACCTTTTCCTGAACCATATGAAGATGATTGGGGAATGATTGATTGGGAAGAGGAAAGTGAAGACATTTATCAGCTGAGCGGATTTCTAGAAATGGCTTCAGGCGTCCGCTTGTCGAATGATCCTATTATTGGAACAGACAAAACCCTCAGTGATCTACGTCTACAAGTGCAGTTTGATTATGACCTTCAGGCCTCCCAGTTTTCTTTTGTATCAGACGCATATTTTGATGGTGTCTTGGAACAGACAAGAATAAACATCAGAGAAGCTACATGGGAGGCTCGCCTTGGTTTTTTGGGTGCATGGGGAAACAGATTTGATGCGAAGGTTGGTCAACAAGTTTTGACGTGGGGAACTGGAGATAATGTTTTTTTAAACGATCTTTTTCCGAAAGACTTTCAATCATTTTTTGCGGGACGAGAGGTTGAATATTTAAAGTCTCCATCATTGTCTGCAAAGGTATCGGCGTATTTTGATGTGTTTAATCTAGATGTAGTTTTGACACCTGAATTTGAACCTGACGTATACATCAATGGCGACTATTTTTCATTTTTTCTCCCCACTGCAGCCACTCAGGTAGCATTAGGTTTTGATGTCACTCCTCCCCTGAGACCCCAATCGCCTGAGTATGCGTTGAGGCTATATAAATCGGTAGGCACATCAGAGTACGCGGGGTATTTTTACAGTGGATTTCATAAAAGCCCTAATAGTCTTACACAAGACTATAGACCTACATTTTCATCATTGAACGTCTACGGAGCAAGCTTTCGCACTACGTTGGGAAATGGTATATTTAATGCCGAATTTGCTTATTACGATTCGGTTGATGATAAAAATGGCGATAACCCGTTAGTACCTAATGGGCAAGCTCGATGGTTACTCGGATATGAACAGGAAATTGTTGGAAACCTCGAAGGAAGCCTCCAACTATACACCGAAAGCATCCTCGATCATCAAGCGTTGATTCAAAATTCACTGACGCCTAAATTTGAGCCTAAACAACATCGAGTATGGTTTACGCAAAGATTGCGTTATAAAGGTATGCAGCAAGCATTGGTATTAAATGCCTTTAACTTTTATTCAACCACAGATAAGGATGGTTATTTAAAAGTTAGTGCAGAATATAGCCCTGTTGATTTATGGCGATTATCAGGTGGTTTAAACATTTTTTATGGTAAACAACCTTTTACTTTTTGGGGACAGTTCGAGGATGCCTCAAATTTTTTTGTTCGTTTTCGGTATTTTTATTAAGGAGTTGTCATGTCTTCAGAGAGAGCACTCACTGCATTTGCAGGTTTTATGGTTTTGTTGTCTGTTATTCTAACTATTTGGCTACACCCATATTTCGTATGGTTCACTGTTTTTGTCGGCGTAAATTTGTTCCAACAAAGCTTTACGGGCTTTTGTCCAGCAACCATTATACTCAAAAAATTATTCGGTCTTAAAAGTGAGAGGGAGATTGCGCTTGAAGCTGTATCTACACATCGAGAGTAATGCAAAAAAGTCACTATTCAATAGATATAAGACAAGATAAAGAACGGGGTTTTATATGCTAAGTGAATCCATACAAACATAATAAGGTAAATGCATTATTGGAAATTAAACATGCACAGTCATAATCATTCACATAGCCATACGCACTCAGATGGCAATTCAGACGATGCATCAAAGCGCATTGGCTGGGCGTTCCTTCTAAATGTGGTGTTCACCATCATCGAATTTATTGGTGGTTGGCTAACCAACAGCACCGCTATCATGGCTGACGCGGTGCATGATTTGGGCGACAGTTTGTCGATTGGTACTTCTTGGGGCTTAAATAAACTTAGCGATAAAGATGCCAATCGCACTTTTTCCTATGGCTATAAGCGGTTTTCACTATTGGGGGCGTTAATCAACGGAGTTGTATTGACCATAGGCTCTATTTGGATCTTGTTTGAAGCAATCCCTCGTTTAGCAGAGCCTGAAATGCCCCAAGTAGAGGGAATGTTAGCCTTATCTATTTTTGGTATGGCAGTAAACGGTTTTGCCGCTTATAAACTAAGCGAAGGAACGTCATTAAACGAACGAGTGCTTAATTGGCACTTGTTAGAAGATGTTCTCGGTTGGGTGGCAGTATTTATCGTATCCATCGTCTTAATGTTCAAGCCTTGGGCGATTTTAGATCCCATCTTATCCATTGGCTTCACTTTGTTCATCCTCTTCAATGTGTTTCGTAACCTAAAAGAAACCCTGATGCTATTTTTACAGGCAACGCCAGATGAAGAGCAAATGTCAACAATCCGAAACGACTTGCTTGCAAACGATAAGGTAAGCGACCTCCATCATTTTCATATTTGGTCGTTAGACGGAGAGCGCAATGTTATGACTGTCCACCTTGTCTTAAAAGGAGAAGTTAGTGTTGAACACATTCAGTCATTAAAAGAGAGCATACAAAGCTCATTAGCCAAGTATCATTTTGAACATACTACAGTTGAGCTAGAATTTGCCGATGAACAATGTCGTGACGAAATGAAATAGGTTTGGTATGCTACTTGTTATGAAAAATTTAAAACGTATATGTTACATCATGATCTCGCTGATACTCTTTCAGTCGTTTTCTGCTGTGGCCAATTCGTTAGATTTTGATGCAATAGACACTCAACATTTGCAACATGAACACAATCATGCTGAGCATGATAAGAGTTTGTCATCAACAAGTACGCAAGATGCAAGTACCGACCAAGTACAGGGGCAGCATAATCCAGCCGACTGTCATCACTGTGGTCATTGCCATGGTACACATGTTCAGTGGGTCGGTCATGACAGTATCAATAAACACCATCACGTGGTGTCAAACCACAACTTTAACTATCTAGATGCTCTTATAGACGCACCTATCAACCGCTTACTGCGCCCACCTAAGCAAAAATCCTAAATTCTGTTTAAAGCTAGTCGCGATAACCTTAAACGCGACGTCCGTTATTATTTAATTTTAGGATTATTATGAATCTTACTCATTTTATTGGGCGTGACCTGCATGTCAGGTCGCCACTGCTATCTGCGCCTTTTAAGCGTATTCAAACAACAAAAGCCACATCATTGAGACGGCTTAGCTTACTTACATTTAATGGCACCAAACTGCTGTGCACTTGCTTATTGTTTGTACCGATTTTTGCTCATGCGCAAAATCAGAACTGGGAAAGTTGGTTCTCTTCACAGATAAACAAACATCCCGATATTGTCGCGGCCAAAGAACAATTGTTAAGCACAGGTGCGCTCGCTGATGCTTCTGAACGAGCCCTTTATAACCCTGAATTGTCAACTGACTATACGCGTAATGGCGATAACAATGACTACAGCGTGGGTGTTGAACAGACAATCGACCTTTGGGACAGGCAAGGCGCAAGGCGACAAAAAGCGGGTTTTATGCGCACTGCTGCACAAGCTCAATACCAAGAAGTCGTTTTAAACAAATCAGCTGATGCTATTGATGCATTAATCAATTGGCGTGCAGCAAGAAGTGCCGCTGTAATTGCAAAATCACAACAACAGCAACTTAATTCGTTACTTGAATTGGTCGAAATACGTCAAGCGGCTGGTGATCTAGGGAGTATCGATGCAGAGCTTACCTTTTTGTCGTTATCGAAACAATTTGCTCAAGTGGCGGGAGCAGAGGCTCAACTTCAAATGGCCGAAGCAATGGTGCGGGAGTTACTTCCTGATTGGGAGCCAGAGCGAGGGATTATACCCGACGACTTTTGGCCTTCTAATGCTACATATCCGTCTGATGAAGAATTACTAAAACACCCAAAAGTAGCAAGCGCTTATGCGCAATGGCTCACGCAAAAAGAAGAAGCAGAAGTCACTAGACGTAGTGCAAAAGCAAATCCTACTTTTGGTATTAATGCAGGGCAGGAAGCGCGAGAAAACACCGTTGGGCTGACCTTTTCCATACCGTTAAACATTCGCAACGATTACAGTGCAGAAACTCGCGCCGCAGAACGCATGGCGTTAGAAACTGAAGCACGTTTTAGAGCGCAGTATCGGAAACTTCGTTTCGATTTAAAAGGAGCGTTTGGCGCGTGGCAAAGCTACAACCTACAGTTTACGCAATGGCAATCATTGGTAAAGGGTCGCATCGAGAGTAGTGGTGATTTGTTAGAGAAGCAGTGGCGCAGTGGCGATTTATCAACGACTAACTACCTTATTGCACTGAATCAACGCGCAGAAAGTTTACTGTCTGGCATAGAGCTCGAAAAGCAAACGCGCATAGCATTAAAAAATCTCATGCTGCAATCAGGTCGTCTTATCGACTTGCCCCCAGTTCAACACGATTTCTCAATTGAGTAACAGGATTAACAAAATGAATAAAACAGTATTAGCAGTTTTCATCGCCACATTTGTCGGCGCTGCACCAAGTTTCGCACAAAAGTCTGATCAACAGCATGCTCACAATGAAACGGTAACAAGCATCGATAAAAGCATAAAAGATAAACATGACGAACATACTGATGATGGTCATGAAGAACATGAACTACAAGATGGTCAAAAGCTTGATGAGCATGGAGGCGAGGGTGCCGATGAACATGATGATCACGAAAGCGAACATGCTCATGATAAAGGTGAAAACGAGGATAAAGATGATGAAGAGCATGATGAAACTGCTTCTGCATCGTTAGACTCCAATCAAATGGCATTAGCCAACATTAAAGTAAGCACACTAAGCCCCAAAATTGTCAATTATACTTTGTATGCACCGGGTGAAATATTTTCAAACGGCTATAGCAGCTATAGAGTATCACCCAGAGTGGCATCCGTTGTCACGCGTCGTCATGTGGCATTGGGAGACAGGGTAAATAAAGGCCAAGTGCTTGTCACGCTTTTTAGCGAAACCGTTGCGCAAGCACAAGCCAATTACCGAACAACATATCCAGAATGGGAAAGAGTAAAAGGACTTGGTCGAAAAACTGTTGGAGAGCAGCGCTACATTGATGCAAAAGCTAATTTTGAAGCGGCTAGTGCAGTATTAATCTCATATGGTTTATCCGATGCAGATTTGAAAACGCTCACCTCACAGCAATCAATAGCATTAGGAGAATATAGCTTACGTGCTGAAATTGATGGCGCGGTACTCAGTGACTCGTTTGAACAAGGTCAGCGTATTGATGCGGGAGAGCCGTTGATCTCGTTGGCAGATGAAAGTGAACTTTGGGTAGAAGCGCATCTACCATCGAATATTAACCTGCGGTTAGGTGCAGGTTCTCCGGCACAAATCAAAGTGGGAGACTTCACAGTTGATGCAACGGTTACACAAGAGGCACATACCATTGACCCAATTACTCGAACGAGAACGGTTCGGCTATTAGTGAGCAACCCTGAACATCGTTTGCATCCTGGTCAATTTGCCGAGGTGTATTTCCGTTTTCTGACAAAAATGCCGGTAATGGCTGTTTCAGAAAGTGCGCTAATGCGAGGGCCCGATGGAGACTGGATGGTATTTGTAGAAGATCATCCCGGCGAGTTTTTACCCGTCGAAGTTGAACTTGGAAGAGCGCTTGGTGGCTTGCGGGAAATAACCGGTGTAGAGCCGGGTTCTCGCGTAGTAAGCGAAGGTGCTTTTTTTGTCGCTTCACAAATCGCTAAAGGCGGTTTTGACCCACACAACCACTAATTAGGAGGAGTCTTTATGTTTAATAAATTAATTGATTGGGCTGTTACTAATCGTTTGTTAGTGGTGATTGCTCTGACAACGTTAATAGTCAGCGCGGTTTTTGTTATTCCAAAACTGAATTTGGATGCATTTCCAGATGTCACCAACGTGCAAGTATCTGTCAATACAGAAGCACCGGGGTTAGCTGCCGAAGAAGTAGAGCAGTTAATTACTTATCCAATAGAAGCGGTGATGTATGCCTTACCGGATGTGATGGAAGTGCGCTCTATTTCCAAAACAGGTCTTTCAGGTGTGACCGTTGTGTTTAGCGAGGACACAGATATCTATTTTGCACGTCAATTGGTATTCGAGCGTCTGCAAGCGGCTAAAGAGTTAATTCCCGAGGGCGTCGGTACGCCAGAAATGGGACCCAACACATCAGGATTGGGGCAAGTGTATCAGTATCTATTGTTGGCTGAGCCCGATTCAGGCCTAGACGCTATGGCGTTGCGTAGTTTAAATGATTGGGTGGTGAAATTGCTGCTGCTTCCTGCCGATGGCGTAACGGATGTGCTCTCTTTTGGTGGGGAAGTACGCCAATACCAAGTTAACCTCAATCCATCTCAATTACTTGGATATGGCTTGACTCAAGATATAGTGATGGAAGCACTTGAGCGGAATAATACCAATGTGGGGGGGTGGTATATGAACCGAGGGCAGGAGCAACTTGTGATAAGAGGCACTGGCTGGTTAGATCATGGCGAGGAAGGGTTAGAGCAATTACGTCAGGTACCTTTAAAAACCGTAGACGGAACAACGATTACTGTATCCGATGTGGCGAACGTTGAGTTAGGTAGCGAAATTCGTCAGGGTGCTGCCACCATGACCAGAAAAGACGCCGACGGTAACATTCAAAACTTAGGTGAAGTCGTCTCAGGCATTGTACTTAAGCGCATGGGAGCTAACACGAAAGCCACAATTGATGGCGTCAATGCTCGTATTCAGCGAATTAACCAAGCATTGCCTGATGGCGTGAGTTTTGAAGTATTCTACGATCAAGCTGACTTAATTACTCAAGCCGTGGATACGGTTGTAAATGCGCTAATGTTAGCGTTCGTATTTATTATTGTTATTCTAGCTTTATTTTTGATGAATCTACGAGCCACGTTTTTAGTCCTGATTTCGATCCCTATTTCTATTGGTATTGCCTTAATGGTCATGTCGTGGTTTGGACTTTCTGCCAACCTTATGTCGCTTGGGGGCATTGCAGTGGCAATCGGCATGCTAGTAGATGGCTCAGTGGTAATGGTTGAAAACATGTTTAAACACTTGACTCACACTGATGCTGAGCATGATCACAAGAGACAATTGGGTGAACATGTTGAAGATGATGATCCATTAGACTCGTCCCATGATACGCACGGTATCGCTTTGCGATTACAAGAAGCGGGCAAGGAGGTAGCCCGGCCTATCTTCTTCGCAACAGCCATAATCCTTGTGGTATTCATGCCTTTGTTTAGCTTTGAAGGCGTTGAAGCAAAATTATTTCAACCAATGGCTATTAGTATTATGTTGGCCATGCTTTCGGCGGTATTAGTTGCACTGATTATTGTACCGGCATTGGCGACGTATCTATTTAAAAAAGGCGTGAAACCACGAGAAAGCGTTGTGTTGAAACCTTTAGACGCGGGGTATCGCAAAGGGCTATCGTGGGCAATTTTGCATAAAAAAGTAGTGATTGGAATTGCTGCAATTATGGTAGTCGCTGCTGGTGTAGTGCTTCCTCGGCTTGGCACAGAGTTTGTACCAGAACTGGAAGAGGGCACCATTAACTTGCGTGTTACTTTAGCGCCTTCATCTAGTTTAGATACTGCCCTAGAGGTCTCCCCTAAGCTTGAGAATATATTAATGGGGTTTCCAGAAGTCACCTATACATTGTCGCGTATCGGTCGCGCCGAAATAGGAGGCGATCCTGAGCCTGTAAACAATATCGAAATTTATATCGGGTTAAAGCCAGTGCCTGAATGGACAAGTGCAAGTAACCGCTATGAACTGCAAGCGTTAATGGAAGAAAAAATGGAGCAACATCCGGGTTTGCTCTTCAATTTTTCTCAACCTATCGCGACAAGAGTGGACGAGTTGTTATCGGGTGTAAGAGCTCAACTTGCCATTAAATTATTTGGACCTGATCTTGACATCTTGGCTGAAAAAGGCCAAGCCATTGAAGCTTTAGTAAAAGAAGTTGAAGGTGCAAGAGATGTTGCTATGGAGCAAATTGCCGGTGAATCTCAACTGATTGTGACACCGAATCGCCGCGCTCTGTCGCGCTATGGGTTGGCCGTGGGTGATGTAATGGAGCTCGTAAGCGAAGGTTTAGGTGGAGCCAGCGCTGGCCAAATCATCAATGGTAATGAGCGCTATGATATTTATGTCAGGCTTGCTGAACAATTTCGAAATAACAGTCAAACGATAGCCGACTTGCGCTTACAAACTCCGTCAGGTGCATGGGTTCGTTTAGGAGATGTTGCAGAAGTGACGATTGCTTCTGGTCCACCGCAAGTCAGACGTGATGACGTACAGAGGCGAGTTGTTATCCAGGCAAATGTTCAAGGTCGAGACATGGGTAGCGTGGTGGCAGATATTCGTCAATCTATTGATGAGCAGCTAGCACTGCCTACTGGCTATTCAGTGGATATTGGCGGGCAATTTGAGAATCAACAACGGGCGCAGAAACGATTATCACTAGTTGTGCCGCTTTCGTTGGGCTTAATTGCATTACTACTGTACTTTGCTTTTGCTTCGTTTGGTCAGGCAATGCTGATCCTCGTGAATGTGCCTCTAGCTGTGATAGGCGGAGTATTTTCACTTTGGTTATCAGGGCAATATCTTTCTGTACCGAGCTCCGTAGGTTTTATTACCTTATTTGGAGTGGCGGTCCTAAATGGGGTGGTGATGGTAGAAAGCATCAATCAGCGCATTGCAGACGGATTATCAGTATCTGACGCTGTATTCGATGGTGCTACATCAAGACTTCGGCCAGTGTTGATGACGGCGATTACATCTGCGCTAGGGCTAATTCCAATGTTAATGTCTAACGGCGTGGGTGCTGAAATCCAAAAACCGTTAGCAAGTGTTATTGTAGGCGGCTTAGTAACCGCGACATTTTTGACGCTCTTTGTACTGCCTGTGCTTTTTGCCTGGTTTTCAAAAGGGAAGTTAAAAGATATGGCAAGAGCGCCTTCCTAAGCTCAGCTGGCCTGCTGTGTGCGATGAGCATCGGCAGGCTGATTATCACTTTATAAGGGGTTCACCCATTAAGCTGCCCTGTCAAGTAAACAATAATATGCGTTTCCCCTTGGTTCTGGCGGTTCAAGGGTTTTCGATGTCCAATATCCGCCTCTATTCATCTCGTTTTTTAGTCGGACAGCGTCTATTCTTGCTCGCACCAGTCTACCGCATTAATCATTGCAGAAAACGCCAATTAGATCTGTTCCAGGCTAGGGGAATTGGACACTATTCTGGCATCACTTGAACACCAGTTCAGGTGAGACTTAGCACACTTTTTCCCTGATTTCGAGAATTCAATGTTTAAGTAAATCGGAATACGACCGTCAATCTAGAACTCCCGTTTTAACGTCATACAATTCACGTGTCTAATATTACTCATTACGTGATTTACTAAAGTATAAATTATCAGTCATTGCGACATTGGTTGTGCGCCATATTGCTAATGATAGGTATTCGTATTATCATTAGCTAATTAATGCAACTTCTTTTTTACCTTATCACTACCCACCAAGGAATACTTTTTATGCAAACAAAGCTAACGCGCTTAACTTTGTCAGTTTCGACCGCACTACTATCTTTCAGTTCACTAGCTCAAGAAACACCCGATGTAGGCGAGGCGGGTGACAAAATAATGCCTGCTATAGAAGTTATTCGCGTAATAGGCGACAGCACCTCCGCTCTTTTAAAACAAACGGGTAGCGTTGTTATTATCAATCAAGATCAAATTGATAAAATTCAACCCTTGTCGACACAAGATGTTTTGCGAAGTATTCCCGGTGTGAATATTAAAAGTGAAGAAGAAACTGCCATAGTGTCTAACATTGGTATTCGGGGCCTTTCAGCAAGTGAATCTAAGTCTCTACTTTTAGAAGATGGCGTGCCCGTTGCACCGGGTCTTTTTATTGGTAACGCCCGTTATTTTAATCCCCGTATTCAGCGTGTAAGTCAAATTGAAGTACTGAAAGGCTCAGCTTCACTTCGCTATGGCCCATCCACAATAGGCGGCGTAGTGAATTATAAAACTAAAACACCCGATGATGGTGTCATCCTCACTGGCCGTGCTGGTTCCTTTAATATGCAAGAAATTACTGTAGAAGCGGGTGGCAAAAACGAAGACGAGGATGCATTTGCTGGTGTTTTAGCAACCCGCGCTAGCAGCGATGGCTTTATGGATAAAGGCTATGATATGACCGATGTAATGGCAAAAGCTGGTGTTATTTTTGACAATGGTCAAAAGTTAGGCATTAAACTATCGCGTTATGAAAATGACGCAAATATCTCTTATCGTGGATTATTACTAGCTGAGTATGAAGCGGGTGAAGACTACAACCCTGCACCAGACGATTACTACTTAACCGAGCGTACAGCGTTTGATATTAATCACGAATGGTCATTATCTAACGACGCAACCCTAAACACCCTTGTTTATTGGAGTGACGTGAGCCGCGATTATTGGCGTTATAGTGTTGATACTGAGGCCTCAAACGAGGCCAATAGTTGGGTATATACCGACAGTTTAACCGGAAATAATCGCTCGTTTGAGCGCGTTGGAATAGAAACTCGCTTGACTTTAGAACACAGCCTTATGGGTGTAGAAGCCAACAGTGAATTTGGCTTACGTTTCATGCAAGAGGAGTCAAACGACACCCGAATTCGAGCGCTGCGCAGCTCCGATCGCACAGGAGCAAACGATCGCCACCGTATTGATTCGGCGCAAAGCTATGCCGGCTATGCCCAAAGCCGTATTCAATTAAGCAATGCTTTTGCTTTTACACCCGGCCTTAGAGTAGAGTCCTATGAGCAAAAAAGAATAATACTAACCAACGATAATGCAGAAGCAACAACCAGCAACACCGAAATTCTACCCGGTGTTGGCGCAACTTACGACTTGAATGATTCGGCACAAATTTATGGTGGTGTTTACCGCGCTTTCTCGCCCGCTTCAAACGGTGTGGCACTTGACGGGCTGAGCGATCAAAACTTAGATGGAGAGCGTTCAACTAACTATGAGCTAGGCCTCAGAGGAAAGCAGGGCGACATTACTTATGAAGCAGCCGCTTTTATCATGGACTTTAGCAATCAAGTGGTAACGGGTAATAGCGACCCTAATTTGTCTCAGTCCAACGGCGGTGAAACTGAACATTTAGGTATGGAATTGCTGTTAGCCTATGATATTGGTAGTGGCTTTTATATTGATACTAACGCTACGTTTATCCCAACTTCAGAATTTAAAACAGGAGAAAATAGTGGAAACCGACTTCCGTATGCGCCAAAAGTAATTGCCAATGTTGCTTTGAGTTATGAAAGTGATAAGTTAAGCGGGGCATTAACCGTGCATCATCGAGGCGAACAATATGGTGATGCAAGCAACACAGTAGACATACCTGATGATGCCGCGGGTGGCATTTGGGGTGGCTTGTTACCTGCTTATACCTTGTTAGATGTAAACGCTAGTTATACCGTTAACAAAAATATGAAGGTATTCGGCGCTATCAAAAACCTAACTGATAAACGCTACATCACCGGCATGCGACAAGGTATTTATGTTGGCCCTGAGCGTTCGTTTGAAATTGGCGTAAATTATCGGTTCTAGTGTATACTTTTAGACAGAAATGCACTAATTCCGCATTATTGTTGCGGGATTAGTGTTATGCACCTTTGGTAACCGTTAATTTGTATGTAAAACTAAAACACGGTTAGCAGCTGGAACAAATACACGCAACATGATCAGCCGCCAATACCGAAGAGACTTTTCTTAGTAAGTTCAGCATCGCTTTATTATGGCTTATCGTTGTATCGATAAATCGCTTATTATCATTTTATGTGTCTCTCAGATTTACGCTCTAGCCAAGCTAGAGTGCTTAAACTATTGAGTCATGTCACCTATTCATTGTTCATATCAGACAAATACTGGAAGAAACAGGGGAATTGGTTCGTTCAATTATTGACAGCGCACTAACGCGGTTACGGCCGATATTGATGGCCGCATTGGCAGCAAGCCTTGTGTTCGTGCCCATGCCGATCAACGTGGATACTGGCGCAGAGGTATAACGGCCTTTGGCCACAGTGGTCATCGGCGGATAATATCGTCAACCTTGCTAACACTGGTAGTGCTGCCTGTTTTGTTTCGATTGGTTTACAAAAAGCTTGTTGTGTACTGAGCTGGGGCATTCGATATGAGTTCGAGTGCCCTCTTATTAATTGCGCTGTTTATATTACAGTTTAGAACATTCTCGAGACTGACAATATAGCGCAAAAAGGCCTAATCCGACGAGAATAATCAGAGGATGAAATAGCAAGTTGTGTACAACCGATTGTTCCCAAATAAAGCTATGTGATATAGCGCTGATAATGAATATCAGGCCAATTACCAGCAACCAAATGCGGTTAAAAATGGCATGTGAAATAAAGACTTTACTCTTACGTTGTTGGTTATTCATTGTGCTCTCCTAAAGCTTGTTTGAACGGATGTAGTCGATTCGCCGGTTCAAACTATGCCGTAAAATATTTTCATATAAAAAGGATTTGAATCCCTTTAAATTATTACCATGGGCTTGATAAAACGTATCGGGAGAATCAAAAATGCCAAAATCATCGACAATCCCTTCACTTTGAATGAAAGTGTTTTTTCCACACCAAGCAATGTTAGGTGATTGCAGGTTTTTAGTGGCGATGGCGTAACCTGAAAACGTCGTAGCTTTTGGGAATCGCTTTTGAACACTGTTTAAATAGCCGTTATCGAGAATAAAGCCTTCCAACGAGATCCACTCTTTGTCATGTTGTACTTCTACCCAGCTATGAATGATTAGCCGTGGGGCGAGTATATACAGTAAGCCCGTGATAGCACCTTTTTGCAATCGCTTATCGATGGTAAACCCATGCAAACGACATGCAATACCGGTTGCCCTTAACAGTGCCATCAGTAAGGTTGCCTTGGTATTGCATTGACCAAGACCATCTTTAAGCACCTCCGAAGCAGCTATATCATCACGTTTGTTATACCCAAATGCGACATCGTTTTGTATAAAGTGGTAAATAGCACCAATACGCTCAGAGGTAGTCAGTGACTGCCACTCCTTTTCGGCAATAAGCGTCTGAATAGCGGGCGTATCGAAATCAAGTAGGGGAGTGGCTTGTAAATAAGTGGCGTTGATAGGTGACATTAGCGTGCCTCCTCTAGTCTTGTAACAAACTCATCAAAATGTATGGGTTTACCGGCGCGAACGGGTATGAATTCGCCGGTAAAGTGTTCCTCAACCAATACCAATGCTTGGTCGCTTGTATCGTGAGCACCTAACGCAACTATGTCGAATTTTTGTGACATTAACGCAATATCATTAAGTACATCTTGTTTACTGATGGGAGAAAAAAGCCCGCTACCTGACGCCAAACGACGCTGTATATCTATACCAGCAATATGCAGCCGGCCTGTTTCAAGTGGAAAATGTACATCGCCGATTAACGCATATAGAGGAGCCTCAAAATGTGTTTCAATATGGGTTATCAGCGCAGTCAGTGTTTGATGACCACACCCGACAACTACCACGAGTCCTTTGTTTTCGAGATGGATCACCAAGGCTTGTTCGTCAACTCGGCCCAAGACTAGCTGTCGAGGAATGGGGCCGGTTGACGCCAGTGAATCCATGAGTATCGTCGGCTTGTCGATAGTCGTTACATCCTTGCCAGGATAGCTAAGTGGGATGGGGGCAAAAATAGACGTATTCACCAGTGCTGGTTGGTTAAAACCAAAGCCTATACTGCTTTTTTCTTCCCATGTACGCCCACCAATATGATCACGATGGAAATGACTAATAAAAACAGTATCAAGTTCATCAGTGTTTACATCAAGGCGCTGTAAGTTTTGCTCAAGTGGAGATTCTTGTGCTTGTTGTCGGTTGTGTCCCAGATCAAATAACACGGTGTGCTTATCCGTTTGCACTAAGTATGAAACACCAGCCTCTGTGGCAAACCCCGGCTCCCCATAAAAATTAACCACGGGCGTGACACTCAGTCTGTGTGTACTTTCTCCAATCGATATGGGTGTAAAGCGCTGAGATGTCCAGTATTGCGATAATGCACTAGCGGATGACTGGTGGCGAGCGTCAAAAATAAACAATGAAGCAATCACGCACAGTGCGATCACACAAAAGATTATTGCTCGCTTCATCACATCACGCCATACATTGTAATCGGCTAAAACCGGCGCGAGATCGGGAGGGAGGGGCATAGGTTTGAGCGCCGATACGTTACTACCTCCGGTATTACCTTTTGGCACCCACCCCAAAAGATAGCCTGGGATTGTTGCAACGATCCTGAGCAGTTGTCCAAAAATTTCACGGACATCCCGTTGTTTTAGTCCGATCTTCAACATTAAAAGATGAGCGTGTATATGAGGAATAAGATAACGTTGACCCAGAATATGCGCACGCTCTAACGCGATGAAGGCAGATGATAAATCTCCTGTTGCTTCGAGTTCCCGAGCCAATTTCTTTGAGCGTTCATATTCACGTTTTAGAAGTGGTTTCATAATTTTGCTGCCTTCAAACTGTCTATGAACCGGAATTATTCAAGGTTTTAGTCGAAGGGTATTGAACAAATCGCCTGTATTAAGCAAAAGCGCCTATTGTTTATCCATATTTTGGGTTTGTCCTGGTGTTACGCCAATAGTGTCGCGCAGAATTCGTGTAAAATGAGCTTGATCGGCAAAGCCTGCATCATAAGCGGCATCCGCTAAGGAAGCGCCTTTTGCTAATGATTGAAATGCCAAGTTTACCTGTTTCCATACAATGATTTTTGAAAATGGGACGCCAAGGTAGTGTGTCGATAAGGCGCGAAGTCTAGAGACTGAAAGACCTACATGTTTCCCGATAAGCTCGACAGTCGGGCGCTTATCGATACTGTTGAGATAAGTCATCGCCGAGATTAGTCGTGCGTCAATGACACTGTTATTTTGATGATAAAGTGTTTCCAGCTTATTCATCATGTCACGCAAAGGAATATCCGCTAACAACGTGTCTAACATTTCCAGAGAGAGGCTTTGTACTATTAAACCTTTTTGCTGAGAGGGTTGCAGAGCGTCGGCAAAAAAAGAATCTGGTTCAATAAGTAGAATGACGATGGGTGATGATGTAGTAATTCTATGTTTAACACCTGAGGGAATTAACCACCCATTACCTTGTTTTTCAAATGTGTTGTCATCGGTAACAGTAATGCCTGCGCCTGCAACCAACTGCAGAGCGGCATGGGCATGCAAATTATTTTCTGCGCTCATACCTCGAAACGCAATCCAGGTTTCACCAAAACAATATTCGCCTTGCCATTTCAAATTAAATTTACCTTTGTTCGTCAGAGAGGAAAGGTTTATTATCACCGTCGAACATCCTATCTTTAAAATCCTCCTATGTCTAATACGGTTTAGTATTAGACATAACGTATGCAGGTAAGTTATAGTGTTTGCATCTTAACTAACAATCACAACACTCTTGGCAATCACAAAACCTACACCGTTGTTTCCCACGTATACTGAGCTGGCAGAGCTCAGTCTGTCTGACTATCCACAACTAAGTTCATTCTTAGATAAGCAACCAATATGGATGAGACAGCACTGGGACTGGGCGAAAGAATATCTTTTATATATCGGTCGCAACAAATCACAGCACACGTATGTGCGTTTTCGAAATGACATCGAAAAGTTTCTACTGTGGGTCTTCATGGTGGATAAGCAGCCAGTAGACGACTTACGTAAAGCAGATATTTTGCGATACATTGATTTTTGTGTGGCGCCACCAGTTAAATGGATAAGTACGCAGCTCCATGATCGATTTAGCCTCAATAACGGATATTTTGCTTCAAACCTTAAGTGGACGCCGTTCAGACAAACGCCGCCAAAATACGATAAGGAAAGAGTGCTCGATCCGAAAAAGTACCAACCGTCATTGCAAACCCTCGAATCTACCTTTGTGGCATTAAGTTCTTTTTACCGTCATCTCATCGATGAAGAAATTTGTTTCGGCAATCCTATTCCATTAGCAAAACGTGACTGCAAATATATGATTAAAGACAGTCAGGTGAAAACGATCAGTCGATTAACGGAGCAGCAATGGCAATATCTCTTGGATACTGCGGTTGAGATGGCAGATAACGATCCGCTTGTGGAACGCAATTTATTCGTTATTGCTACCATGAAAACCCTATTTCTGAGGCTTTCAGAGCTTTCAGAGCGCCAAGACTGGACACCGTTAATGAGCCATTTTTGGACTGATGAGGACAATAACTGGTGGTTTAAGGCCTATGGAAAAGGCAAAAAGATTAGAGATATCACGGTACCACCGGGTTATCTCACGTTTTTGAAACGATATAGAGAATGGCGTGGACTGTCACCGTTACCATCCAAAGGTGAACAAACCGTTTTGGTCGAAAAAATTCGCGGTCGCGGTGGTTTAACGAGTCGTCAAATTTCCAGGCTTGTACAGCATGTTTTTGATGAGGCTTTCGACAAGATGAAGTCTGAACATGGAGTAGAAGCCGCACAGAAATTAAATGAAGCAACGACACATTACTTGCGTCACACCGGTGCCAGCATGGAGATTGAAAGAGATCGTCCACTGAAAGATTTATCCGAAGATTTAGGGCACTCTAGTAGTGCAACGACCGATACGGTTTATGTCCAGGTAGAACGAAAACGACGTGCATCGTCTGGTAAAGACAGAAAAGTCGAGTAGCTAATGCGAAAGACAACATGCTACATGTGCGATGCCTTAGCGACAACGAAGGAGCATATTCCTCCGAAAGCATTGTTTCCAAAACAAAAAGATGTGCTTAGGGAGCTCAGTCTACGCAAAGAATTAATTACGGTACCATCTTGCGAGGAACACAATAATAGTAAGAGTAAAGACGATGAGTATTTAGTGTTTTGTCTGTCTACGTGCTTTCATGGAAATGACATAAAAGAGCAGCTGTTTAATACCAAGATCATGCGAGCAATTGACCGTCGACCTGACACATATTCGAACTTTTTAGATAACTATCAACGTGTAATGCTGAAACATCCCGATGGAAAAGTAGAACACACTGCAGCGTATTCAATCGACCTAAGACGTTTTGACAGCGTGTTATCGCACATAGCATGTGGATTGTATTACCATCACACTCAAAGTAAGTGGGAAGGCGCCACGCTTGTTATGAGCAATGAATTACGTGATTTGAGCTCTATAAATTCTGATGAAGTAAATAGAATAACTGACGATACTATTGAGCGTGTAACATCGTTCTTAAGCGAGACAAAAAATTTTGGAGCAAATCCAGAGGTTTTCTATTATAAAATTTATGATGATAGGCCCAAAGGTTTTGTAGTTTTAATGACATTTTATTCAGCGATATCTGTCGCGGTAACGTTAAGTGAAAACTTTAAAACTAAATGACCTATATATAAAAAACAGGTACTTACGTTAAAATATCGAATTTCAGTGACCTAAACGGTAGTTCAGCCTATCTATGTAGGTAGGCGCGTTCATGTGTCGATGCATTCCCAACTCTCTATCCCGCTGTGGCCAGTACTAAGGCTGTTCCCTGTCCTAGGTTTAGGTGTGTTTTACCGATATGTTTAAATTTATTTGGCTGAAATGGAAACTACTTTCTAAAGGACAATCTTAAGGAAAATGATTAGAAGCTTACCGTGGATTATGTACTTACTATTAAATTTGCAGCGTGGCGAACATTATTAATAGTTTATTGCGGCTTTATAAATACGTTACGTATGGTTATTACTAACGACGCTTTATTAAGCGTGTTGAGTATTTTTATATGGAAAAAAATTAGTCAGTTATTTTATTTATGTGCTTGTGTGTCTCAACGAGACCTTATCGTGTTTATGCATCAATGATAATGTCAGGGTTATTATTAGTAATTAGATTTGTTTAACAACACGATATTCATATTTTAGCTCCATCTAATTTAACGCGGTGATTATCTAGTACTTCTAATCATTTTCCTTGCCGCTGGTAAGACACCTAACCTTTTTATAATTCAAATTTTATACTTTGTGTGTTGCATCAATTTTTATTGTGTCTTTTAGAGAGGATATTTTATGCCTAAAAACAACGTATACAGGCTGTAAGGTGTTTATTGATAAGTGATGCTAGTTGAATATACGCTTAACCTAGTACTGAATATGTTAATTGTTGGGAGTAATATTAGCCTCAGTAAAGTTGAAACTTGAGTAATTTTAACGCGCTCCTACGTGAAATCTAAGCGCATAATAGAGGTATATACCGTTAAATTTTACGTAGCGCACGTTTAATAAATAGCCGATTAAAAAAGAAAATGTGGTTATTACCATTACAGCTGTATATAACAACAGTTTAAGTGTGTAGAATCGGGTTAGTATAGGGCTACTTCAGTAATTTCACGCATGATAACTGTAATTATCATGCATGAAATTAGTTAGCCAAATTGTCGTGAAAACAATGAGTTAGTTAGATGTCGTCTATATTCAAACCTGGTTCAAATACACAACTGTCTATTGTCGATGGTGACAGTACCAATACAGAACGAGCTGAATATGTTGATGCGTATTTTCGTGACATATTTACAAAGCTACCTCGCAATACCCAACGCGCTTATATCAGTGACTTTAACGACTTCGCCATTTTCTGCCAGTCAGAACGTATCGACAGTTTTAGTGATGATTTCTCTCATAACGAATACGCAATTAAACGCTATGTAGAAGAACTGTGTAAGTCTCCCCTCGCCTACAGAACTATCAAACGCCGCCTATCAGCGCTGAGTAAATTTTTAGGCATTGCGAAACTTCCGAATCCTATCATCCAATCGGTGTATCTGCGGGACTTCGTTCGTTTGTCACTTATTGAAAATCGTAAGTTCCAACTTAGTCATAACCAAGCCGTTCCGCTTACTATCGATTTATTGGACGAAATAAACAATAAGATTATTCCAGACACATTATTAGAAATGCGCGATTTAACGATTATGAACTTAATGTTCGATGCACTCTTACGCGCTGATGAGCTAGTACGTGTATGTGCTGAGCATATTAGTAGACGCAATAATGCATTGTTAGTTGTTACATCAAAGTCTGATCAAAGCGGCAAGGGTTCACATCGATTTATCTCTACTAGTACTATCAACATGGTTGATGAATATATTGCAGAGGCTAACTTTGATGCTAAGACGCAGAGCGAAAGACTAATTGATGATCCTCGCCGTTTAAACAAAGGTATTCTTTTTCGCCGTGTTTCAAACCGCGGGCATG
>TARA_R110002051_G_scaffold130806_1_pt1 | contig 81998 bp, 81 predicted proteins | sample TARA_R110002051 | Tara Oceans TARA_R110002051 (sample SAMEA4397023) | marine metagenome | biome: Polar Biome; feature: [MES] marine water layer (ENVO:01000295) within the mesopelagic zone...; material: water (ENVO:00002006), including particulate matter (ENVO:01000060) such...
GGAAAGAGCGGTTGCCAGCGTTTTCTGTTGATCGTCGCTCAGCTCAAAGGCGGATTCCACCTCGACTGCCACGCTACGATCATGTTCTGCCTTGTGTTGCTCATAGAGCTCGGCAATAACCGGGATCAAGGGCAAACGGTCATGCTCTGACAGCGTCCGGACAAAATTGCCGAAAGCGTCGTCCACATGACCTTCGCACACCATGAGCAGGTCGTCGGCCTTGCGTTCCTCGGTCAAACCGGGATTACGCATCCTCGCGGCAAAAGCCTCATCCTGAACGGCCGCTGCTGCCAGGGCCAGCATGCCAGACCAGGCATCCAGACCACCGGCAGCAGAAGCGTGTTCAAAAGCTGCTTTTGCGTAAGGCCGAGCTAGCGTATTGATAGTAGCCATAGCTCGCCTCGCTTAGAGTTGTGAGGCCAATTTATTGACCAGCTCACTGTGCGCCTTGGCGTCGATTTCCGACCCCAGAATTTGCTCAGCGCCCCGAACGGCCAATACGGCCACCTGGGCCCGAAGGTCATCCTTGGCGCGATTCACTTCCTGTTCGATCTCAGCCTTGGCGGCGGTGATCAGACGTTCACCTTCAGAACGGGCCAGCTCTTTAGCTTCCTCAACAATGAGGTTGGCACCCTTGTTGGCTTGCTCGATGATCTGAGTAGCCTGTTCCTTGGTTTCACGCAGGGTCTGGGAAGCTTTCTCTTGGGCCAGGTCAAGGTCACGCTGGGCGCGGCCAGCCGCGTCCAGACCTTCAGCGATTTTTTTCTGGCGCTCTGCCATGGCTGCCGTGATCGGCGGCCAGACAAACTTCATGCAAAACCAGACAAAAATAGCGAAGGCAATCGTTTGACCAAACAGCGTCAGATTAATATTCACAGCGATTTACCTCGTGCTATTCGTTGAGTCCCGGATCTCTTGATCCAGATGATAGGTCCGGCAAACCAAGGTTTACCGGAGATCAGTCATCTGAATTAAGCGGCGACGCCAGGGGCAACAACGAAGATCAGGTACATCGCGATACCAACACCAATCATCGGCACGGCGTCGAGCAGACCGGCCATCAGGAAGGTTTTGGTTTGCAGCTGCGGGCCCAGTTCAGGCTGGCGTGCAGTGGATTCCAGCAGCTTGCCGCCCAACAGGGCGAAGCCAATACCGGTACCCAGGGCGCCCAGACCGATCATGATGGAGGCAGCAATGATTACGAGTTCCATAATTACTCCTAAAGTTCAAGGTTGCAGTTCAAGGTTGGTTGATTGAACAGGGTTCGAGTGCGTCAGTGAGCATCCTCATGAGCCGCACTTAAATACACCACAGTCAGCACCATGAAGATGAAGGCCTGTAGCGGAATGACAAGAATATGGAAGATAGCCCACGGCACGTTCAAACCCCATTGGAGGTAGAACGGCAGCAATGCGATCAGAATAAAGACCACTTCACCGGCGTACATGTTACCGAATAGTCGCAGCGCCAGACTCAGTGGTTTGGTCAGCAGGCCGAGCAGTTCGAGGAACAGGTTGAAGGGAATCAACGCCCAGTGCTTGAAGGGGGTAAAGGACAGCTCCTTGATAAAGCCGCCGAAGCCCTTGACCTTGAAACTGTAGAAAATAATCAGGATGAACACACCCAGGGAAATACCGAAAGTACCGTTCGGATCGGCGGTCGGCACAATCTTGAAGTAGTCCAGACCCAGAGCCGTCGCCAGACCAGGGATGTAATCCACCGGTATCCATTTCAGGGAGTTCATCAGGAACACCCAGACGAAGATGGTCAGTGCCAGCGGAGCGACCAGGGCGTTACGGCCATGGAAGGTGTCCTTGACGATGCCCTGGATGAACTCCACGGTCATCTCGACTACGTTCTGCAGCTTGCCGGGCACCCCGACGGTAGCGCGCTTGGCCACAGTGCGAAACAGGAACAGGAAGATCAGCCCCATAAAGACCGACCAGCCCAGGGTATCTACGTGGAACGCCATAAAACCCATATCGGTTGCTTCAGCGCCTGATTTGGCTAGTGTCCAGGTAGTTTCCTGAACAACTGTGCCATCATAACGCTCGTAACCTGCGGGCAATTTGCCGTAAGTGAGGTTCTGCAAATGGTGCTGGATATATTCAGCTGAAGTGCCTGCCATATTTGCCTCTGACTAATGCTTTTGAAAACGTTTGACTATGAGCAGGCCACTGGCGCCAACAGCCAGTACCGCGAGGTAACCGGCAAATACTGCGGTTGCCTCCAGCGGCTTTACACCTACCCACACCAGCACAAAGAGTGCGGCGGTCAATATTATTTTACCAGCCTCGCCGGAATAGAATTCACGGACGATAGCCTGGGCCGATCGGGCTCCGCTGTAGCGGTACACCCGATAAGCAAAATAGGCATTGGGGACCAAGGCAACAAGTCCACCCAAAAGACCGGAATACCCGGCCACAGGATTCTGGATCAGCCACAGAATCAGCGCTACCAACAAGGCTACGCAAGCCTGAACCACTAACACCGGAAAAGAGGGTAATCGGTGGAAGGGGGTTTTATTGGGCGTTCTTGCGTCCATTTACCCGCCTCGCGACCGATGCTTCAGGTTCTTTTCCGGGGCTTTCCCCGCAACAAACTGGTGCATTTCACCAGCTAAAATAGCGCGAGGAGTATAGGTTGAATAATCCTCCGATTCAACAGCAACCGGGCAAATCCCCCGTATTTTCAATCGGTAGGAGGCATTCAACCGCCTGTTTGGCAAGTATGGCATTCGCCAGTGCCAACCTCGGCTTATTCACTTGATGTGCATCAGCACGCCGTCGAGTTCATCCAGCGAACTGTAGCTGATGACCAGTTTGCCTTTGCCTTTTGCGCCATGTTGAATTTGAACTTCCGCACCTATACGCTCCGCAAGGTCTTGCTGTAAACGCTCTATATCCGGGTTGGTGCGGGTTTCACCGGCTTCGCGGCGCGGGTTCAGCCACTGCCGTACCAACGCTTCGGTCTGGCGTACGGTGAGTCCTTTGGCTACCACCTGACGCGCGGCGGCAGTCTGATCTTCATTGGGCAGACCGAGTAAAGCCCGCGCATGGCCCATTTCTAGATCACCCCGTTCCAGCAACAATTTGACATCATCGGGTAACGCCATCAAACGCAGCAGATTGGTAATACTGACCCGTGATTTGCCCACCGCGTCGGCAACCTGTTGCTGGGTGAGCTCAAACTCCATCTGCAAACGTTGCAGGGCAATGGCTTCTTCAATCGGGTTGAGATCTTCGCGCTGAATGTTCTCGATCAACGCCATGGCGATAGCGGCTTCGTCAGGCACATCACGGATGACCGCAGGAATCGAATCCAGGCCGGCTTGCTGGGTAGCGCGCCAGCGCCGCTCACCGGCGATGATTTCATAGCGGCCTTCGGCAATTGGGCGTACCACAATCGGTTGCATGACGCCCTGAACGCGAATCGAATTGGTCAGCTCTTCCAGAGCCTGGGGATCCATGTCGCGGCGGGGCTGATATTTGCCCCGTTGAATCAGATCCACTGGCAGCTCCTTGAGCTGCTGATCCTGATTATTATTCGCCTGACCGGCACTGTTGGATTGCCCAAGCAGCGCATCCAGTCCCCGTCCCAAGCCGCGTTTCTTGACCGCCATGCCGGTATTGTCCTTGTTTGATTATTCGTTCGCGCTTGCCAGGGCACTCGCCTTGGCAGCCTGTTTCGAGCGTCTCACCACTTCTCCAGCCAACGCCAGATACGCCACCGCGCCTCGGGACTGTTTATCATACGTCAGTGCCGGCATACCGAAACTCGGGGCCTCGGCCAAGCGCACATTCCGGGGAATCACGGTCTGATACAGTTGGTCGCCAAAGTGGCTGGTCAGTTGCGCCGACACATCCAGTGTCAAGCTGTTGCGCGGGTCGTACATGGTACGCAGTAAACCTTCGATCTGCAGCGACGGATTGAGTACCGCGCTGATGCGCTGGATGGTATTGACCAGCGCCGACAGACCTTCCAAGGCGTAATACTCGCACTGCATGGGAATGATCACCCCGTCAGCGGCCACCAACCCATTGACCGTCAGCATGTTCAGCGACGGTGGGCAATCAATCAAAATGAAGTCGTACTGACTGCGCAACGATGACAGCGCGTAGCGCAGGCGGCTTTCCTTCATTTTTACATCCAGCAGCTCGACCTCGGCGGCGGTTAGATCACCGTTAGCCGGAAGTATGTCGTAACCGCCATTCTCGGAATGCTGTAGTGCCTGATTGAGTTCACAGCGTCCGGTGAGCAATTCGTAAACAGAAAACTCCAGGTCGGACTTGTCGATGCCGCTGCCCATGGTCGCATTACCCTGGGGATCCAGATCCACCAGGAGCACTTTGCGCTTGGTCGCAGCCAGTGAGGCGGCCAGGTTGATGCAGGTGGTCGTTTTGCCGACGCCGCCTTTCTGGTTGGCTATTGCCAATACCTTGCCCACTATGACCTCCTATCCGTTATCCACCTGGACCCGCCGTCGCAGTATCAGCAGATGTCGACTGCCTTGGCAACCGGGTACCGCCAATTGTGCGCTGTCAGCAACCTGGAAGTCGACCGGCAATGCAGCCATTTCTTCCTCCGGATACTGGCCTTTCATCGCTAACCAATGTGTATCCGCATCACTGAGGTGCCGCGTCAGATCGGTGAAATCCGCGAGGGAACTGAACGCTCGAGATACGATACCGTGAAACGCTAGCTCTGCGTGGAAGGCTTCTACCCGGTTTTGCACCACGGTCAGATTGGCCAATCCCAGCTCCAGTTTCACCTGGGTAAGAAATCGCGTCTTCTTGCCATTACTGTCCAACAGCGTGAAGCGCGCTTGCGGCAACATAATCGCCAAAATGATGCCCGGCATCCCGCCGCCGCTCCCCACATCCAGCCAGCGATCGCCGTGCACGTAGGGCAGAACACTCAGGCTATCGAGTAAATGGCGGCTGACCATTTCATCCGGATCACGCACTGCGGTCAGGTTGTAGGCTTTGTTCCATTTGTGCAGCAAGCGCAAGTACGCTAGCAATTGATCACGCTGCTCAGGGTTCAGATCAATACCCAGCTGGGCGGCGCCCTCGGTCAGTTCACGGGCGTGGTCGGCCATCCGGATCATGCCTCTTTTGCCAGGCTACTGCCGGCGTTGCGTTTTTTCAAATGCACCAGTAACAGGCTGATCGCAGCGGGTGTCACACCCGGTATCCGCGAAGCTTGTCCGAGTGTTTGCGGCCGTACATCGGCCAGTTTATGGCGAATTTCATTGGATAAGCCATTCAGCGTCAGGTAATCAAAGCTCTCGGGCAACAAGGTTTGTTCATGCTGCCGCAGACGCAGTATTTCTTCCTGCTGACGTTCGATATAACCCGCGTACTTGGTATGGATTTCGACCTGCTCGGCGGCATCCGCTGGAATATCGACCTTGCCACTTAGCTCGCATAGCGCCTGGTAGTCCACTTCCGGCCGCCGCAGCAGATCGAGCAAACTGTATTCGTGGTTCAACGGGGTGGCATAGCGCTCTGCAAACGCCTTTCCTATCTCACTACTCGGTTGCACCCAGGTGCTGCTCAAGCGCTTGCGCTCAGCGTCGATCGCTTCGCGCTTGGCACAGAAAACCGCCCAGCGATGATCGTCGACCAGTCCGAGTTCCCGGCCCTTTTCGGTCAGCCGCAGATCGGCATTGTCTTCACGTAGTACTAGCCGATATTCGGCACGGGAGGTAAACATCCGATAGGGCTCACGGGTCCCCATGGTGATCAGATCGTCGACCAGCACGCCAATGTAGGCTTCGTCACGACGCGGGCACCAGGCTTCCTGATCCTGGGAACGGCGCGCGGCGTTCATGCCAGCCAATAGTCCCTGTGCGGCTGCTTCCTCGTAACCGGTAGTGCCATTGATCTGACCGGCAAAGAACAGCCCGTCAATAACTTTGGTCTCCAGCGAGTACTTCAGATCCTGCGGATTGAAGTAATCGTATTCGATCGCATAACCCGGACGCAGAATGTGCGCATTCTCCATGCCCTCAATTGACTGCACGATTTGCAGCTGCACATCGAACGGCAACGAAGTGGAAATGCCGTTGGGATACAGTTCGTGGGTGGTCAAACCTTCAGGTTCGATAAACACCTGATGCTGGTTCTTGTCGGCAAAGCGATGGATCTTGTCTTCGATCGACGGACAATAGCGCGGCCCTACCCCTTCGATCACGCCGGTGTACATGGGTGAGCGATCCAAATTGTTGCGGATAATCTCGTGGGTACGCTCGTTGGTATAGGTAATCCAACAGTTGACCTGCTTCGGGTGCTCGCTGACATTGCCCAAGAAGGACATCACCGGCAAGGGAGTGTCACCCGGTTGCACGGTCATTTTGCTAAAATCCACGCTGCGTCCGTCGATGCGCGGCGGCGTACCGGTTTTCAGTCGATCAACGCGCAAAGGCAGTTCACGTAGACGATTGGCCAGCGTGATCGCAGGCGGATCACCGGCACGACCACCCGCGTAGTTATCCAGACCAATGTGAATCAAACCGCCGAGAAAGGTGCCTGTGGTCAGTACCACGTTGGCCGCGTGAAAACGCAGCCCCATCTGGGTGATAACACCACAGACCTGATCATTTTCGACAATCAGGTCATCACAGGCCTGCTGGAATATCCACAGGTTAGGTTGATTTTCCAATATCTCGCGAATTGCCGCTTTGTACAGAATACGGTCAGCCTGCGCACGAGTGGCACGTACTGCAGGGCCTTTGCGGCTATTGAGCACGCGAAACTGGATACCGGCCTGGTCCGTTGCTCGGGCCATGGCACCACCGAGGGCGTCGATTTCCTTGACCAGATGGCTCTTGCCAATCCCGCCGATGGCAGGGTTACAGCTCATCTGCCCGAGTGTTTCGACGTTGTGGCTCAGCAGCAAGGTTTTTACACCCATACGGGCAGCAGCCAACGCGGCTTCGGTGCCAGCATGGCCTCCGCCTACAACGATAACGTCAAAACGACTTGGAAATTGCACGGTATACCTCGTTACCAGACAACGGCTGGCTTCGGGAAAGGGCGCTGATTATAGGCTTTGGCAGAAAAAATTGCAGCCTTGAGTTGGATGTTTTTTGAACAGTAGCTTGGGAGCGTGGCCCGGCTCTGAGGGAACACAGCTCATTAGTAGAATAAATTAAAGAAAGATTTAAAAAGCTTTATATAGTTAATGTTAATGAGTAAGCGGTTTTCTGTGAATAAGTCATTAAAACCTTTTTAAATCAGTAGATTGAAAAGAAAGAAAGGTTGTGATTAGCCTGAGCTTGAATGGGTCCTGAAGCGGTGTGTTACTTGTGGGTAACTTGGGCACTTATCCACAGGTGGTTTTACCCTAGGGTTGTGCACAGTCTTTTACCCCAGTCTTAGGCATAGTTGTACACAGGGCTTAACCAGGTCAAAGGAAGGAAAAATAAAGTGAAAAGGTTTAAAAAAAACGAGGAGTGCCCCTAGGAGGGCACTATTTCAAGAATCAAGAATCAAGCTGCATTTATTTGCCGATGCAGAAACTGGAGAAGATCCGACCCAGTAGATCGTCGGCGCTAAATTCACCGGTGATGCTGCCCAGGGCTTGCTGAGCCATGCGCAAATCCTCTGCTAACAGCTCTCCAGCGCCCATCAGAGTTAATTGATCGTGACCATGAGACAGGTGCTCGCTGGCTTGCTCCAGCGCTTGCAGGTGGCGACGGCGCGCACTGAACAGGCTTTCGGCGGTTTGCTCGTAGCCCATACAGGTTTTCAGATGCTCGCGTAGCAGCTCCACGCCTTCGCCCGTGCGTGCGCAGAGCTTCAGGGTGACGCTGCCATCGGCTGCCTGTTGCTGGCCTGCCTGTTCCCCTATCAGGTCGATCTTGTTGTGAATCAAGGTGACCTTGGCTGGGTCAGGCCGTTGCAATAGAAACTCCGGCCACAGGTTGTCAGGATGATGCGCTTCGGGTTGCGACGCATCGACCATCAACAGGATACGGTCAGCTTCGGCGATAGCGGCCATGGCACGCTCGACGCCGATCTTTTCGACCTGGTCTTCAGTGTCACGCAAGCCTGCGGTATCGATGATATGCAACGGCATGCTGTCGATGTGAATATGTTCGCGCAGGATATCCCGGGTAGTGCCGGCGATATCCGTGACGATGGCGCTGTCTTTGCCGGCCAGCGCATTGAGCAAGCTGGATTTGCCGGCGTTCGGCCGACCCGCGATCACTACCGTCATTCCGTCACGTAATAACGCCCCCTGGCCCGCCTCGCGCTGGACTTGTCCTAGCTGCTCACGGACTGTCTGGAGTTGGGCAAGTACGTGGCCGTCAGCGAGAAAATCAATCTCTTCTTCGGGGAAGTCAATCGCAGCCTCAACATAGATGCGGAGCGAAATAAGGGCTTCGGTCAGTGCATTGACCCGCGTGGAAAACGCGCCCTGTAATGAGTGCAACGCATTGCGTGCAGCCTGCTCCGAGCTGGCCTCGATCAAGTCGGCGATAGCCTCGGCCTGAGCCAGGTCGAGTTTGTCATTGAGGAAGGCTCGTTCGCTGAATTCCCCCGGTTTGGCCAGCCGTGCACCGGCCTGCAGGCAGGCTTTTAGCAGCAGATCCATCACCACGGGACCACCATGGCCTTGCAGCTCCAGTACATCTTCGCCAGTGAAGGAATGTGGCCCTGGAAAATACAATGTCAGGCCCTGATCAAGCGCTACTTGCTGTTGCCAGAAGGTACCGTAATGGGCGTGCCGGGGTCTGGGCTGGATACGCGCTATCTGTTCTGCAATGGACAGCGCCGCCGGTCCGGACACGCGGATTATGCCTACTCCACCTTGACCTGGCGGTGTCGCGATGGCGGCAATGGTATCGACGTGATAACTGGGCATGGCGACTCTCTGAAAAGTGGATAAACAGATAGCAAAACGCCCCGATATCGGGGCGCTTGGTTAGCTCTGCTCAGGCCGTGATTACTCGCCTTTGGCTGCAGCGCCTTTTTCGATCTGACGGGTAATGTACCACTGTTGCGCGATCGACAGCATGTTGTTGACCACCCAGTACAGTACTAGTCCGGCCGGGAACCAGAGGAAGAAGAAGGTAAAGATGATGGGCAGCATCTTCATCACCTTAGCCTGCATCGGATCCGGTGGTGCCGGGTTCAACTGCTGCTGAATGAACATGGTTGCGCCCATCAGGATCGGCAGAATGAAGAAAGGATCCTTGAGCGATAGGTCAGTGATCCAGCCCAGCCATTCGGCCTGACGCATCTCCACACTTTCCATCAGGGTCCAGTACAGCGCGATAAACACCGGCATCTGCACCAGGATCGGCAGACAGCCGCCCAATGGGTTGATCTTTTCTTTCTTATATAGCTCCATCATGCCCTGGGACATTTTCTGACGGTCATCGCCGTGCAGCTCACGCAGCGCCTGCAGCTTGGGAGCAACCCGGCGCATGTTGGCCATCGAGCGATAGCTGGTGGCCGACAGCGGGAAGAACACCAGCTTGATCAGCACGGTGAGCAGAATAATGCTCCAGCCCCAGTTACCGACAAAGCTGTGAATAAAGCTCAGCACCCAGAAAAGCGGCTGTGCAATCCACCAAAGGAAACCGTAATCGACGGTCAATTCCAGGCCGGGGGAAATTTCTTTCAGGCTATCCTGAATTTTCGGACCCGCATAAAAGCCAGCACTGATGCTGGCCTGTTGGCCTGGCTCGACGATGCTCGCTGGACTGGTGAAACCGACAATGTAATTGCCAGCGCTGTCCTTGCGTGTTTGATACACATGTTGTTGATCGGCTGAAGGAATCCAGGCGCTGACGAAGTAGTGTTGCAACCAGGCTACCCAACCTCCGCTGACGGTTTCGCTCAGGCGTGCCTTGTCCATATCGGAAAACGACACTTTGGTGTAGGACGCATCCGCACTCCAGTAGGCAGCCCCGAGGTAGGTAGCCATCCCGGTAGCACTCGAACTGGAGGGATCGTTGCTCTTATCGCGTTTGATCTGGCCGAACAGGTTACCGGTCCAGGTCTCATCACTCTGGTTATCGACGATGTAATCGACGTCCACCAGATATTCACCCCGGGTGAAAGTGAAACGCTTGATGTAGCTGACGCTGTTTTCTTCGAAACGCAGGTCAACGACCAGTTGCTGATCATCTCCAAGGCTGTAGCTCTGGTTTTCTGCCCGGTATAGAGGACGGCCGGCGGCGCGTGCATCAGGACCGTTTTTCCCGGTGAGACCGCTCTGCGCCACGTAGGTCATGGCGCTGGAGTTTTCCAGAATCGGAAATGGCAGGTCAGGTCGGTCCTTGCGTACCGGATACTTCGGCAGAGACAAAGTCACCAGATCGCCACCGCGCGGGTCGATTTCTGCACGCAGCGTATCAGTTTCGATTCTGATCAGATTATTACTGGTTTCTGCTGGCGTGGCGGCGGTCTGGGGTACTTCTGCTTCACCACCAGGCTCTACCGCAGGAGGGACGTCATCGGTTCTCGCGGTTTCGGCCACGCCTTGCCCATCGGGTAACGCTGGAATATCAGCATTACTCGGCTGATTGGATTCGGTGACAACCGGCGGCAGTTCTTCCTGCCCGTAATCAGTATTCCACTGCAAAACCATGAGATAGGTAATCACGAGCAAGGCAGCTATCAGGATATTTCGTTGCATGTTCATGGTTTATTGGTCATCTGAGAAGAAGGTGTGTCAGAGGCAGGCGGTACCGGATCGTATCCACCGGGATTCCAGGGATGGCAACGACTCAAACGTCTTGCACCGAGCAACGTACCCTTGAGCAAGCCATGTTGCTCGATGGCTTCTTGGGCATAGCAGGAGCAGGACGGGTAGAAACGGCAATGGCTGGCCATCAGCGGGCTGATAGCGTAGCGATATACCTTGATCACTCCGAGCGCGAGGTTACGCATTGGATGACGGGGGTCCGGAATGGCGTGAACGTGGAGGCTTGTCCGCTGACCGGGATAGCTTGCGCCACATGCTTTTGAATAGCTCATGTAGCGCAGCATTATCCAGCTCACCCAAGCCCTTGCGAGCCAGGACGACGATGTCCAGATTGCCCAGTTCCGGCTTATTCAGCCGGAATGAATCACGAGCAATGCGCTTGATTCGGTTGCGATCAACGGCACGGCGGACACTTTTCTTGGCAATCACCAGGCCCAATCTTGGCTGGTCCAGGGTGTTTGCCTTAGCCAACAACAATACGTAAGGCCCGGAAGCCTTGCGGGTGGCACCATCGAATACGTTCTTGAATTGGCTTGGCGTTAATAGCCTGCACTCAGGACTGAACCCGAAATCCACCTGCAAAACCGGATCTTAAGCTGACAGACGCTTGCGGCCTTTGGCGCGACGGCGTGCCAGTACGTTGCGACCATTGGCAGTAGCCATACGAGCGCGGAAACCGTGGTTACGCTTACGCTTCAAAACGCTGGGTTGAAATGTTCTTTTCATCTTGAGTTACCTGATTAATTCGCGTTAGAGCCAGAGAGCCCTTTCAAGGGACCGGCAATTCTAGAGAATAACCCCGTGCAGGTCAATTCGATTTCGCCTGGGGGTTCATTAAAAACAATATAAGATTAATTCTTTTAAGAGATAAATGAAGTTAATACTAATGGTCAGCCAGTTTACTGTGGATATCCTGAAAAAGCTTTCATAAATCAACAGCTTCGCAGAGCCAAAAAGATGTGGGCAAACGGTTGGTGGGACCCTTGATCTCCTGTGGCCTACCTGTGGATAAAGCGACCAGTTATCCACAGGTAGGGTTATCCACCACTTTGGCGGTGGTTTACCCACAGAGCCCAGGCCCGCTTGCACACAGAGCTCAAGGCCGCAATATGCAAGGCTTTTGCCATATTGCCGATATTTTTTAACTTAAGTCTAAGGTGCGATAGTGCGCTTTGAGCTACCAAGAGTGTGGATAAGTGGCCGGCAAAAGCGCTAGAATGGCGGCTGAAAATGCGCTTTCAAACCGCTTTGAAACTGGCTTGGTTGCGTTCAACAACAAGGCCTTTTTGCGGCCGATATACCGGGGGATTTTGTGTCGGTTGTACTCTGGCAGCAATGCATCGATTTTCTGCGTGATGAGCTACCATCCCAAGAGTTCAATACCTGGATCAGGCCTTTGCAAGTGGATGGCGATCAGACTGAACTGCGTCTTTATGCGCCGAACCGTTTTGTCCTTGACTGGGTAAACGACAAATATCTCAACCGGGTCCAGGAATTACTCGACGATCTTTCTCAAGGTCAAGCACCACTGGTGTCGCTATTGATTGGCAGCCGCCGTGCTGCCTCTGCGGTCAAATCCAGTGTTAGTGCTGCTGCACCTGTCCAATCGGTAGCCGCGTCTGCTGCCACCGTACAAACAGCCAGTGCCCCTGTAACGCCGCGTACCCAGGTCATTGCCCAGGGCTTTCAGCCTGAACAATCCCGAGGTGTGCGTATTGATGAAGAGGATCCTCGACCTCCTCAGCGAGCTGATCAGGCGGGCCCGAGCTCCCCGGTAATCAAGCACACCAGTTACTTGAATCGCAGCTTCACATTTGAAAACTTTGTTGAAGGCAAATCCAACCAGTTGGCTCGCGCAGCGGCCTGGCAGGTCGCTGATAACCCCAAGCATGGATACAACCCGCTGTTTCTGTACGGTGGTGTGGGCCTGGGTAAGACTCACCTGATGCATGCGGTGGGCAATCATCTGTTGAAAAAGAATCCCGCAGCCAAAATTGTCTATCTGCATTCGGAGCGCTTTGTTGCCGATATGGTCAAGGCGCTGCAGATGAATGCGATCAACGACTTCAAACGCTATTACCGATCTGTAGATGCATTGCTGATCGACGATATTCAATTTTTTGCCAAAAAAGAGCGTTCGCAAGAAGAGTTCTTCCATACCTTTAATGCGTTATTGGAAGGGGGTCAGCAAGTCATCCTGACCAGCGACCGATATCCAAAAGAAATTGACGGTCTGGAAGAGCGCCTGAAGTCGCGTTTTGGCTGGGGACTGACCGTCGCGGTGGAACCTCCGGAATTGGAAACCCGCGTAGCTATCTTGATGAAAAAAGCCGAGCAGTCACGCGTGGATCTACCGCATGACGCCGCGTTTTTTATTGCCCAACGCATCCGTTCGAACGTGCGCGAATTGGAAGGCGCGCTCAAGCGGGTTATTGCGAGCGCTCATTTTATGGGCCGCGACATCACCATCGAATTGATCCGCGAATCCCTCAAGGATCTGCTCGCGTTACAGGACAAGCTGGTCAGTATTGATAATATTCAGAGGACCGTGGCCGAGTACTACAAGATCAAGGTCTCGGATGTGCTGTCCAAGCGTCGTTCACGGTCAGTTGCCCGTCCCCGGCAGGTGGCTATGGCGTTGTCCAAGGAGTTGACCAACCATAGCCTGCCTGAAATCGGCGATGCTTTTGGTGGGCGTGACCATACGACTGTATTGCATGCGACGCGCAAGATTGCTGAGTTGCGTGAAATGGATGCGGATATCCGCGAAGATTACAAAAACCTGCTGAGGACACTGACTACCTGATATGAGGTAGGGTGTTCAGCACAAAATCACCTGCACGAGGTCGAAGGAAGACAATGCAATTTACCATTCAGCGTGAAGCCCTGTTGAAGCCCCTGCAACTGGTAGCCGGGGTAGTTGAACGTCGGCAAACCCTGCCCGTGCTGTCTAATGTGCTGTTGGTAGTTGATGGTAATACACTGTCGATGACCGGGACCGACCTGGAGGTCGAGCTGGTTGGCCGCATTAACCTGGAAGAGCCTGCGGAGGCCGGCGAAATCACTGTGCCGGCGCGCAAGCTGATGGATATCTGCAAGTCTTTGGCCGATGACGTGACCATCAGTCTTAAGGTTGAAGATAACAAAGCTATTATTCGCGCAGGCCGCAGCCGCTTTACGCTTGCTACCCTGCCGGCCTCTGACTTTCCCAATGTGGAAGATGGCCCAGGCTCTCTCAGTTTCGCTATTAACCAGAATAAGCTACGCAGATTGATTGAACGTACCAGCTTCGCCATGGCGCAGCAGGACGTGCGTTACTACCTTAATGGCATGCTGTTGGAAATCAATAAAGGCCAGCTGCGCGCTGTGGCTACAGATGGTCACCGTATGGCGATGTGTACCCAGGATGCGAACATCGATTATCAGGAGCGTTATCAACTGATTGTGCCACGCAAAGGCATTCTTGAGTTAGCGCGCCTGCTAGGCGAGGCGGATGATCTGGTTAACATCGTTCTAGGCACTCACCATATCCGCGCTACTACCGGCGATTTTACCTTCACTTCCAAGTTGGTCGATGGCAAGTTTCCTGACTATGAGCGCGTGCTACCGCGAGGTGGCGATAAGATCGTGCTTGCCGATCGTCAGGTTTTGCGTAATGCATTCAGTCGGACAGCGATTCTGTCGAACGAAAAGTATCGCGGTATTCGCTTGATGCTCAGCGATGCCCTGTTGAAAATTCAGGCCAATAATCCTGAGCAGGAAGAGGCTGTAGAAGACATTGCTGTTGAATACAGCGGCAGTGAGCTTGAGATTGGCTTTAATGTGAGCTATCTCCTGGACGTGATGAGCGTACTGGGCAGTGAGCAGGTTAAATTGATTTTATCCGATGCCAATAGTAGCGCCCTGGTACAGGAAGCTGATTCTGATGACAGCGTCTATGTTGTCATGCCAATGCGTCTCTAAGTTTGTTCGTTAATGCCGCTTAAGAAGCTGTCTGTCACCGCGGTGCGCAATTTGCACCCGGTGACTATCTTCCCCTCCCCCCGCATTAATCTCATTTACGGCGATAACGGCAGCGGCAAGACCAGCCTGTTGGAAGCTATTCATATCCTTGGGTTGGCCCGCTCTTTTCGCAGCACGCGACTGCACCCGGTTATTCAACATGAGCATCAGTCTTGCACTGTGTTCGCGGAGATTGAATTGGATAGCGGACTGCATACCTCAATGGGCATCACTCGTAGTAAGCAAGCCGATTACCAGATCCGAATTGATGGGCAGACTATACGCAGTACAGCTCAATTGGCTGACACGCTACCCTTGCAATTGATCAATCCGGATAGCTTTCGCTTACTGGAGGGTGCGCCGAAACAGCGGCGGCAATATCTCGATTGGGGTGTGTTCCACGTGGAACATCAGTTCCTGAGTACCTGGCAGCGTTTGCAAAAAAGCCTCAAGCAACGGAATTCACTGCTCCGACGTGGTAGAATCGAACGTTCGCTAATAGCCCCGTGGGAAGCCGAGCTAGTAGATGCAAGCGAGCGTATAGACGAGTACCGCAGAGCCTACCTGCTCAAGCTCAAGCCCGTGTTCGAGTCAGTACTGGCGCAGTTGATTGATCTTGACGATCTCACCCTCAGTTATTTTCGTGGGTGGGACAAAGATCGTGGCCTGCAGGCCGTGATCGACTCGCAGTTCGAGCGAGACTGCCAGTTGGGTCATACCCAGGCGGGCCCGCAAAGAGCTGATTTGAGGTTAAGGATCAAGGGGATGAATGCTGCTGAAGTGTTATCCCGCGGGCAGCAGAAGTTGGTCGTATGTGCCCTGAAGATAGCCCAAGGGCACCTATTAAAGGAGCGTGGTCGCCAGCAGGACTGCATTTTCCTGGTGGATGATTTGCCTTCCGAGTTAGACGAGCAGCACCGTAATGCCCTGTGCCGGCTGTTAGAAGCCCTCGATTGTCAGGTGTTTATTACGGGTGTAGAAGCAGAACAGCTGGCGAATTGCTGGCAAACCGAAACATCCTTGTCGATGTTCCACGTGGAACATGGGCACATTGTGCAGACCGAACGCTGTCTGGAGTGACGAGAATATGACCGAAAATAGAGCCTATGATTCATCCAGTATCAAGGTACTTAAAGGCCTTGATGCCGTGCGGAAACGCCCCGGCATGTACATCGGTGACACGGACGACGGTACCGGTCTGCACCACATGGTGTTCGAGGTAGTTGATAACTCAATCGACGAGGCGCTCGCCGGTCACTGCACCGACATCAGCATTGTCATGCACACCGATGAATCCATTACTGTTAGAGATAATGGCCGGGGCATCCCCGTCGATATGCACGAGGAAGGTGTTTCTGCGGCAGAGGTCATCATGACCGTACTGCATGCCGGTGGCAAATTCGACGATAACAGCTACAAGGTGTCGGGTGGTCTGCACGGTGTGGGTGTTTCAGTGGTCAACGCGCTGTCTGAAGAGCTCATCTTGACCATTCGCAGGGCCGGTAAAGTATGGGAGCAGACCTATAGCCACGGCGTGCCCCAGCAGCCCCTGAGAGAGGTGGGTGACACTGACACCAGCGGCACGCAGATTCACTTCAAACCGTCTGCGGAAACCTTCACCAGCATCAGCTTCAGCTGGGATATTCTCGCCAAGCGTTTACGCGAATTGTCCTTTCTGAATTCCGGCGTAGGTATCCATCTCTCTGATGAGCGCTCCGGCAAGAAAGAGCTATTCAAGTATGAAGGTGGCTTGCGCGCCTTTGTTGACTATCTCAACGTCAACAAGTCGACCATCAACTCGGTGTTTCATTTTGATTTGCAGCGCGACGATGGCATTGCCGTCGAAGTGGCGATGCAGTGGAACGACAGCTTTAATGAAAGCATTCTGTGCTTTACCAATAATATTCCGCAGCGCGATGGTGGTGCTCACCTGGCTGGTTTCCGTAGTGCACTCACGCGCACGTTGAATAGCTATATTGAGCAAGAAGGTCTGCTGAAAAAACTCAAGGTCAGCACCTCGGGCGATGACGCTCGTGAAGGTCTGACGGCGATTATTTCAGTCAAGGTGCCTGATCCCAAGTTCTCCTCGCAGACCAAAGACAAATTGGTCTCATCTGAGGTGAAAACCGCCGTCGAGCAGGAGATGAACAAAGCCTTTGCCGACTATCTATTGGAAAAACCGAGCGAAGCGAAAGCGGTAGTGGGTAAGATGATCGACGCCGCACGTGCGCGCGAAGCTGCCCGCAAGGCGCGTGAAATGACTCGTCGTAAGGGTGCGCTGGATATCGCCGGTTTGCCGGGTAAATTGGCTGACTGCCAGGAGAAAGATCCGGCTCTTTCCGAACTTTACATAGTGGAGGGTGACTCTGCGGGTGGCTCGGCGAAACAGGGCCGTAACCGCAAGACCCAGGCCATTCTGCCGTTGAAGGGCAAGATCCTCAACGTGGAAAAAGCCCGCTTTGACAAGATGCTTTCCTCTGCCGAAGTTGGCACCCTGATCACCGCACTGGGTTGTGGTATCGGCCGTGATGAGTTCAACGTCGACAAGCTACGCTATCACAACATCATCATCATGACCGATGCTGACGTCGACGGCTCACACATCCGCACGTTGCTGCTGACGTTCTTCTTCCGGCAGATGCCCTTGCTGATCGAACGTGGCTATATCTACATTGCTCAGCCGCCGTTGTACAAGATCAAAAAGGGTAAGCAGGAACAGTATTTGAAGGACGACGAGGCGTTGGAGGAATATCTGACCCAGTCGGCGCTCGAAGACTCCTATCTGTTTGTGAACGAAGATGCACGCGGCATCACCGGTGAAGGTCTGGAGCGCATCGTCCAAGAGTTCCGCTCGGTAATGAAGACCCTGAAACGCTTGTCGCGGCTGTATCCGCTGGAGTTGATGGAGCACTTTATCTATCTGCCCCGCTTGACGCTGGATAATCTGGCGGACAAAGCGTTTATGCAGAACTGGGTCGCGCAGTTCGAAACCATGGTCAAAACTGGCGAGAAATCAGGCCTGCAATACGCTGTGAGCCTGCGTGAAGACAAAGAGCGCCGCCTATGGCTCCCTGAGGTGGAATCGATCTCTCACGGCCTCTCAAGCTACTGTACGTTCAATCGTGACCTTTTTGGCAGTAATGATTACCGCACCATGGCTGAGTTGGGCGAAAAGCTGCAGAGCCTGTTGGAAGAAGGCGCGTACATGCAGCGCGGCGAGAAGAAAAAACCAATCACTCATTTCAAGGAAGGCCTGGAGTGGATGATGAGCGAAACCGCCCGCCGGCATACTATCCAGCGCTACAAAGGGCTGGGTGAGATGAACCCGGATCAGTTATGGGAAACCACCATGGACCCGGAAAGCCGTCGTATGTTGCGCGTGAATATCGAAGACGCGATTGCTGCGGATCAGATCTTCAACACCTTGATGGGTGATCACGTAGAACCACGCCGTGAGTTTATTGAAACCAACGCGCTAGCGGTCTCCAACCTCGACGTGTAATCAACGCCTCTTTCTCCTTTTGCACGACCTGCCGCGTTTAGACGACGCGCAGGTCTGTACGGGCCCTCAATGTCGTTAGAGAAACTCCTATGCAAGATCACTCATCGGTTGTCGGACAGCTGGAAACGCTGACCGAGCACCTCAATGCGCTCGCGCCTTGTCCTTTTTCGCGGTCCATGTTTATCGGCTGGTTGGTGCAACGTTGGCAAGCGCTGCAGGGTGCAGGATTGAACAAAGAAGAGCTGAACGCCCAGCTTGAACAGGATTATCTGGCCTGGATCAAAACCGCCTGAGCTTGTTCGCGCAGTCTATTTGAAATCGTCAGTCAGATCCGCATCGAAGGAACTGGCGTCTTTTTCGCTAAGCGGAGGTGGTGCGGCCGGGCGCGGAGCGGCAGCGGTGGTCGGAGCCGAGGTGGATTCCATCTTTGCCCGTAGCATCAGATCATTGCGCGAGTCGGCAAGACGCATGGCTTCCTTGAGCGTAATTGCTTTTTCGGTCAGCAGTTGGAATAGATGTTGGTCGAAGGTCTGGAGCGTATTGTCATCGGTCGCGCGGGTCATTGCTGCACGGATATCCTGGGTCTCGTCCCGCGCAATCAGGTTGACGATATAGGGCGTGCGGACCATTACCTCGACTACGGGCAGGCGCGGTTTGCTGATACCTGTGGCCAGGCGCTGACCTATAATGGCTGCCAGATTAGCTGCTATATCCCCTAAAACCTGACCTCTCGCCTCTTCCGGAAACATGTTGGCCATGCGGTCAACCGCCTGCACGGTATTGGTTGCGTGCATGGTGGCCAGCACCAAATGACCGGTTTCACTGTAGTGCAGCGCATGCTGCATGGTGGCGCGGTCGCGGATCTCACCGATCATGATCACGTTGGGGGCCTCGCGCAACACGTTATGCAGCGCGTCGGCAAAGCTGTGGGTATCGAGCCCGACTTCGCGCTGATCGATGATGGATTCCTTGTGCTGATGGAGGAATTCAATCGGGTCTTCAATACAGATGATATGTCCGGCGCGGTTGCTGTTGCGATAGTCAAGCATGGACGCCAAGGTAGTGGACTTACCCGAGCCGGTGGAGCCGGTGACCAGAATCAAACCGCGGTCGAGCATCACCAGTTTGCCGAGCACCGGGGGTAGACCGAGGTCGTTAAAGCTGGGAATCAGATGATTAATATAGCGTATGACCATGGCGACTTCGCCGCGCTGCACGTAGATGTTGGCGCGGAAGCGACCCACGCCCTGCAACCCAACGGCCAGGTTCATTTCCAGATCGCGCTCGAATTCGTCGATCTGTTTCTCGCTCATCAATGCATAAGCCATTGATTTTACTGAGCCCTTCGCCATCTTTTCTTCGCCAAGCTTAACGAAGGCACCTTCTCGTTTGATGGTCGCCGGCGCACCTACGCTAAGAAATAGGTCCGAACCCTTGAGTTCGGCCAGGCGTCGCAAGTAGTCGTTGACCTCCATACGGCACAGCTCCCTATCACTGCAAAAGGCTTTTGCACAGGTTCATGCAAAAAAAACCGCCTGGTTATTCCCCGCGTTGGGAAGCCAGTGCCTGATTGATCCAGGCTTCAGTCTGCTTGTTGATTTCTACAATAGCACGGGGATCGCTGCCCTTGGGGTACAGCGCCGGGCCAATCATGACCTTGATGGTGCCCGGGCGCTTGCCCCAGCCCACCTTAGGCCAGAACTCGCCGGCATTGTGCGCCACAGGCACCACCGGCGCATTGTTGGCGCAGGCCAATGCAGCCCCGCCGCGGGAGAATTTGATGGTGGTGCCGGGTAGCATGCGCGTGCCCTCGGGGAACACCAAAATCCAGAAGCCCTCAGCCAGACGTTTGCCGCCGATCAGGCTTAACTGCTTGAGTGAGTCCCGACCATTTTTGCGATCAATGGCAATGGGTTTAGCTAGCGCGAAAGCCCAGCCAAAGAAGGGCACATAGAGCAGCTCCTTTTTGATTAATTGCGTCTGCGGCTGAAATACCTGCTGCAGAAAAAAGGTTTCCCAAGTGCTCTGGTGGTTGGCGAGGATAACGCCCGGCTGATCGGGAATATTCTCGCGGCCAATTACTTCATAGTCGATGCCCACCAGGTGCTTGGTAAGCCATATGGCCATGCGGCTCCAGCAACTGATAATCAACTTTGAACGCAGCTTAGCGGAGGGTATAAAGGGCGTGATGATCAGCATCAGCAAGCCCCAGATACCAGCGCTGGCCGCCAGCAGCAGATAGAAAAGAATGACGCGCAGGGGCATCAGCACAGACATGGCTCAGTTTCCAGAAGGTAATCGACCACAGCGGCCAGGTTGTCAAAAATCAGCGTGCCCTCGGGCAGCGTTTTGTGTTCGGTTAGTGCGCCCTTGCCGGTGCGGACCAGGAAGGGTCGGCAGCCGACGGCTACCCCAGCCTCCAGGTCACGCAGGCTGTCGCCAACGGTAGGGACCTGTTGTAAGGATAGGTCAAAGTATTCGGCTATCTGCTTGAACAAGCCGGACGCAGGTTTGCGGCAATCGCAGCCGGCGTCCGGTGCGTGCGGGCAGTAGCGGATCAGATCCACCTTGCCGCCCTGCTCTGCGACCAAGTCGATCAAGCGCTGATGCATCGTCTGCAACGTTTCTTCAGTAAAATACCCGCGCCCCAACCCGGACTGATTGGTGGCTATCGCCACTGTCCAGCCAGCCTTGCTCAGGCGCGCGATGGCATCAATCGAGCCTGGTAGCGGAAGCCATTCTTCCAGACTTTTGACGAAGGCATCCGAGTCTTCGTTGATAACACCATCGCGATCAAGAATGATCAGTTTCATAGAACCCCAGCTGCAAGCTGCAAGCGTTGAACCGGGCAGTGTGGCCCCGGTTCCGCGTATAAGCTAATAGTAGGTTTTATCCCAACAGCGAGATGTCGGCGACACCCAGGAATAACCCGCGCAGGCGCGCCAGTAGCGCATAGCGATTGGCCCGTACCGCCGGATCTTCGGCGTTGACCAATACCTGATCGAAGAACGCGTCTACCGGCTCGCGCAGGCTCGCCAATCGCTCCAGCGCGGCGCTGTACTGGCGCTGCGCAGCTAGCGGCGTTACGGCCATCTCGGCCTCGACAATGGCGTCGGCCAGCGCTTGTTCGGCTGGCTCCTGCAGTTGCTCCTGCGTGATCTCTGCCGCGACTGGACTGTCGGCCTTGGACAGGATGTTGGATACCCGCTTGTTTGCTGCCGCCAGGGCTTCGGCTTCAGGCAAACGGCGGAATAGCTGCACGGCCTGTACGCGTTGGTCGAAGTCCAGCGGCGAGGCCGGGCAGACGGCGCGCACTGATTGGTATACCGCGACGTCGATACCCTCGTCCTCGTAGCGGGCGCGCAGCCGGTCGAAGATAAAGTCCTGTACCTGATTGGCCAGATTCTCGCTCTTCACACGGTCCCCGTACTGTTGCACTGCGACCTGAATTGCCGCGTGCAGGTCCAGTTCCAGGCCCTTCTCGATCAGAATCCGCAGGACTCCGAGCGCGGCGCGGCGCAGTGCGTAGGGATCCTTGCTGCCGGTGGGCAGCATGCCGATACCGAAGATGCCGACCAAAGTGTCCAACTTGTCCGCCAGCGCTACCGCAGCGCCAGTCAGGGTGCTTGGCAGTTCGGCGCCTGCACCGCGAGGCATATATTGCTCGTTTAACGCCAGGGCGACATCCTCGGCCTCGCCATCATGCTTGGCGTAGTAATAACCGGCGATACCTTGCAGCTCGGGAAACTCGCCGACCATCTCGGTGGCCAGGTCGCACTTGCTCAACAGACCGGCACGCGCGGCCTTGTCCGGTGCCCCGCCGATCTGCCCGGCGATAAAGGCGGCCAGGCTGGAAATGCGTTGGGCCTTGTCGAACACGGTGCCCAGTTGGGCTTGAAATACCACATTGGCCAGGCGCTGATTACGGCTTTCCAGCGGGGTTTTCTTGTCCTGCAGGAAGAAAAACTCGGCGTCCGTCAGGCGCGGGCGCACGACCTTCTCGTTACCGGAGATGATCTGCGCCGGGTCCTTGGATTCGATATTGGCCACGGTAATAAAGCGTGGCAGCAGCTTGCCATTGGCATCGAGCAGGCAGAAGTACTTCTGGTTGTCCTGCATGGTCGAGATAAGGGCTTCCTGGGGCACGTCGAGGAAGCGTTCTTCGAAGCTACACACCAGCGGCACCGGCCACTCGACCAGTGCAGTAACTTCATCGAGCAGGTCATCGGGCATGATCGCCGTGCCCTGCTGCTCGGCGGCCAGCTGTTCGACGCGCTGGCGAATTAGTTCGCGGCGCTCGGCGAAATCGGCAATCACGTGACCCTTGCGCAGGTCGTCGGCGTAGCTGGCGGGAATACCGATGCGGATCTCTTCCGGGTGATGGAAGCGGTGCCCGCGAGAGGTACGCGCGGCGTGCTGGGAGAGGATCTCGGCAGGGATGATCGAGTCGCCCTGGAGCATCACCAGCCACTGGGTTGGACGCACAAATTCGGTCTTGCTCGCTGCCCAGCGCATGCGCTTGGGAATCGGCAGAGCAGCTAGCGCTGCATCGACAATACCCGGTAGCAGATCTGCCGCAGGTTGTCCGGGGATGCTTTGTACATAGCGCAGCTTGGGGCCGCTCTGATCCAGTTCGGCAACTGACACGCCGCACTTCTTGGCAAAGCCTTCAGCGGCCTTAGTCGGTTTGCCTTCGCTGTCGAAGGCCGCCTGCAGTGGTGGGCCGTCCATCTGTTGTGTGCGGTCAGGCTGTTGGGTCGACAGTTGCTCGACCAGAATGGCCAGACGCCGAGGCGCTGCGTAATGGCGTGCGCTCTGGAACTCCAGTCCGGCCTCATTCAGGCCTTTTTCAACGCCGGCGAGAAAGGCTTCGGCCAGCGTCTTCAGCGATTTGGGGGGCAGCTCTTCGGTGCCCAGTTCTACCAGAAAATCCTGAGCCAGCATTATTCGGCCTCCTTGAGTTTGGCCAGTACTTCGTCACGCAGTTCGGGCGTGGCCATCGGGAAACCGAGCTTGGCGCGGGCTTGCAGATAACTCTGGGCGATGGCGCGTGACAGGGTGCGCACACGCAGTATGTATTGCTGACGCGCAGTCACGGAAATGGCCCGGCGTGCATCCAGCAGGTTGAAGGCGTGGGAGGCCTTGATCACCATTTCGTAGGCTGGCAGCGGCAGCTCGGCAGCCATCAGACGGTTGGCTTCGCTTTCGTAGAAATCAAACAGCTCCAGTTGCTTCTCGACGTTGGCGTGTTCGAAGTTGTAGGTTGATTGCTCAACCTCGTTCTGATGGAACACATCACCGTAGGTCACCTTGCCGAACGGGCCGTCGGAATACACCAGGTCATAGACCGAATCGACGCCCTGCAGGTACATTGCCAACCGCTCAAGCCCGTAAGTGATCTCGCCGGTCACCGGATAGCACTCGACACCGCCGACCTGCTGGAAGTAGGTGAACTGGGTGACCTCCATACCGTTCAGCCAGACTTCCCAGCCCAGGCCCCAGGCACCCAGCGTGGGCGACTCCCAGTTGTCTTCGACGAAGCGGACGTCATGCACCTGGGTGTCCACACCAATATGTTTCAACGAATCCAGATACAACTCCTGCATATCGCCGGGATTGGGTTTCAACACCACTTGGAATTGGTAGTAGTGCTGCAAGCGGTTGGGGTTGTCGCCGTAGCGGCCGTCAGAGGGACGGCGGCTAGGCTGCACATAGGCGGCGTGCCAGGTTTCCGGGCCGATGGCGCGCAGGAAGGTGGCCGTGTGAAAGGTGCCAGCGCCCATTTCCATATCGTAGGGCTGGAGGATCACACAGCCCTTCTCTGCCCAGTAACTCTGCAGGGCAAGGATCAGGCCTTGGAAGCTTTGCGTGGCTGGATTGGTCTGAGTCACGTGATTTGTCCGGTTAGGCTTTAAAATAAAGGCCGCAGTATACAATCAGACGGCCCCGGACATACAGGAATGGCGTGGATTTGGCAGGGCAATTTGCCAGGCGCCCGCGCCTGCTCTCCATCTCGGCCTGCCAGTTGTCAAAAGGCACAGGAAGACGTAATGAATATCGGGCTCTGCGTCTAGTTACCTGGTTTGTCCCATTGGACAGGCTGCTACAATGCTCTTACCTTCATTCGGGAATACCCATATGGCCGCTATCGGGCGTTACAACACCCTACAAATCGTCAAGCATACCGGCTTTGGCCTTTACCTCGACGGCGGACCGGACGGCGAGATTCTGCTGCCCAATCGCTATATTCCCAAGGACACGCCGACTGAAGTCGAGGACTGGCTGAATGTGTTTATCTACCTCGACAGCGAAGATAAATTGATCGCCACCACCGAGACGCCCAAAGCGCAGGTCGGCGACTTCGCCAGCCTCAAGGTCGCAGAGATCAACCGGGTCGGATTGTTTCTCGACTGGGGTCTACCCAAGGATGTGCTGCTGCCGCACTCCGAGGAAAAGCGTCCGCTAGAGGTGGGTGATTACTGCGTGGTCTATCTGTATCTGGATAAGCACACCCGACGTATCACTGCGACCGCGCACCTGGATCGCCATCTGGACAAGCTACCAGTGCGTTACAAGGTCGGGGAGCAAGTCAGTCTGCTGATCGCGGGTGTGACCGACCTGGGCTTCAAGGCGATCATCAATGGTCAACATTGGGGCCTGGTGCACAAGAACGAAGCCTTCAAATTTCTGCGCAGCGGTATGCAGGAAGTCGGTTACATCAAGGAAATCCGCCCGGATGGCAAGATCAGCCTGAGTCTGCAGCCGGTTGGTAGCGAGGCCGCTGATGTATTGCAGGAGCAGATCATGCAACGGCTAGAGGAGCATGATGGGGTGCTGATGATCAGCGACAAGAGCCCGCCGGAACTAATCGCCCGCGAGTTTGGTGTCAGCAAAGGCAATTTCAAGAAAGCCATTGGCGGGCTGATGAAGCTTGGTCGCATCCGCATCCAGCCAGACCGAATTGAACAGGTCTGAGCGCATGCGATGGCACATAGATCTGTCTCCGGAGGGTTAATGTCCAGTTCCGATTATCCCCTGCAGCGTTGCCAGTGGTGTTCCGCCGATCCGGTCTATCAGGCTTACCACGATACCGAGTGGGGCGTGCCCGAATACGATGCCCAGCGGCTGTTTGAAAAGCTGTTACTCGATGGCTTTCAGGCTGGATTGTCGTGGATCACCATCCTGAAAAAGCGTGATCGATACCGCGAGGTGTACCGCGGCTTTGATCCGCAGTTTATGGCCAATCTGACTGATAATGATCTGCTCGACCTGCTGGAGGATACCGGCATCATCCGCAACCGGCTCAAGGTCAAAGGCGCACGGCAGAATGCCCAGGCCTGGCTGCGCCTGAGCGAGCAGACTGATCCTGGCGAATGGCTGTGGCAGTTTGTCGGCGGCCGGCCGTTGATCAATCACTTCAACGGCATCAGCCAGATACCCACCAAGACCGATGAAGCAGAAGCCATGAGCAAGGCGCTGAAAAAGGCCGGATTTACCTTTGTTGGCCCGACTATCTGTTATGCCTTTATGCAGGCCACGGGCATGGTCATGGATCACACCACGGACTGTTTCCGCTACCCCTGTTTGAGCACGGGATGAGCCGGACGGCGCCGGACCGGCGCGGCGTTCTCGCCGCACGGCGTGCTTGCCTTTACAATGGCTGAATAATATACGAGGGAGTTAGCGAGTGGAGCGGTTCAAGGGCGCCATCATTGTCGGATTTCTAAAACTCTTTTCCAGCCTGCCCTTCGGCGTGGCACAACGCTGTGGCGCCGCCCTGGGCTGGTTGATGTGGAAGCTGCCCAACCGTTCGCGTGAGGTGGTCAGAACCAACCTTGCACACTGTATGCCGGAGCTGAGCGAGCAGGAACGCGAGGAGCTGGTTGGCAAGACACTGCTGGATACCGGCCGCGCCTTTGCCGAGAGCGCCTGCGCCTGGATGTGGACCCCGCAGAAGACTGTCGGGCTGATCAAAGAGGTCGAGGGTATGGATATCCTGCAGGCGGCGCTGGCCAAGGGTAAGGGCGTGGTAGGCATCACCAGCCACCTGGGCAACTGGGAGGTGTTGAATCACTGGTATTGCTCCCAGTGCTCACCGGTCATTTTCTACCGCCCACCAAAACAGAAAGCGGTGGATGACCTGCTTAAAAAGCAACGGGTGCAATTGGGCAATAAGGTTGCCCCCTCGACCCGCGAGGGCATCATCAGCGTCATGCGCGAAGTGCGCAAGGGTGGTGCCGTGGGCATCCCGGCGGACCCGGAGCCGGCGCTGAAAAGTGGCCTCTTCGTGCCCTTCTTTGCTGTTCAGGCGTTGACCAGTAAGTTCGTACCCAATCTGCTCAAGGGCAATGATGCCCAGGCGATCTATTTACACTGCCTGCGGCTGGCGGATAACAGCGGATTCAAAGTGATAGTGGAAGCGGCGCCCGAGTCGCTTTACAGTGAGGACGCTGATGCTGCTGTGGCGAGTATGAGCAAGACCATCGAGAGCTACGTACGACGCTGGCCCAGTCAGTATATGTGGAGCATGAAACGCTTCAAGAAGCGCCCGCCGGGCGAGAAGAAATGGTATTGAGCCATCAATAGAACGCGTCAGGGGGGATAAACAACATGTCCAATCAGCGACAACATCCGCGCACACCCATGCGTTGCCGTATCAAGATCAGCCATCCGGATATTGGTGATTTGTATGGTTTCACCCGCGACCTTTCAGATGGCGGGGTGTTTGTTGAAAATTCGGATCTGGTGGTGCTCCCAGCCGGCACCGAAGTGCAGGGCCAGGTTCAGGACATGCCTATTGAAGCACCAGTGCTGGCCATGGTGGTGCAGCGCGCCATCGAAGGCGAAGGCATCGGGTTGGCCTTCCTGGATACTGACTCCGAAGCGGGCGGCTAATCGCTAGCGCCGCCAGAACATCGGGGTGAAGAGCACCAACAGCGTGAACACCTCAAGCCGGCCCAGCAGCATGGCAAAGCTGAGGATCCATTTGACTGTGGACGAAAGATCACCGTAGTGCGCGGACACTTCGCCCAGACCCGGCCCGAGGTTATTGATACAGGCGGCCAACGCTGAAAAAGCCGTGACGAAATCCAGCCCGGTGCCGAGCAATATCAAAAACAGTACGGCGAAGGCAAAAACATACACCGCACAGAATCCCCACACCGCCTCCACGACCCGGTCAGGCACCGCCTTGTTGCCCAGCTTCACGGGGAACACACCGTGCGGATGCAGCAGTTTCTTCGTCTCGCGCGAGCCCTGCTTGTATAGCAACAGTACTCGGATAACCTTCATACCGCCCCCGGTTGACCCGGCACAGGCGCCAATAAAACTCGCATAAAGCAACAGAAAGGGCAATACGGTGGGCCAGGCAGCAAAGTCGGTTACGCCAAAGCCGGTGGTGGTGGCAATGGAAACGGTCTGGAAAGCGGCGTAGCGGATGGAGGTCCAGACATCATAGTACTGGAAGTGAATCAGGATCACGCAACACACTAAAAACAAGGCGGCGAGGATCAGGATATAGGCACGGCATTCTGGGTCTTGCCAGTAGTTTTTCAGCGAACGAAAGCGCCAGGCAAGAAAATGCAGGGCGAAATTGATGCCGGAAATCAGCATAAAAAGGATGCAGATCAGCTCGATCAGCGAACTGTTGTAATGGCCGATACTCGCGTCATGGGTGGAGAAACCGCCAATCGCTACGGTGGAGAAGCTGTGACCTATGGCGTCGAATAGCTCCATGCCAGCCGCCCAGTAAGCCAGCGCGCAGGCTACCGTCAGCCCTGCGTAAATAAACCAGAGTACTTTGGCGGTTTCCGCGATGCGCGGTGTCAGCTTGTTTTCCTTGAGCGGCCCGGGCATCTCTGCGCGGTACAGCTGCATGCCGCCAACGCCCAGCATGGGCAGGATAGCGACCGCCAGCACGATGATCCCCATACCGCCGAACCACTGCAATTGCTGCCGGTAGTACAACAATGTCCGAGGCAAGGTATCCAGGCCGGTGATCACCGTGGCGCCTGTGGTGGTCAGCCCGGAAAAGGACTCGAACACCGAATCGGCAACACTCAGATCTGGCATGTCCAGCAGATACAAAGGCACCGCCCCGAACAGCCCCAAGACCAGCCAGAACAGCACCACAATCAGATAACCGTCGCGGGTGCGCAGCTCGTTGCGCTGGTGACGGGCGGGAAACCAGATCAGAAAGCCTGCGACCATGGTGATCAAAAAGGCCACCATAAAGGCTTCGCGGGCCTGCTCTCCATAGAAAAAGCCAACCGCAACGGCCGGTAGCATGCTGGTGGAAAACAGCATCAGCAAAATGCCGAGAATGCGCTGAATTTGGGTGAACTGCATGCGCGTCCTTAGTGGCTGTTGATCGGGAGAGTGGCCATTAGAAGAACGTCAGCCCGACCTGGAATAGGCGCTCGACGTCGCGGATATGTTTTTTGTCGATCACGAACAGGATGACGTGATCTTCGGGCTCGATCAGCGTCGAGTCATGGGCGATCAAGACGTCCTCGCCGCGGACGATGGCGCCGATGGTGGTGCCCGGCGGCAGGTTGATCTCGCCAATCTTGCGTCCCACCACCTTGGAGGAGCGCGAGTCGCCGTGTGCGACGGCTTCGATGGCCTCAGCTGCCCCGCGACGCAGTGAGTAAACGTTGACAATATCGCCGCGGCGCACATGGGTCAGCAGCGTGCCAATGGTGGCCTGGGATGGTGAAATGGCAATATCGATTTCGCCGCCCTGTACCAGGTCGACATACGCAGGGTTATTGATCAGTGCCATGACCTTGCGCGCGCCGAGCCGTTTGGCCAGCATTGAGGACATGATATTGGCTTCGTCATCATTGGTCAGAGCGCAGAAAATATCTACGTCTTCGATATTCTCCTCGATCAACAGTTCTTTGTCCGAGGCGCTGCCGTGCAGCACGATGGTTTTATCCAGGTTCTGTGACAGATAGTCGGCCCGGCTTTTGTTCTTCTCGATGATGCGCACGTTGTAGCGGCTTTCGATCGCTTCTGCCAGGCGCTCGCCAATATTGCCGCCACCGGCGATCAGAACACGCTTATAGTTTTTCTCCAGGCGCCGCAACTCACTCATCACCGCGCGGATATCGTGGGTAGCGGCAATGAAGAACACCTCATCGTCGGCCTCGATGATGGTATCGCCTTTGGGAATGATTGGCCGATTCTTGCGGAAAATGGCCGCCACCCGGGTATCGACGCCGGGCATGTGCTGACGCAGAAAGCGCAGCTCCTGACCGACCAGCGGGCCGCCGTAGTAAGCCCGCACGGCCACCAACTGCACCTTACCTTCAGCAAAATCCAGCACCTGCAGTGCGCCGGGATTCTCGATCAAGCGTTTAACGTAAGTGGTCACTGCCTGCTCGGGGCTGATCAATACGTCAATCGGCACGGCTTCGTTATGAAAGAGTCCGCCGCGGGTCAGGTAAGCGGATTCACGGATGCGCGCAATTTTGGTCGGCGTACGAAACAGCGTGTAAGCGACCTGGCAGGCAATCATGTTGGTCTCGTCACTGCTGGTGACGGCGATCAGCATGTCGGCGTCATCGGCGCCGGCCTGGCGTAACACGGTCGGAAACGAACCTTTGCCGACCACGGTACGGATGTCCAGGCGGTCGCTGAGTTCACGCAGGCGTGGGCCGTCGGTATCGATGACGGTAATGTCGTTGGCTTCGCTGGCCAGCTCGGCGGCCAAGCTGCCGCCCACTTGGCCGGCGCCGAGAATAATGATCTTCATATTGCTGAGGTCCCTTTATTCCCCGAATTGTAGCCCTGCACTGAGCTGCTGGCGCTTATTTTCATCAGTTTTGCCAGATAAAAGCCATCATGGCCCTGTGGTTGTGGCATTAGTTGTCGGCCGTGGGCCTGGGGCAAGCCATAGGCGGCGCGTATGTCCAGTTCGCGGGCCCCGGGTTGACGTGCCAGAAAGGCTTCGATCACCTGAGTGTTTTCTGCCGGCAGCACTGAGCAGGTGGCATAGACCAGAATCCCGCCGACCTCCAGGGTTTGCCATAGGGCATCGAGGATCTGCCCTTGCAGGCTGGACAGGGCGACGATGTCTGCGGCTTGGCGGGTCAGTTTTATATCGGGATGGCGGCGGATCACGCCGGTAGCCGAACAGGGTGCGTCCAGCAGAATACGTTGAAACGGCTGGCCGTCCCACCATGCCTGCAGGTCCCGTGCATCGGCGGCCTTCAGTTCGGCCTGCAAGCCCAGGCGCTGGAGATTGTCGCGCACGCGTTGCAGCCGCGCAGGCTCCAGATCCAACCCCAGCACAGCGCCGAGCTGTGCCTCGGACTCCAATATCTGACAGGTCTTGCCGCCGGGTGCGCAGCAAGCGTCCAATACCCGCTGCCCCGCCTTGAGCTCGAGCAACGGCGCAGCCAACTGCGCTGCCTCGTCCTGGACGCTGACCAGCCCTAGCGCGAAACCGGGCAATTGCTGTACATCGCAGGCGCTGCCCAGGGTGATACCGACAGCGCTGAACGGGCAGGCTTGGGCTGCCATGCCTGCCTCTTGTAACTGCTGGAGATAGGCTTGACGGGTGGTTTTCTGCTGATTGATGCGCAAGGTCATCGGCGGGTGCTGGTTATTGGCGTTGCAGATAGCCTCCCAGTGCTCCGGCCAGTCGGCTTTCAGCTGTTTCTGCAGCCAGCGTGGGTGGGACAGGCGGATGGTCGGGTCACGCTCCAGTGAATTCAGCAATTCTTCGGACTCACGCTGCGCTCGGCGTAGCACCGCGTTTAGCAGACCTTTGGCCCAGGGTTTTTTCAGCGTGTTGGCCGCATTGACACTTTCATCGATGGCGGCGTGGGCGGGAATCCGGGTGTAGAGCAGTTGGTACAGACCCACCAGCAATAACGCGTGCAGATCGCGGTCGGCGGCTTTCAGGGGTTTTTCCAGCAGTGCGTTAGCCAGCCCATCGAGCCGTTGGAACCAGCGGGCGGTACCGAATGCCAGCTCACGTGCCAGCGCCTGGTCGCGGGGTATCACATGCTGCAGCTGCGCTGGCAGGCTGGTGCCCAGGGAGGCCTTGCCGGCCATGACGGCGCTGAGCGCATTGCTGGCGGCCAGGCGCGGGGTCATTGACCGTTACCGAGCATCAGGCCGACGGCAAATTGATCGCGGCGCGCGTTATACAGGTCGCTAAAGGCCAACGGCTTGCCGCCCGGGAGCTGCAGCCGGGTAAGGCGCAGCGCCTTTTGGCCGCAAGCCACTACCAGGCCGTTTTTGCTGCACTCAAGCACCTGCCCGGGGTTACCTTCTGCGCTGACCGGCTCGGCGGCCCAGATCTTCAACGGCTGATTCTGCCAGCGCGCATGGGCCAACGGCCAAGGGTTGAATGCTCGTATTAGCCGATCCAGTTCGCTCGCCGGACGCTGCCAATCGATGGTCGCTGCGCGTTTATCGAGTTTATGTGCGTAGGTCGCCAGGCTATCGTTCTGCACCTCACCTTGTAGCGTGCCGGCGGCCATGCCGCTGATGGCCTCTACCAGTGCGCGCGAGCCGAGCAGAGCCAGGCGGTCATGCAGACTGCCGCCGGTCTCCGCAGGACTGAGCTCCGTATGGACTTTCAGCAGCATGGGGCCGGTATCCAGCCCCGCTTCCATACGCATGACCGTAACACCGCTCTCCGGGTCGCCGGCTTCGATGGCGCGTTGGATCGGAGCAGCGCCCCGCCAGCGCGGCAACAATGACGCATGGCTGTTGATACAACCTAACCTGGGTATGTCGAGAACGGCCTGGGGCAGAATCAGACCATAGGCCACCACCACCAGCAGATCCGGCCGTAACGCTGCCAGTTCTGCTTGTGCCTCGGGGCTGCGCAACCGCTCGGGTTGAAACACCGGCAACTGATGCTGCAGAGCCAGTTGCTTGACTGCGCTCATGGCGAGCTTCTGCCCGCGCCCCGCAGGGCGATCTGGCTGGCTGTAGACACCCACTATCTGCAGCTGAGCATCTAACAGCGCCCGCAGATGCACTGCGGCAAATTCCGGTGTGCCGGCAAAAATGATACGAAGATCTCGAGAATCCATGCTTTACCTGATACGGCTAAATAAAAAGGCTTGCCGAAGCAAGCCTTGCGATCACCAACCCCGTGTCAGGCGCTGGCCTGCTGTTTATGTAACTTTTCCAGTTTTTTGCGAATACGGTCACGTTTCAGGCTAGATAAGTAGTCGACAAAGAGTTTGCCATTCAGGTGATCGCATTCGTGTTGAATACAGACCGCGAGCAAGCCCTCGCACACCTCTTCAAAGGCTTCTCCGTCGCGGTTCAGCGCCTTGACCCGCACGCGTTCCGGGCGAGTAACGGTTTCATAGAAACCCGGGACCGACAGGCAGCCTTCCTGCATTTCTTCCAGATCCTCGGTCAGAGGCTCTAGCTCCGGGTTGATAAAGACCCGAGGCTCGTTGTTGTCTTCGGAGATGTCGATTACGACGACCCGTTCGTGCACATTTACCTGGCTAGCTGCCAGGCCGATGCCGGGAGCGTCGTACATGGTCTCGAACATATCGTCGACCAACTGGCGAATACGCGCATCTACTGTCACCACGGGCTTGGCAATGGTGCGCAAGCGCGGGTCAGGAAATTCTAAAATGTTTAATATGGCCATGTCTGTTTGTGACGCAATTGTGGAATAAATCTAATTTGTGCTGCTAAGATGATGAGCAGCTTGGAAATAAAACGGATTTGACGTACTACAGCCTCCGTCAAACCTGGTTGCTGGCCTCTATAATAAAGGGATTCATGTCATGAGGAAAACATTACTCGGCCTTCTGTTGCTCTCAATTAGTTTTTGGGCGCAGGCACAGGAGCCCGTTTTTAGGGACGGTCACCCGGAACGGTACCAGGTTGTGAAGGGCGACACACTGTGGGACATCGCCGGACGCTTCCTGAATCTGCCATGGAAATGGCCAGAAATATGGCATGCCAACCCGCAGATCAATAACCCTCACCTGATTTACCCCGGCGATATGATCTCATTGGTCTATATCGATGGTCAGCCCAGGCTGATGGTGGATCGTGGTCAGGGCGGCAATATCAAGCTGTCTCCAACGGTGCGCTCGCAGCCGATTGCCGAGGCGATACCAACCATTCCGCTGGAAGCGATCAACGCGTTTCTGCGGGCTGGACGTATCATCGACGACGCTGCGGTACTTGAAGCGGCTCCCTATGTGATCGGTGGTCAGGCTGAAAGTGTCGTCGCGGGCGCGGGTAGCCGCGTTTATGCCCGGGGCGATATTGATCCGAGTGTTCCGGGATACGGCATATACCGGCGTGAAAAGGCCTATACCGATCCGCAAACCGGTGAGTTTTTAGGTATCCACGCGCAGGAGCTGGGCCACGGTGAAGTAGCGGCGACCGAGCGCGACATCGCCACGCTGGATATTACTCGTAGTAGCCAGGAGATTCGCGTCAATGATCGTCTGCTGCCCACGGAAGAGCGTGCGGTGGCATCGACCTTTTTCCCCAGTGAGCCAGCCAGTCAGATCGATGGTCTGATCCTGGATGTGCCTAACGGCGTGACGCAGATTGGCCAGTACGATGTGGTGCTGATCAATAAGGGTGCCCGTGACGGTCTCAAGGAAGGTAGTGTGCTGTCGATTTTCAAGACCGGCGAAGTGGTGCGTGACCGAGTTCAGAATGAACAGGTCAGCCTCCCTGACGAGCATGCCGGTTTGATGATGGTATTCCGCGCCTACGACAAGATGAGCTACGGCATCGTGTTGGAAGCCCGTCGTCAGATGGCGATCAAGGACAAGGTCCGTAATCCCTGAAGGCTACCTGCTAAAGTCTATCGGCGCCGCCTGAAAAAGGCGGTACCACCCTTTGATCAAGGATGATCCATGCACTACCCCCTGTCTGATAGACAGGCCTTCGTGGTTCTGTCTCTGCTGGATGGGCTTGGCGCACGCGCCCTGACCCGTCTGTTGCAGCTGGTTGCCCGGCCTGCCGACATACTCGAGGCCGATCTGCTGCGCTTGCAATCACTAGGCCTCAAACCTCGCGTTATCGAAGCGATTCAGGCCTGGCAGCGTGGTGGCGCCGATCTGCATGCGCGCTACGAGCGCATTCAACGTTGGCTGGAGCAGCCTGGCTGCGCGGTACTCTGCCTGGATTCGCCAGACTATCCGGCGCTGCTCGGGGAGATTGCTGATCCGCCGCCGCTGCTGTATCTGCGCGGCGACCCCCAACTACTGCATGATCCGCAGTTGGCCATGGTCGGCACCCGCCATCCCGGCCCGCATGGCGCCGCAACAGCTCGGGCCTTTGCTCGCAGCTTTACCGCCAGCGGTTTGCTGGTCACTAGTGGCATGGCCCTGGGCATAGACGGTGCCTGTCATCAGGGCGCTTTGGATGCAGGTGGCCAAACGGTCGCAGTATGGGGTACGGGTTTGGACAATTGTTACCCCAGACGGCATCAGGCACTGGCAGGCCAGATTCTTGAACAGGGCGGCTTGCTGGTCTCGGAGCATCCGCCGGATGCGTCGGCCCAGCCCGGGCAGTTTCCGCAAAGAAACAGAATTATCAGCGGTTTGAGCCTGGGTACGCTGGTGGTCGAAGCCAGCCTCAACAGCGGTTCACTGATCACCGCGCGCCTGGCGCTGGAGCAGAACCGTGAGGTGTTTGCCATGCCCGGTTCAATCCACAATCCGCAGGCCAAAGGCTGCCACCAGTTGCTGCGCCAGGGCGCGCACCTGGTCGAGACAGTTCAGGATGTACTGGATGTACTGAAATTACCGTTGAAGGCTGCGCTGGCCGCAGCAGAAACCGCTGGCGAGACGGCGCCGGACAGTCCCCTGTGGCGTTGTCTGGGCTATCAGCCCGCCAGTGTTGACTGGCTCAGCCAGCAATCCGGGCTGGCGGTTGAGCGGGTGATGGGCGAATTGCTTGACCTGGAGTTGGCCGGCCACGTGCAGCAAACGCCGCACGGCTTCTCTCGCCGCTAACACAGGATTGTTGACGAGCTTGAGCCCACCGCGCGGCTCGGATACTGTCGTGACATTGATAGTTCATGATGGGGTAGGCATGTTGGCAAACTGGCGCATTAGACAGGTTGAGCGAATTCTCCATGCGGGCGGGGTGATAGCTTACCCGACCGAGGCGGTCTGGGGCTTGGGCTGCCACCCCTGGAAAGCGGACGCGGTTGAGCGGTTGCTGGCACTCAAGCAGCGCCCGGTGGAAAAGGGCCTGATCCTGGTCGCCGGCGATATTGAGCAATTCGATTTTCTGCTCTGGGATTTGCCGGATGGCCAGTTGGCCAAGCTGCGGCTGTCCTGGCCGGGTGCCAACACCTGGCTGGTGCCGCATCAGGATCGTCTTCCCCCTTGGATTACCGGGCAGCATGCGACTGTCGCATTGCGCGTCAGCTCGCATCCGTTGATTCGTCAATTATGCGCGGTGTGCGGGCCTCTAGTATCGACTTCGGCAAATCCATCAGGCCGGCCGGCGGCGCGTTCGCGTTTGCGCGTGGAGCAGTATTTTCACCAGAATCTGGATGCTATTGTTCCCGGTGCATTGGGTGGGCAGCGCAATCCCAGTATCATTAGGGACTTGCAGACCGATCAAATCATCCGCCCGTCCTGAGGTAAGCCCGTGAAAGAGATGCCCGATGCCACCGATGTTGCTGCCGTCAAGGACTACCTGATGGGGTTGCAGGATCGCATCTGTGCCGCGCTGGAGTCAGCCGATGGCCAGGCCACCTTTCAGGAGGAGTGCTGGGAGCGGCCAGGCGGTGGTGGCGGGCGTTCGCGCATCATTGAAAACGGCGGCATGCTGGAAAAGGGTGGGGTAGGTTTTTCTCATGTGCATGGCGATAGCATGCCGCCGTCGGCCACGGCGCAACGCCCGGAGCTGGCTGGGCGCTCATTCCAGGCCATGGGCGTCTCGCTGGTCATGCACCCGAACAATCCGCACATTCCCACCTCGCACGCCAACGTGCGTTTTTTTGTTGCGGAAATGCCTGGTGCCGATCCGGTCTGGTGGTTTGGTGGCGGCTTCGATCTGACCCCCTACTACGGTCACGAAGAAGATTGCGTGCACTGGCACCAGGTCGCCCACGACGCCTGCAAGCCCTTCGGTGATGATGTGTATCCGGCGTACAAGGCCTGGTGCGACGAATATTTCTACCTCAAGCACCGGCAGGAAGCACGCGGTGTCGGCGGCTTGTTTTTCGATGATCTGAACACATGGGGCTTCGAGCGTAGTTTCGAATTCCAGCGGGCGATTGGCGATGCCTATGTCGACGCCTATCTGCCGATCGTCCAGCGCCGCCGCAATACGCCATACAGCGCCGAGCAAAAGGCCTTCCAGGAATTTCGCCGCGGGCGGTATGTCGAATTTAACCTGGTCTACGATCGCGGTACGCTGTTCGGCCTGCAGACTGGCGGGCGTACCGAATCCATTCTGATGTCGCTACCGCCCACGGTGCGCTGGGGTTATAACTGGCAGCCTGAGCCCAATAGCGAAGAGGCAAAGCTGGCTGAAGAATTTCTGCCGGTACGTGATTGGCTGGGGCTGCACTCATGAGCACTGATCGGTATGCGGTGATCGGCAATCCGATCGGCCACAGCAAGTCGCCGCTGATCCACCGCCTGTTCGCCGAGCAAACCGGCGAGCAACTGACCTATGAGGCCATATTGGCGCCCTTGGGTGATTTTGCCGGCTGTCTGCGGGAGTTCTTGCGTGAAGGCCGCGGAGTCAATGTCACGGTGCCGTTCAAGGAGCAGGCGTGGGCACTGGTCGACCAGCATAGCAAGGCGGCCCAGCGCGCTGGAGCGGTCAACACCATCATGCGTCTGGAAGACGGCCAACTGCTGGGTGACAACACCGATGGCAAAGGGCTGGTGCGTGATATTCAGGTCAATGCCGGGGTGTCGCTGGCGGGTCTCAAGGTGTTGCTGGTTGGTGCCGGCGGCGCGGCGCGTGGCGTGATTCAGCCGCTGCTGGAGGCCGGTCCAGCACAGCTGTGCGTGGTTAACCGAACGGTGTCCAAAGCCGAGGAGCTGGCGACGCTGTTTGTCGATCAGGGCCCGATCAGCGCGGCGGGCTTTAACTGGATCGAAGAACCCGTCGACCTGATCATCAATGCCACTTCGGCCAGCCTCGGCGGTGAGGTGCCGGACATCTCGCCGAAGCTGATACGGCCAGGCCACACGCTCTGTTACGACATGATGTATGCCAATGACGCCACCCCATTCAATCGCTGGGCTGCCGAGCTTGGCGCTGCGCGTTGTCTGGACGGGTTGGGAATGCTGGTAGAGCAGGCGGCTGAGGCCTTTCTGCTATGGCGCGGCGTCCGTCCGGATACGGCGCCGGTGCTGGCAGCACTGCGCTAAGGCGCGAACGGGTTCGCCGGGTTGATCGGCGGAGTGTCGAGTTTCATCTCGACCTTGTGGAGGTGGCGGTGAGCGCGCTGGCCGAGGTGGAACTCGGCCTTCCCGTAGGGGGCGCTGCGGGTTAGTGTCGGGCTTGGCGTATGGCTTGCGACAGCGCCGACACCAGACTCAACACGTCCTTGACGCCCTGCTCCGGCGAATCGGCATGGGCGATCTGCTCGACCAGCGCCGAGCCCACCACTACCCCTTCGGCATCCAGCGCAAAGCGCGCGGCCTGCTCCGGCGTGCGCACCCCAAAGCCAACACATACTGGCAAGTCGGTCTGCTGCTGAATCGCGCCAATAGCGTCGCGCACCGTAGCGTTGTCCGCCTGCCCTACCCCGGTCACCCCATTCAAGGACACGTAGTAGAGAAAGCCGCTGGCCCGATCCAGTACCGCCGGCAGACGTTTCGCGTCGGTGGTCGGCGTGGCCATGCGGATCATGTCAAGACCGGCTTCGCGGGCCAGGGGGCCGAGTTCGCTGTCATGTTCGGCCGGCAGATCAACGATCAGCAGGCCGTCGACACCGGCTTCGCGCGCATCACGCATAAAGGCTTGCGGGCCGTAGCGATAGATTGGGTTGTAATAGCCCATCAGTACCAGCGGCGTAGTCTGGTCGTCGGCGCGAAACTGGCGGACCATCTCCAGGGTTTTCAATTGCGTCTGGCCGGCCTTCAGCGCGCGGACCGCGGCGGCTTGGATAGTCGGTCCATCCGCCATCGGATCACTGAAGGGCATGCCCAGTTCGATTACGTCGGCGCCTGCTGCGGGCAATTGCTTGAGCAGCGACAGGCTGGCATCGTAGCCAGGATCGCCAGCGCAGACGTAGGTCACCAGCGCTGCACGGTTGGCGGCTTTGAGTTCGGCAAAGCGACCGGCTAAACGCGAGCTCATGCTTTCTCCTCCATCAGACGCAATACGGTAGGCATGTCCTTGTCGCCGCGACCGGACAAGCAGACGACCATCAGGTGATCCTTGGGTAACAGCGGCGCACGCTTGGCCACTTCGGCCAGGGCGTGGGCGGTTTCCAGCGCCGGGATAATGCCTTCTTGACGGCAGCAGACGTGGAAGGCGTCGAGGGCTTCCTGGTCGGTAACGGCGGCATAGTCAACGCGACCCTGCTCATGCAACCAGGCGTGCTCGGGGCCGATACCCGGATAGTCCAGACCAGCGGAGACGGAGTGCGCGTCGGTGATCTGACCGTCGTTATCCTGCAGCAGGTAGGTGCGATTGCCGTGCAGCACGCCGGCGACGCCGCCCTTGAGGCTGGCAGCATGCTTGCCGCTGTCCAGGCCCTCGCCCGCCGCTTCCACGCCGATCAACTGCACGCTCGGGTCATCCAGAAAGGCATGGAACAGACCCAGCGCATTCGAGCCGCCGCCAATGCAGGCGATCAGACTGTCCGGCAAACGCCCTTCGCGGGCTTGCATCTGCACGCGGGTTTCGCGGCCGATCACCGCTTGGAATTCACGCACCATAGTTGGATAGGGGTGCGGGCCGGCGACCGTGCCGATCATGTAGAAAGTGTTATCGACATTGGTGACCCAGTCGCGCAGTGCCTCGTTCATCGCGTCTTTCAGGGTGCCGGTGCCGGAAGTCACGGGCACGATCTCGGCACCCAGCAGGCGCATGCGCGAGACGTTGTCACGCTGCCGCTCGATATCGGTGGCGCCCATGTAGACCACGCAGGGTAGCCCGAAGCGGGCGGCCACCGTGGCTGTCGCCACGCCGTGCATGCCGGCACCGGTCTCGGCGATGATGCGCGTTTTGCCCATGCGCTTGGCCAGCAGCACCTGGCCGATGCAGTTGTTGATCTTGTGCGCGCCGGTATGGTTCAGCTCCTCGCGCTTGAAATAGATCTTCGCACCGCCGTACAGCTCGGTCAGGCGCTCGGCGAAATACAGCGGACTCGGCCGGCCGACGAACTCGGCCTGGAAGCGGTCCAGCTCGGCAAGAAAATAGGGCTCGGCCAGCGCGGTATTGAACGCCTGCTCGAGATCGAGAATCAGCGGCATCAAAGACTCGGCGACAAAACGCCCGCCGAAGGAGCCAAACTGGCCCTGGGCGTCTGCGCCGCGGCTGAAAGTGGTGCTGGTCTGCATAGTCGGTTGCCTCTTTTGAATTGCCGCCAGAGTAGATTAAGCAAAACGGGAAAAAAACCGATAAGATGACACCGACATGTGAGAAAAAGTGACCTATAGCTATGCACCGTGAATTACCCTCTCTCAACGCATTAAAGGCTTTCGAGGCTGCTGCCCAGCTGGAAAGCGTGAGCCAGGCGGCGGAACAGTTGCATGTGACGCACGGTGCCGTCAGCCGCCAGATCCGTATGCTGGAGGAGGAGCTCGGTGTCAGTCTGTTCGAAAAAGTCGGGCGCGGCGTACAGCTGACTGCCGCCGGAAGGCGACTGCGCGATGCCAGTCGTGAGGCCTTCGATGGGTTGCGCAGTGCCTGTGCGGAGATTCGCCAGGCGCAGGCGCAGGCACCCTTTCTGCTCGCCTGCCCAGGCAGCCTGCTGGCGCGCTGGTTCATTCCACGTTTGGATCGGCTGAACACCGAGTTGCCGTCACTGAACCTGCACCTGTCCGCCAGTGAGGGCGAAATGGACCCACGCAAGCCCGGGGTCAGCGCTACGCTGCTGTTTGCCGAGCCGCCGTGGCCGGCGGACATGCAGGTCTATCCGCTGCTCGCTGAGCGTATCGGTCCGGTATTCAGTCCGCGCTATGCCCGGGCCACCCTGCTCGAACAGCAACCCGCCGAAGCACTGTTGGAGGAAGCGCTATTGCATACGCTGTCTCGTCCAGGCGCCTGGGCCGACTGGGCCCGGGCTCGCGGTCTGCCGTCCCGTAGCCTGCGTCAGGGCCAGGGCTTCGAACATCTCTATTATCTGCTGGAGGCCGCTTTGTCCGGTCTGGGTGTGGCCATCGCGCCGCAGTTGCTGGTGGCAGATGACGTGGCCAGCGGTCGGCTGCTGGCGCCCTGGGGGTTTGTTGAAACGGCCAATCAGCTGGCGCTGTGGAGTCCAGCGCGCCAGCCGCAGACCCAGGTCAGTGAATTGGCGCACTGGCTGCAGGCCAATTTGTGAAACGTGTTCTGGCGCTCATGTTGACTGCGCTGCTAATCGCTGGCTGCAGCAGCATCGCCTTCGTGCAGCACGCCTGGCAAGGCCAGCGTGAGGTGATGGCGCTGAGTGTGCCGATCGTCGATCTGCTGGAAAGTCCGAATACCGATCCCGCTCTAAAAGTGCGCCTGGCCGAGGCGCTGACCGCCCGCCGCTTCGCCAGCGAGAGCCTGAGTCTGCCGGACAATCAAAGTTATACCCGCTACAGCGCCCTGCCTCGCCCCTATGCCTTGTGGAATCTGTTTGTCGCCCCCGAGCTCTCGCTCAAGCCGGTACAGCATTGCTATCTGTTTACCGGGTGTTTGGCCTATAAAGGTTACTTCTCTCGGGAGGCGGTCGAGGCCGCGGCGCAACATTGGCAGCGGCAAGGCATGGACGTATTTATCGGCGACATCCCAGCCTATTCGACTCTGGGCTGGTATGACGATCCGCTGCTCAGTTCCATGCTCCACGGGGATGATGACTTCGTCGCGCTGACGCTGTTTCACGAGCTGGCGCACCAGCGCTTCTATCTGAAAGACGACACCGCCTTCAACGAGTCCTTTGCCAATTTTGTTGGCCAGGAGGGCCTGCGTCAGTGGCGGGCAAGCAAGGGCTTGGCCCCACCGGATCCGGCCCTGGCAAGGCAACAGGCCGAGTTCAATGCGCTGGTCATGGCGACCCGCGAACGATTGCATGCCGTCTATGCCAGCGACCTGCCAGAAACCGCCACGCGCAGCGCAAAGGACAAGGAATTTGCCCAGCTGCGCAGCGATTACACACAGTGGCGCGACGAGCGCTGGAACGGCAGTACGCGATTCGATGGCTGGTTCGCCGGGGAATTGAATAACGCCAGTTTGTTACCTTTCGGGCTTTATGACTATTGGGTCCCGGCCTTTGCTATGCTGTTTGAGCAGACCGGCAGGGAGTGGCTGGCATTCTACCAAGCGGTCGAGCGGATCGGGCGCCTGGCACCGGTCGATCGTGAAGCTGTGTTGCAGTGGTTGTTGCAGGCAGCGCCAACGGATCAGTGGTTGATCTCATCGGACCAGTCTAAAAAAATAAGAGAAACAGGATGGACAGACGATCACCCATAGCCGCCTATGATCCAGGCAGGCGAAACCATGACTGAGCATGAACCGGTGGCTGAGAAGGTGTTGTTACAACCCCCTCGGGCTTATTGGCTGGTAGCATTGCTGACCGGTCTGATCACCGCCCTGCTGGCCTTCCTTATCGGCTACAGTTTGCATCAACATAACCGCATGCAGTACGAAGAGCAGTTTGTTCAGCGCGTGCAGGCGCATGGCCAGGGCATAGCTGACTTCGTCCAGCGCAGCCTGGGTGCTGTCTATACCTTGGGTACACTGATTCAGGTGTCCAATGGGCAGATAGACGATTTTCAATTGCTTGGTGAAGAGCTGAGCAACTATTTTCCGGGCGCCTCCATTCTTGCCTTGGCAGAGGACGGGGTGACCAGCCAGGTGTGGCCGCTGGAGGGCAACGAAGGCGAGCTGGGCCGTGATCTGCTGAAGCACCCCGAGCGCGGCGCCGACGCCATGCTGGCCCTACAGAACAAGAGCCTGACCCTGTCCAGCCCTTTTTATCTGCTCCAGGGTGGCCGGGCCATAGCCGGTCGCTTGCCGGTGTTCGTCAGTGATGCGCGTGGCGCTGAGCGCTTCTGGGGCTTTGCCCTGGTGGTCATCAATCTCTCGACCATCGAGTCGCTGCCGGATATTCAGGCGATGCACGACGAGAAGCTGCGCTTTCGCCTGTGGCGCCTGGATCCGCACACGGGCAAGCGGGATCAGCTGTTGCCACTTGCTGATGATGAGGAAGATTTTCAACTTTCCCATGATGTATCCCTGGACCTGGCCAATGCCCGTTGGGTTTTGAGCGTCGAGCAACCCCTGGTGCCCGAGGTGTGGCAGCGCGCATTGATTATGCTGATGATCGGGTTGGTCACTAGCCTGGCGCTGGCCTACTCGGCGCTGCTGGTTCTCAATATGCGCTGGCAGCGACAGAACCTGGCTACGCTGGTTGCGGAACGTACACGCAGCGCGATCGAGGCGCACGACGATATGGCGGCGGTTATTCATGCCGTACCGGACCCGTTGTTCGAACTGGATGCGCAAGGGCGTTACTACGGGATTTATTCCCGTAACACTGATCTGCTCGACACCTCCTTCGAGTCGATGAAGGGCAAAACCGTCTCTGAAGTATTGCCTGCCGGCGCTGCCGGTCAGGTGCTGGATGCCCTGGCGGAGGCCGGGCGCAACGGCTGGTCGAGTGGTTACAGCTTCGCCGTGCCTGGCGAGGATGGTGACCATTGGGTCGAGCTGTCGGTAGCACGCAAGGCGCCACGGCCGAATGAAAACGAGCGCTTTATCGTATTGTCCCGGGACATCACCCAGCGTAAACAGTCCGAAGAGCAGATCCGCCAACTGCTGGCACGCTACCAGTCCTTTGTTAGCGCTTCCAATACCGGTGCCTGGGAATATCATGTCGGCAGTGGGCGACTGGAATTGAGCGCTGAGTACTTTCTGATGCTCGGCCTTGACCCTGCTGAGCAGGAGCATGACCCGTTGTTTGGTTCGCTGCAGGTCTGGATTGATTTGCTCCATCCGGACGACCGGGATGCAGCTGCTAGCCGTTTCGCCCGCTACTACAAAAACCCTAGCGATACGCTGTACGAAAACCGTTTTCGGGTTCGCACCGCCAGTGGGGAATGGATCTGGATTCTGACCCGTGGGCGTTTTTTGCGCGGTCAGGACGGGCAGTTGAGTGATTTGATCGTGGGTAGCCATATCGACATCAACGACACAGTACGCGCGAGCGAGGAACTGAGGCTGGTCGGACGCGTATTTGAGCAGAGCAGTGAAGCTTTTCTGATTACCGATGCCCGTCAGCGCATCGTCAAGGTCAATCAGGCGTTTACCCAGATTTCCGGCTACCGGGCCGAAGATGTCTTGGGTCATACGCCGACCATGCTCTCCTCCGGGCAGCATGACAAGGCGTTCTATCAGCAAATGTGGTCCAGCATAGAAACCAACGGCCAATGGCAGGGTGAGGTCTGGAACCGGCGCAAGGACGGCACCCTCTACCCCGAGTGGCTGCGCATCAGCCGCATGCTCGATGACAAGGGCAAGGTTACCCATTACGTTGCGGTTATGAGCGACATCACCCAGCGCAAGGCAGATGAGCAGCATATTCATCAACTGGCGTATTTTGACGTACTGACCGGATTGCCCAACCGTGCGATGTTCGAGGAGCGGGCGCAGATGGCCCTGAGTCTGGCCGAGCGACATAGCAAGCAATTGGCCTTGATGTATATTGATCTGGACAACTTCAAGAACGTCAACGATTCCCTAGGTCATCAGGTCGGCGATGCTCTGCTGGTCTCCTTCGCCCTGCGGTTGTCGGATCTGTTGCGCGAGGAAGATACGCTGTCACGCACAGGAGGTGACGAGTTCACCCTGATTCTGCCGGAGATTGACGGCAGTGGCGCGGCGCATACGGCGCAGCGCATCGTTGATGCCATGGCCAGATCACTGCACGCAGCAGGGCACGATCTGACCGTGACGGCGTCGATTGGTATTGCCCTGTACCCGGACGACGCACAGGATCTGGTTAATCTGCACAGTAACGCGGATATTGCCATGTACCGTGCCAAGCAGGACGGCCGCAATGGTTACAGCTTTTTCAGGCCTGAGCTGCAGACCTATTACGTGCGTACGCTGCAGATCGAAAACGCCCTGCGGCATGCCCTGGCGCGGAGTCAGCTGAGTGTCTACTTTCAGCCGCAGCACCGTCTGGCGGATGACAGTCTGGTGGGCGCCGAGGCACTGCTGCGCTGGAATCACCCTGAGCTGGGCGCTATTTCACCGGCCGAATTTATTCCGGTGGCTGAAAATAGCGGGCTTATCATTCCGATTGGCGAGTGGGTGCTGGCCGAGTCGCTCAAGCAGCTGCAGTCCTGGCACGCGCTGGGTCATACTGACATGTACGTGGCTGTGAACCTGTCCGCGGCGCAGTTCCGTGATCGGCATTTGTTTGGCAACATCAAAGCCCTGCTGAAAAGGACTGGTGTACCGGCGCAGGCTCTGGAGCTGGAGTTGACCGAGAGCATCACCATGCATGATCCCGAGACCGCCATACAGATTATTGCCAAACTCAATGGCCTAGGTCTGAATCTGGCCCTGGATGATTTTGGTACGGGATATTCCTCGATGAGTTATCTGAAGCGATTTCATCTGCAAAAGATCAAAATCGACCAGTCTTTTATCCGCGAATTGAGTGTCGACAGCGACGATGCAGCCATCGTCAATGCAACCATTACCCTGTCCCGGAGCCTGGGTATGGAGACCTTGGCCGAGGGCGTGGAAACGCAAGAGCAGCGCGATTTTCTGCGCCAGGCCGGTTGCGATTTCGCCCAGGGCTATCTGTACAGCCGGGCCTTGCCAGCGCAGGCCTTTGTCGATTACATGACGCGATGTCGGCCGCTAGCGGCGGCCCCTTTGAAATAGCCTGGCACGGATCGCAACTTCCCTGCCCAGGCTTGCGGGTTCAGACTATGAGACAAATCAAACCGCGCAGGAGCAGAATATGAAAGCTGTTGGATATCAGGAAGCGGGTGACTTGAGTCGCTCGGATGCGCTGCTGGATATCGAATTGCCTCGCCCGGAGCCGGGCCCGCGTGACCTGCTGGTCAAGGTTGCAGCGGTCTCGGTCAATCCGGTGGACGCCAAGATTCGTCGCACTCGCGCACCCTTGAGCGGCGCATTCGACGTGCTCGGCTGGGATGCAGTTGGTACGGTCGAATCTACCGGCGCTGACGTAACCGCCTTCAAACCCGGTGACCGAGTATTTTATGCCGGTGCGATTAACCGGCCGGGCAGCAATGCCGAATACCACCTGGTTGATGAACGGATTGTCGGCCGCGCCCCCGCAAGCCTCAGTGATGCGCAGGCCGCTGCGCTGCCGCTGACTGCCATCACTGCCTGGGAGCTGCTGTTTGATCGTCTGGGCGTGAGCGAAGGTGGTGGTGCCGGCCAGACTTTGCTGGTGATTGGCGCCGCCGGGGGCGTAGGCTCGATACTGGTACAGCTGGCTCGCCAGTTGACCGAGCTGACGGTGGTGGCCACCGCCTCAAGGCCGGAAAGCGTGCAGTGGATCAGTGATCTCGGCGCGCAGCATGTGATTGATCACAGCCAGCCCATGCTGGCGCAACTGCAGGCCAAGGGCATCGAACAGGTCCAGCTGGTCGCCTCACTGACCCACACCGCCGAGCATTTTCACCAATATGTGGAGTGCCTGGCGCCGCAGGGCAAGCTGGGGCTGATTGATGACTTCGAGAGCCTGGACATCCTCAAGCTCAAACCCAAAAGTTTGTCGTTGCACTGGGAATTCATGTTCACCCGTAGCTTGCATCAGACTCCCGACATGATCGAACAGAGCCGGCTGCTGAACCGGGTCGCCGCGCTGGTAGACCAGGGCACCCTGAAGACCACCTTGGGCGAGCACTTCGGCAGGATCAACGCGGCCAATCTACTCAAGGCTCACCGCCTGCTGGAAAGCCATCAGTCTCGCGGCAAGCTGGTACTGGAAGGCTTCTGAACGGCGGCGGCGGGCGCTCCTTGCGCTTGCCGCTTTTGCCATCCGCTGCTAGGGTAAGGGCATCCTTCGGGATGACCTCACTTTTTTAGTTGGAACACGAATCATGATCTTCGCACAGCAAGCAGTTGCCCCTGTCGTTGCCTTTTCGGGCGTAGCCCTTGTCGGGCGGGCATCGGTGCCTGTGCGGAGCCCCAGCGTCGCCTGTTGCGTGGCGTCGCCTCCTGTCGCAGCACCACCGCCTCCGGCCGGTGCTGCAGATCTGTCGCCGCCACGGCGTTTGATCTGATAACACACTCCCTTTTTTGCGCTTCCCTTATGGCCGGCTGATTTGCTGGCCAGACAGTCTGCCGTGGTATTGGTGGCTGATTCGCGGGAGCGCCGTGTTTTGACAGGTGATGATCATGTTTTTCAGCAAGACTACCTGGGTCGCGCTCGGCCCTACCGCATTATTCGTACTGCTGTGGAGCAGTGGTGCGATTTTTTCGTCCTGGGGGCTGCAACACGCCTCCGCCTTTGCTTTTCTATTTCTGCGTTTCGTTCTGGCCTGCGTTTTATTGGGTTTGCTGGCAAGCTACCGGCGGCGTTGGTTGCCTGCCCCGGGTTCGCGTTGGCGGGTAGTTATGGTCGGCATTCTGCTGACTGGCGGCTACACCATCTTTTACCTGCTGTCGCTGGATCAGGGCATTACCCCGGGTGTGCTGGCGACGGTGCTGGGTGTGCAGCCGATCCTGACCTTGCTGCTGGTAGAGCGGCGGGTATCCTGGTTGCGCCTCGGTGGGTTGCTGCTGGCGCTTGGCGGGTTGACGCTGGTGGTGTTGGAAAGCCTGCTGGCTGCGCGCTTTTCCGTGCTGGGCATCAGTCTGTCGCTGGCTGCGTTGGCTTGTATCACGTTCGGCTCGATCTTCCAGAAGGGCTTGCAGCAGGCGCCGATGGACGTACTGCCGTTGCAGTATCTGATCGGTCTGCTGATGTGTTTGCTGTTCCTGCCTTTTCAGCCGTTCCAGTACGAATGGACTCTGGGGTTCGTGGTGCCGCTGATCTATATGGGCGTGGTGATATCGGTACTGGCCACCCTGCTGCTGTATCGCCTCATCAGGGCAGGCAATCTGGTTAACGTCACCAGCCTGTTCTATCTGGTGCCGGGCGTCACTGCAGCGCTGGATTACCTGGTTTTGGGCAACCGCATGGCACCTTTGAGCCTGCTCGGCATGCTGGCGATTCTTGGCGGGTTGGCGCTGGTGTTTCGTAATGCGGGCGCGCAGCGGGTTGATAGGCGCCCATAAACTTGGCAATCTCCGGGCTTTCAGGCACCAGGAATGCTGGATTCTCTAGCGCAGGCTCAGTCTTGCACTAGAGCGCTCAGCAGCCCAATAGCCATGAGTATCAATAGTGCACCTGCCAGGCGTTCGATGTTGGGCAGGTAGTGTTCGAAGCGTCGCATCAGATGTGGCTGGCTGGCCAGCCACATCACCAGCAAGTCCCAGCCCAGCACCAGACCAATCATCCACAGCCCGTAGAGGCCCTGGATTGCCCAAGGTGTGGCCTGGCTGTTGAGTACGGCAAACAGACTGGCGTAGAAAAGAGCGTTCTTCGGGTTCAATAGTCCCGAGGTGAGCCCTGCCAGCAGCGAGCCCAGGGAGGCCGCTGCGGTACTCGTGTTGTGCTGCCCGGCGACCAGCGGGCGATGCCCGGCATGGCGAAGGAATAACCCACCCATGTACAACAGAAAAGCGCAGCCTGCGAACTGAATGGAACGCAATAGAACCCCCTGCTCGTCCAGTACCATCAGCCCGAACCAGGCCAGTAGAATGAACAGTCCGTTAGCCAGGGTAATGCCTACACACACCAGTGCGGCTTGAGCGCGACCTTGGGCAATCGCGTACCGCAGGATCAGGAAGAAGTCCGGGCCGGGGCTAAGCAGAGCAAGGAAATGCGCCCCGGCTACCAGCAGAAATTGTTGCAGCATCAAAAGCACTCCAGGAAAACCATGGGCGCCCAGTCTGAGGTTCGATAAAAGTGACGTATTGAAGGAAAGTGCGTTCAGGGGTGCCGATAGCGACCGGGCGTGGCGGCCACATGAGCTTTGAACACGCGCTGAAAATGGCCCTGATCGGCGAAACCCAGATCCTGCGCCAAGGTGGCCAGGTCCGCGCCCTGGCGCAGATGATCACGGGCCTGCTGTATGCGTTGGTCGAGTAGCCAGGCATGTGGGGTCAGCCCGGTATCGCGGCGGAACAGGCGGATCAATTGATAGCGGCTGAGCCCGCACTCCTGGGCCAGTTCTGTCAGCGATGGAGGTGTGTCCAGAGCGCTGAGCAGGCGAGTCTTGAGGTATGTCATCGACGGTCTGGGTGATGGCTGGCAGGCTACTGGCTGACCGTCTGCCCATAGGTGTTGCCCGATGAATTCGATCAGTGCCGCCTCTTTGTCGGCATTAGCGATAGCGGAAAATAGCTGTGCATTCAACTGGCAGAAGTGTTGGTAGGTCACTTTTGAGCGGCTGATGAAGGCGCTCGATCGGAGATTCAGCTGCGGGTCTATTTCGGCTGTTACGGCAGCAACCCAACTGGGCTTCAGGTGTAGCATCTGATAGCTCCAACTGACATTGGGCGCCGGGTTGCAGGCATGCACCAGCGCTGGCGGCACAATCACCAGACTACCTGGTCTTAGCGTAGCCGCGACATTGCCGCATTGGAAATGACTGAGCCCGGCATCGACTGCGCCAATCGACAGTGTGGAGTGGCTGTGCGCGCGATAGCAGGCGCGGCTGTTGCTGGCCCGGCGGCTTTCGACAAAAGGCAGCGCAGAGTCGTACCAGAATTCGCTCATGGTCAGCACTTGGCCGCAGGCCTGCACACCAGCGGCTGCTCGAGTACCGTCGCCTGATGGGCCACGTCACTGCGCGAAGCTGTGATCAGGTCGCGGATCAAGCCGAGCAGCCCCTGGCGGACAGTTTCGGCAAAGATTGCGCCGGGCGCCGCGTTGAAGATCAGGCCAAGCAGAAAGGCCGAAATGAAGAGCACGAGCATCGGAGCGCCTCGGGGCAAGTGGCAGAGGTCTTAGTGTCACCGAAGCGGCCACCGCGACGCAATACGACCCCGTCGTTTGAAACGCCGCGACACTTGACTTGCACCGCCGGGCAAACCACCTTTGGGGCTTTACAGCAGCCGGATACGGCAGAGGCCAAGTGATGACAGTAGCGCGACGGATACCAGCATGACCGACAGTCTCAAGGATTATCCGCGGGTGCGGCAACTGGCGATTCGCTCGCTGTTCCAGATTTTCGAGGAATCCAGTGAAGGCACCATCATTGTTGATCATCAGGGGCATATCGTCTGGATGAACGAGCGCTACGCCCAGCGCTTCGGCCTGCCCAACGCCGAAGCGGCGATAGGCCAGCCCTGTGAGCATGTTATCCCCGGCAGCCTGATGCGCGAGGTTGCGCACAGCGGCAAGCCGATTCTGCTCGACCTGCTGGATACTCTCAAGGATCCGCTGGTGGTCATGCGTCTGCCAATTCAGGATCAGCAGGGCGTGACCATTGGCGCGATCGGCTTTGCGCTGTTCGATGAGCTGCACACGTTGTCGCCGCTGTTGATGCGTTATCAGTGTCTGCAGAAAGAGCTGGCCTCGACCCGCTCGCTGTTGCAGGCGCGCCGGGCGCGTTACGGTTTCGCGCACTTTATCGGCACCAGCCCTGCCAGCCTGGAGGTCAAGCGCAGCGCCCGGCGCAGTGCCGCCAGCGAATCTCCGGTGCTGTTGCTGGGCGAGACCGGCACCGGCAAGGAGTTGCTGGCCCAGGCGATTCATAATGCATCGCCGCGGGCGGCCAAGCCGTTTGTTGGCGTCAACTGCGCGGCCATCCCCGAAAGTCTGCTAGAGGCGGAGTTCTTTGGCACCGCGCCGGGGGCCTTTACCGGGGCGGATCGCAAGGGCCGGCTGGGCAAGTTGCAGGTCGCCGAGGGCGGCACGCTGTTTCTCGACGAGATCGGCGATATGCCATTGGCGTTGCAGGGCAAGCTGTTGCGCGTATTGCAGGAAAAGGAATTCGAGCCGGTGGGCTCCAATCAGATGCTGCGCAGCAACGTCCGGGTGCTGGCCGCAACCTCGATCGATCTGCCGGCGGCGGTCGACCGGGGTGATTTCCGCGCCGATCTGTATTACCGCCTGAACGTGCTGCCGATTGCGGTGCCGCCACTGCGCGAACGCCTTGGCGATCTGCCGGCGCTCTGCGAGGCCATGCTCGAGGCGCTGAATGAGGCACCCGGCGAGGTGCCTGGCCCTGGCAGCAGCCGCGAGCTGACGGCGCAGGCGCTGGCTTTGCTGGCCCGTCATGCCTGGCCAGGGAACGTGCGCGAGTTGCGCAATGTGCTTGAGCGCGCAGTGCTGCACAGTGATTCGCCGCTGCTTGACGCCCAGTGTGTGCAACGCGCCATTGGTGTGCTGCAGCCGCTTGCTACAGTATCTTCGAGCGCTGGTGATGCCACCGAACTGTTCTATCCGGCCCGGGAGGCGTTCGAGCGGCAGTTCATCGAGCAGGCGCTGGCGCGGGCGGGCGGCAACGTCACCCTGGCGGCCCAGCAGCTCGGCCTGGGCCGCTCCACGTTGTACAAGAAACTGCTGGCGCTGGGTATTCTGTCTCAATAGCGGGACGCGTCTCAAAATGGAGACTATGCCCCAGGGGCGCTGTTGCCGGGGGTCCCCTCCACTTCTTCTGTATTGTTGTCTCCAATAGTAGACAAAAGTGCTTCTGTTATTTCCACTGATCCTGAATTTATTCAATTAATTCAATGCCTTGGATTAGCTGGCATGGTTATCGCTATAGCTTCTGCGCACGATAGCCCCGCCTGCCGGGAGCTAACGCAAGGGACCGGTCTGACCGGTACCCCAACAAAAACAATGATCGAGACAGCGCCCTGCTGTCATGCAAGGAGTTCTTCCATGAGTGTGCTGATTGCCCTCTCTGCCCTGGCGTTGCTGATGATTGCAGCGTATCGCGGTTACAGTGTCATCCTCTTCGCCCCCATTGCTGCCCTCGGCGCAGTGCTGCTGACCGACCCCTCTGCTGTTGCCCCAGCCTTTACCGGCATCTTCATGGAAAACATGGTCGGCTTCATCAAGCTGTATTTTCCGGTGTTTCTGCTGGGCGCGGTGTTCGGCAAGCTGATTGAGCTGTCCGGGTTTTCCCGCTCCATTGTTGCAGCCGCGATTCGTCTGTTGGGCACCAGCCAGGCCATGCTGGTCATTGTGCTGGTCTGTGCGCTGCTCACCTACGGGGGCGTGTCGCTGTTTGTGGTGGTTTTCGCCGTTTATCCGTTCGCGGCCGAGATGTTTCGCCAGAGTGATATCCCCAAGCGCCTGTTGCCGGCGACCATCGCACTGGGCGCCTTCACCTTCACCATGACGGCCCTGCCCGGCACGCCGCAGATCCAGAACATCATCCCGACCACCTTTTTCGACACCACCGCCTGGGCCGCGCCCTGGCTCGGGCTGGTCGGTACGCTGTTCGTCTTCAGCGTCGGCATGCTCTATCTCAAGCGGCAGCTGTCCAAGGCTCAGCGCGCCGGTGAGGGATACGGCAGCAACCTGCGCAACGAGCCGGAAACCCCGGACGACATCGACCTGCCCAGCCCCTGGCTGGCGTTGTCGCCGCTGTTGCTGGTGGGTGTGGCGAATCTGGTGCTGACGCGCTGGATTCCCGAGCTTTACGGCACCACTCACACTCTGCAACTGGCCGGGATGGCCGAGCCGTTGCAGACCAATGTCACCCGCCTAACGGCGATCTGGTCAGTCCAGGCAGCGCTGTTGCTGGGCATTCTGCTGGTACTGGTCTGCGCCTTCCGCACGATCAAGGACCGGCTTGCCGAAGGCACACGCACGGCGGTGGGTGGCGCGCTGCTGGCGGCGATGAATACCGCCTCGGAATACGGTTTTGGCGCGGTGATTGCGTCCCTGCCGGGCTTTCTGGTGGTCGCCAATGCGCTGGAGCGCATTCCCAACCCGCTGATCAATGAAGCGATCACCGTCAATCTGCTTGCCGGTATCACCGGCTCGGCCTCGGGCGGCATGAGTATCGCCCTGGCGGCGATGTCGGACAGCTTCGTCAGCGCCGCCAATGCCGCCAGCATTCCGCTGGAGGTGCTGCACCGGGTGGCTTCAATGGCCAGTGGCGGGATGGACACACTGCCGCACAATGGCGCGGTGATCACCCTGCTGGCGGTCACCGGGCTGACCCATCGCGAAGCTTACAAGGATATCTTCGGTATCACCGTAATCGCGACCCTGGCGGTGTTTGTGGTGATCGGCGTCTACTACCTTACCGGTATTGTTTAACCTATTGTGGCAGCATCGGGTGTGACCCGGGTGCTGCGGGAGTATAGCGATGACATTGAAAGGCAAGACTGCGCTGGTGACTGGTTCGACCAGCGGCATAGGGCTGGGCATTGCGCTCAAGCTGGCCGAGGCTGGCGCCGATCTGGTACTCAACGGCTTTGGTGATGCCCCTGCGGCCGTGGCCCAGGTGGCGCAATACGGCGGTCGGGTGGTGCACCATCCGGCGGATATGGCCGATCCGCAGGCCATCGCCGGGATGATCGATTTTGCCCTGGCTGAATTCGGCGCAGTGGATATTCTGATCAATAACGCCGGTATACAGCATGTGGCGGCGGTAGAGGATTTCCCGGTCGAGCGCTGGGACGCGATCATCGCGATCAACCTGTCGGCGGTGTTTCATACCACGCGGCTGGCGCTACCGGGCATGCGTGAGCGTGGCTGGGGGCGAATCATCAATGTCGCCTCGGTGCACGGGCTGGTCGGCTCGCGGGAAAAGGCTGCTTATGTGGCCGCCAAGCACGGGGTGCTGGGGCTGACCAAGGTGGTGGCGTTGGAAACCGCGACCACCGCCATTACCTGCAATGCGCTCTGCCCCGGCTGGGTGCTGACGCCGCTGGTGCAGCAGCAGATTGATGAGCGCAGTGCCCGGCTCGGTGATGCCGATGCCGCCCGCGAAGGGCTGCTGGCCGAGAAGCAGCCATCGCTGGCCTTCGTTGAGCCGGCGCAACTGGGCGAGCTGACGCTGTTCCTCTGTAGCGACGCGGCCGCGCAGGTCCGTGGTGCGGCCTGGAACATGGACGGCGGCTGGGCCGCTCAATAACACCCGTGTAACAACGTCAATACACGAATTCTGGACCAACGCGCCGTATCGCGGCGCCCGAGGACATACCATGCAACAGCCCCTGTGGACCCCTTCACCCGAGCGCATCGCCGCCACGCGGATGGATGCCTTTCGCCGTTTCGTCAACCAGCGTCACGCGCTGGCGCTGGTTGACTATCCAGCGTTGCACGCCTGGAGTATCGCCGAGCGCGCGGCCTTCTGGCAGGCGATAGTTGATTACTTCGAGGTGCGTTTCAGTCAGCCTGCAAGCCAGGTACTGATCGAGCAGCCGAGCATGCCGGACGCGAGCTGGTTTCCTGGCGCGAGGCTGAACTTCGCCGAGCATTTGTTGCGCCGCCGTGATGAGCATCCGGCGCTGGTGGCCATCGCTGAAGATGGCAGCCGCGAAGTGCTCAGCCATGCCCAACTGGCCGAGCATGTGGCTGGCCTGCAGCGTAGCCTGCGCGCGGCGGGCGTGGGGCCGGGTGACCGGGTGGCGGCGTTTATGCCCAATACCTGGCAGACCCTGGTCGGCATGCTGGCGACCGCGAGCCTCGGTGCGACCTGGTCGTCCTGCTCACCGGACTTCGGCACCCAGGGGGTGATTGATCGCTTCGGTCAGATCGAGCCCAAGGTACTGATCGCCTGCGCCGGCTACCATTACGCCGGCAAGCAGATCGACCTGACCAGCAAGCTGAACGAGATTCTCACTCAGTTGCCGTCGCTGCAACAGCTGCTGGTGGTGCCGTACGCCTGGCCGCAGGTGCAAGCCGGCGATTTCACCAGCGGCGCAAAGGTCAGCCTGTGGGCCGACTTTTACCAACCCGGCGGCGAGCCGGAATTCACCCCGGTGGCCTTTGATCACCCGCTGTACATTCTCTATTCCAGTGGCACCACTGGCGTGCCCAAGTGCATCGTGCATGGCACCGGCGGCACGCTGCTGCAGCATCTCAAGGAGCTAGGCCTGCATACCGACCTGGGGGCCGAGGATCGATTGTTCTACTTCACTACCTGCGGTTGGATGATGTGGAACTGGCTGGTCTCCGGGCTGGCCGTAGGCGCGACCCTGGTGCTGTTCGACGGCTCGCCCTTCCACCCCGGTGCCGAACGCCTGCTGGACATGGTCGACGCCGAGAGCATCAGCGTGTTCGGCACCAGCGCCAAGTACCTGGCCGCGCTGGAAAAGGCCGGTGTGCGCCCGGCGCAGTCGCATCGGCTGACGGGGCTGAAGAGCCTGCTGTCGACCGGTTCGCCGCTGTCGCATGAAAGCTTCGAATACGTTTATCGCGAGATCAAGGCCGATCTGTGCCTGTCGTCAATCTCCGGCGGCACCGATATCGTCTCCTGTTTTGCGCTCGGCAACCCGGTGCTGCCGGTATGGGCTGGTGAGCTGCAGTGCAAGGGGTTGGGCATGGCGGTGGAAGTCTGGGATGACGAGGGTCGTCCTCTGAGCAGCGGCAAGGGCGAACTGGTGTGTACCAAGCACTTCCCGTCGATGCCCACCGGTTTCTGGCAGGACGCTGACGGTAGTCGCTTCCGCGCGGCGTATTTCGAGCGCTTCCCCGGCGTCTGGGCGCACGGCGATTATGCCGAGGAAACCGCCCATGGCGGCCTGGTCATCCATGGCCGTTCGGATGCGGTGCTGAATCCCGGTGGGGTACGGATCGGGACGGCGGAAATCTATCGCCAGGTGGAAAAGGTCGAAACTGTGCTGGAGTCGATAGCCATCGGTCAGGAGTGGCAGGGCGATGTGCGCGTGGTGCTGTTTGTGCGCCTGCGCGAGGGCATCGAACTGACCGACGCGTTACAGGACCAGATCCGGCAGACCATCCGTGCCAATACCACGCCGCGCCATGTGCCCGCGCGGATTGTCGCGGTGGCGGATATTCCGCGCACCATTAGTGGCAAAATCGTCGAACTGGCGGTGCGCAACGTGGTGCACGGTCAGCCGGTGAAGAACACCGACGCGCTGGCCAATCCCGATGCGCTGGTGTTGTTCCGGAATCTGCCCGCGCTGCAGAGCTGAGGGCGGTTAGTCCCAGCGTGGTGCAAATTCCGGATTGGCAATCCGCTCGCCGCGCTCCAGCGCGGCAATAGCGGCTACGTCCTCCTGGCTGAGCCGAATCTTTGCCGCGTTCAGATTTGCCTGCTGGTGGGCGCGTTTGGTCGAGGAGGGAATCACCACATAGCCCGACTGCAGCAACCAGGCCAGTGTTACCTGTGCCGGGGTTACCTTGTGGGCGCGGGCAAGCGCCTGCAACACTGGATCCTGCATGACCTTGCCTACGGCCAGCGGCATATAGGCGGTCAGTTGAATGCCCTGCTCGCGGGCAAATTCGGCCAGCTTGCGATTGTGCAGGAAGGGATGGATCTCGACCTGGTTGGTGGCGAGGTTCTCGGCGCCAACCAGATCAATCGCTTGGGTCAGATGCTCAATGGTGAAGTTGGACACGCCAATGGCGCGGGTCAGTCCCTGTTCGCGCGCCTCAAGCAGCATCGGCAGATACTCCTCTATTGGCACTTTTCCTTCCGGCGACGGCCAGTGGATCAGTGTCAGATCGACCTGCTTCAGACCGAGCTTGTGCAGACTCTCGTGCAGACTGGGAATCAGCTTCTCTGGCTTCAGGTTAGTGATCCAGATCTTGGTCGTGATAAACAGCTCGTCGCGCGGAATGCCGCTGGCAGCGATGGCCTCGCCTACTTCCTGCTCATTATCGTAGATCTGCGCGGTATCGATGTGGCGATAGCCCAACTCGAGCGCCGTAGTGAGCGCATCGATCAGCTCCTGACCCTTGAGGCGGAAAGTACCAAAACCCAATGGTGGCATCGTCATGCTGTTATCTCCGATATGGTTACAAACGTTCACTACACCATAGACCAACGTACCCCGGCTAACAGTTCCGCGCGGCCATCGCTTGTATTCAGAGCGCGGCTTTGCTCAAGTCTGATTAGATCTCCGGTACGCAAGAGGTGGGTTGTTGGACGTGAGCAGTTCAAGTCTTGTTCCAGGGCTGGATGAGCAGCGTCATAACCCGGTAGGCTGTATAGCACTTAATACAGAGGTAGTGCTGATGACTATGCATCCCCTACTGGGCACGCGGTTGCCCATTATTCAGGCACCCATGGCCGGAGTTCAGGACAGCAAGCTGGCGTTGGCGGTGTGCCGTGCCGGTGGGCTGGGCTCGATTCCGGCGGCCATGCTCAGTCCGGATGCGCTGGCCGCGGAACTCAAAATCATGCATGAGCAGGCTGCCGGGCCGTGGAATGTAAATTTCTTCTGCCATACGCCGCCGACGCCGGACGATCAGCGCGAGGCCGCTTGGCGTAGTGCGCTGGCGCCTTATTATCGTGAGCTGGGCTTGGTCGTTGAGAGCATCCCCAGCGGCGCAGGACGGCGCCCTTTCGATGCCGAGGCGCTGGAGCTGCTGCGCGAGTACAAACCACCGGTGGTCAGCTTCCATTTCGGCCTGCCCCTCCCCGAGCTGCTGGATGAATTGAAAAGTTGGGGTACCAGGGTCATCTCATCGGCGACCACGGTTGAGGAAGCGCAGTGGCTGCAAGCCCATGGCGCCGATGCGGTGATTGCCCAGGGCCTGGAAGCCGGCGGACATCGTGGCATGTTTCTGACCGAGGACATGACCACCCAAGTTGGCACCTTTGCACTGTTGCCGCAGATCGTCGCTGCGGTGCGGCTGCCGGTGATTGCCGCAGGTGGCATAGCTGATGCTCCCGGCGTGTGCGCTGCCATGGCGCTGGGTGCGGCGGCAATACAGATTGGTACCGCCTATCTGTTGTGTCCGGAGGCCGACACCAGCGCAGTACATCGGGCCGCGTTACAGAGTGAGGCGGCTGCGCATACGGCGCTGACCAACTTGTTCTCCGGTCGGCCGGCACGTGGCATCGTCAACCGCGTGATACGCGAGCTGGGCCCTATAAGCGAGCTGGCGCCGGCCTTCCCTTTGGCGGGTACCGCGATTACACCGCTACGCAGCGCAGCGGAAAAACGCCACAGTGGTGATTTTTCACCGCTCTGGGCTGGGCAGAATGTACGAGGTTGCCGAGCCATATCGGCAGCCGAATTGACTCTGCAGCTGATGGGCGAAAGTTAAAGCTGTGGACGCGGGTATTCGACCCAGATGGCGCTTAAGCGATCCGCCAGCACCATCAGGTCGAAGGGGTGGATAATCACGTAGGCGACAGTTCTGCCCCGCTACAGGCTGTTGCTCAGATGCCCGCCATCGACGTTGATGATGGTGCCGGTCATAAACGAGCCCGCCTCGCTGGCCAGCAATAACAATGGGCCGCTGAGTTCTTCCAGCTGACCCAGGCGCCGCATGGGCACCTTCTCCTTTATATACTGCTGACCCTTGTCCGACTCGAAATAGTCGTTGTTCATTTCCGTGCGGAAGTAGCCCGGGGCAATGGCGTTGACCCTGATCTTGTCCCGCGCCAGTTCGATGGCCATCGCTTTGGTCAACTGCACTACGCCAGCCTTGGCCACTGCATAGTGGCTCAAACCCTGGCCTACGCGCAGGCCGAGAATAGAGGCGATATTAACGATGCTGCCACCCTGGCCGGATTTGGCCATTGCAACAGCGGCGCGATGCGCCACGCGCCAGGCACCGTCGAGGTTGGTATCGAGCATGCTGCGCCAGTTGCCCTCGGTCATTTTCAGAAAGGGCACGCCCTCGCCGATGCCGGCATTGTTGATCAGCACATCCACAGTACCGAACTGGGTTTCGGCTTCGATGAAACCGGCATTGACGCTATCGGCGTCAGTCACATCCATGGTCACGGCCAATGCCTGAAAGCCCTGATCCTGCAGGTCCTGCACCAAGCGCGCCAGACGGTCGGCGCGGCGTGCCGCTACCACCACGCGGGCGCCAGCGGCGGCCAGTACGCGGGCAAAATGTTCGCCCAGGCCGCTGGAGGCGCCGGTGATCAGGGCCGTTTTGCCGGTCAGGTCAAAACGTTGTTCAGTCATATTCTGTTTCCTCTGCAAGTCATCATGTGCGCAGTATCAACCATGCCGGGCGCAGGCTCCAGTACGTTGCTCTGGCGTGATAACCCTTGATCAACAGCTCAATTAAACCGGCAGACGGATATCCACACGCAAACCGCCCAGCGTGCTGTCATTGAGCCCTATTGTGCCGTGATGACGTTCCACCACGCGCTGGACGATAGACAGACCCAGGCCCGCCCCCGGTTGATCGCCGCCGGTGTAGAAGCGGTCAAGCAAGCGCTCACGCTCTACTGCGGGCACGCCGTTGCCGCTGTCTTCGACGCTGAGCAACAGGGTTGCTACCGGTATCTCTTCGCGCTGCAGACGCAGCCGGATGCTGCCGCCTTCAGGGCAATGCTGGATGGCATTGCCGAGCAGATTCTGCAACAGCATGCCGAGTGCTCCTGGCTCCATAGCCAGCGTCTCGGGCAGTGCCGGGTCGATGTCAAATACCAGCTCCTGCCGCTTCTTCAATGCCAGCGGAAGTAGCTGCGCCAATTCGCTACGGCAGGTCTGCTGTAGATGCACGGGCTGTCGTCCGGGCTGTTGCTCGTCGGCCAGGCGCGCCAGGGTCAGCATCTGGGCGACCAGCCGGGTCGCGCGTTCAACCCCAGCATGCAGGTGGCTCAACGCCGCCTCGCGCTCTCCCGGATCGGTTGCCGCACGCGCATTGTCGGCATGAATCTGCAGTATCGCCAGCGGGGTGCGCAGCTCGTGGGCGGCGTCGGCGATAAAGCGCTGTTCGCGGGCGAGCAATTGTCCCAACTGATCCAGCATGCGATTGAGGGCTGCCTGCATAGGCTCCAGTTCGATGGGCAGGTCGCTGATCAGCAGGGGTTGCAGGCTGTGCGGATCACGATGCCGGATTTGACTGGCCATGCGTTCGAGGGGTTTGAGTCCTGAGCCGATTGCCAGCCAGACCAGCAACAGCATCAGCGGTATGCCGATCAGGTCGGGGATCAGCGTGGAGCGCACTATCTTGCCCACCAACTCTCCGCGCACGTCCGCGCGCTCGCCGACCCAGATCGCCAGTTGCTGGTCAGGATCGACAAGCACATAGCGTCGCCACTGGCCTTCACCCTCGCCGAGACTGGCGAACCCGGGTTGCCAGTTCACTTCACTCATGGCCGGGACGTTGAAAGAACGGGCAATAATCTGGCCGTCGGCGTCACGCACTTGATAGGCCAGCTTGCTTTCGTAGCGGTGCCCAAGGGCTGGCTGTTGACCGGCCGACTCGTTCAGGGCCTGGGCCAGTTGCTGGTGATCAATCTGTGCCTGTGGCAAGCGCAGCAAGCCTTGCAGCACGCGCGCGCTTTGGCCCAGTTGGGCATCGAACAGCTCTTCAATTTCATGCGCGGCATCGCCATAGCTGACTGCACTGAGGATCAACGAGCCGATCAGCAGCAAACCGAGTACGCGCAGCAAAATTCGTTGGCGTATGGAGTTCATACCTGTCGCTCGATCATGTAGCCAACGCCGCGCAGGGTGCGGATCAGCTCGGGGAAGAGTTTGCGGCGCAAATGGTGGATATGCACTTCCAGCGTGTTGCTATCCACATCCTCGTTCCAGCCATAGAGGACCTGTTCCAGTCGGTCGCGTGTGAGTACCCGGTCAGGCTGGGCGATGAGTTCATGCAGCAACACAAATTCCTTGCGTGACAGGCTGATTATCTTGCCGCCCAGTGTCACTTGCTGGTTCTGCGGATCAAGCACAACCCCGCGCAGGCTGATCAGCGGTTCAGCCCGGCCATTGCTGCGCCTGAGTAGCGCGCGCAGCCGGGCCTTGAGTTCGGCGCTATCGAATGGCTTGGTCAGGTAGTCATCCGCACCGGCATCCAGCCCGGCTATCCGATCCTGGATGCCGTCGCGCGCGGTGAGAATCAGCACCGGGACGTTATGATGACGGTCGCGCAAAGCCTTGAGAACCTGTAATCCATCCATGCGCGGTAAGCCCAGGTCGAGAATGGCCAGATCGAAGGGTTCGCTACTCAGTGCATGCAGTGCACTGACGCCGTCCTGCAGCCAGTCGAGTGTGTAACCCTCGGCTTTCAGCGCCGTCAATATGCCCTCGCCGAGGGATTTGTCATCTTCAACCAGCAGCAGGCGCATGGGCATTACTCAAGTGTATTGAGGCGTTCGCGAATCTCCTGCTGCCGACCTTTGTCAGCCAGCTCGCGGCCAGGTCTGGGCGGTGCTGCCTGGGCTTTCAGCAGTGCCGCTTTGGCTTCAGCATAGCGCTTTTGAACGATCAGGTAATCCGCCCAGAAATAGTTGCTGTCGATCCCGTCGGGGTTGAGCGCCAGGGCCTTTTGCAGCAACTCGGCGGCTTTGTCATGGTCGCCGAAGCCGATCGGCCAACCGGGTACCTGATAGTAGAGTGCGCCCAGGCTGGTGTAAGCCGAACCTTGCAAGGCGTTTGGTTCCAGCCTCAAGGCCTTTTCCAGTTCGGTCCTGGCCTGCTTGACCTTGCTCAGAGCACCGAGGCCTCCTTCGGCGCTGGCCCAGCTGCTGAGGATGATGCCCTGCCAGATATGCGCCGGGGCGCTATCAGGATTAGCCTGGGTCAATTGGCGGGCTTCGTCCGCCAGCAAAGAATAGGCTTTGGACTGTTCCTTGACGGGCATCTCGTAGTGGATCTGCGCCCAGCGCTGCTGCAGATTGCTGACGTCTGCCGCCTGGGCGGCAATGCTCAGGCCCCAGAAGGCGGCCGTCAGAGCCAGTTGTTTGAGGATGCTCATGATCTTTGCTCCAGGGTTTTGGATGACATGGGATCGCTCGCTACAGGTGCATCAGCCGCAGGGCTGGCATAGCGTTGAATAGTAGGTAACTGGCGGCGCAGGGCCTTGTCCAACAGTGATGGCAACAGGTTGTTGAGGCGCACAAACAGCCGCTCGGGCCAGCCGAGATGCACTTCGCGCAGGTCTTGCTCCAGCGCCCTTATCAGATGAGCCGCGACTCGCTCTGGGCTATCCATGGCCACCTGCAGCGCGTTATTCATTGCGTTCACTTGGGCACTGTTCATCTCCGTATGGGTCGCTCGGGGTGCCAGGTAGAGTACCCCGACCCGGGTGTCAGCCAGTTCGCGACGCAGCGCCTGGGAAAAGCCGCGCAGGGCAAACTTGCTTGCGCAGTAGGTGCTGAAACCGGCGTAGCCTATCGAGCCGAAGGTCGAGCCAATGTTCACCACGCAGGCCTGCGGTGCGGTCTTCAAGAGGGGCAGTAGCGCACGGGTCAGCTGCAGATTGGCGGTCAGATTAATCTCGATCAGGTCGGCAATCGCCGCATCATCCATCGATTCGAACAGCCCGAAGTGATTGACTCCGGCAGCGTTCACCAGCAGGTTGAAGCCGGGCAATTGTCGGGCCGCAGCGACCACTCTGGCGCGGTCATCCGGCACTCGCAGGTCGGCCTGTACGCAGGAAACCTGGGCACCAAAGTCGCGTTCCAAGGCCTGTAGTGCCGGGGCCTGGCGGCCCACCAGCAACACCTGCGCACCGGCCTGGCACAATGCCGCGACCATGGCCTGGCCCATGCCGCCAGTGGCACCGGTCAGCACCACAACGCTATCCTGCAAGCGCATGGGGCACCTCCACCGAGCCGGGCAAAGTGCGGAACATGTCGGCATACAGCCGATAGATGACCCGGGCGGTATGAATGATCGCTTGCTGATCTGCCGGATCATCCAGACGATTGACCAACTGCTCGAAAAAAGTCATGTGTTCCAGATCCAGCGCGCCGTGCGAGGTCAGATAACTGAACGCCTTGTCCGGCAGTCCCAGACCCTGTTTCAAGCTGCCTGCGGCCTGAGTGGCGAGCGCGATGCTGGTACCCTCTAGTACAAACACCATGCCCAGCATCGACACCGGGTTGAGTCGGTTGATGCGGTCATACATGGTGCTCACCATTAATTCGGTGGCCAGTGCTGGTTGGCCGTAACGGATGGCTTCGGCGTCGGCACCGCAGGCGCGCAGATCATTGAGAATCCATTCCTGATGGCCCAACTCCTCTTCGATATACTCGGCCATGGCATTGCGAATCCATTCCTGCCTGGCGTTTAGTCGCGCACCGCAGGCCATCAATAGCGGCACAGTGTGGCTGACATGGTGAAATGCCTGGGTCAGGAAAGCGATATAGCTGTGGCGCTGTACCTGCCCTGCTAGTGCTGCCTGAATCAGCGGCGAGGCGAACAGGTAATCGCGCTCGGCCTCGGTGCTCTTGTGCAAGCGATCAAAAAAGTTCATGCGTTAACTCCTCGGGTAACAGGCCCTGTAGAGCCTGACGGTAGTGCTGAAAAATAGCGTCACGGCGCAGCCGGCCATTGCTGGTCAGCAGACCATTGGCGGTGGTAAAGGGTTGTGGGATGAGCAGCCAGTGATGCACCCGCGCGTAACTGGGCAGGCCGATGTTGGTACGGGCGATGCTTTCTTCGATCTGCGCGGTAGTGACCTGCCCGTGGCGCGGCACGATCAGTGCCAGATTGCTGGGTAGGGCTTCGCCATGGACGCAGGCCTGGGCAATGGCCGGATCGCTGGTCAGTTCGGCTTCAATCCATTCCGGATTGACGTTGCGGCCAAAGGCGGTGATGAACTGGTTCTTCTTGCGCCCCAGAATGGTCAGGAAGCCGTCGTCAAGGCGGCCGATGTCGCCGGTGGGCCAGGGCGACGGGACGGGGTCGACACTATCCAGATAGCCCAGCGGGCCATTGCCGTGCACCAGTACCTCACCATCCTCGGCGAGGCTGATCTGCACATGCGCCAAGGCCTTGCCCACACTACCGGGCCGGTGCTGTGACGGGCGATTCAGGCACACCACCGAAGCGCATTCCGATAGGCCGTAGCCCTGGTACACCGGCCAATGCAATTGTGCCGCCTGGTTGAGCAAGGTGGGGGCAATGCGCCCTCCGCCAACTGCGATAAATCGCAGGCTGTCCGGTGGTTGGAGACCGGCACTGGCAGCCTGCAACAGGCCCTGAAGTAATTGCGGCACCAGTATCAGACTGTGCGGCTGGGCCTGATGCAGAACCTGCATAAGGCGTTGAATATCCAGCGTGTTGTTGCGCACGCCGGTATGCTCAGGCAGGTGAATGCTGGCGCCGGCTAGCAGCGCCGCATACACGCCGATGTTGTCCAGCAGCACGCCGAGCGGCAGCATTACCAGGTGACGCTCGGGGGTGACCTCGGCGCAGGCTGTCTGCAGGCTGAGGGCGACCGTCATCAACGCGTCTGCCGCCAGACACACCCCCTTGGGCTGCCCGGTGGTCCCGGAGGTAAAGGTGATTTTGCAGGTGCCTTCGGGTAATGGCGTAGTGGGCTCTTTACCCAGGGGTGTCTTCAGGCGCTGCCAGCCCAGGCTCGTCCGGCTGAAGCCCATCTCTACTGGTTCTACCCCGCCGGGTAGTTCGCCGATAATGCTGTCGACTCCCGCACTGGCGAGCAGGTGGCGGACCTGCCCGGCGCTGAAGAAGGAAGGCACCGGTACGCATACAAGATTGCTGTACAGCAGGGCGAGATCCCAGAGTATCCAGTCGCAGCCGTTCTCCAGCGCCAGAGCCACCCGGTGACACCCGCTGTCGCTCAGCTGCTTGCTGCGTGCAGCGATCTGCCCAGGCAACTGACCATAGCTCAGGTGGGCCTGGTCATCGGTAAGGGCGAGCTGACGCGGTTGGTGCTCGGCATGGCTGGTCAGCGCCTGCCAGAAAGTCTCAAGCGCTGGCATGGGATGCCTCCTGTTGGTATGCGTACCGGGGTTGGTAACCCAGGCGTTGAAAGACGCCGTGTTGCTCTAGCTGCGCGAGCCCTTCGGGTATATAACCGGCCATTACCCGCGGCTGGGTTGCGTAATAACTGCCCCACTCCGCCTGCTGCTCACCCAGGCGTGCGGGCTCTGCCATGCCCAGATCAATGGGGCTGAGGGCCAGGCGCTGAAAGCTGTTGAGTAACATCGCCGTACCGGTAAATACCACCCAGATAAAGCCGTGGGCGGCCAGGTAGTGCGTCAAGGCAATGATCAACACGCGGGCTGCGCCGGGAGCCAGGGCGGCGAGATTACCTACCTCGACCATCTGCTCGCGCAGCACCGGCATGCCGCTGCGCATGCGGATCTGTGTGCAGGCAGGTAGGTCCAGGTATTGCTCCAGAAAGAGTGGGCTGGCGCTGGCGGGTCGCAGGCCAACAACAGCTTGCAAAGCGCCGTTCTGGCGTACGCTGAGCAACTGCGGCAGGTAGTGTCTGACGTGGGCACCGTAGGTATCAGCAAAACGCTGGTGTACGAAGCTTTCCAGTTGCACACGTAGCGGGTCTGCAGGGATTCGACCGTTGTTCAGTTCCAGTACGTATTGACGGTCGAATGTGGCCAGCGGCGATGGTGATGTAGCAAGTGGATCTGACATGGGCTTCTCTCCAGTGATGGAGAGAAGCTTGCAAGCTGAAACTTAAGATTGGCTTAAGCCGCAAAAGTTTGTTGATCGGTTAGTAGTAATCCACTCCACTCTTCTGCGCCCAGTAGAGACTGGTGGCGTTGCAACTGGTCGAGGGCAACGAAGCCGTCCAGCGCCACCACCACCAGCAGCTAAAGGCCCCTTGGCCATTTCGTTAAGCTTGAGGCAGTCACGACAGTGGCTCGTATTGATGAGCAACACGCAGAACGTACACCCGCCACATGGCATAGCCCGGTAGAAAATCCTTGTAGCTGTGGAGGGTGAATCCAGCCGCAACGAACAGCCCTTCAATCTCGTTGCGCCGGGCAACAAAACGGTTGCTATTGCTGCCTGGCCCTCTTACTGCGCGTCTGGCTTCGGTGCGTTCCCGGCGTTTTGCCTTGATGTTGCCGTCCACCCAGAGAGAAATAATCAGACTGTCGCGCGTGACCCGCCGACACTCTTTCAGCAACGCCAACCGGTGGTCGTTACTTTCGATATGATGCAGTAGCCGCATACAGAAGATGCTGTCGACATGGTTGTCTGGCAGGTTGATGGCGAATGCTGATGTCTGCAGTAGCTGTACACGTGCCAGCGTCTGCGGTGAGTGCACCTGTTGCGCTACGTCCAGCATTGCCGCAGCGTTGTCCGCAGCAATTAAGGACCGCTGGTCATTGGCCAGCAGCGTTGGCCAGAATCGTCCGGCTCCGCAAGGGAGATCCAATACCCGTTCAGGCTGGTTGGCTTGTGCTAGCGCCCAGCCAGCGAGCTGTTGCTCGCGCCAGTTGGAAAGCTTGCGTGGCAGACCCTTGCGATGTTTTTGCCAGTAGGCTTCGGCATGCGTTCTGTTGTATTTGGCGGAAAAGGGCAAAGAGATAGGGGTGTTCATATGAGGCCTCCCGATAAATGAAAGGCCTCATATTCGTCGCGGCACCTTAAGGGAAGCTTAAGAAGCTCCTAGAACAAAACTATAGAGAATCGAGTGGGCTACCGCAGCCCAACTGAAGGACTAAAGTGTTCTCAGTATCGACTCAACCACCCAACACGCTCTGCTTGAGTTGTACGCCCTCGCTGTCCACCACGATCAGGTGAACGGGTAGGCATTGGGAAACGCTCTGCGATACGGTGCAGAACTGCTCGAACTGGTCGAGGATCCGCTCCAACCTGTCGATCTCCGACTGCGCATGCCCCAGATGCAGGGTGATGCTGACCTTGGCTACCCTTAAGCGTTTATCCGCATTGCGGCCCATCTCTGCGCTGGCTTCTGTGCGTATACCGTCGCTGGGTTGTTTGAACTTGTTCAGCGCGAATATCAGGCTGTCGGTCAGACAGGTAGCGACGGCGCTGATCAGCAATTCGACCGGGCTGGGGCCTGCGGCAGTGCCCAGCGGAGCGGGTTCGTCGGTGAGCATCGCGGGCGTTTCGCTGCCGAACTGGACCTTGAAGCGATACGCTTCTTGCTGTTCCAGCTTGAGTTCAATAGTGCCTTCGCTCATAGGGTGTCTCCCGATAAAATCTGAGGGTTAACGTGCAGTCAAAGTGGCTCATCAAGCAAACAATGGCTTGCTAACAATCTATTTTTATATATATTGTAAGTCAATAGATTGTTTCCGAGAGAGCGCAATGCGACCCGAAACCCAGCCCTTTGAGTTGCAGCGCCTTGAGCAGGCTGCCGGTAAAGCCCATGCCCTGCTCAAGGCGCTGAGCAACCGCGATCGTCTGATGTTGTTATGTCACCTGGCCGGGGGGGAGCGCAATGTCGGCGAGCTGGAGACCAACCTGGGCATTATGCAGCCAACACTGTCCCAGCAGCTGGGAGTACTGCGCCGGGAGGGGCTGGTGGCTACCCGGCGCGAAGGCAAGCTGATCTATTACCGTATCGCCAGTGCCGAGGCGCTGGCAGTTATCAATACGCTCTATCAATTATTCTGCACGCAGGAGAACAAGCTATGACCATAGACTGGGCCAACTTTACCCCCTGGACGGCGCTCATTGGCGGGATCATGATCGGCTTGTCTGCTGCCTTGCTGGTGGTGTTCAACGGCCGCATTGCCGGCATCAGCGGGATGCTCGGCGGGCTCTTGACCCCGCGCCAAGCGGGCAACGGTGAGCGGCTGGTATTTATTCTGGGTATGTTAATTGCGCCGCTACTTTACTGGCTGCTGCACAGCAGGCCTACCATCGTCATCGAAGCTGGCCCGCTGGCGTTGGTCGTGGCCGGTTTACTGGTGGGCTTCGGCTCGCGCATGGGTTCGGGTTGCACCAGTGGGCATGGCGTATGCGGCTTGGCGCGTCTGTCGCCAAGGGGGCTGGTGGCCACGTTATCGTTTATGGGTACCGGTTTTATTACGGTATATCTGCTGCGTCATGTATGGGGAGCCTGAGCCATGCGTAAATTAATAGCTTTCGCTAGCGGCCTGCTGTTCGGCCTCGGGTTGATCATTGCGGGCATGGCCAATCCGGCGAAAGTGCTGGGTTTTCTCGATTTGTTCGGGCTCTGGGATCCGTCACTGGCGCTGGTTATGGCAGGCGCCATCGGCGCTGCTTTCTTGCCCATGCAGTGGGCACAGCGTGCGCCATGCTCGCTTAGCGGCGAGCCCATGCAACTGCCCGGCACGCGCCAGATTGATCGGCCGCTGGTGCTCGGCGCTTTGATCTTTGGTGCGGGCTGGGGCGTCGCCGGGTTCTGCCCAGGGCCTGCGGTGGTAGCCTTGGGCGCGGGCATGCCGCAAGCGTTGCTCTTCGTTGTCGCGATGCTTGCAGGTATGCTGTTGTTCAAACTCTATGACTGACTGGCCACTGCCTGATGCTGGAAAATCGACGCCTGCAACCCCCTGGTGGTACCGGCATACTCGCCTGGGCCCGGCACTATCGGCGCGCCTGGTTGAGCGGGGACCTGACCGCCGGCCTGGTGGTCAGCGTGATGATCATTCCGCAGAGCATGGCCTATGCGATGCTCGCTGGTTTGCCGGTGCAAATTGGCTTGTATGCCAGCCTGCTACCGTTGATCGGCTATGCGTTATTCGGCAGCAGCATGAGCCTGTCCGTAGGCCCGGTGGCAGTTACTGGCTTAATGACAGCCACCTTGCTTGCGCCGATGGCAGCCATTGGCAGTGACCAGTACCTGCAACTGGCGATCTGGCTGGCACTGCTATCAGGCGTGATGCTGTTTGTTTTCGGTCTGTTGCGGCTCGGTTTTCTTGCCAACTTTCTCAGCCACCCGGTGATCAGCGGCTTTATCAGCGGTGCGGCAATTCTGATCGTGCTTAGCCAACTGCCGCATTTGCTTGGGCTGGCGCACCTGCCCGCCAGCCCGATGCAGCTGCTGACGGATTGGCAACTGATCAACAGCCTGGTGTTGGGATTGGGCTTGGTTTGCCTGCTACTGCTGCTTTATGCCCGCAGTCTGCTGGCCGGTCACTTGAAAAGGTTGGGTTTTGCCCAGGAGCTGGCGACCCTGCTGGCGCGGCTGGCACCCATTGTGGTGGTCGGCCTGGCGATGGCGGTAACGGTGCTGGGCCAACTGGCCGAGCGTGGGGTGCCGGTGGTGGGCAGCTTGCCTCTGGGCTTGCCGTCACTGTACTGGGTGACGCCTGATCTGGGCAACCTGCGCTCTTTACTGCTGCCAGCGGCCCTGATCAGCCTGGTCAGTTTTGTCGAAAGCGTGTCCATCGCCCAGTCTCTGGCCCGGCACAAACGTCAGAGTATCGATGCCAATCAGGAATTGCTCGGGCTGGGTGCGGCGAACCTGGGGTCTGGTCTGGTCGGCGGGTTTGCTGTTTGTGGCGGTTTTTCGCGCTCGGTGGTGAATGTGGAAGCGGGGGCGAATACGCCCCTGGCGGGTGTGGTGGCCGCGTTGATCATCGGGCTTATTCTGCTGACTATTGCACCGATCTTCGCCCATTTGCCCTTGGTGGTATTGGCTGTGATCATTCTGGTCGCGGTCACGCCGTTGATCGACCTGGCCAGTTTGAAGCGCGCTTGGCGTTACGATCGGGCTGAGGGGCTGACGCTCTTCAGCACTGCTGCCGGGGTACTGTTGCTGGGGATTGAGGGTGGCATCGTGCTCGGCATATGCCTGTCTATCGCCGCACAGTTATGGCGCGGTAGCCGCCCGCACGTTGCGGTGGTCGGCCGCGTCCCGGGTACCCAGTATTTCCGCAACACCAAGCGCCATCTGGTGGAAACGGCGCCGCATACCCTGGCGCTGCGTATTGATGAAAATGTCTTTTTCGCCAACACCAAAGCGATTGAATTCTCTATCCTGAAGGCCCTGCGCGATTACCCGGATACCCGGGAAGTGCTGTTGATTATGTCTGCGGTCAACCATATCGATGGCACCGGCCTGGACATGCTCAGCGAACTCACCGAAGGCCTGCTGGAGCGCGATGTGCATGTGCATCTGGCCGAGGTCAAAGGTCCATTGATGGATCGTCTGGAAAGCACCGACTGGCTCAAGCAACAGGTGCGCGAGGTGTTCCCCAGTACGCATATCGCCTTTAATACCCTGGGCAGCTTGAAGCGGCCTGCGGCATTGCCAGAATCAGCTTGAGCGGCGCTAGGCGAGCGGTGTTATCCACGCGCCACTGGCAGCCCACACCGCTAGCGCCGTCAGCAGCAGCGCCAGTGTTAGTGCACCCGCTCCGGCTGGCCGGGTCGGGGCAGTGGCCTGGGTAACCCGGCGCTGGCCATGGATCATGCTGCCGAGAATCTGCTGGCCCCGGTACTGATAAAACAGCACGGCCAGCACATGCAGGCCCAATAGCAGATAGATGAACAGCTCGGTACCCCGGTGCCAGTCGCTGGCCAGACCGACGACCCAAGAGGGCACCTGCCAGGCTAGTGGACCGCTGAAGGCGACGTCATCGCTGCTAAACAGCCCGCTCAGTGCCTGACTGCCGAGCAGCACCAGCAGGGCGAAGACCGAGAGTGCTCCCAGGGGATTGTGGCCGGGGCCAGTCCAGCGCCCCTTGAGGTAAGCACTAATCCGGCCGGGGGTCGGGAAAAAGCTCGCGAAGCGTGCATAGTGGTTACCTAACAGCCCCCAGAGTAAGCGGAATACCAACAAACCGAACACCGTCAACCCGAAGCGGCCATGCCACAGCGTCCAGCCCAATTGCGCGGTAATCAGCGAACCGCTGATGGCCAACACCAACAGCCAATGAAACAGCCGTGTCGGAATATCCCAGACAGTGATCTGCATTTCGTACCCCACATAATGAAGTGCGCAGGCTAACGCCGGTGGAGGCCTGCGGCAAGGCGCCTGAAGCGGCTGCGCCAGATTGCCGCGTATCGGTATCCTGCAGCCGGGCTGTTATAGTCTTGAGTCGAGCGCCTGTATGGCATCCTCCACTCCCTGTAACGGTAGCCTCAGCCATGGTTCCCACTACCCCTTCACTGCGGTTGCGTCAGCGTATTCAATATGGCAATGCGATTGCTATGGGGCCCGGCAAGGTCGAATTGCTGCGGCAAATAGCGGCAAACGGCTCGATCTCGGCGGCAGCCCGGCATATGGGCATGAGTTATCGTCGGGCGTGGCAGTTGGTGGAGACCATGAATCAGTGCTTTCTGTCACCCTTGGTTGAAACCGCTGCCGGTGGCAGTGGCGGTGGAGGAGCCCGAATAACGCCCCTCGGCGAGCAGGTTTTGGCGCTGTACCTGCGGATTGAAGCAAAAACGTTAAAGGCAGTCAGTAACGAGCTGAGCGAATTCCAGGGCTTACTGGCAGCGCAGCCCCCCAGCGAACCACACTGAAGGCTACCCATTTAGGGTGTCTTGACGCCAAAACGGCTCCACCTTATGCTCTTCGCTATATTCAAATGGATATAGCGAGTTGTTGATTAAGCGCCCAACTCGATGGTTTTTCTCTGGAGAGAAGCAATGCCTTTGTTCGAGCGCCTTTGCACCAGCCCCGTCCGCTTGCTCGGCGCTCTGCTGTTACTGCTATTGATTCCGTCAGTGCAGGCCAGTGAAGCCGTGCGCATTGCCGCCGCCGCCGATCTGCGCTACGCGCTAGACGACATCGTCGAGCTCTATCTTCAGGCGCATGCTGATGCCAAGATCGAGGTGATTTATGGCTCCTCGGGCAAGATGACGACGCAAATCATCAACGGCGCACCCTACGACCTGTTCTTTTCGGCCGATATCGCTTTTCCGCAGAGGCTTAAGCAGCAGGGCCTGACCGCCAGCGAGCCGGCGATCTACGCGATTGGCCGCATCGTGATCTGGAGCAATACCCTGGATGCCGCCGGTCTGACCCTGGCAGACCTGAGCTCTGACTTCATTCAGCGGATTGCCATTGCTCAGCCAGCGCACGCCCCCTACGGTTTGCGCGCCCAAGAGGCGATGCAAGCCGCAGGTGTGTGGGAGGCCGTGCAGGGTAAGCTGGTATTTGCTGAGAACATTGCCCATACCGCGCAGATGACCCAGTCAGGCGCGGCCCAAGTCGGCATCATTGCCCTGTCGCTGGCCAAGTTTCCCGCGTTGGCAGAGCATGACTATTACCTTATTGACGAGGCCCTGCACCAACCGCTGACCCAGGGCTATGTGCTCACCCAGAGGGGTGGCAACAAGCCGCAAGCGCGAGCGTTTGCCGACTTTATGACGACTGATCAGGCCCACGCCATCATGCTGCACTACGGCTTTGTCCTGCCCGAGTGAGCTAGCCAGACAAGCGAGGAAAGTGCATGTTTTCATTGGGGCCGGCGGAGTGGCAGGCGATTGCGGTCACCTTCAGGCTATGCCTGTATACCACGATCATTCTGTTATTACTGGCCACGCCACTGGCCTGGTGGTTGGCGCAGAAGCGCTCAACCGCCCGTGTGGTGGTGCAGGCCATTGTTGCGCTGCCGCTGGTGCTTCCACCCACGGTGCTGGGGTTTTATCTGCTCATCGTGCTGGGCCCGCGCGGCGTGGTCGGGCAGGCGCTGGAAAACCTCGGCTTGCAGCACCTGGCTTTTACCTTTGAAGGCATTCTGATCGCCTCGGTCATCTACTCCATGCCCTTCGCCGTGCAACCACTGACCGAAGCCTTCAGTCAGCTGGGTCGCCGTCCGGTTGAGGTGGCCAGCAGCCTGGGCGCGGGTCTGATTGATCGTTTTTTTACCGTTATCTTGCCTATGACCCGTGGTGGCTTCGTGGTCGCAGCGACCCTTACCTTCGCCCATACCCTCGGTGAGTTTGGCGTGATCCTGATGCTCGGCGGCAGCATCCCCGGTGAAACCAAGGTGCTCTCAGTGCTGATTTACGACCACGCCGAAGCCATGAACTATCCCGCAGCCCACGGGTTGTCGCTGATGCTGCTGATCTTCGCCTTCGTCACCTTGTTTGTGGTTTACAGCATCAACCGGCGCTTTGCGGTGGTTAAGGTATGACGCTGCAACTGCAGGCCCGTTTGCGTCATGGTAGCGATTTTGAGCTAAAGGTGGATTGCGAGCTGCCCTTGCACGGCGTTACCGCTTTGTTTGGTCGTTCCGGCTGCGGCAAGACCAGCCTGCTGCGGATCATTGCCGGCCTTGAGCGCGTGGCCGATGCCCAGGTGCGCTTTGGCGATCAGATCTGGCAGGCCAAGAAGCAGTTCGTGCCTTTGCACCAGCGGCGTATTGGCCTGGTATTTCAGGAGCACAGCCTGTTGCCGCATCTGTCGGTGCGCGACAATCTGCTGTACGGCTACAAGCGCACGCCAGTTGCACTGCGCCGCCTGCATCCGCCTGAAGTGACGGCGATGCTGGACATTGATGACCTACTCGAGCGGCGTATCGATCAGCTATCCGGGGGGCAACGCCAGCGTATATCCCTAGGCCGCGCCCTGCTGATCAGCCCGCAACTGTTGTTGCTCGACGAGCCGATGGCGGCACTCGACACCCAGACCAAAAGCGAAATCATGCCGTTTCTTGCGCGCATGGCAGCGCAAGCGGGTGTGCCGATCATCATGGTTAGCCACGCCCCGGAGGAAGTTGAACGTTTGGCTGATCGCATCATATTTATGCACAACGGGCATATTCAGCGTATTGAGACGCTGCAGCAGGCGCTGGCGCGCCCCGACTCGCCGTTGTTTGCCGATGCCGGCGCGGTATCCGTGCTTGAGGGTCGTCTGGGTGCTGCCGGGGAAGATGGCATGCGTCCCTTTGGTCCGCCCCAAGCCAGACTCTGGGTGCTCGGGCCGGGATCAGACGCGGGGCAACAAAACGTTAGACTGCGCTTGCTGGCAAAAGATGTCAGCCTGAGCTTGGTTGAGCCTCGGCAGATCAGCATTCAGAACCACCTACCGGTGACTATCGAGTGCATCCATCCGCCGCACAATTACCGCACCCTGGTCGCCTGCCGCACCGCCGAGGGCCAGTTGCTGCTGGCGGAAGTCACTCCACGGGCAGTCAGTCAACTGAGCCTGGCAGCCGGCCAACGGATCTATGCGCTGATCAAGTCGGTGGTGTTACTAGCCTGACGGGTTATGCCGATTAATCGGTAGCAGTTAATAGGCCTGGCCGCAGCCCGCGTTAAGACAATCAGAGCTGGCGCGCCAACTTGTCGCGCAGCAGCTCCGGATTGTTGCCCGCCGCCTTGTCCAGCTCCGCCAGATCCTCCGGTACATACCAGTGCAGGGTCTCGGACTGGTAGGCCTGCCATACCACCTTGGCCACTTCGATGGCCTCGATGACGCGAAACGGACCCTTGTCCGACGCTGCCGCCAGCAGCGCATCATCCGGCATGCCAGTGCGGATCAGCCCCGGCAGCACGTCGGCCACGCGGATGTCATGGCGGCGAAATTCGTTGGATAGCGCCTCGGTCAGCCCTTTCACCGCATGCTTGGTCGCGGAATACACCGCGATCAGCGGCATGCCCATGGTTGCTGAAGACGACGACGTAGTGAAGCACAGCGCGTTCGGCGTGGCCTTGAGCAACGGCAGCGCGGTGGAGATGCCGTTCAGCACGCCAACAAAATTCACCTGCACCATCCGCATCTGCTCGTCGAAGGGCATCTCATCGAAGAGCCCGCGCATGGCGATCCCGGCATTGTTAAACAGAATATCCATGCGACCGTCTGTGGCCTGGCCAAAGGCATGGACCGCCCGCTCATAGGCCGCTTTGTCGCTTACATCCAACTGCCCGATCAGGCAATTCTCCGCGCCCAGCTCGGCCTGTAACGCTTCAAGCCCGGCCTGGTTCAGATCAAAGGCGCCGACGAACCAGCCTTGCTGTTGAAACAGCCGCGCGGTTTCACGGCCCATGCCGGAGGCGGCTCCGGTAATGAAAATCGACTGACGAGCGGCGGCTTGAGACATGAATGGCTCCTGGTGATGGATGAAGGCTGATGGGTGAGTAACCTATCATCCGAGGCAGGCTCTGGGAGCCAAAATGTAGTTGGATTGATTGAGCGGTAGTAGGTTTGGTGATGACTGCACTGCGCGTGGGTGGGTCAATTCAATGGCAGGCGAACTGTGCAATGAGTCTCAGTTTTCGGCCAGCGCAATTGCCCGGGCAACGGGGGTACGTATGATAGCGTTTCTTACCAATTTGCTTACGGCAAACAGGCGTTAAGTACAGGGAGGTTTGCATAAATGCTTAGCATAGGAATCGGTTCTAAGATCTCGACCGGCGGGGTCGTCATTGAGGGTAATGTCGGCATAATGTTCGACGGTCTCGTTGCCAGTTCTGTTGGGCACAAAGCGACTTGTCCGGCTTGAAATAGTGGCTGTGGGTGCGAGAGCGACGTACTTACCCGCAGGGCCTGCGGCAAGAGCAGGAGATTATATTGCCTGTGGCTGTCCGCCGGGCACCAACACGCTTGTGGCGCAGGGCACGATCAATGTTGGCGGGGCGCTGTGACGATCGCACTGCCGGTAGTAAAAGCCAAATGAAAAACTTCATTGTTCTTTTGTCGTTCTGCTTGATAGGTGTGGCATGCACATTCGAAACCGGCAATGAGCAGACCTCCAAGCCGAATGAAAATTTTTCCGATAAGGCTGAGCAAGTGTCAGCGTTAGCGTCTCAAGCCAACACCCACATCCAGAGCTAGCAGTATCAACAAGCGCTTAATGACACTGAAGCAGCTTTATCGCTAGCACCTGACTATGCCTTGGAGCGCAAGGAGCAGTTCCTGGATCTGCCAGCGTCAGAAGTGGAGGCTGAAGTTCGGCATTACCTATTGGATGATTTTGATCGAAGCCAGTATCTGCACACTATATTGCCTTAATGAGTTCCTATCTTCTTCACCGCCAGTGGTTCCTGCTGGACAGTGAGCCGATTAACCTGGCTATTCGGCTCACCTGATGAGCCGAATAGCTGCTGCTCAAGCACGGTTTCTGGAGCGGCTATGCGCCTTGCACTCCAGGTTATTCTCCGACGGTAACTTTCCATTGCTAGGGCGCGTCCGCGTTGGCCGGGTTCTGGCGAAATACCATGCAGCAAACCCTCCGCGAGTTCTCGCCAACATTGTTGATATGATAAGCCGCATTATCCATACCGGAGTTACTGCATGCCCCAGAATCTTATGCTCAAGCCCATTACGCTTGGCAGCCTAGAGTTACCCAATCGCATTGTCATGGCCCCGCTGACACGTCAGCGCGCCCTGCAACCGGGCAATGTACCGGGCCCATTGAGCGCCGAGTACTACGCGCAGCGTGCCAATGCCGGGCTGATCATCAGCGAGGCAACGCAGGTCTGCCCCGAGGGTCAGGGCTACGCCTGGACGCCGGGCATTCATAGCCAGGAGCAGGTGGAAGGCTGGAAGCAGGTCACGGCTAAGGTACACGCAGCCGGCGGGCGTATTTTCATGCAACTGTGGCACGTGGGCCGTATCTCGCATCCGCTGTTGCAGCCCAACGGCGCAGATCCGGTAGCGCCCTCGGCGATTCAGGCCCAGGCTGATTGCTTTGTGGTTGACCCCGATGGTACGCCGCATAAGGAGCGCACCGCCATGCCGCGTGCGCTGGAAAGTGCCGAGATTGCTGGCGTGATCGAATCTTACCGCAGCGGCACCGCCAATGCGCTGGAAGCCGGATTCGATGGTGTGGAAGTTCACGCCGCCAATGGCTATCTGCTCGACCAGTTCCTCTGCTCAAACAGCAACCAGCGCACTGACAACTACGGAGGCAGCCTGGAAAACCGCGTACGCCTGGTGCTGGAAGTACTGGATGCGGTGATTGCCCAGACCGGCGATAGCGGCCGCGTGGGTCTGCGTTTGTCGCCCATGGGCACCTTCAATGACGTGGACGACGCCAACCCGCTGGACACCTTCAGCTATTTGCTGGAACAGCTCAAAAGCAAAAACCTGGCCTACGTGCACGTCAACAAGCCGGACTGGGCGGGCGGCACCTACGAAGGCTTTGATGAGTTGTACCAGCAACTGCGCAAGGTCTACCCCGGCACAATGATTCATTGCGGCGGCCACACCCCCGAGTCCGCAGCCAGCACCCTGGCCAATGGCGACGCCGATCTGATCGCCTTCGGCCGTGGTTACATTGCCAATCCGGATCTGGTGGCGCGTATAGCCGCCGGCGCTGAGTGGAACAAGCTGGATGCCAGCACGCTGTACGGTGGTGGCGCCAAGGGCTATACCGATTACCCGACGCTGGATTAATCGCGGTTAGCCGAGCAATACCAAGGGCGTCCAGCTACTGCTGAACGCCCTTTTTTCTTACCCTTTTTCTGTAGATCACCGCTGTGCAAAACTGGGAATGCGAAAGCGTTTGCGGTAGGCGCTGGGCGTGAGGCCGGTGATGCGCTTGAACAAACGGCGGAAGAAGGCCGCATCTTCATAACCGATGCGCCAACTGATCTCGTCAACTGAAACCGTGGTGCGTTCAAGCCGGCGCTTGGCATCCTCAATCCGCAAACGCTGCACATAGGCTATGGGCGTCAGGCCGGTAGCGCTGGCGAAATGTCGTTTGAAAGTGCGCTCGGCCAGCGCTGAGCGGCGGATCATCTCTTCTACCGGGTTGGCCAATGAGAAGTGTTCGGCCAACCAGTGTTGCGCCGCGAGAATCTCGCCATCGCCGTGCTCTGTGCTGCCCTCGAACATGATGTAGGGCGTGAGGCCGTCCTGATGCCATTGCAAGGCAAACAGCCGCGCCACTTCCTGGGCAATGGTCGCCCCGGCATAGCGCGCAATCAGATACAGCACCAGATCGTGCCAGCTCATGGAGGCGCCAGAGCTGACCAGCTCCTCACGTAATCCGGATATGACCAGCACCCGTTCGGGGTGAATCGGCACGGCTGGATAGCTGGCAGCAAATGCCCGCGCGTAGCCGAAATGCACCGTGGCCTCCCGGCCATCGAACATGCCGGTTTCGGCCAGCAGAAAAATACCCGAACAGGCCGAGCACATCAGGGCGCCGCGGGTATGCATCAACTCCAGCCAGGCGACCAGCTGCGGATAGCGATTCTTATGCCAGCCCTGGGCACCCAACAATACCGAAGGCACGATGACAATGTCGGTGCTCTCAATGGTGTCGATGCCGCGCTGCACGGTGATAGGTACGTCGCTGGCCAGGGTCAGTGGGCCCGGTGCTTCACCGACTATCTCGATGTGGAAGGGTGCCGGCCTATTCGGCTGGCCCATCCCCATCAGCGTGATCGCGTTCATCACGTCAAAAATACCAGCAAGGGTGGAGATCACCGCATCGGGCAGGGCTACCAGACTCACATGCAGGGGGCTGACGGCAGTCGGGCCGGTCTGATCGGCGATAGGGGCGGTGTTGTTCATGGCGGTGATCCTCGCCGTTGCACCCAGGCATAGTGGCATAAACCGACCGGTTTCAGGTCGTTCCAGCTCTTCAGTTGCACACTGGCAGCAGTGATCATGAGCCTGTAGCCAAGCTACATGCAACTACCCCTGTTGAGGAGCAATACCATGAATATGGCTGTAATTGATGAGACTAAACTGGAAGCCTTCGTGATGCGCACCGTAGGTGACCTTGCGGCGTCCTATGGCGGCATTATGGTCAGCCTGGGTAACAAATTGGGCCTGTATAAAGCTATGGCAGGTGCCGGACCGCTCAGCACGCGTGAGCTGGCTCAGCGCAGCACTTGCGCCGAACGCTATGTACGTGAATGGCTGAATGCCCAGGCCGCCGGGGGCTATGTTGAGTATCACGCCACCAGCGACACCTACGAGCTGGCGCCCGAACAGGCCATGGTGCTGGCCGACGAAGAAAGCCCGGTATTCATGCCGCCTGCCTGGCAAGTACCGGCTTCCATGTGGGTCGATGAGGAGCTCACGCTGGAAGCCTTTCGCACCGGCAAGGGGGTCGGCTGGGGCGAGCATGACCAGCGCCTGCAATGCGGAGTGGCGGCGTTCTATCGCAACGGTTATCGCAGCAGTCTGGTGCCCGAATGGCTGCCCGCGCTGGAGGGTGTTGTAGACCAGCTTGAAGCGGGCATCGCCGTTGCCGATATCGGTTGTGGCCACGGCCATTCTACAGTGCTGATGGCCAAGGCCTTCCCGCATTCGCGCTTTTACGGTTTTGACGTGCACGCACCTTCCATCCGCGAGTCCATCAAGAACGCGACCACGGCTGGCGTGGGCGATCATGTGGCATTTGATGTAGCCAAAGCTGTGGACTATCCCGATAAGCAATATGGCCTTATCTGCTTTTTCGATTGCCTGCATGACCTCGGCGACCCGCTGGCAGCAGCGCAGCATGCGGCTAAAGTGCTGGCACCCGGTGGCACCGTTATGCTGGTGGAGCCCTTTGCCGAGGATCGGGTGGAACAGAACCTCACCTCCGTAGGTCAGCTTTACTACGCCGCGTCGACGGCCATCTGCTGTGCTCACGCCATCTCCGAGGGCGGCAAGCAGGTACTCGGTGCTCAGGCCGGAGAAGCGCGCCTCGCCGAGGTGTTCCGCAAAGCCGGCTTCACGCACTTCCGGCGTGCGGCGCAAACACCCTTTAACCTGATTCTTGAGGCGCGGCGGTGAGGCTTCTCTGGTTAGTGTGAGAACGGGCGGTTACCTTGGGCCTGCGCAAGCAGGCCCTGCACAGACCTATAGCTGGGTTGAAGTTGCTCTGGGTTTTTGCGACTCAAGGTAATCGGTCAGGTTCGGGATGGCTGGTATTGCACTCTGACGGGCGGGCCTCAATCAGCATTTTTCCCTTCAGCGATCAGTTGCTTCATTTCCGGGTAGTTATAAATCGGACTTTTCACCGATTACCGCAGGCTGGCAGCGACGATCGCCTGAGAAGTGAAAAAAGGGGCGGATTCATTAACCCAGGAAAATAAATCTGTCCCCTTTTCTCGCCAGTTATTATTTTTTTTGAGTAGACTCTGGTGGTTTAACCTTTGGCATTGGAGTGCCGGAGGAGGTTGGAGGTAGCCCGCGGTCTTCGTTGAACTGCTCTCTGCCGTTATTGGACGGTTTCTGTTTGTCACTCATTGTTGCTGCTCCTGAAAGCTATAAAAATTTGAGAAATATATTTTGGTACTGGCTACTGCTTGCGCCAGTAATTTGTTGCTTTTTGGCAGCGACTCGCTTCCGATGTGCTTTTGTATTAATTGCCTTCTGGTGCCTTTTATTTGCATATGAAGCTTGTGTATTTCTTCTTCGGTAAGCCGGCCTTCGGAAACATTGAACCAATGATTTTCCATTGATAGAAATAGGCTTTCGAGGTCGTTGGTCAGTGCATTAAGTGCTTTAAGTCTTTTGGAAAAAGGTAAGTATGGCTTGATGGCATGTATCAGCTGGGAAAGTGCAATAATGAAGGCCCATGTCATTTGGTAGTTTTGCCAGATGGCCCAGCCAGCTATGCTGCCACTTGATGCTATTGCCAAAACTATGTTTAGACCACGCTCAATGCGCTCAGTTTTTTCTAAATATAGCTCCAAGTAATAGACATGGACTTTGAGCTGATCTAGCTCTCGCCAAAATCTCTCCTGATAGTTGCCACTCATCGGGTTTCCTTTTAGAGCTAACGTTTAAAAAGTGAAAAAGAGGACGGATTTATTAATCTCAGGAAAATAAATCTGTCCCCTTTTCTCTGGTCCCCTTTTCTGCTCTGAAGCTATAGCCTCGATTAGAACAGCGATCCGCTCGTCAAGACGGTACTTACCGGATGCTTACCCCCTTTTCTCGTCTGATGCCAAAAATCAATGACCCTGACCCCATTGATTTCCTGTAATAACAGGAATACGTTTGCTGGAGTATAAGGGGCAAGAACTTCAATGCAAACAGTAATTTAGGTGGCAGATCTGGCCGCTGGCCTGCCTTTGTGCGTAAACTCAAGCCACCTTGGAGATAGGCGATAACAATGAAAATGAATAAGTTTGCGCTGGTGGCGGGTTTGGCGGTTGGATTGGCCGGATGTGAGAAAGAATCTGTGCCAGAAGCAGCGGAACAAGCAGCGAATGAGCAGGAGGGGTTCTACTATTTGGCAGGTCCTGGGGAGAGTATGGACATGGTTAAGGTGGGCAAAGAGTTCGCCTGTGCAGCGGTGGTCAGAGGCGACCTATGGTTCATCGTTTATGGGCCGCTGCAGGGCCCAGAAACCGAAAATAAGGAGATCTCTGTTAGTGGGCTGCCGGAGGCAGTGAGAAAGATGATGGAGATCTGCTGACCCCTAGTCCTTCGACGCCGCCTTCGACCCCACCTGCACCCAAAAAAGGGGACGGATTTATTAATCCCAGGAAAATAAATCTGTCCCCTTTTCCTAAGCCGTCGTTCATTCCTACATTATCAGTTCTTAGGAATATCGTTTATAAACTGGATCAGTATTTTATCTATTGCGGATCGGGTTGAATCCAGTGTCGACGTAGTCATGCCAAAGGGCCCCATTCCCCACATTCGACCGCCTTTGGATGATCCTTCACTGCTGTAAGTTCTATTCAGAACTTCTTTCCCATTATTCGAAAGAATAATGTTCATCGACACATAGGCCCGGTAGTGCTTGAACTCATAGCTGGTCAGTTTGAAGTCTATGACGTTACCAGCGTTATCCGTGACGCTGCCGCCTTTTTCCAATTTCCCAAACGAAGACTGTACATAAGGTGCATTGAGCGTCGCGTCCAAAATTTTACCGAATTCGACGATCCACAAATGCGCATAACCAACAGTCGCGGCTCTGAATTCATACCTGTGAGTTTGTGTTTTCCCATCTATTAGGTAGATCGACTCCAAATTGGCTTTTGGTAAGGTTCCGTTTTCACCATGCTTTGCCAGATATTGCGGATAATCTTTTGCCACAGGATGTTTGATTGAGCATCCTGTTGTAGCCCCAAGCAATGCTATTATAAAAACGAGCCAGATCTGTTTTTTCATGTTGTTTAGTCTTTTTGTAGTGATATTTATAGTGTTTGGCAGTTATGAGTTCGTATTATTTTATCCAATATCTTTTTTTGCGAAGCTCCTGGTTGATCATCAACTCCTTTCAAGCGAAAAAGGGGACGATTTATTAATCCCAGTAAAATAAATCTGTCCCCTTTTTTGGTCCTTACCCGCTGATGACTCAGCCCAGGCCTCAGGCTCGCAAGAAAGTAGCAACGAATGGGCATCAAAGGAGGGTTAAGTAAGTGCCATTCTTCTCTGACCCCAATTTCCTTTGTTATACGAAGCTCACAACTTCGCTTCCAATTTTTGACGTTTTTCTGCAAGTTTTTCTTTAGCCAATTTTACGTTATTTAACCGTGACAGGGACTTGAAGTATGAGAGGCAGCCAGCGGCGGCAGCAAACCAGGCAGCAACTGCAAACATATAGATAATTCTTTCCAATTTCTCGGGAAACGGGAGCAGATGTGTTGAGAGAATCATAGCGCCTGACAGCAGCACGATAAAAAGAGTAAGCGATAGAACCCGGAAGCCAGAGCGTATTAGCTCGACGTTGCCCTTGCTTATTTTATCAATGAATTGTTCTTCATATTCCAATTCTGCAATAGCGGATTTTATTCGTTTTCCCCTGCCGCGCAGATACCAAAAAAAGGCGAGGCTGCCCAAAAAAGATGCGAATACAGAAACTATAAGAGCAAATAGTGAGAACTGTTGGTCCATGTAAATACCTTTTTCGTATAACGCTTCAAGAAGGGGCGACGCTTGCAGCGTCCCGCTTGCTTGACTTGTATGGATAATTTCTGCCGTGTTTGGGTAAATTGAGGCCCA